>OFHO01000893.1_pt1 | contig 24616 bp, 24 predicted proteins | sample 1521531 | NCBI WGS metagenome assembly OFHO01 (sample SAMEA3504124, study PRJEB24116) | mouse gut metagenome | biome: mouse gut; feature: mouse-associated habitat; material: faeces | place: Denmark | collected 2011
CAAACTGTTACTTCCCTCCGAAATATCAAAATGTTCTTTATGCGTGGAAAGCCTTTGCACACTTTTTATTTTACCGAAAACACTGGCCTGGGTTACTTCTTGGGTGATGCTTAAATTTTCTGCTATGAATCTCAAAAAGCTGGCTCTCTATTCTTCTAGGTCCTCTTCTCTCTCCGCCCCTTTCTACCGTCCTTTCTTCATCCCTTTCTCGCTACATCTACGCTGGCCCTTCCTGTGCCTCGTAAATTTACACTTCTTTGACAGGCTGTGAAGGCCAGGGGCAGTCGCCCCTGGCCTTCGCTCTCAGGTAAATAACCGTATGAGGCGCATCACATCCTCCAGTGTCCGCCGGTAGTTCTCAGCACTGCGGGGAGCGGCCTCCCGGAAAGGCACTGCTAACCGGTTGATACTGAATATCGCACCCACGCCCAGCTCGTAGGCAGCGTAGGCGCTGTCGTCCACACCACCAACAATAGCTACCACCGGTATGCCGCGTAGAGCTGCTCGCCGGGTTACCCCAGAGAGCACCTTTCCACGGAGGCTCTGGCTGTCCAGCCGCCCCTCGCCGGTAATAACCAGATCCGCGCCCTCCAGCTGACCGTCCAGATCGACAGCGTCCAGGATCGCCTCGATCCCCGGTTTTAACGCTGCTCCCAGCAGTGCGGCGCAGCCAGCGCCCATTCCACCAGCCGCCCCAGCGCCGGGGATCTGCGCTGCATCCACGCCCGTCTCCCGTAGAAGTGTGCTGCCGAAGGCGCGCAGCTGTTTATCCAGTATCGCCGTTGTGGCGGCATCCGCCCCCTTCTGCGGTGCAAAAACATAGGCTGCGCCCTCCGGTCCGTACAGGGGATTGGTTACATCACACATGACGGAAATATCCACCCCGCTTAACAGCGTCTTCACCGGCATGAAATCAATGGACTCAATTTCCGACAGAGACGCGCCCACAGGGCAGAATTCCTGCCCATCGGATCTGCGGAACACCGCACCCAGGGCGGCTGCGCAGCCACAGCCGCCATCGTTAGTGGCGCTGCCGCCCAGTCCCATGATGATCCGCCTGCTTCCGTTCTCCACCGCGTGGCGGAGCATCTGCCCCACACCAAAACTGGTAGCCCTGGACGGGTCAGGCTGTCCCTTCACCAGCGGCAGCCCGGCAGCCGCAGCCATTTCCAGCACAGCCGTCTCCCCCCGGCGGGCATAAACCGCATCCACCATCTCCCCAAAGGGACCGGACACACGCACCGCCACTGGCTGAAACCCCGCCGTGCGGATAAAACATTCCACTGTTCCCTCGCCGCCGTCGGCCACAGGTAGTGCAGCGACCTCACAGCCGGGAAAAACTGCCGGAATTACCTCCTTGGCAATCTCGCCAATCTCTACGCTGGACAGCGACCCCTTGAAGGAATCGGATACCACCACGCACTTTTTCATCACGAGTTCACCACATTCGCTGGCGCACCGGCCAGGTAGGATTTCACATTGCTCACTACAGTATCCATAATCCGCTGGCGGCTCTCCTTGGGCGCCCAGGAAATATGGGGTGTAATGATGCAGTTTTTCGCCGTCAGCAGGGGATTGTCGCCGCGGATCGGTTCGGTAGATACCACGTCCACCCCAGCGGCATAGACCTTGCCGCTGTTGAGCGCATCGGCCAAATCCTGCTCCACTACCAGCGGCCCGCGGCTGTTGTTGAGGATAATTACGCCATTTTTCATCTTGGCAATCGTCTCCCGGTTGATGATTCCCCGGGTCTCCGGGAACAGCGGGCAGTGCAGAGCGATAACATCCGACGAGGCCAGGAGCGTATCCAGATCCACGTACTCCGCAATTTCTCTCCCGGCATCATTGGGATAGCTGTCATAAGCCAGGATTTTCATCCCCAAGGCCTTGGCGATCCTTCCGGTTTGCTGCCCGATGCGGCCAAAGCCGATAATCCCCATGCTCTTCCCATCCAGCTCAATAAGCGGATAGTCCCAGTAGCACCAGTCAGCACAGGCTTCCCACCTCCCCTCATGGACGCTTTGGCTGTGATGCGCCACATGGTGGCAGATCTCCAGCAGCATGGCGATGGCGAATTGACCCACCGCCGCCGTGCCATAGGTGGGAATGTTGGAAAGGGGGATCCCCCTCTCCCTGGCGTAATCGGCATCCACCACATTATACCCTGTAGCCAGCATGGAGATGTACTTCAACTGAGGGCAGCTATCCATCACCCGCCGGGTGATGGGGGTCTTGTTGGTGATGGCTACCTCCGCTCCCTCCAGGCGGCGGATAGCCTCCTCCTCATCGGTGAGGGATGTGCGTTCATACACCGTAACATCCCCCAGCTTTTCCAATTCCCTCCAGCTTAAATCGCCGGGATTTTCCGTATTGCCGTCCAAAACTACAATTTTCATAGACATACATCCTTTCCCTTTTGTTCCCGCTTATTTTACCGCATTGGCGGCGATCTGAACCGCGTCCCAGACGCCCGCAAAAGGCGGGGCGTAGCCCATGTCCAAGCAGCCCAATTCCTCCGCCGTCATTCCGCGGTCAATGGCGCAGGCGAACACGTTAATCCGCCACACCGCCTCCCGTGCGCCCATGATCTGTGCGCCCAGGAGCACATTGTCCGCTTCCCGCACCACCAGCTTAACTGTCAGCTCACAGGGGTCAGGATAGTATCGGGCATGGCTGCGGGTCTTTACAACCTTTGTCCGGCAGGCAATGCCCTCCCGCTTCGCGTCCTCTTCCCCCAGCCCGGTCTTGGCCAGCTCCAGCCCGGCACAGCGCAGCATAGAGGTTCCAAGCGCCCGCTCCAGCGTGGCCGGCCGGCCCAGCACGCTGTCCCCGGCTAGACGGCCCTGCTTGTTGGCGTTGGTACCTAAGGCGAAGTAAACCGGCTTTTTCAGCAGCCGGTGCATGACTGAGGCACAGTCCCCGGCGGCGTATACATCCGGCACACTGGTTTCCATTGCGCCATTGGTAACGATTGCGCCGTTGGGGAGCTTTTCCAGTCCATCCAACCAGGCAGTATTGGGCGACACGCCGATAGACAGCACTACCACATCCGCCGGGTACGTCCCCTGGCCGGTCTCCACACCTGTCACACGGCCGTCCTGCCCCAGAAAGCGTCTGACGGCCTCCTTGGTATGAACCGAGGCTCCCTGTGCTTCCAGCTCCGCCTGCGCCGCTGCGCTGAACTCCGGGTCAAACACGTTCAGCACCCTTGGCAGGGCCTCTACCACACGCACGCTACGCACCCGCCGGTGCAAGCAGGCTTCCGCTACCTCCAGCCCGATGTACCCGCCGCCTACGATTACCACATCTCCGCCGCTTTCGGCCAGCGCGTCCTTGAGGCCCTGGGCGTCCAGCAATGTTTTCAGCTGGAAGATATTTTTCAGCCCAATTCCCGGAATCGGCGGCGCTTTAGGGGAGGAGCCGCTGGCAATGACCAGCTTGTCATAGCTGTAGCACTCCTCCCCTCCGTCCGACAGCCGCGCCGTCACAAATTTACCCCGGAAATCGGCACTCACCGCCTCACGCCCCAACTGGACGTGGATTCCGCTGGCCTCGAATTCCGCTTTCTTGCGGATACGGATCAGATCTATGTCATCATTTATCCCTGCCACGTAGTAGGGCAGACCGCAGGCGCCATAGGAGACCTCCTCTGTCTTCTCCAGCACCCAAACCTCCGTATCCGGGGATTTCCGCTTGATTCGGGATGCTGCCGACATACCCGCAGGATTTCCCCCAATCACCAGTACCCTCATCTATGCCTCCTTCTCCCCTGCCGGGGTAAATACCGGGCTGGTATAGCTTTCACTGTCCCGCCAAACAAGACGCACCCGCTGCCCGCACTTCAGTTCCCCGCCGCCGCAGTCCACCAGGTTGCTTACCAGCCGTACGCCGCCCTCGAAATCCACTTCCGCCACAACATAGGGCGTTCTGTCCTCCAGCTCCGGTCGAAACGGACGGCGCATCACCACAAAGGAATACAGCGTCCCCTCCTCCGGCAGCGCGGCGGTTTCCACCGCCTCGCTCAGGCAGTCCGGACACAGCCAACTCGCGGGCCAGCGCAGCCGTCCACACTTGGCGCACCGCTGCACCGTCAGGGCGTGCTTCCGGCAATTGTTCCAAAATCCGCGTGTATCTTCGGTAACACGCGGGGAATAAAACTCCGCATACACTATGATTGTCCCCTTTCCAGTACCATTGTCAAATGACTTTGGAACACGCCGCCGTTGTCGCTGCACAGGATCAGCTCCGGCATCCTGGTTCCCGCCAGCTGCCCCAGCTGACGGGCGCCGCACCGCCCCTGCAGCTGCATTACCGCCTCGCTCAGTGGGGTCAGTCCCATGAAATAGCTCTCCGACAGCATTCCGCCGGAGGTGTTCACCGGCAGCTCTCCGCCGGGGCCGATCCGATCTGCTGTCAGCCACTCCCGCACCTCCTCCGGGCGGAAGAAGCCGTAATCCCGCAGCGTGCTCTCCACCGTATAGGTAAAGCAGTCGTACAGCTCGCAGGCATCGATATCCCCCAGACCGACGCCGGCCATGTCCAGCGCCTGGCGGCAGGCGATCCTGGCGGCGCTGCTCTCGTCCTCCACCCGCATACGGAACGGAGAGAGCGGCTGGTTGGCGCTGCCAAATCCCCGCAGGGCCACCGGAACCTGCCGCAGCCCTCTCGCCCGCTCCAGCGTTGTCAGAACGATGGCCCGTCCGCCATCGCAGTTGGGGGTGGCGTCTAGCATCCGCAGCGGCTCCGCCACATACTCCGAGGCCAGGTAGGTCTCCCCATCCAGCACTTTACTGTGCATCGCGGCAATGGGGTTCAGATTGGCCCAGCGCCGCTGGGCCACGGCAATTTTCTTCCATACCTCCGGTCCCGTGCCGTAGGCCGCCATCGCCCTGCGCGCCAGCATAGCATACTTTGCCATAGTGCTCAAGTCGCCATAGGCCGCCAGCTCGTCCGAGGCTTGGCCGCCGCTCAGCTCCTTGACCCAGCTGCGCTTGCCGCTGCGCCCGTTGTCGCCGTAGGATACGACCACATATTTTGCCAACCCTGACGCCAGCATCCCCATACTGTGGTACAGCCAGCTCCTGGTACAGTAGGTCTCCTGACTGAGCACGGCCGGACGGATGCCCAGCTGCTCCGCCACGGTGAAGGCGGTGACATCCTGATCGCCACCGACAGGGTCGAAGTGGCGGTAGAGCAGCAGCGCATCCACATCTGTTTTCTCAATGCCTGCATCCTCCAGAGCGTTCCGAATTGCCTCGCAGTGGAAGCTGACGGCCGTGCGTCCCTCCACTTTTCCCTGGGGTGTGTAGCCCACGCCTGCCACGGCAATCCTGCCTCTCAAATTTTCAAAAGCCATCCTGGTTTTTCTCCTTATCAAAAGGGGGAGACTATCGCGCCGCACGGCAGCTCCCCCTGCCGGTTCCAAGTCAGTCCAGCGGATTTAGCGCCCAAACCTCCTCTAACGGCGGCATAGTGCACTCGTGGTAATACGCCAGCTGCGTGGTGTTCATCAGGTGCCGGTACGTCAGGTTCTCGCTAATGCTGTTGTTTCCCCAGCTTCCACACCCCAAGCTCATGGTCGGGTTCAGGCCATTGATATAGTTCCCGCCGCTGGCTGCGCCACCGGCCTGGTTGACCAGTACCCGGCACACCGGCAGCTCCTCTCCTGCATACTCAGCTCTTTGGGCGTCATTGGTGTACACCACGCTGGTGTGCCCCGCACCCTCCCACAGCAGATTGCTCTTGGCGTTGGCCACACCCGCCTCGTAGCTGTCATAGGGGAACAGCTGCACCACCGGGCACAGCTTCTCCCGCCGCAGCACGTTTTCCCTGGTCATGCCCACGCTGTCGAAAATCAGTATTTTTGTGTCCGCCGGTACGAAAAATCCCAGTTCCTCCGCCATCTTTGCCGGCTTCATCCCGACAAAAGCCGGATTACTGGTCCCGTTCTCCCGAAACAGCAAGCCCGGCAGTAGCGACACCTTCTCCGGCGGGATCATTGCTGCGCCGGCAGCCTCCAGCGCCTTGACCAGCTCCGCCCGGCGCGGGGCAGGGTAGTGGATGGCCTGCTCGCCGGTGCAGGGGATGCCATTGTCATAGCTGCGGCTTCCAATCACTGTAGCGGCCAGGAAAGCGTAGTCGTCATAGTCGTCCGCCGCCACCACCTGGACATTGCCCTGTCCCACGCCGAAGCTGGGCCGGCCGCTGGAATAGGCGCTCTTCACCATTGCGGCCCCGCCAGTGGCCACGGTCACATCGGCCTTAGCCATCAGCTCCCGGGTCGCGGCCATACTGGGCTGCTCGATAATCTGGATCAGATCCTTTGGCGCGCCCAGCTCCGCCAGCGCCTCGTTGATAAGGGCCACGCCGTGGACTGTCACCGACTTGGCTGCGGGATGGGGCGCGACAATCATGGCGTTGCGGCATTTGAGAATACTCATCCCATTGCTGGCAACTGTGCTGGTAGGATTTGTGCTGGGTGCGACGCAGGCCACCACCCCCACAGGCTTGGCAAAGGTGACCAGCTTATTGACCGGGTCGCGGTCGATAACGCCCACACTCTTCTTATCCCGCAGGTAAAACCATGCGGCGGCGGTAGCCTTCCGCTGTTTAAAAATCTTGCTGTCTACCCGGCCATAGCCAGTCTCCCTCACGGCCTCTTCCGCCAGGATTTCGGCATTGTCGTAAATGACCTTCCCCATTGCCCGCACCAGCGTGTCCACCTGGCTCTGGGTATAGCTTTCCAGGACCACCTGGGCGGCCCGGGCGCGCTCTAGCATCGCCTCAACCATGGATTTTTCTTCCATCTCTGATAACCTCCCTCTTAATTCCGGACTTCTTGGAGCCCCTTGATGCAGTTCTGAGCGGACATACGCGCCATGGTGTTAATCCCGTCAATGGAACTGCCCGCGATGTGGGGCGCGGCAATGACACAGTCCATCTCCAGCAGAGGGGAGCCTGTGGGCGGTTCATCGCAGAAGGCGTCGATGCCCACTCCGGCGATCTCCCCTGTGCGCAGCGCATCCGCCAGCGCGTCCTCGTCCACCAGACCGCCCCGGGCACAGTTGATGAGAAACGCAGTGTTCTTCATCCTCTTCAGCTGCTCCGTGCTGATCATATTGCGGGTCTCCTCTGTCAGCGCCGTGTGCAGCGTGATGAAATCTGCTTGGTCGTAGATTTCATCCAGCGAGGCCTTTTCCACGCCGTACTCCGCCATGAAGGCCTCATCCCAGTACACATCATAAGCCAGCACCCGCATGTTGAATCCCTTGGCGCGGCGCGCCATGCCCTTGCCGATAGCGCCCAGACCGATGATGCCCAGAGCTGCCCCCCAGACAGGGTAGCCGGTGTACTTGTTCCACTCCCCGCGCTTCACATCCCGGTTAGCAACGGATATACTGCGAGCCAAGTCCAGCATCATGCCAAAGGCGTAATCCGCCACTGCGTTGGCGTTGGCGCCGGGGGTGTTATAAACCTTGACGCCCAATTCCCCGGCCGCCTTTACATCCACATTGTCCATTCCCACGCCAAAACGGGACACCACCTTCAGCTGCGGACAGGCGTGCATAACCCGCTCCGACATCGGCTCCAGCCCCAGGATAACGCCATCGTACCCCTGCAATCTTTGGATGACCTCGTCCTCGGTCATACCGGCCTTGGAGAATCTGGTAAACTCAATCCCCGCCTCCGTGAGAAGACGCTCCGGCTCCTTGGAGAACTTTCCAAAGGTTGAGGGGAATACCATTACTTTCTGCATTTTCTTAATTTCCTCCCGGCTCCCTCCGTTTATCCGGCGGAGGGAACGTCTTTCTTCTTATTTTTCAGCTTCCGCAGCGTAGGCATCAGCGCCATCAGGATGCCCACCGCCAGCAGAATCAGCGCGATGGGGCGCTGGAACAGGGGCAGAAAGCTTCCGTCTGTGGCGATCATGGCGGTACGGAAGTTTTTCTCAATAGTGCTGCTGAGCACGAATCCCAGCACCAGGGGGGGGATAGGGTAGTCGTTATTCACCAGGAAGTACCCGATAATCCCGAAGACAATCAGCACGCCCGCGTCAAAGACTCGGTTGTTAGTTACCATCGCCCCCACCATACAGGCGCACAAGATGATAGAGTACAGCAAATTCAGCGGGATACGAAGCATCTGCACGAACACCTGCATCAAGCCCAGCATCATAAGGTACATGATAATATTGGCGAAAATGTAGGCGGCAAATATGACGCCCACCACCTCAGGCTTGGAGTTGAAGAGCAGCGCCCCGGGCTGCAGGCCGTGGAGCACCAGCGCACCCAGCAGGATGGACGTGATCACGTCCCCGGGAATGCCAATGGCCATCATGGGAATCAGTGCGCCGCCGCACACGGCGTTATTGGCGGCCTCGGAGGCCACTACTCCCTCGTTGCAGCCTGTACCGAACTCCTCCGGATGCTTGGAGGTCTGCTTGGCCTGCGTATAAGCCAACAGGCTAGCTGTGGTCTGCCCCACGCCGGGGAGGATGCCTACACCGGTGCCAATCAGACTGGCGGTGGCCATGGTTTTGCCGGTGCCCTTGAGCCACTCCCTTTTCGGCAGCAGCGGGACCCGGTCCAGCGTCAGCCGTTCCGTCCTCTGGTTGATGGTGCGCAGGCACACCATGATCTCCGTCAGCGCGAACAGCCCCATAAGCACCGGAAGGGTGGAAAAACCACCGTTAAGCTGCCAGAAGCCGTAGGTAAAACGGGTTACAGTGGAAACAGAGTCCGTACCCACCATGCCGATCAGCAGACCGATACAGGCGGCAATGTAGCCCTTGAGCATGTCCTTGCCCACCAGGGAAACCACGATACAAAGGCCCATCACTCCCATGGAGAAGTATTCCCAGTAGCCGAATTGCAGCGCAAAGGTGGCCAGGGGTCCCGACAGCAGGATCATGGCGAATCCGCCGGCCAGCCCGCCCACCAGGGATGAAAACGTCCCCAACACCAGCGCCTTACCCGGCGACTTCTTTGCCATGGGCGCACCGTCAAAGCAGGTGACCAGGGAGGAGGGTGTGCCCGGGATATTCAGCAGGATGGCGGAAATCAAGCCGCCGGCGATGGAGCCGACATAAATGGCAATCAGCACGGACAGTCCGTATTCCGCTGTGATTTTATAGGTAAAGGGCAGGATCAGGGATATCCCCAGAGCGCCGGTCAGCCCCGGAATCGAGCCAAATACGACACCCATAAATACACCCAGGATAATCAGGACCAGGATCATCGGATCCGAGAAAATCTTGGTGCAGCCCAGGAAAAAGGTACTTATTCCGCTCATAGATATTTCCTCTCAATTTGTATGCGCTCTGCGGTTACAGAGTGGGCGGCAGTACCGGCTGGCACTGCCGCCCGCATATGGAACCATAAAACGCAGAGGTGATGCCAGGGACTTAATAATTAGCCGCTGTCTCCAGCAGGGGGCGGAAATTCTCCACCAGCTCCCGCGCCAGAGACTCGTACTCGTCATGCCCCGTCCACACGGTGTTAAAGCCCAACGTGTCGTTCATGTATTCGATGAAGGCGGGGTTGTCATAGACCTCCTTAATCTTGGCCTCCAGGTAGTCCACAATATCATCAGGCGTGCCGGGGGTTACAGCGAATCCGCGGTGGATTCCTGCAACAAACTCATAGCCCAGCTCCGTGCAGGTGGGGATGTCGTCCATGAAGCCCGCCCGCTCCTCCGCGGCTACAGCCAGTATGCGCATCTCCCCGGAGTCATAGTAGGGCTTGGACTCGCAGGCCTGGCTGAAAAGCACGTCCGCCTGTCCGCCCAGGACAGCGGCACGTGTCTCATTCGCGTCGGAATAGGGCACATATTTCAGCTCAATGCCGGTCTTCTGCATAAAGTCCACCGCCATCCACTTGTTCAGTCCGGAGCCTACGCCTGCAATTGTCACCTCACCGGGGTGATCCTTGGCATAGACCACCAGCTCCTCCAGGGTCTGGTAGGGGCTGTCGACGCGGACAGCGATGGTATCCACATCGTAGACAGGACTGGCCACCAGAATAAGGTTATCAAATAGGTCCTCTTCCAGTGCGCCGTTGAGTATCTGCACCGAGTAGCTCTCCGGCAGCGCCAGACACATGGTCAGTCCGTCCGGCTCCGCGTGGTAGCACTCCATCATGCCGATGGTGCCGGACCCGCCGGTGATATTCGTACAAACCATGGTTTCATCGCCAAAGTCAATATACTGCGCCAACGCACGGGCCAGCAGGTCACTGCCCGCACCGGCGGCGTAGCTCACAATCATCGTAATGGTATCTTCGGGGTATCCGTCGGGAGCGGCCACTGCATCGCCGCTGACAGGCTGCGTGTCCGGAGTTTTACTGTCGCTGGGAGCAGGTGTATTTTGACTGGGGGGGCTGGTTGGGGAATCCTTGCTCGTATTACCGCAGCCCACCAATGCAAGCAACATGCACAGAGTCAATAGCAGAGCAATATATTTTTTCATGTTCTTTTCCTCCATAAGTAGTTCTTTTGTGCTTGTTTACCTCAAAAAACGGTTCCCTTGGGCAGCTTTGCACCCAGTCCGGTGCGGAAGATCAGCTCTGTACTCAGGCTGACCGCCAGCGCGAGCAGCAGGCAGAGCAGTATTTGCCGTACCGCCTTTTTCTTGTCCTTGAACTGGACCTTCCCCATTCCCGCGCTGTAGCTGGTTATAAGGACAGCCATCGCCAGGAAAGTGCTCAGCTGAAAGCCCAGGGTCTTGATGATCATAACGTAGGCCATCAATGTGATGACTGTGATAGCTGCCAGGGGCGTCCAGATGGGAACCATCTGCTCGCCGGGCTTTTTTACCACCGCCCGCACCAGCTGCATCACCGACAGAAGGGCCAGGATGCCCAGAATCAGCTCCGAATATACAGAGGGCCGAGCAACAGGAACGTTAATCACCGTCTGCACCAGCCCCTCAGCTAAGTACCAGTGGAACGCGCAGAATACCAGCAGAGCAATGGAATAAATGACATCCCGCTTCCAACGAATCATAACATTCTCCTTAGACTATTTCTCCTCCGATTCAAACTCATAGACGCCGCTGAAGACCAGCTTGACCTTTTCTACATCTCCGCCGGTCCGGCGCAGGGCAGCCTGCATTTTCTCTTCCTTGGCGATGATTTTCTTGCAGTTTTCTACAACATCCGCTAAGCACTCCCTCGGAAATTTTACTGCGCCGTTTTCGTCCATGTGGATAATCTCTCCCGGCTGCACGCTCATTCCGCAGATATTGACAGGCACGTTGGTAGACTGAAGGGCAAAATCTCCGTGTCCAGGGGTCACGCCGGTGAGCATATACTGGATGCCAAAAGCTCGGATCTCGTCCACATCCCGGCTGGGTCCGTCGCTTAGAACACCCACACAGCCCGCCGCCTGGAAGGCAGTCATCATATTTCCACCCAGCAGACCGTTGATGCGCTTGATCTTCTCTGGAAAGTTCTGCTTCACCGCCAGGATGGCCGGCTTTGGGGCATTGTTGATGGCCTCCACCACGTCCGCAATGTTGGCGTGCCGCTGATATCCAGGATCTGGCAGACCATAGACACATGTCACAGCATAGCCCACCACACGTCCCAGCTCAGGGTACATACACTTGAGCGTCTGATCCGTGTACCACTCCCCCTCCCAGGGGTGATACAGTCCAAGGCAGGTCTCTTTGTTTTTGGGATAGGTCGCCACTGCGTTAGTGACAGTGGGCGTATCGAACTGCTTGAGCTGCTCCATCAGCTCCCGCTCCTGTTTAAGCTCCTCCGTTGTATACTTTTTCATATTCATTCGCTATACCGAAAGCTGAACGGACGAACTGTCAGCTCTCCTCTCCTTGAGCATTTGATTTAATCCTCTCCGCAGGCGCCTGTTCCTTAGGATGGTTGCATTGTACATGATCGCATCTTATTTGTCAATTATGATTTAAATAAGCGGAAAATATTTGTAATAAATCCCAAAACTGGTTCTGTATTCTTGTGCAGTATTTCAATAAATAACTTATAATTTTAATTATTAAAATAACAAAAAGCTGAAAGTAGCAGTTGGGCAACCTCCTGATTCTGGATATTTGATTGAGCGGGCGTTCTCTGCAAACAAGAAAGCCCCCTCTCTCGGTGGAATAATTTTCCACCAGGAGAGGGGGAGTATTCATACTTTGCGGTAGGGAAAATACCAAAAGGTTCCTCGATCTGGAGGTTCCCCGTTCACATCCTGTTCCGACTGGAAGGAACAATTTTGCTACTCTATCTGATAGCCCAATCGCCGGGAGATGTCCTTGGCCGCCTTCTTCAGGTAGTGCCCGCGCTCCTCCATCAGCGCCTCTGTAATCCGGCTGGAGGGCCCTGTGATGCTCAGTCCTGCAATAATCTTGTCCGTGTAGTCATAGATCGGGTACGCCACACACCGCAGGCCAATCTCATTCTCCTCCTCATCGGTGGCGTAGCCCTTCTGACGCACTTCCTCCAAGCGCCGCTGCAAAGCGGCTTTGTCCGTGAGCGTATTGTTCGTAAATCGCGGAAGCCCCCGCTTTTCAATCAGCTGGTCGATCTGCTCCTCTGTGTAGTTCAGCAGCAGCAGTTTCCCATTGCCTGTGCTGTGCATCGGGCTGGTGTTCCCCACCCGCTGCATTCCCATCAGCACCTTCCCCGGTCCCGACATCACATCTACATAGACCATTTCCATATTTTGCTCCACAGACACACAGGCAGACTCCTGAAAGATATCTGTCAATTGTATCAGATACGGGTGTGTAATATCGCGCAGTTCCATATTTACGCTGAATTTATTTGCCAAACGGCAGATTTTATATGAAAGCGAGTATTGGAATGTATCTGCGTCATGGAAGACGTACCCGCAATTTTGAAGGGTAGTTAAAAAACGCAGCGTAGTACTCGCATTGATGGAGAGGTCACGACTGATTTCATTGAGGCGGACAGGCTCGCTGCGCGACACCAGATATTCGATGATCGCCAGCGCCTTTTCTGTAGACTGGTTTGAGAGAGGGCCTTTCGCTTGCATCATTACTACACTCCAAACTGTTTTTATTTTAAGGATACCAAATATTACGTAATAATGCAAGCCTAGGATCTTATAGTAAAGCATATGATTTTTTAGTTGAGCAAGCTGCAGGGGGGTTATGGTTACATCTATTTATCGTTCAAAATATTGTCTCAAGAATTGGATATTACAATAAGCTGAAATCTGCAGTATATTCTCGATTTGTCAAAAATGATTTGTATTCCGAAAATAGACAAATAGACAAGAATTCAAAAAAACACCATTAAAAAACCTTGTACCTGTTGTGAGTGTGTTTGCAGCGGAAAACCAGATGGTGCTCGGGGAACTGGTAACAGGGGAAAAATCCAATGAGATCACGGCAGCTCCAGACCTTTTGGATACACTGAACGTGGCGGGAAGCATCGTAACCGTAGATGCCATGAGCTAACAGACCTGTCCTGGCTTCCAGAGAACAGCGACTAGGCCGAACTGTAGCCGGCACACTAACCAACACCGTCCTCTTTGTAGGCATGGTCGTTGGCTTCTTCCGGAACTCCTATTTCGGCGGCAGTCCCTTCTGGACGATCTTTGTCGGCTTCTTTACCCTCAACGTAGCCCTGGAGCTGGCAGTGGGCGTAGCCGTCAGCGCGGCATTGAGCGCGGTGCTGACCCGCTTCGTCCTCAACGCTCCCCGGTATCAGATCGCGGAGTAAACGAAATATAGCGAGGGGGGCGCTCCCATCGGGAGCGCCCCCGGTTTTTATCAGAGCTGCTTGGCGAGGAGGAGGCTTTGTTCAGTAAGTTCCCGCCGCATCTCTGTGGACATCAGCCACTCCCATTTTGGAGCCTCCGGGTGGAGAGGATGCAGATCGGACGCCATCAAAAGTGCAGCCGCTTTTACACCGAGGTACTGGGAAACGCTGAAAACCGCTGATGTCTCCATGTCGACCCCGACCGCGCCCTTCTCCCGCCATATCCGCTCTTTCAGAAAGGTCTGGCGGTATACAGCATCCGTAGACACGATCGGGTAGGCGTGCAGTTTCAGCAGGGACAAAGCGGTACGATGCAGATCCGGATCGGGGACGGACGCCTCGATCGACTCATAATAATGGAGGGACGTCCCTTCCTCCACGAAGGCCTTCTCGGGGATGATGGTCTCTCCCGGCCGGATCAGTGTGGAAAAGGCGCCGCACATCCCAACGGCAACGATATTTTTTACGCCCAGTACCCTCAGGGTTTCGACAGTGTCCGCCGCCTGCGGCGCGCCGGAGCCGCCATTCAAAAAGCAAATCGGCAAATGGAGCATTTCCCAGATGGGCCGGCGGTTCAAAAAGCAGGGGAAAAGCTCCGGCAGTTCTCTTGAAGCGTAGTTAGCGGCGAGATGATCCGTTCCCTTGCTCATAAAGAAGACGATGGCCGTCCGCGGAAGATGCAGATGGCAGACGCGATGCGCGCTGTGTATCTGTTCATAGGGTGTGATTACCGGTTTTGTATCGTCGTCTGGCAAGTACCACATGATCGTTTTGCCTCCTTTGGATCGATCAACCGTTTTGCGGACGGGAAAGGTTCACCCGATCTCCCCCGCCCGAATAGCGTCCGCCAGTTCCTTCGCGTAGTAAGTGATAAGCATATCCGCCCCTGCCCGGAACACCGACAAGGCGGTCTCGCACATGATCCGCCGCTCGTCCACCAGCCCTGCGGCGGAAGCGGCCTTGATCATAGCATACTCCCCGGACACCGAATAGGCGCACAGGGGCAGATCGAAGGCATCCGCGCACTCCCGGATCACGTCCAGATAGCTCAGCGCGGGCTTCACCATCAGAATGTCCGCCCCCTCGGCGGCGTCCAGAGCGCACTCCCGGAGGGCCTCCTTCCGGTTGTGGGGGTCCATCTGATAGCCCTTCCGGTCCCCGAAGGAGGGAGCCGACCCTGCGGCGGCCCGGAAAGGTCCGTAGAAAGCGGATGCGTACTTGGCGGAGTAGGCCAAAATAGCGGTGTTCTGGAAGCCGTTTTCATCCAGCGCCTTCCGCAGGACCGCCACATGGCCGTCCATCATATCCGATGGAGCAACCATGTCCGCCCCGGCGGCGGCATGGCTGACGGCGATCCTTGCCAGATGCTCCAGGGTCTCGTCGTTGTCCACCTCATGGCCGTGGAGGATGCCGCAGTGTCCGTGGTCCGTGTACTCGCACATGCAGACGTCGGTGATGACGGTAAAGTCCGGATACCGGGCCTTGATGGTCCGCACGGCCTCTTGGATGATCCCGTGCTCCGCCCAGGCGGAGGACCCGCATTTGTCCTTCTCCGCCGGAAGGCCGAAGAGGATGCAGTGCTTCACGCCGTGGGCCAGACACTCCTCCACGGCGAGGCACACGCTGTCCAGGCCGTAGTGGTTCTGGCCCGGCAGGCTTTCAATGGGCCGGACGCCGGAGAGGGTTTCGTCCACGAAAATGGGATAGATAAGCGCCTCCGGGCTCAGCCGGGTCTCCCGGTTCAGTCGGCGGATAGCGTCGGTCCGCCGCAGGCGGCGGGGGCGGTTGGTCAGGTCCATGGGGAAATCCTCCTCAAATCATGAAATTGGCAATACCGTAGATCAGATGGCAGACGGTGAAGACCGTAATAGGGATTACCGCGATGCCGTTTTTTCTGTCCAGTGCAAAGAAAAGGAAGCACAGGCAGGGGGGAAGCGTCAGCAGCGCCACCACAGGCGGACCGGCAAATCCGGCATAATAGCCCACCCACCCGGCTGCATAGAGCCCTCCGCAGCAGAGGGACGCCGCGGCCAGCGGCGTGAGGCGGGGCTTCTCCCGCTCCCGGTTCACGATGGCGCAGAGCGCCGCCGCAAGCAGGACCTGGCAGACGGACGCGATGCCGTCCACTACCGGGGTAACAGATTCCTGCCGCAGGATGTCGTTGGGCGCCGGAACGGCGAACCAGACGAAATTGGGGAGCATCATCAGCAAAAACAGCAGCAGTCCCCAGGGGTCGAAGGCGAACCTGTACTTTTTCATTCAGCCTCCCGGTCATTTAAGGTTCAAAGCGTCCATAGCCCCACCATTGGGGGACCAGTTCCTTGAGACGCACCGTCTCCCGCGCTTCATAGTCCAGCAGAATTTCGATTTCTCCGCTGTCACGGTCCAGCTGCATCATGAATTCCCGGCATACGCAGCAAGGAGGACCGATTTTGCCGTCCGGCATGACGGCGAGGATCTTTTCGATTCGGCTTTCGCCGTGGGTAATCATACAGGCCATGGCATTGCGCTCCGCGCACATGCCCAAACTGGCGGCGGTGTCGATGCAGACGCCGGTGTAGATGTTTCCCGCCTTGGTCCGCAGGGCGGCGGCGACGCCTCCGGCGTCAATAAAAGGAGATATGGCGCGGTCATTCTGCACCTTCCTTGCGGCGGTGTACAGCTCTTCCCAGATGTCCATGGTATTCCTCACTTTTCAAGCGCCAGCTCCACCAGCGCGTCGATCGCCGCTTTGGCAGCGGTCTTTACGGAAATATGATGTTTTTCCGCCTCCCCGGCGGTCTGCTTCCCAATGCACAGCCCCGTGAAGCGGCTGAAATCTGCGTCCCCGCCCACAGCGGAAACAAATCCCTTCACGGTGGAGGCGGAGGTAAAGGTCACGAAGTCGAATCCCCCCGCCTCCAACTCCTCTCGAAGCTCCGCCGAACGGGGATTATCGTAAATCGTGCGATAAACAGCAATATCGTCAAAAGCAACGCCCGCCGCCGCCAGCGCGTCCGTCAGGGCGGAAGAGCCCTCCTCCGCCCGCAGCAGCAGGACCCGGCCCGCCGCCGCGTTCGCCAGCGCCTCCCCCATATGGGGGGCGTCGTAGACCTCCGGGACGAGGTCGGCGGTCAAGCCATGGGCCTCCAAGGCCCTCCCGGTGGAGGCACCGATAACGGCCAGCTTCACGTTCCCCAGAGCCCGGGCGTCCTTCCCCATGTCCCGCAGGCAGTTCCAGAAGGCTTCCACCCCGGCGGCGCTGGTGAAGCCCAGCCACTCGTATTCCGGAAGCCGTTCCAGCGCGGCCTCCATGGCGGGGCAGGGTGAGACGGCCTCCGTGCGGATGCAGGGAAATTCCACCACGTCCGCCCCCAGGTCCCGCAGCTTCTCCGACAGCGTACCCGCCCGGTCCCCGGGCCGGGTGACCAGGATGCGCTTCCCATAGAGGGGCAGGCGCTGGAACCAGCACAGCTCCTCCGCCAGGGCGCACACGCCGCCCACGATGATAACAGCGGGACTGTGGATGCCCATCTCTGCCGCCCGGTCCGGCAGGGCCGCCAGGGGCGCGCCGCACCGCCGCTGGCCGGGGAGGGTGCCCCGCTCCACCATGGCGGCGGGGGTGCCCGGGTCCATCCCGGCCTCCAGCAGGCCCTTGACAATGACGGGCAGGGCGGTCACGCCCATGAGGAACACCAGGGTCCCCCTCGCCCGTACCAGCGCCTCAAAGTCAATGCGCAGCTCCGCGCCCTCCTTGGCGTGGCCGGTGATGATGTGCAGGGAGGAGGCGCAGTCCCGGTGGGTCACCGGGATGCCCCCATAGGCCGCCGCCGCGATGGCGGAGGTGATGCCGGGGACCTCGGCGAAGTCCACCCCCGCCTGGGCGAGGACCTGCAGCTCCTCGCCGCCCCGTCCGAAGACGAAGGGGTCGCCGCCCTTCAGCCGCACCACGTTATGCCCCGCCTGGGCCTCCTCCAGCAGGATCTGGTTGATCCGGCCCTGGGGCACCGGATGGCGGCTGGCCTCCTTGCCCACGTCGATCCGCCGGGCGGCGGGAGGGATCAGGGCCAGTACGGCGGGGCTCACCAGGCGGTCGTAGACCACCACCTCCGCCCCCTCCAGCGCCCGCAGGCCCTTGACGGTCAGCAGCCCCGGGTCCCCGGGCCCCGCGCCCACCAGCGTTACTTTTCCGGACATGAAGCGTCCTCCTTCAGTTTCATTGCCAGCTCCCGCGCCAGCGCCTCGGCCTCACCGGCGGGACCGGAGGCCGAGCCCTTCCAGACCCGGTCCGTCCCGTCTACATACATGCCGGAAATGGTGACGGCGTCCCCGTCCACCTGGGCGTAGGCCGCGATAGGGGAGGAGCACCCGCCGTCCAGCGCCCGGACGAAGGCCCGCTCCGCCAGGGCGCAGAGCTCCGCCTCCCGGTCCCGGAGGCAGTCGAAAACCGACCGGTCCATGTCCGCCCGGCACTGGACGGCCAGGATACCCTGTCCTGCGGCGGGCAGCAGCTCCTCCGGGGCGAAGTACCGGCTGACGCGGTGCTCCAGCCCCAGCCGGATGAGCCCCGCCGCTGCCAGCACCAATCCGCCGTAGGCCCCCTCCTCCAGCTTGCGCAGGCGGGTCTGCACGTTGCCCCGAACGGGCCGGACCTCCACCTCCGGGAACATCTCCCGCAGCTGGACCCGCCGCCGGGGGCTGGCGCCCCCGGCGGGCAGCCGGACGTCCCACTCCGAGGCGCCCTCCGGCAATACCAGCGCGTCCCGGGGGTCCTCCCGCCGGAGGAAGGCGGCAACGGGCAGGTCCTCCGGCAGATCCATGGGCAGATCCTTGCAGCTGTGGACCGTCAGGTCCACCCGGCCCGCCCGGAGGGCGGCGTCCAGCTCCTTGACGAACAGTCCCTTGCCGCCCACCTGGTCTAGGGTGCGGTCCAGGATTTTGTCCCCGGTGGTCTTCATGGTCACCAGCTCCAGCCGGATGTCCGGATGGGCCGCCTGCAGGGCGTCCATGACCAGCCGGGACTGGATCACCGCCAGCGCGCTGTCTCTGCTCCCCACGCGCAGGATTCGATCATGTTTCATCGTTGATATTCTCCAGGATATTTCGGATCTCTTTTGCCGTCCGGGCGGTCTTTCCGTGGTCCGTGCCGTCTCCCGCCAGACCGGCCACCATCCCGCCCCCTTCGCAGACGGCGGGAAAGAAGAAGTCGCAGTCCGCCGGGGCATCCGAGCGGTTGAAGAGCACTCCCAGCCGCCGGGCCTCCCGCCCCGCCGCCTCGTTGACCTGCGGATCGTCCGCAGCGGCCACGGCCAGAAAAGCGCCCTCCAGATCGCCCGGTGCGTATTTCCTCGGGATATGGCGGATGTGCTCCACTTCACGGGACAGCGCGGGGGAGACCACCGTCACCTCCGCGCCGAATCTGGCCAGGACCTCCGCCCGGCGCAGGCCCACCGTCCCCCCGCCGATGACCAGGGCTTTTTTTCCGGTAAGGTCTACGAACAGGGGGAACCGCTTAGTTCCCATCCCGCTTGACCACCACCACGGAGAAGTATCCGCTGTCCGCCGGGGCCTCTGCGAACTGGGGGAAGACCCGCTCAGTCTCCATGCCGCAGTTTTCCACCATGGCGGCATGGTCCAGCAGGCCCTGTTCCGCCAGAGTGTCCCGCAGGCGCCCGATCTCCCGTCCCGCTTTCATGAATATGTAGTTGGCGTCCACCGCCAGGCAGTCGGACACGTCCTTGTGGGAGGCGGGGACGATCATCAGCCGCTCGCTGCCCTCGCAGAGGCCCTCGCCCAGCGCCGCCGCCACCGCGCAGAAGGACGGCACGCCGGGGATCAGCTTCCCCTCATACCCCATGGCCAGGACCTTCCGATGGGTATACAGATAGGTGGAATAGATGGAGGGGTCCCCCAGTGTGATGAAGGCCACCGTTTTCCCCTCATCCAGCAGAGCGGCGATCTGCCTGGCGTTCTGCTCGTAGGCAGCCTCCAGGCAATCCGGGTCCCGGGTCATGGGGGCGGCGCAGTAGAGCAGGGGCGTGCCCTCCGCCAGAGGGCCGATGATAGACAGCGCGGTTTTCTCCCCCGTCCCCTTGTCGGGGACGGCGATGACGTCCGCCTCCTTTAAAATTCTCTGGGCTTTCAGCGTCAGGAGCTCCGGGTCCCCGGGCCCCACGCCGACCCCATATAAAATACCTTTTTTCATAGCGATATGTTCTCCTGGAATTTCTCTGCCGCGCCCCGCGCGGAACGAAAGATGGAATATCTTACAAACCCGCACCCCGGGGAGTCTGCTAAGTCGAGACGGTAGGGGCTAACAGTTACCACGCTAAAACAGAAACTGAAGCTGCACGAAGCGGGAGGCACTATCGGCAGACCAAACCAAACTGTGCCTCGGGCGCAAACTAATCACCCCCGTAATGAAGGAAGGTTCTTTTCGTTCACACGAAAAGAACGCCCCGCAGCGCCGTGCGCCGCATCACTCCCCTTCGGCGGAGGCCGCCTCCTCCTCCGCGGCCCTTTGGGCCGCCAGCCGGTTCACAAAAAGCGCCTCCTGCCCATGGGGATGCTTCCTCTTATTGATAACGAGCACCGCAACGCCGGCAATGATAAACAGAACGCTCAGAAGCTGGCTGACCAGGATAGGCCGGCCGAACAGCTCCCAGCCGAAGAGCTTCAAGGTATCTGTGCGCATTCCCTCGATCCAGGCCCGGCCCAGGCCGTACCAGATGAAATAGAAGCAGGTGTTCTCCCCGTCGAAGGTCCGGGCCTTCGAGATGACGAACACGATCAGCGCCAGCCCCAGCAGGTTCCACAGACTTTCATACAGGAACGTGGGATGGACCTCGATGTACTCCGAGGCGGACACCCATACCCGCATCCGCCAGGGAACGGCAGTCTCCCCGCCGAAGACCTCCCGGTTGACGAAGTTCCCCCACCGGCCTACGGACTGCCCGATGAGCAGGCCCATGACACCCAGGTCCGCGAAGGCCCCGAAGGAGAGCTTTTTCTTCTTGCAGAAGACCATCAGCACGAGAAACGCCACGATGACCGCGCCGTAGATAGCCAGGCCGCCGTCCCAGATGGCGATCATCTTGCTGAAGTTCAAACTGCCGTCCGCCCGGCGGAAGAGGTCGAAGTAGAATATCACATAGTATAATCTCGCGCCGATAATACAAAGCGGTATCTGCCAGATCATCATGTCGTAGACGTTGTCCTCGGTGATGCCGTATTTTTTGCCCTGCCTGCAGCAGAACAGCACCGCCAGGATGAGTCCCGTGCAGATGATGATCCCATACCAGTGGATGCCGTTGCCGATGTGAACGGCGATGGGGTCTGGGTTCACGGACCACTCCCCGAAGAGCCCGGGGAAGCTGATGGGCATGTCCGTTCTTGCGTATTCGTAGATCATGGGTTTCCTCCTTGGATGGGGCGCTAAGTCCCCGGCTGAATGATAGACAGGGCGGCCCGCTCCCCGGTGACGTTCTCCCGGAGGAAGGCCTCCACGTCGGCCTTGGAAACGGAGTCGAAGACCTCCGGGAAGTGGTAGTAGTCGAATCCCCGGAAATAGCCCTCCGCCATGCTGACGGCGATGTTTTCAAACGAATTGAGGCTGCGGATCATCCCGCCGTAGCTGGCCCGGCGGATCTGCTGGTAGAAGGCCTCGTCGATGCCCTCCTCCCCCAGCTTCTCAGCCTGCCGGCCGATCTCCTCGAAGACCCGGCGGGGGTCCTTGGCGTCGCCGCCCACATAGAGATAGGCCACCCCGGGCAGCATGTCGAAGTTGCCTCCCAGACTGCCGTTGATGACCCCCTCCTCGTAGAGGCGGGTGTAGAGTGGGCTGCTGTCCCCGAAGAGCACGTCGCAGGCCAGATCGCCGATGATGCTCTGACGCAGCAGGGCCTCGCCGCCGCTCTGGGGGCGGCACTTGTAGCCCGCCAGGAACATGGGCATGGAGACCTCCATGGTGAGGGTCCGCTCCTTCTCCGACGGGGCGAGGGACTCCTCCGCGCCGTAGTCCCGGTCGATCGCGGGGCCGCTCTCCCGGTGCAGGATGGCCTCGGCCTCCGCCGCCACCCGGTCCGGGTCCATGTCGCCGACGCAGACCAGGACCATGTTGGCGGGGGTGTAGAAGGCCTTGTGGCAGTCGTAGAGGGTCTGGGGGGTGATCTGCCGGATGCTCTCCACCGAGCCCGCCACGGGGACCCGGACGGGGCTGGAGCGGTAGAGGCAGTCCATCAGGTTGGCGTAGACCCGCCAGTCCGGGTCGTCCTCGATCATGCGGATCTCCTGGGCGATGATGCCCTGCTCCTTGTCCACGCTCTCCTGGGTGAAGTAGGGGATGGAGACGAAGGAGAGGAGGATGCGCAGATTCTCATAAAATTTTTCCGTGCACTCCACGTAATAGGCGGTGATGGCGTTGCTGGTGAAGGCGTTGTCGTGGGCTCCGTTCTTGGCCAGCTCCTGGAGGGCGTTGCCCTCCTCGGTGTCGAACATCTTGTGCTCCAGGTAGTGGGCGATGCCCGCGGGGGTGTCATGCCACTGGCCGCCCAGCCGGAAGCGGAGGTCCATGCCGCCGTAGCGCACGGCGAAGAAGGCGTAGCGCCTGGCGTGGAAGGGCTTGTTGACCACCACCACCTCCAGCCCATTGCTCAGGCGGCGGCGGAAGACCTTTTCCCCCAGGCGGGGATATTCGGACAGATTCATGCCTGGGCCTCCTTTCCCTTGAGGAAGTAGATGGTATCGGGCTTGACCGCCTGGGCGGCCTCCCGGATGCGCTGGGGGGTGACGCCCTGGAGGGCGGCGATGAGACCGGGGATGGTCTCGTCGCTTCCCGCCGCGGCCTGGCCCACGACGAAGTCCTCCAGAGAGCTGGGGGAGTCCTCCATGGTGCGCAGGCTGCTCAGAAGGGACTCCCGGGCTCCCGTCAGCTCCCAGTCCTCCCACTCGCCCTTTTGCAGGGCCTCCAGCTGCCGGAAGATCTCCTCCACGGCCCGGTCGTAGTTCTCAAATTCGATGCCGGAGGACACGGTGATGAGCCCCTTCAGCCGGTGATAGGCGCTGCCCGCATAGTAGCACAGAGAGAGCTTTTCCCGCACGTTCAGGAAGAGCTTGGAGTTGCTGGTGCCGCCGAACATAGCGTTCATCAGCATGGTGGCGGGGATGTCGGCGCTGTCCGTGCGGAAGCCGATGCAGAGCTTCCCCTGGGAGACGTCCATCTCGTCCACCACCACCTGGAAGGGCTCCCGGGCGGGGCGGCGGATGGTGGCGGCGGGCTCCAGCCCGCCCTGCCGGGGCAGGGCCGCGAAGGCCCGGGTGAACGCGCCCGCCACCCGCTTCTCCGGGGCGGAGCCGCAGTAGAACAGCTCCAGGCGGCCCTTGGGCAGGATGTCCAGATAATAGCTGTTCAGCTTCTGGAAGGATATTTTCTCCACGTCCTTGGCGGCGCCCATGCGGCCCACGCCGTAGCGCTCGCCGGCGCACATCTCCTCCAGCAGCCGCCGGGCGGCATAGGAGCGCTTGTCGTTGATATCGCTGCGGATGAGGTCCGCCAGGTTCTCCCGCTCGCTCTCCACATACTCCTCCAGCAGCCGCCCGCCCCGGGTGATGGGGTTGCAGTAGAACTCGCCCAGCAGGTCCGTCAGCTTCTCCAGAAGCTTCTCCCCCTTGGGCAGGAAGCGGTCGTCCACGCAGCTGGCCACGAAGCCGAAGAGCTGGTTCTCGCCCTTCTTGCGCACCGTGGGCTCCAGCCGCGCGCCGTAGAGCATGTCCAGCTCCCGGCCGATGGCGGCCATATCCGGGCAGCGGACGGTGCCCCGGTTGAGGACGTTCACCAGCAGGGCGTTGCGCCCGGCGGTCTCCTTGTCCAGGGGGGCGGCCATCTGGGCGCTCAGGAAGCTGGTCTTAAATTTCTCGGAGGGGATGTAGGTCAGATAGACGTTGTCCGTCAGCAGCTGTCGAGTCATGATGGCTCTCCTTCTTTTGTCGATTCCGCTTTAGTATATACCTTTTTGGCCGAAGTTTCCATAGGGGGACGGAATATTTTTTAGCGCGCTCCCGCCGCGGGTCAGGGCAGGGGCCTCACTCTGTCCACGATGACGCCTCCCGCCGCGCCGACGGCGGTCCCCGCCGCGACGCCTCCCGCCATCAGCCAGGGCAGGTACCACCCCAGCCGGGCCGTGCCCAGCACGGCCATGGCGACCCCCAGCTGTCCCAGGTTGTGGCACACGCCCCCGGCGATGCTGGCCCCCAGGATGGAAAACCGTCCCGTCCTCTTCAGCCCCGTCATAACGGCCAGGCTCAGCACCGCCCCCGCTAGGGAGTAGGCAAAGCTGTAAGCGTTGCCGAAGGTCAGGGACACCAGCGCCACCCGCGCCAGAGAGACCGCCGCCGCGTCCCTCGGGGACATCCGGTAGAGGGCGAACACCACCACCAGATTGGTGAGCCCCACCTTCATCCCCGGCAGAAGCCCCGGAAAGACGATCAGGCTCTCCAGCCAGGACAGCACCATCGCCAAGGAGACCAGCAGCGCGTACCGCGCGATCCGCTTTCCCATACCCGCCTCCTATCCCGCGCTGGCGTCGAAGCCCGGCGCGCCGCCGCCCTCGATGTGGATGATGAGCTTATGGGGCAGGCAGACGATGCGCTCCCCCTCCCGGGAGACCGCCCCCGTGCGGACGCAGGTGTGGTCCCCGCAGTCGGCTTCCGTCACCGCCGCCGCGCCGCCGGAGATCTGCAAAATATTGTACCCGTCCCCGTCCCCTAACCGGACCGTCCGGTCCTCGCCCAGGGAATACCGGGCGGTCTCTTCGCCGTCTATCGTTACCACCGCCCAAGCCCCCTGCCCGCCGGGGCGGAACAGCAAAAACAGGACCCCTGCCGCCAGCAGGATG
>OFHO01000897.1_pt1 | contig 24501 bp, 31 predicted proteins | sample 1521531 | NCBI WGS metagenome assembly OFHO01 (sample SAMEA3504124, study PRJEB24116) | mouse gut metagenome | biome: mouse gut; feature: mouse-associated habitat; material: faeces | place: Denmark | collected 2011
TCCCCAAAACGCATACGTTCTGGGGATTGAAATCTGTATCTGATATTTCATCTGCCTATCTCTTGCATAGTTTCAAACCCTTATTTTCCGGCATTTTCAAGGCATTTGTTTATTACCTGTTTATTACCGGAAAAGTCTCATATGCTCCGCTATTGTTTTATTATACATCGGAATCATGATTTTTGTAATACTTTTTCCGGATTTTACAACTGTTCAAACTGGACGTGTTCAGACTGTCCGGAGAGATAGAGGTCGTCAATCGTCCTCACCATCTTCTTTCCGCCTACCGTGTGAATCTCTTTCACATAATAGGACTGCCCCCGTACCGCACGACCGCAAATATTATCATTGCCCCATGCCGGAGACCTCCGGAGATTCAACGCCCCGTCACACACAACGGTCACTTTCATTGTACCCTGCGGAATGATAACGCTGTCCTGCTGCCCTCCGTCATCTTTCCCGGTCTCTGCCCCCGTATCTGCCCCATGCTCGCCGTTTTCCGGTTCAGACGGTTCATTCTCCGTCTCGTCCTCTTTTCCGCCGTTCTCGGCGTTCCCTGCGTCCTCTCCGGCGGTCTCTGTCTCGTCGTCCTGCTGCCCTCCGTCATCCTCTCCGGTCTGTGACGTTGTATTCGCCTCATTTCCGCCGTTTTCCGGTTTAGACGATTCATTCCCCGCCTCGTCCTCATTTCCGCCGTTCTCGCCCGCCTCCGGCACGTTCCCGGTCATTTCTGCCACGGTTGCAGCGTCCACCGTTCCGGCAGGATTCCCGTTCTCGTCATAAGCGTTCACGCTGCCGTCCGGATTCGTGTTCAATGCCCCCTCCGGAACATTATCGGTCAAGCCACCGACGACCACTCCGTTTTCATCCCATACGGTGAGAGCCTCGTCTTTCGCTGCTGCTGCCAGTGCATTTTTTAATGTCTTGTATTCTTTGCACTCCTCTTTCTTGAACTCCGTTCCTTTGCCTAAATAGTATAACATGATTCGTCCTCCTTACTTTTTCAGATATTTACTTGATGCAAACCCGGTGATGTCCTTATAGACCACATAGAGCCATTTCACACCGGAAACACTTGTATAATATCCGTAACACTGCACCTTTGCCCCGTTCGGCATTTCTGCAAGAATCGTCTTGCCTGTACCTGCCCCGGCTCTCAAGTTCAATGCGGATGCCGTGACCGTATATGTACCCGCAAGATTTTTGTCTTTGCTCTGTGCTGCATCAATCTTGACTTTCGGTGCAGCCGTTCCGGATGATGCCGTTCCCCCGGATGCCTTTGAACCCGCCGTCAGATTCGTCGCCGTGTGGCAGGAATCATTGAGGAGAACATCGCCCTCAAGCAAATACGCATCCGATGTCAGATATTTACTATCTGTCAGCACTTCAAATCCCGCTGCCTTTAAAGCTGCCCGCAGATTACCCGTATAACAACAGATACTCACATCTTTCAGCTTTTTGATTCCCAACCGATAACCCGCACCTTTGACAATCGCAGCCACGCCCGAACTGCAATCCGCCTCACATTTGACCGTGATTTTCGCCGGGTCGTAATTGGATGCTTTCAAATGCTCCCAAAACGTGTACCTCTGTGACTGGTCGTAACCGACCATATTATTATTTGCTGCTGCCTTTGCCATCTGTGCAATCATGCTCCGAACCTTTTTGTCCGGATGCCGGAGGACGCATTTCCACGGTCTGTTATACCATTTGATGACCGCCCATTCTGTACCCGTCTGGTCTCCTGCTGCCCCGCCGGAATATTTACCTCTTTCATCATGTCCACAATTTGAAATCACTTTATTTCCTCCTTTTCTTCATCGTCAAAATCATCTGCCATATGCCCCATAATCTCCGGGAATCTCTCTGCCACCCCGTAATATATCCATACCGCAAGGATAATCAGAGGAATCACGCACCACATGAGCGCACACGGAATCGCAATAAACACGGATATAACCGCCGTCATCCTCCCGCTTGCCTCGTCCTCATACCTGCACAACTCCCGTTCCTTATCTTCCAGTCTGCAAATCCACCAAAAGAAAAACAGAACTCCCACAAATACAACCGCTGCCCCGATTGTATAAATCAGAGCCAACGTCCGCCAGTTTGCGAAAATGAAATCCGAAATCCTACTCACCGGATTCACCCGCCTCACCGCTCACAAGTTCCTGCATCGCCGTATTGCTCTCAAGCATCGTTTTCATTTTGTCGAGAGCCTCGTCAACCATCATCGAAAACATTTCAAATGTGATGACCCTCGCAAGCCATGTGAACCGTGTCACAAACATGTCATATACATACCGCAGCTTGATTTGACCCGTTCCACCTCCTAACTTTTTTTCCGCCATCGTGACCGCATAAAGCAGCCACTCCCGGACTTTGTTCAACTGTTTATCCGACGGCATTTTGAGGAACACATAAACCGTATAGCCTCCCCCTGCTGCCACCGCTGCCAATGCCACAAGCACAAACCAGTTTTCCGTGATGAAATTCATCCCTGCACCTCCTCATGATGCCCCGGTTCGTCCTCATGCCGTGTTTCTTTATCTGTACCGCTTGACTTTCTTTTCGTGACCGTTTTCACGGACTTAATCAGAGCCATCGCCCCGCCCTCTACCGATAGGAAACGGAATACATTCTCAATCAATGTCGATGGTTCTGAACCTACTCGCACAAACACAATTATCATCGTGACTGTAAAGATAAAAGCTGCAAGAATCATACAGATAACAACACGGTTCATGAACCGACCGGAGACCTTGTTTTTCTGTTTCGCTGCCCGCTCCTCAATCCGGTACATTTTTCTCTGATGCCGGATGCGTCTGCGTCGCTCCTTTTTTGATATAGGTCTCATTATTTTGTTACCTCCATTCGCGGAGTTGATTCTTGCCTGTTTCCCGCCCTCCTGTTATTGGTCGGTTTTCCCGTCCAGTCTCTTGTGATAACTTTTCAATGACTGCTCCACCGCAACCACTCTCTCCCGGAGGTTCTGCACCTCAATGTTGGTCTCCCGGTAATCACGTTTGATGTCCTTGACATCATCGGCGATATTTTCGAGTTTTGTCATCAAAAGTGTGTGTGTTCCTGCCTTTTCCTCTGCCTCGCTCTCTGTGTCCTTGCGGTCATTCCTCATTTTTGAGGACACCGCAGAGAACACGCCGAACCCGACGGAGATAATTGACAGCAACAGTGCAATCTCAATCGTCAACGGCGGTCTCCTTTCCGAACGTCGCCTCGATGTCGTCGGTGTCGCAATATCTCCGTGAATGGTATTCGATGACATCAAGTTCCCTCTCCGCCTCGCCTACCTGCTGCCGGAGGTCAGCTTTCACCGCCTCCTCGATTTTCGACTGTTCTATGATGATTTGTTGTTTGTTCACGATGTCTGACAGAACATTTGTCACCTCACACATCCGTGAAATTATCTCAAGCGCACTCATTCCCCGCTCCCCTCCAGGGCGACAAATTCCTCCCCGGTGATGTGCTGAAACTCGTCCGCTGAAATACTGCCCTTTGCGACACGCTCCGCAACCTGCTCCCGTGTCAGCTTTCCCTTTTCATGCAGCCTTTTCAGACTTTCAACCAATGTCCGCATTAAATCAATCCCTCCTCAATCAACTGCTCCGTGTACTCGTCAATCACCGCATCCCTTTGGAACTGTGTCACGGATGCCACGATTCCGGATGCGTTCTCTGATACAACCTGCTGCATGAGAACCATGCTCTCATACTCCTGTACGGTCAATTCCCGCTCCTCATACTGCCACGCACTGACCGTCTCCCCGGAATCCTCCGCCTCTTTCTGCTCCACCTGCCGGATGTCCTTTCGCAGATATACCGTTGTCGGCGATGATTCCCTGTCCACCTCCGCCGGACGCTCCGGCTGTGTTCCCGTTACCGTTTTCCAGTCTTTCACGCTCATTCTCCTTTCGCTGATGTTTTGATACAACTTTCTTGAGTTTCTTCACATTGACGTTCGGTTTTATGTACTTCAAATAATAATCATAGGTGTCCGTGTGGTCGAACCATCCCATGTATGACAACATCACCGCTGCATCGTACCATGTGATTTTATCCTTTGCCTTTATCCGGAACGCTTTTGCCCTTGCCCTCTGAATTGTGGACTTCCGCATCGTGATTCTGTCACGGTGAAACTGAAATCCCATGAAATCAAGCATCCGCCCGCACACCGTTCCGTCTTTTGCCACATCCTCAAACCGGAACACCTGCCAGTCAGCTTTCAACTCAAGTTTCAATTCTTTCTGCAAATACGCCTCGATTGCCTTTTGTGCTGCATGTAGTTTTTTCTTGCTTTTTCCTAGAATCACCATGTCATCCATATAGCGCATGTAATGAACCGCACCTAATTCCTGTTTGATGTAATGGTCTAATTTCTTGAGATAGAAATTCCCGAACCATTGTGATGTGAAATACCCCAACGGAACGCCTTTTCTCCTCTCCCGAATCACCTGCATTGCACTTTCAAGCGTCTCTCCCCATACACCCGCACCCCGCAGGATTTCACATGCCCCTGCGTCATTGTCAAATGCGATGCATGAGACCAACTCTCTGACCTCGGAGACGCTCATTTCCGTCGCAACATCTTCCAGTATCTTGACGGTCTCCGCTATCCGGTCAAATTCTATGAGGACGCATAACAGACGGTAAAACCGACGGTCTCTAATCACTTCCCGGAGTTTCCCTTTCAGAATCGTCCGGTCTATGGATTCAAAGAAATGGTGAATGTCCATCTTGAGAACATACATCTTTTTCCCTCCGTATGATTCAATCCACTTTTTCATGAACTTCTTTCCATAGTGAACGCCCCGCCCCGGTATGCTCCCGCAGGAAAACTCATACAACCCATTCATCACAATCGGTCTGAACTGACCTATTGCAAGATGATGAACAACCTGCTCATACTTGTAATGTGGTTTCAATATCCTCCGTGTCTTATGGCAATTATTTTCATTTATGACGCATTTCTCATGATAGTCCGGGATGAACATTTCATCTTGCATTATTCCTTTGAGAATCCCGACCTCTGCGTCAATGTTTTCTAATATCTTCTTGACATCCCTCCGCTTTGATTTCTTCTTTGCTGCATCCTTGAAACACTCCCGGATGTAATCGTCTTGTAATATTGGTTCGTATAGGTTGTTATAACTTCTCATGTCGATTTTCTTATCTCCTATCGGTTTTTGTGCCTTTGCCTACTCAACCGACCCTATACCGGAATGATTTTCGCCGTGTGGCGTGGAATATAGGCTGCATTTGATTAAACGCTCCGACATAAGACAAGAAATTGGACGCACCGATGTTCCAGTTCGCATTGCCCGCACCATTGTTCAAGTTCAAGTAATCCGCCCCAACATGCAGACCGTTGTTACAGTTACCGCCGACAAGGGCAGGGAGAGCCGAAACACCCCCGACACCGCATCCTATATCCCATATATTAAATTTTATAAAAAACCGTCCGCCTGTCGGCAGAGAATTGCGGAGGCGTTCCCCCTCCGTTCCTCCCCCTTGCTGCTACGCAGCGATAGGCTGTTCTAAGAAAACGGACGCACCGATGTACCAGTACGCATTGCCCGCACCATTGCCCAAGCTCAAGCAATCCGCCCCAACCCGCAGACCGTCGTGACAGACACCGCCGACAAGGGCGACGCACACCGCAGCGTTATTGAACCACAATCCATCACACTGGTATGTTGTACTGCTGCCACTTGCGACGTATGGAATCCGCCCATACCTGCAGGACTTTGATTTGCTGATATATCCTCCGGACGTTCCGGACGGTGTCAACCCGGTATCAATGAACCCGTCTCCGGTCAAATTATAGGGCGGTGTCATCTTCACAAGGATGTGACCGTTCCTGTTTATGAGACCGTTGATTCTATCCCATCTATCGCCCCACCACTTTTCAATGTAGAACACTTTCACATCATGTGTTCCGTCATTGTACCCGAAAAACTGTCCTTTGCTTGCAAGAGTTCCGGTCTTTAATTTTCCATAGTCCTGCGACGCATCATTGACATATCCGGAATCCTGCCCCCTGCCGAACGCCGTTTGTGAATTATCTGTCTTTGACATGATTTTCAACATGCAATTCAGTAGGTTTCTTTTACTCCACGAACAAATATTCCATCCTTTCCCGTTTGCTTTTGCCCGTGTGATTTCCGTTGATGCGTTCGTGTTACACATAAGCGTCTGCCCCGCCAGTGACCGGAGGCGTGTGCCGTCGTATGAACCCCCGAACATCGGATAATAGAGTTTGTCAGCGTGTGAGCCGTCCTCCCTCACATACGCATCATCATTGTATGATTCATCGTATTTCTCATTTGAGATAATCATATATTCATAATTGCCTATCTCAAATTGTGAGAGCCAAATCTTCCCGTCAACCGTTCCGTCAAATACGCTCATAGCGTTCCCGCCATAATTGACATTCGAGACATCGGATGCGGTCGTTCCGTCGGCTTTCTTTGTCTGGTCGTTCGGTGAGAGTTTATATTCCTCCGTTCCGTCATATTTCACCATTGCCGGATAATTGTTCTTGACGAAAAAGACATCCGCCCAATCGCCATAATCGAACACCCCGGACGTGTAATTCATCCCGGCAGGTGTCATCCCTACCGCATCAAACAGGTATGTGCAGCGTGTCGCCGGGTTGCTGTCCGCCTTGTTTATCTTCATCCCATACCGTTTGATGTTCTTCACTCTGACATCCTCCCCGACTGCTGCCAGTATTGCGCTTGTATTCGCAAGAGTTTTGTCAAGTGTCTCTTTGTCTGCTACCTGTGCAATTAAATCTCCGCTTGCCATCTTTTACGCCTCCCTTATTGTGATGATGCCGTCCTCAATGGAGAGGACGCATGATTTGTGTGTCACCGTGTCAACCATTGTATTATGACCGTTCACGATGCCTTGACATGCTGATGCTCCGGCGTTTGCTGCCGATGCTGCCGAATTTGCGGAGGATGCTGCCGTGTTCGCTGCATTTGTCGCCTCCGTCATATTCCGGGAAAAATTGTTGACCGTATTCATATATCCCTGCGTCAAGGTTAGAATCTCCTCATACCGTGCATTATTCACAATTATAGGCAGGTCAAAAAATTTATTTACACCATCCCCTTGTCTGATTAGTGCGTGACCGTTGGTGTCAATCTCCACACCGATTTCTCTTTCCTTGAGAATCAATGTGTCTTTCACCGCTTGCCACATCGCCGTTGTTCCGGTGCATGGTCTGATTGCTGCCATTTCTTCAATCCTCCTTTGCCCCGTGATTATGGAATATACCACAAAATCACGCTATTGTGTCCGTTTTCCGGTTTCTTTCCATCATCGTGGAATTTATACTGCAAGTAACCGTGATGTCGGCGTTCCTCCGTCAAAATCAACGCCTATGTCCATATTCCTGACCGCAGGTGTCGCTCCGTCAATGAATATCGGAGACACTACCCGCAGGAACGGTGTCTCACCGTCACATTCAAAATACATGCTCTGATAGAGAGACTCCGCCCGTTCAAAGTAACTTTTCACGCTATCAAGAATCTGCTCCGCTGATGCAAGCAGGGAATTTTGAATCGTGTCCTCGATTTCCTCTTTGTCACGCTCGACCTGCTCCTTTGCTGCCGTCACCGCCGACTGCATTTGCGACACATCCTGCCGGATTTGCACCGCCGTGTTTAATGTCGCCTCAAGCTGCTCTTGATTTTGCAGAGCATCCTCCGCCCGTTTCGTGACCTCAAGACATTCCTTTGTTGCCTTTCCCGCTGCTGCCGTTGCGTCCTGGGCGTTTTTTACTGCCTGGGCGGTATTCTGCTGCCTCAAGTTCTCCTGTTGGATTCTTGTGTTTTCATTCTGATTTCGGATATTTTCAGCATCGACACGCCCATTTTCAGCCGTCACCCTGCCATTTTCAGCCGTCACCCGTGCAGCCTCCGCCCGTCTGACCGCTGCCTCGGTATCATTGATATTTTTAATATGTCCGGCGATTCTGTCCTCCAACTCTGTGAACTCATTCGCTGACAGGATAGCATTGTCATTCCTCATGGATTTTTCTATCTCAATGGTGAACGATGCCGTCGTTATGAGTTGCGTGTTGTCGCTTGTGCGGACTTCAATATCGCAATACGCCGTTCCCGCTGCTGCAAGCGTCTGATTTGTCAGTTCGACCGTAACCTCCGAACCGGAATATGTGCATGTATTGTAGACATGTTTCCCGTCCGGTTTCTCAACATTGAACGCAACCCTCGCACCTGTCGGGATTGTGTACGCCGTTCCATCATTGAGCAGTTTTGCGATAATGTACCGTGTCGCCTTATCTCCCTGTTTTGCAGAAACTAAATATCTTTTTGTGTCTCCGGTCATTTCAATATTGATTCGTGTCGTCAGTCTTTCCAGTGCTGCCATTCCTTTTCACCTCCTCCCGGCGTTCCCTTTTCTATTCCTCCGGATGCCCGCCCTGCTGCTCCGTGTCAGGTTCCGACACCTGCCCCGGCTCTGCCTTGAGGACTTTCTTTCCTGCTGCCTTTGCCTTTTCAAGTTCTTCCTCTGTCTCCCGCATCGTTGCACTTGTGGCGTTGAGTAACTCAAGTTTAGATTCCGCCCTCACCTCCGCCAGTACAGAAGAAATGACCCCGTCGATGATGCAGGGAGGCAGAGCGTACTTGTCTTGAATCTGCTGCATAGCGTTCATGATTTCCCCTTTTGCACATTCGATTTTGATTGCAATAGGCGTGTTCATCCTTATCCCTCCGTTTCTGTTTTCCCGGCTGATAATAGCAAATCGAGTTTCCCGTCAATCTGCTCCAACATTTCCGAATTTAACTTTTTTTCTATCTGTGACGCATCCGTCAACAGTGTTCCTGTCTTTTCTGTTTTTTCGCCCGTCGGCATGAGTAACTCCATTTCGTTTCCTCCCGTTCATGAAAAATGTGATACTTACTTTCTGTAATAGGTTAAATCTGTCAATATTCCGTTTGTAAACTCCATCTTCCCATTTGACCCCCACCTCTTGATATTACCGTCGCTGTCCACCTCTAGCACCTGCACAAATTCCATTGTCGCCGTGATTCCACCTCCCTCCCATGAGACATTTTTTATCTTGAAATGGTGCATGTCAATGTCCGCTCCGGCATGTAACATATTCGCCTCATATCCCCCGCATTGTTGCGAACAATACGACCATTTCATTGTATAGGTCGATGCATCCTCTGTATCTTCATTCGCCCATGTCATATATGCTGCTCTATTCTCCAAATCAAAAACAAGACCTTTTTGACTGGAATTATTTTTCATGCTATTAGTTCCGATTTTCCCGACATAATAACCATCAAGATAAAAATGCATCCCGGTATAATTAAACACAGTTCTTTTTTGGTTATCTTCAATCGTTCCATTGTAGAGCGTGATTCCCGTTCCCTCGAACTGGATATAATTGGAGTTCTTATTCCATGCAATTTTCACGTTATAGGCGTTTTGAGTGATTAATGTTCCGAAATCATCCTCCGCAACTTTTGAGGAAATTTCCGTTGACAGCACTTTGATTTCTGCCTCATATGTTTTTGTTGTCACATAGCTTTTTAAAGTTTCTTTGACCCCTAACTCAATAGATTCTTGCGATGCGGTGATTTTTGTTTCAATCTCAATCGTCGTTGAATAGTCCTGCAGCACTTTCTTTGTGGTGCTGTTCGCAATCGAAATCGCCTCCGTCTTTGCAAGCTCCGTCTCCGTCTTTTGCACCTCTGCAAATGTCTTTGTCGTATTTGAGAGTTCGACCGTGTTCTTTTCCGGCGTCTCCGGATATTCCACTATTTTGACGATTCTTTGTTTCTCCCGCATCCTCGGATGTTTTGACACCATCATCACCGTGTCGCCGATGCCGAAATCAAGAATATCTTTATATTCCGGATTCGCTTTTGCAAGGTCAATCACATCCGCAGCATAAACTTTATACGGCTTTGAGAGTTCCTCCAGTTTTGCCTCCGCATCCTCTATGAGACTGGTCGTGTTGGTATAGCGTTCATCTTTCCATGTGTAGGTCTTGACTTTGCTTGAGTATTGATAATTTTCAAGATACTCTTTTCCGTGCAGCCACTCTATTGTGATTCCCTCTTTCCCTATCGGGATGATTCGAGTATAAAATTCATAAGTGTCGGAGGTTGCGGTCAGTTTCCGGAGGTTTAGACCCTCAACGAAATAACATCCCCGATCACGCCCTATCTGTGCATAGATATTAATTCTTTTTTGCAGGGTATCAATCTCGCACTCACACCGATATGTTGAGAGGCACGACTGCAGGACACCCCACGCCGTTGTTGCCTCCTCAATGTCAATCGTCCGCCTTTTGGTGACGGTACATGTTCCGACCGTCCATCCCGTACCCTCAAACGCAAATGTGAGACACGCTTTGATTGTCTGCTCCTGTGATGCGAACCCATACGGAAATGACTGCCCCTCCAACTCCTCAACATTGAGCGTCGCCGTGTACTTGTTGTACTGTTCACCTGCCTCCACCGCCTTGAGGACAAATTCATCCTCTTTCGTCCTGATATAATATTCTTCTTTCAGCAGGTCAACCATTGCCCCATTTGCCGGATATTCAAATGACAATTCCTTGTCTCCGGAATCTAATGTCTTTGTGATTGCCCTGCCTTTGAACCCGGTGAGCGTTCCGATTCTTTTCTTTTTGTCATCGTATATCTGCATCCGCTCGCCCCCTTAAATCCACATAGGATGATACCGGATTTTTACCCTTGCCCGGTTATTTGAGAAAATCAACGCCGTTCCTCCGGTCTTTATTGACGGGAACTCCCACAGGCTCACCTTGTCAAATGCGTTCGCCCCGGATATGGTAACGATACCCTTGATTCCGTCGATTATAACCGTCTTTCCGCTTGCAAGGCTCTGAACCGTGATGTCATCGTCTCCCACTCCTTTGATTACGTAATTTGTCAATGCACTCTTTGCATATACCTCCACGATGCAGGGCGTTTTCCTGCTGCCGACCATGCAAAAGCTGCCGGATGTTACCCCGTCAAACGTGACTGCGATTTCATCGTCATAAAAATATCCGTCGAACTCAAGATTGATTTTGTACCGCTTATTTGTGATAGTCTTTTCAAAATCATCCGTTGTCAGAAATCCCCGGTATTTCCCTTTGTACCCGTCAAGTTCCAAATCACACGCCGTCGTGAAATTCGCCATGAACTCCGACATCGTCCGGATAATACCGTTTCTATCCCGCCCCCTAAAATATACGCACATTTTCAAATGCCCCATTGTGACATCTGTTTCAAATTCCGTCGGCTGCAATGCCCCGGTCATCCATTCATAATTTACTGCCACCGCAGGAGGCTGTATCTCGACAGTGAGTTGTTTTGCATTATATTTCCTTGCATCAATGCCATTCACTTTCATCGGCAGGCTACCTCCCTTTTCTCCTGTTCTGAACCATTTTCGTATCTACTTTTGACACGGTTCTACTTGAGACCTCGTCTCCGTCAATATATGTATGGTTCTCAACATATACATTCTGTATCTGCTGCACCGCTGCCAGTTTTCTGTCAAGTATGTCATTCAATTTCGTGTAAAATGGTGCTAAAGGAAGAATCGCCTCCCCTCCGGTCTCCGGCTCTCCGCCCGCAAGCAATGTATTTCCATTCATCCCAAAAATCATGGAACTGTTCATGATTGCACCCGTTTTATACCAGTCGATTGAGAACGACGGTACAGAGGGCGGATTCAACGAAAACTTTCCCGATATTTTCGGATGTGGCATTTTCAAGTGTGGGAGAGACCACGAAAAGTTAAAGAATCCTTTTATCCTCTCAATCGCCCCGGACACAACTGATTTCGCACCCTCCATCTTTGACGAAAACGCCGATTTAATATTCTCCATGACAGAGGAGACCGTGCTTTTCGCACTGTTCAATTTTTCCGAAAATGCCGACCGTATATTATCAAGTTTCCCTCCGGTCAGCGTATTCGCCGTACTCATGAGGCTGTTCATCGTGTCCTTTATTCCGGTGAATGTTGCGGACACAATGCCTTTCATCCCTCCGCCTTTTTCGGAATATGCAGCTTTCATGTTATCCAGTTTCATGGAAACATTCTGCTTTGCCGTTTGCATGAGATTTGTCGCCGTGTCCTTTATACTGGTAAACTTTGACGACCAATCTGATTTTATCTCCGATACCTTTGACGAAAAATTCGATTTTATCTCCGACAATTTTGAGGAGGCATTGCTTTTCCATTCTCCCATTTTTGTGGTGATAGTCGTTTTCATATTTTCCCAACCGTTTGAAATCGTCGTCTTGTATTCATTCACCTTTGTCGTAAAATTCGTCTTGATTTCGGTCAGCTTATTAGATGCGTTTGTTTTCCATTCCGTCATCTTTGTGGTGACGGTTGTTTTCATGTTCTCCCATCCCTCGGAGACTTTTGTTTTTATCTCATTTGTCTTTTCGGAAAACTTTGACTTGAGTTCGGTCAATTTCCCTCCGGTCAGCTTATCGACAAAAGTGAATCCGGCTGTGTAATAACCTTTGATTCCCTCCCATCCGGCAGCAACCACACCTTTGATTCCCCCTCCGTTCTCCTCATATGCCTTTTTCATGTTTGATAGATTTTGCTTTACTGTTTCCGTTGCTGCGCTTGTCAACCTTGATACAGTCTCTTTTACGCCATTAAAAATCTTTGACGCTGCCTGTCCTATTCCAGAATTTAGGAATTTATTTTTTACCTCCTCGATTTTTTGCTTTGCACTGTCTAACGCTCCTAGTATGGTTTCCTTGATTTTCCCGAATCCCTCTTTTACCGCCGTCCACAATTTATTTACTGCATTTCTGAATGTCTCCGATTTGTTGTATAAAAGCACGAATCCCGCTACAAGTGCCGTAACTGCAATAACAACTAACGCTATAGGATTCATTGACATTACAGTATTTAATGCTGTTTGTGCTGCCGTCATTGCTCCTGTCGCTGCCGTTCCTGCCACGCTTGCAACCTTATGAGCCACAAGTGATGCGGTGCTTATCCCCGCCTTTGCTGCTGATGTTACAAATCCTGTCGCCGACTTACCCAAATTAACCGCAAATGTGGCAGCATTTTTCCCTGCGCTCAACGCATTTGCTCCGAATGTTTTTATTACTGGTGCTGCCTTTGAACCAAAATCACGAATATTTTTATATCCGTCAACGACTGTTTTCACTCCTTTTGTCATCTTCCCAAACGCCACGGTCGCCGGACTTATAGCAGCAACAACTGCACCTATCTTTATTACGTTTTGCGCTGTCTCTGAATCCATGCTTTTAAGCGCATTTGTAACGTCACCCACAACCGCTTTCACGGTCGGCATAATGTCTTTTCCTAATCTTAAAAGTTCATTTCCTAATGGCAAAAGTGAGGTCTGCAATTCTCTGAATTGACTTTTTACCTGTGTAGAAAAAGAATTATTGATTTGTTCCCCGGCTCTTGTAGTTGCTCCCTCAACATTCTCAAGTCCTCCCTCGACATCCGCAAGAGACAATACAACATCTTTTCCCAAATCCTCCCACATTGTTCCAAACAATTCTACGCCTGCAGTGTTTTGAGAAATCGGGTCATCCATATTTTTCAGTGCAACTAATGTCTCATGAAACGCTTGTGATGCCGTATCTCCACCTGCTGCAAATTTCTTTGACATTTCATCTGCGTTCAAACCTATCCTTTTAAAACCGTCTATCGTAGTATCTGAACCATCTACCGCCCGGATGCTGAACTCTTTCATTGCATCCCCGACTTTGTCCAGATTAAATGCTCCGTTTTGCGCTCCTTGTATCAGATACGCCATTGCAGTATCAGCATCTAACCCCAATTCTTTAAACTTTGGAGAATATTCGCGCATTGTATCAAGCAATTCTCCGCTGTAATTTGCCCCGTTTTGGAATCCGATTGTGAGAATGTCCATCCCTTCTCCAATGTCATCAATGATTCCGTTATTAAGCATCGTTGTGAGCGTCCTTGCAAGTTCCTCATTTTCCGTCTCAAACAAATCTGACATTGTCATCATTTGCTCTGCGATTGCTTGTTGCTGCTCGACGGACATATCCTTTGCGCCCTTTATATTTTGAATTAATGTTACAATAGCACCAGAGCAATCTCCCAATCCCTCGCCAAATCCATTTGTATATAGATTTTGTGCAACTGTCTTTAGTTTTTCCGTTTCATCTGCCGTCAATCCCAACTGTCCTTGCATTGACATTAAATCATTTTCAGTATCAAGTGCATTTTTCCCAACCGCAGTTCCAAACGCAAGAATCCCTCCGGAAACAACTGCCATCCTTTTTCCGAACGTCTCCATCTTTTCCCCTGCGGATTCACATGCTTTTGCAAAAACATCAAGTTTATGGTCTTTTAACTGTTGATTTATATTCTCAAGTTCCGCCTCCATTTCCATGAGAGCGGTCTTTGATTTGTTGGTTTTTACGGTCTGATTCGCAAGAGCTGTCTCGGTCTTTCCGATTGCGCTCTCATTCTTTTTATACTCCTGTTCAAGTTTATCAAGTTCCTCTTTCAGAGCCTTTGACTGCTCCGAATCCTCCCCCGTCGCCTTGACAGAATCCTCATGAGCCTTTTTCGCTGCCTCAATCTTTGACTTGAGTTCCTCCTGTTTCGTTTTCTGCTCGGATAATTTTGTTGTGAGTTTTTGCTGTTGTTCGGAATTTAACTGAACAATATTCTTCTGTACCGTGATTTTTTGCGTGAGCGATTCCGCTTTTGCCTTGAGGCTGTCCGTCTCCGAACCGAATAGCTTTGCCTTTGTCGCTGCAACCGAATATTCGCTTGACAGCGTTTTCATTTGCGCTGCTGCCGACTTCATTTGCGACTGATAATCGCTTGTACTTGCGGATATTTTCACGCTTGTATATGCCATTCGTCCGCCTCCTCTCTTTAGCCCCCGTTTTCCTCAATGGTGTCTAACTCAAATTTCAGATATTCCAGTAATGCGACGATGTCCTCCCTCATGCATTGACTGTATGAGTTTTTCAGCAGCCGGATAGCAATTTTCACAATGCGGTCAATAATCTCCCCGCAGGTTTTCCATGTGTCCTGCTCTGGCTGCTCCTCCTCATATCCGTTTTCAATGTCGTATTCGTCAAATGCGGATGCCTCTTTTTCAACCTGCTCCACTTCAACGACATTCAATAACTTTTGTGAAATAATGCTCTGCATGATGAAATGAATCCCTTTCGCAGCGGTCAGAAATTCCACCGCATCCGCCTCACCCAACTCCTCAAGAGACATCCGATTCCCGAATATCTCTTGAGTGATTTTTTTATTGAAAAACATTGCGTCCGTGATTCTGTCATATCCGTTCTTTTCCATTAATACGACATACTTCTTGTACTGCTCCACCGTAATGGAATTGATGAATACTTTCCCGGTGCTGCAAGTGATTGATATTTCCGGAATCACTTGCCACTCTGAAAATTTTTCTCCATCTTCTCCATACGTTTTTCCATTTCTTCCGCAACGCCCACGTCGATGAACTGGAACTCTAAGACGATGCCCGCAGCATCAATCCCGGTGTCCTTGTCCTTTAACTCCTCAACAGTAAACTGGTCGCCGTATGCCTTGACAATAAATAAAAGCATCGCCTCAATATCCATCCGTGTGTATCTCGGTTTCCCGTCGATTTTCTCCGACAGTTCCAAATACTCCATATAAGTGTCAACATCCATCCTCGGCATTGCGTACTCTTTGTTATTCACTATGATTTTTCTTTTCACCGAAACATCCTCCTGTTATATCTTCCCTTTTATCCTTTAGGCTGCTGCTACATCCTTTTCCTGCACCTTTTCAAACCATTTTGTGATTGCCGTCTTTGCGTCCGTGTCAGCATCCACAAGATTGGATTCATCGACCGAAATCTCATAAATGTTATCAAGACTGCGCTCATAGAATGACCCCTTGATGCTCTTTGTCGTCGGCGACAATTTCCCCTCTTTGGTATTCGCCTCCTCACTGATTCCCTCGGCAAACTTCCCGCAGTAAAACCACTTAAATTCATATTTGCCATTCAGCTTACGTTCACGCCATCCGACGGCGACCTCCGGTGCAGCATCATCACTCGACTTTGTGAGGAATCCATTCTCGTACAACTGACCGAAAAGAATTGCCCTGTCCTGTGGTGCAAGCTGATTGACCTCAAGTTCAATTTCCGTTCCCTCATAAGAATTGATGACATCCTCCGTTCCGTCATCTGAATATATCTTTTCAGAACTCCACTTTTCATCTACCTTTGCTTTGATTGCCCTTGCCAGTTTGACCGGAGTTTCCGCACTGTAAGCCGTCGCCGTGTTCTGAATCAATTTAGCAATGTAAAAATCTTTACATCCACATGTCCTGCTCCTCACAATCTGTTTCCCTGTTTCACTCATTGCCTGTTTCCTCCATTTCATAAAATTTTGAGAATCTTTGCGCTTTCATATAGATTCCGTCATCTGGTTTGGAATCGTCGCCGTTCCTCCCCTCGAAATCGAATCCATGTATTTTCATCAATGCCTTTATTTCCCTTGCTAACACTGTCTCGTCCTCGGTAGAAAAAACTGTAACCTGCACCGACAGCGTCACGCCCTCCGCCTCGTCATCCGAATGGTTATCCTCTGTTTCTCCCAAATCCCACAAGGTCACATGACAATCCTTTATGTTTTTGTCATACCATCCCTGCATGACCGTGATTCCCCTGTCGCTGATTTCCTCAAGTGCCTCGGATGCGTCTTTGATAATGTCCGGATAACCCATGCCCTCACCTCACTTGATTGTGTTATCTAAATACGCTTGATATTCCTGTTCAGCTATTGACTGCAACTCGCCGTCCGCCTCCCGCCCGGTCGCAAAAATAAATTCCCTGGGTGGTTGATAAATCGTTCCCCAGTTTATAAACTTTACATAAAAATAATCGCTATGGTCTTTTAATGTCCATCCAACCTCTGCGGATGCGGACGTTCCTTTATGCTTTATTTTTCCTAATGGTATGCTGTCCGCTGCATGTGCCGACACATGAGATTTCGTTCCAAACCCTCGACCGCTCTTTGATATATCTGCTGACTTTGGGATTTTTGCCGACATAATGCGTTTAACTACTGGTTGAGATTTCTCAATTATTTTTTTATTGGTTGCCTTGATATCCTCGTCACTCGCTGCCTTTTCAAATGCCTTGATAAGTTCCTCAAGACCCTCAAACTCCATTTCTACTTTCACAAAATCGCCTCCGTGTCAGATTATGACACTACGCCCCGGCACGGCATTTCAGCAGCACACGCCCATTGTCAACAAACATCGGTGACGCATCATAAATCTTGAACTCCGTTCCCTTGTACTCCGCATAAAACTCTTTCAAGTTCAATCTGATTTCCTCCATCTTCCTACAGTTCCGCACCTTGAACACAATCGTGTTCTCTAGTCCGGTCTGCAGGGCGGTGTACTTTTCACTTGTCGCAAGACTTTGAACCTCGCACCAACATTCATAAAATACCGATGTTTCCTGCTGCCTCCTGCCCCCGATGACCTCCGTTTTCTTTCTGATTATCTTTATTCGTTCGGTCATTTGCTACCTCCTTTGTATATCTCTTTCAGCAGCATAGAGGCGACCGCATTTGACACGCCTTTGCTGTCCTTTTGATACTTCTCCCGGTTGTCGTATAACTCTTTTAAGAAAACCAATGCCAGCAGCCTTTGACGGCTTTTCATGGTGTACGGGTCGAAATCCGGAATTAAATCACCCAACTCCTCAAGCACGGTGTCAAGCAACAATTCAATGATTTCCGTGTCGTCGTCATAGTCAATGTGATTATACGTTTTGAAATCCGCAATCAATTTCTCTCTGTATTCCTTTTTCTCCTCGTCTGTCATTGCCTCACCTGCTTTCAACGCAAGGGCGGAATAACCGCCCCGCCCCATGCTATCCGTTCACGACCTCCGTGATTTCTCCCTTGACGACCGCATCCATATCCACAGGCTGCACATCGAAACGGTCACGGACTTTCACGCCCGTCATATCCTTATCCCACAACCCCGCACCTTTATCATTGAGGTCAATCGTCAGCACATTCCGGTCAAAAAGCGTCACCGCCTCTTTTAAGTCACCGCAGAAAATGGGATGTTTGTACCCTTTGACGGTCGTTCCGTCCGTGTCAAGAATCGGTGTGGATTTCATCGTCTTTTTTGACAGCTTGACAATCCGGTATTCACCGAAAAGCAATTTTCCCTTTGTCTGCTGTGTCGGGTCTTTCTGCAAAATATAGTTCCCGTCGGAATCTTTCAGCTTGTCGAGATAGTTGAACCCGCTCTGATTCGTGAGGACGATTGAGGTTGCTGCAATCGCCGGGTCTAACGTCTCATTGAAAATATCCTTGAGGCTGTCAATGTTGGAGACAACAACCTCTTTCCCCTTTGTCATCTCGTTTAATACCTTGAGAATCATCGCATTCCGGGTCGCCTTTGTTTTCTTTGCAATCCATTTGTTGATGTACGCCATGATATTCGCTGCCGTGTCCTCGAACAGTTCCGCCGTCATCTTGAGGATTCCGCCTTTTTTCTTGATTGTATATTTAATCTGCTTGAACACAGGCTCATCCATTTCCGGGAAATCTGCTGCCTCCTCCACGTTGTCAAACGGCACGGATTCCGCATCAACCTCAATATTCCTGCTGCCCGTCTTGGTTGTCACGCCCTCGGTGTTGACATACTGTTCAAGATTATCCTCGGAACGGCGTAACTCAATGATGTCGGTTCTGATGTCCTCCGGAATGGTGACACCGATTCCCATTTCCCCGTCATCATTTGCGGTCGCATCGGATGTCAGAGCGTTCTTGTAGACGGTCGCATCCTCCTCATTGACCTTTGTTCCCATGAATCCCGCCTTGACGATATTCACGAACGCTTTCACAAGGTTCTTTTTCTCCGGCTTTTTCTCCCCGCTGATGACATTTGCCGTTCCGTCCTCTAAGCTGTCTTTGATTCCATCAAGTGCATCGTCCTCTAAATCGCAGAGCAGGTTGAATTTCTCCTGCAATGCCTTTAATTCGTCCTTTGCTGCCTTTGCCTTTTCCAGTTTCCCGTCATTCGCAAGGCTCTTGACCTCATTCTTTTTGTCATTGATTGCCTTGAGAAGTTTCTGCATTTCTTTGTTCATGTCATTTTCTCCTTTTCATGATTTTTGTGTTACTTTTTCAGATTCCGTAATCGTCCAAATCTGCAAGAATCTCCTGTTTTTCCGCCTCGATTCGCTCCTTTTCCCGGTTCTGCATTTCCGCAATCACCGCATCGACAATGTCCTTTTTGTCCGTTCCCGATACCTGCTCCGGAATATTTGCGTATTTGTCGAAATAATCGGATGCACAGGCTGCGACTGCTGCCCGCTCCTCCACTTCCACGTCAAAATACTCCGCCAGTTCCGAACCGTTGAACCATTTCTCCGCCGACATAAAATTCTTGATTTTATCCCGTGTCACGCCCTCTTTGGTGTGTTCCATGTAGACATCAAGAATAGATTCCTCGCATAGATTCAACTGCTTTATGACAGCCTTGAAATCGTCAGCGTTCCCCCATGCCATACATAGAGGCTTGTGAATCATCGCTTGCGCTCCCGTCGCAAAATGGAGTTCATCACATGCAAACATGATGACCGATGCGATTGACGCAGCCATACCGTCCACATATCCGACTTTGTGACCGTTGTATCTCTTTAACTGGTTATAGATTGCCAATCCCGCAAATACATCACCACCGCCGGAATTAAAATAAATATCAATGTCCTCGCATCCATCCAACTGGTTGAGGAAATCCGCAATGTCCTGCGGGCATTTGTCCTCCTCGTACCACATGGATTCCCATGTCGCCGATACAATATCCCCATAGAAATATAGGGAACATCTGCCCTGCTCCTCGTCGATGCTTAAATCCAAATAGCCGACGTTCTCGGTTTTCCCGGTTCTTTTATTCTTCTTTGTGAAGTCAAACCTTTTTTTCTTTGCCACTTTTATTCACCTCCTCCCTCTGTCTCCTCGTCCTCTGCGTTGTCCGCATCGTCCGGCTCATTGCTTTCCGGTTCTGCCCCGGTCGTTTCTTCCTGCTCCTCCGGTTGTTCCTCCGGCTCGTCAGATTCCTCGGTCACTGGTTGACCTTTCGTGTATGCTGCCCCCGCCATAGTCAGCGGAACGATGCTGCCATTTGCAAACAGTTCATCGCCTCCCGGTGCATCCGACATGTCAAGTTTTCTCCTCGCCTCGTTTGGCTTTATGATTGACCCGCTCACGCCGTTTTTGAGATATTCCATTTGTGTTTTTGAATCTGTGCGGAATAGCACTTTTTCATTGTATTTATAATAAAATCCGTCGTCCTGTTCATCCTCCGTCTGCATCTTATAATTGATTTCCTCCTCATACTGCTTGATGATGAACAACTCCGTGTCAACGTAAAAAGACAACTGCTGCATTTCGCTATTGCTATATGACGACTTATCATAGTTGTTGATTTGATTAGGTTTCACCCCGAACGCTGCTGCAATCTGCAACGCCGTGTATTTTTTCAGTTCAAAGAACTGTGAATCGGTCAATTTGATGTCCAGGGGCGTGAGTTTCATCCCCAACGGAACGGGCAGGATTTTCCCGGTATTCTTTGCCCCGCTGCCGAACTCCTCAAATGATTTTATAAGTGCCTCTTTTGCCTTTTCATTGAGTTCCCCGGTATATTCAAGGGTTGCCTTTGCCGTCAACCCGCTCTCATATAATTTGTTCATGAACTCTTGTGACTGTGCTGCCCCGTTGACCGTGTCTCTCAAAATCTGCTGCACGGGCAGTCCGGTGATTCCGTCGAATGAAAATGAGGTCTTGAAATGCATCACTTCATCCGTGCTGAAAACATATTGCCGTCCGGATGTCGGGTCTGTGTAGACGTACCACAACCGACCCACCCCGGCAAATATGCCCGCATCGTCAACAACTATCTGAACACAATTTGACTGCATCACCCACAAATCAATGATTCTGAACTCTCCTCCGTATTTTTTCCGGATGAACTTCTTTCGCATATACACATATGCGTTTCCGTAATGGTTGCGGTTGATTTCAACCGTATTCCAAAATACCGTCGGTGTCATGAACGGATTAGGTCTCTTTGTCAGCAGCTTTGACGTGTCCGTTGCCTCTGCCTCAACGATTCCGCCCTCCGTCCTCTGATAATATTTGATAGGCATTTTTGCAAGCGTCTCCGACAGCATTTTGAGGCAGGTGAAATATGTCACCTCGGATGTCGGTCTTTTTCTCGTCAGCCCCAAACTTTCAAGGAATGAGCGGGAGTTCAGCGTCATCACGCCCCCGCCGTCCTGCGGTTCTCCCCTCCACCAGTTCATGAACCGCCCTGCAAGCCTCTGAAATGGATTCACATTCATTCACCACCTTTCTGCATATACTTCTCATATTGTTTAAGCCAATCACTCACCGTCTCATTCACGTCCGGTCTGTACTCCTCTTTCATTGCTGCTTTCCATGCGTCAATGATTGCGTCAATCGGGTCGATTCTTTCCGTCGTGATGTCCTTGTCAATCTTGATTTCCCCGTAATTGTTGGAAATTGTCTTTGCGTTCGCAACCGACCACGTCAACAGTTCATCCACCGGAACAACCTTTTTATTTCCCTCTTTTCCTACCTCGACACCCTCTATTTCCACATTTCCCGCAAGAATCTCAAGTCTGAAATCCACGGTCGCATCGTTCAACTCTTTCGCTGTCTGTGTCACTGATACAGAATCAAACCCTAACGCCTCAAGGTCAGACAGGAACGCCGACGCATTGTGCGGGTCGTAACAAATCAACTGCGGTTTCAACCCGTATTCCTTGATTAAATCCTCAAGATATTTGATGATGTATTTATAATCTGTTTTAATTCCGCCCAACGTCTCCGTGACCGTCACCAGACCTTTTTCAATCCATAGGTCATACGGAATCTTGTCTGTCTTGATATGTTCATCCACCCGTGATTTTGGTATGAATGAATGTGTGTGAACGAAATATTTTTTTACCCCGTCCACTATGTACGGGATAACGATTGCGATTGAGGTCAAATCCCCTCCGGATGACAGGTCAACCCCGACATAACATTTTGACCCTCTGAAATCTTTCAGCGATTTCAGAACGGCACAGGCTTTCCATGCTGCAATGTCTTTGATATACATTGAATTAGACCACTGCATCCACATGTTTAATTGCTTGACAAGGAAATCCCGCAAATCCTCCCCGCCCATGTCACGGGCGGTATGTGCTATCGGAATCAAATTCTCAAGAGCATCCGCATCAAATTCAAGAATCGGATTCGCTTTCAGCCAGTTCTCCGGCGTGTATAGGTCATCGTCTGCGTCCATCTGTGCGATATAGACGAATTGAGCGTCATTTTCAAATACTCCCCGGAGTAGGTTGCAGCAGTATTCATATAGCTTGTAACAGGGCGATTTGAGGTCAAATCCGGCGGTCGTGATGACAGAAATCAACGCCGACTTTAATTTCTTGATACCGCCCTCAAGCAGTTTATACATCTGATTTGTCTTGTGGGCGTGGTACTCGTCTACAATCCCCAAATATGCCCGATGACCGTCAAGTGATTTCGTGTCTCCGGATAATGCCTTGATTTCGGAGTGTGTAATCAGACAGTCAATCGTGTGGTTGTGTTCATGCACCTTGAACCACTCCGACAAATCCTCGTCCGAATTGATAAATTTGACGATTTCCTCAAATACGATGTTCGCCTGGTCTTGCTTTGTCGCCGTGCAAAATATTTTTCCGTATCTGTACCCGTCAAAATTTCCGTAATAAGCTGCAAGAATACCGTTGATGAATGACTTTCCGTTCTGCCTCCCTAATTGCACATAGGAAGTACGGAAACGGCGGTATGACTTTTCTTTTGTCCTCCATCCGTTCAGAGACCCCAAAATGAAACACTGGAACGGGAACGCCGTCACATTTTCATTTTCCTCGCCCTCTGCAATCGTGAGTTCCTCCGCAAAATTGATGATTTCCTCGGATTTCTCAACATCGAAATAATACTTGTATGGTGCAGCTTTCGCCCTCTCAAGGTCGTCAAGATGCCTCTGACATGCCAGTTTGACAAGTTCCCCCGCCGTTACTTTCCCGGCGACGACATCAAGGGCGTATTGTGTGCATCGGTCGGTTATCTTCTCACTTTTCGCCATGCTTTAATTTGCATATTTCGCAAATTTGTTCTCCGGCTTTTCATCCTTTGGTTTCGGAACTGCCAACCGACAACGGCTCGATACCGTCATCCCGAAATCGGATGCCCCCTGCCGACACTGTTTCATGCAGCGGTCTTGTATAATCATGAGACGCTCCCGTTCACCGTTCACGACCTGTTTTGTTCCGACCTGCACACGTTCATCTTTGCCCGTGTCCGGATTCTTTTTCGTCTCATATACCGGAACATCTAACATCAACGGCGTTTCCCTTATCTGCTCCGTGATTTCAAGATACTGCTCCTGTGCTATGAGCAGCCTTGCCAATGCATCACAATCCACATTCGCAATCAACTTGATTTCAAGCAGTTCCTTTGCCAGTTTCCGGAATTTCTTTTTGAGGTCTGCCGTCAGATATGCCGGAGGCTTGACTTTGTCGTTCGGTGCAGTCACCTCGGAATTTTTTCTCGCCTCAATTTCTGCTTTTGTGAGGTGTTTTTTGCCTTTCATAACCACCAAATCAATAGGCTGTTTCTGTCCTGCCATTGCAACGTCAATCCCCCTTTCCTCCTAGAGTTAGAGCGGTTTCGTGTCACATTCTGACACCACCTCCGGCGTACCCCGTTTACTGAAATTCCCGTGGGGAGTTTTCTCTAAGGAAAAGAGGGGGCGTGACTAATTTTGAATCACATAAAACTTTTTCATACCCCCCTGCCTCTCGGAAATGGTAATCAATGAGTGACCTCAACTGTTTTTGTGTTGTCCTCATGCTTATTTTGCTCTTTTGGTATAGAGCCGTTATGATGCTATGTGAGGATTGATTGAGCGGTATCAAGTTCATAGGATTCAACCGTTGCTCCCAATCCTCCTCAAGTTCAATGATGTGGTGTACTGGTTCGCATGTAAGCAGTGCATGACGGACATATAAAGCGTATATATCCACGTTATCAAATAGGCTTATGATACGCTCCCGCATCCGCCTCCATTCCTTTGAAACATAGAACTCTGCTGCCCTCTTATCCCTCCGTGTGTTGTTATACACAACATATCTTGACGGTGTCTTTGCCTCACACTCCTCGCACATCTTGAGCGATTGAGGAATCAGCTTGCCACACCTGCATGACTTCAATAACATGCATCCTCGCTCCTCTCCGTCCTGCTGCCTCCTGTGCCTTTACAAGAGGCGGGCAATAGACCGCAATCCTGCACCCTACCGCCCGCATATAACAGGAGGGCGAACAGGCAAGAAAAAAGCGACTGCATCTCTGCA
>OFHO01000905.1_pt1 | contig 24408 bp, 27 predicted proteins | sample 1521531 | NCBI WGS metagenome assembly OFHO01 (sample SAMEA3504124, study PRJEB24116) | mouse gut metagenome | biome: mouse gut; feature: mouse-associated habitat; material: faeces | place: Denmark | collected 2011
TATAAAAGAAATTGATTTCCTTGAAAGAGCGGTATGATTGAATTTGGATGCCAAAAATGGCCTTCTAAGAAAGGAGTATAGGATGAACGCAGAAGTAAAAGATTATGTAACTCAGAAGGTAAACGAATTGATTGAAGCGCAGTCTTGCTGTGCCGAGGCGAAAGAAGCGGCGAAAAACTGGCTGGATGCTGTCGGGACAGAGAAGGAGGCAGAAGCGGCAAAGAACTTGATTGCGGAGCTTGAAGAGGATATTATGCCCATTGACGGCTTAATTGCATTTGCCGGGTCGGAAATGGGGGCGCAGGTGTTCGGCGCGGAGACGGCGAAAAAGGTGCTTGCACATGGGCAGGAGATAAAAGCTGCCGGGGCGAAGTACTGTGACTGCGCGGCTTGTGCGGCTTGCGAGGCTATATTGGAGAAAAAAGAAGATCTTTTGTAATGTGCAGGTGCGGGAATGAGTTTTGCCTTTTTCAATACTTCCCGCACCCTTACCATCTGCAGCTATTCAACTCTATTCTTTGATCTTGTCCAATTCTGTGACATTAACGCCGGCTACATTAAGAAAACTTTTTAGATATATATATTCTTCCATAGCTTTTTGAATAATTTCTAAATTTGTATTTGGCATTGTACCACCTCCTAAGTACGAAAGCAAATCTGTTTTAACTCGGAAAACTTAATATCTTCTGAATGGTCGTGTGTATCAGGTTTTCTAAGTCTTGAAGCCTCCAATCCGGCAGATTATAATTCCTGTGTCTCTCGAATTTGAAATCTGATAAATGGATGAGATTCTTTCTGGTTTTTGCGTCAAGGCACATGGCTGCAGTTTTCACCCAGTCGTCCCCGATTCGGGGGCCTTTCATCCTCAGATAATCGCCGCCGTACCCAAACTCGCCTTCTTCTGCGTAAGGCAGCAAGGAGACATTGTGGTCGAACAGAGGCGCCATTGTAACGATTTCCTGTGTTCTGTTATCTACAATAAATCCAAAATTATTCTTATGCCTGTCCTCGTTCAGAATTACGGCGTCTATGACAAACATCTGTTTCACTTTTTCTTCAAGGCCAAGTTTTTTCATTTTCCGCAATACATCTTTTAATGTCGAACTTCTGGGATCAACCGCAGCATAAGGAAGATACCCATAATCCTCAGATGTGAATAAATCACAGACGGAACAAATCCTTTTATTGTGCATTCTCAGACCATACGCCACAAAATCATCCGTAAAAGTTTTCACTAACTGACTTGCATAAAACTCTGAATAGGGCTCCAGACCAGCATTTCTCGCACCTGAACTTCCGCGCTTCAGCATCCGGATTTTTTCTCCTTCACGAATCCAGCATTTCGCAAACGAACCATCCGTACCATACTCTGGCGACGTGGTACTAAGCTGCCTGCCATGCAAACCACCCTCAAACGCCGTCTTCGCAATCACTTCATTAAATGGATGTGTGTACAATGATACGTTTTTCCAACATAGATCACTGTCTATACGCTTTACCCAAAATGTATCTATAAGAGACAGCGCATGAGAGATATCCAAAAATCCCTGCAAAGTATCGCACCCACTAAGACGCAACAACTCTTCGATATTCTCTCTTTGCTTTGGCGCTCGTCTTTTTATGATAAAACTGTCTAAATTACCAAACCAGTCCGGTAATTCCACATACTGTTTCACAATTGTTATATCATCATATACCGTATCCACCTCAAATTCCGCAATCACCACATCTTTGTTTAGCAAAACATACTTTGCCGCCTGTTCCCCTGTAAAATGATTTCCTTCACCAGTCATACCCCCAGCCATATCACTGCCCTCCCCCCTTTTTCCACATATGTCAGGCTCCGAATCTGATATATGTTAAGTATAACAATTCTGCCCGTAAAAGACAAGTGCTAAAGCATATGTAAGAAAAAGCGCCGGCATACAGGTTCCTCTCCCTGTACGCCGGCGCTAATCCATCAATATTCTTTAGATACCAAATACTTATATGCTGAATGTCTCCGCATCGTCAAGCTCATCGTCGAACTCATCCAGTATATACTCTACGAGTTCCTGTGCCGCACCCAGATTATCGCTGTCTGCCTTGACCGAAATCTCTTCTTTCACGATATTGAGATCCTTGAACTTATCGACTGCATACTGGTATGTCTTGCCCAATTCTTCCACATCCGTTGCCGTAGGGCAGATATACACGACTTTATTCTCCGCACAATATGCCTTGAGTTCTTCCAATTTCTCATAATTCTCGTTAATCTTACCGCCTGTCACATAGATGACTGCCGGACGTAAAAGTCTACATTCATTCTTCCTTGTACAGTGCATAATAGTCGGAATCCAAATTGTCCGTCATCTGGCTGAACCATCTTTTTGCATCGTCTAATGCTTTATTATAAATGACAGGCGCCATCTTCTGCTCAAATAACTCTAAAATCTGCATCTGTTCAATCATCCCGATTTCTTCGCCGCGCACATCCAGATAAAACGCCTTAATCTCGTCGTTCAACTTCTCTTTCTGCAAATCAGACAGCCTAATCTGCGGCAAAGATTGTCTTTTTCCCATAATCTTCTCCATTCACTGGTACGCCTAATAACTAACAAGCGTCTATCAGCCTTTTTTTCATGCCTTCGTATCTATAAGATTGACTGCTTCAGGAATTGCGCTCAGGTTATGGATATCCACGCCGTAATCTGCCAGATTCTCCATATGCTCCGTATCTACCGTCACTTCGTCCCAACTCCACATAAGCGCATATGAACCAACTGCGCCTGCATAATCTTCTTCCGTCCGGAATTCATATCCTGCAAGTTCTTTTCCCGTATACTCCCGGTATTGGCTCTTTAGTTCCTCACCAAGCCCGACAAGCTGTTCCTTTGCCGCTCCCAGATATTCCAGCGCATCTTCTATATTGTCGAAATCTTTTAACCCGTCTGCAATACTGTGGAGCTTATCCGGAATGTCATTCAGAAGCGCGTGATACTCTTCACTGAATGGCTTCCCGTACACAGCCTCGGAATTGCGGAGGCTTTCGCTCATCAAATCTGCCGTATAATTCAGCACGCCCGCCATGTCCTTATATTCGGACTTAATAAGTTCCTTCATCTTATCCGCCCTCTTGCCAGAATCGTTTGCGGCAATCTTCTCATACTCGGACTGTAGGTATGTAAGCCGCGCCTCCTTGTATGTAATGGTATCCGCCAGAGAACCTGTGGTCTGGTAATAAGCCTCTATCTTCTGCGCCGCTTTTGCAGGTACGTCCTTTTTATCAATGAGAAGCAAAGACAACGCTGCCGCGCCTGTGTTCTCAAGCCCGGTATCCACTTGCCTCGTCCCTCCGCCTCTTGTAAGAGCCGCTGCTTTTTCCCGAATCTCTCTCTGTTCTATAGATTTCTGCGCGTCTGCTGACCTTGCAGCCCCCGGCAGTAATTGATTGAGTGTCTTCTGGCTGTTCGCCCGATTCATGGGGAACATATTTTGTGCATAGATCCGCATACTTTTCCTCCTTACATGTCTCGCCAAATGATTGCTGTTATTAAAACTATCGGCATTTTGACCGGGTTACTTAACGAAATATGATTTTTTTTTACACTACCGCTTCAATAATCTTCTTATCACCAATCATCTGTTCAAACACTCCGGTCTCTTTCTTTTTGTTAAAATTAAAGCTCAGCAAATACCCTGTTTGTTTCTGATATATATCCAAATATTCTGCTAACTGCTCCATGCCCCTTTCATGGTATTCTTTTCCATGCCATATTTTCATTTCAATTATAAACTGTTCTCCCTGATAATCCACAATCACATCGGTACGCTTCTTGTCCCTTGTCTGCGCCTCAATATAATAATTTCCCGTCCCATTTATAATCGGTCTGAGATACATAAGGAAAAATCTTCTTCCATATTCTTCAACAAATCTTTTCTCTTCATTTCCATACAACTCCTGAAAATGTATCACGAACTTTGTAAGAATCCTTCGCATGTTCAAATACCCATCTACCACAAAACCATTTTTATCCATAAAAGCTTTCTGTGTCATGCTGCTTTCCTTCCATTCCTCTGACGCAAGAAAACGATTATACAGACGTGTCTCAAAAATTCTATTCGCGATCACCACCGTCGCACCTTCCTGCTTTGCAAAACCGAACATAACTGCAACGTCAATCTCTTCCAAATCCGGGTTATACGCAATCTTCTCCCCATTAAATAGCATTTTGCTGATTACACGCTCTAATTCCGGATACTCAGTAAGTTTATGGTTCAGCGAGTCGAACAACGAATTCTTTTCCAGAACTAACGTTCTGACTGCCGCAAGAAAGCCTTCATTACTCCATGCCGCAGGTAATTCTTCATCCATCATTTTGCATAAACGACTGACGAGAAACGGGTATCCTCCCGTCTCGCCGTAAATCCTTCCCGCCATGCCCTCAATATCCATCCCCGAATGTTCGCAAGCTTCATATTCCCGCAACATCCCGGCAATCTCGTCTTTAGAAAAACTCATATCAATATCAAAATTCACGGCAATATTCCATGGGCTGTTTTTCTTATGCTCTTCTTCATCTCTTAATTTTCTTCTGAGATTTTTCACATCACAGACGCCCGCAAGTATCACGGATTGAAATGTCTTCGTCCCTCTCCGCTCTCTCTGCAAATAATATTTCCTAAGCTGAGACAGAAAATCTAAAAATACCTGATTATTCTTCGCGCTGTCAATCTCGTCAATAATCAAGACAACCGGCTTATCTGAACGCTCACATATGGCGATCAGATACCGAAAAAGACTCATCAAATAAAAGGGCTTGTCCGGCTCCCTAAGCATCTGTTCCAGTTCCTCTGCCGTCTGACCTGCCTGACCGGATACATGTTGGAATTCATCCAGAAAACAGGCGGCAAACGCCCTTGAAAATGAATCTTCATTCTCGTACATTGCGCTCCCTATCATCTGGAAATCCATAAAAACAACGATGTATTCATCGCTCATGTAATCTGCCAAAGCCGCAAGTATCGTCGTCTTCCCGTACTGTCTCGCACGACTGACCACAAAATAATTCCCCTTGTCCACCATTTTTTTCATCTGTTCCAGACGACTGTCCAAATTTACCATATAATGCTTCTCAGGCACGCATAAGCCTGTGATATTAAATTCCCTCCTCATCATCGTCTCCCCTTTCCGAACAGCTTTCAACTGCTTTCAGTATACACAATAATTCCTCGAACCGCAACCGCACATATGTAGCGACCCCCAATCATATTGGGAGCCTGTTTTCCCTCTTAAAATATTCGTCTATTTTTTGCTTAATCTGTGCAGGTTTTAAATATTTTACCATATATCCGTCTGGTTTCAAGGCTACTAATTTCTTAACGGTTTCCATATCTGCTCTCCCAGTCAGAAAGATAATCGGGATATCTGCAAATGTCTCCTCCGAACGCATCATTTCCAACACCTGCTGCCCGTCGCAGACCGGCATCTCATAATCCAGAAGCACCAGCTCCGGTTTATCCAGAATCATGCACCGCAGCGCCGCAGCGCCGGACTTTGCAAGCGCCACATCGTAGTCTTCATCCAGCAGTTTCCGGATTCCCTCCCTTACTGTGGCGGAATCATCCACCACCAGTACCTTCCGCTTCCGATGGCCTTCTCTCTGCATGAGATATTTTCCCACCTCTTCCATCGCGTTATCTATTCTTATAGGGGCGGCGCCTCCTTTTTTGGGCGGTCTTTTAACGGACGTGCAGTATGAAAAATAGCCTTCGCCAGTGTCGAACAACAGGCTGACCTGCAGCTTTTCATTTCCAAATACTTCCTGGAATTGGTCATACGTAAGAAGGTTTTCCTCCTTCAGCTCATAACCGTCCATGTCCGTAAGGTGGTCTCTCACATGTTCTGCAAACTGCCGGGCCATAAACCTGGCCGCATTCATCAGCAAAGTATTTAGCTTATTCGTCTTAATTCCCATTGTCTTTCCCACGGTATTAATCAATAGTTTTTCTTCAAAGACCAGAAATATCTCATATTTTTCTTTCTCCTGATCTGTTCCATAGACCAGACGGTGATAGACTCCTCTCCCGAATTTTTCCCCGCCGTATGCGTCGCTGATGACATAAGACTCCAAATGAAACAAATCATACATCAATTGAAGTATGACTTTTTTCACTGCCTCCTGCTCCCTTCCCGGCAGAAGCCCAACCCACCGGCTCCTGCCCTTGCCCGTAATCGCCCGGTCTTCCATCAACGTATGTCCCACAAGCCATCCGGCGCAGACTCCGAGGAAATGTTCTACGGAATCCGCGCAATAGTCTGTCTGCTCCAGCTCTTCTTCCAGAGCCGGAAGCGTCCTCTCCCGAAATTCGCTGTGAATATGCATGTGCACGTTCAGCCGCTCATAATGAATAGACGCCATGTATTCTTCTTCCTCCGTAAAATGCTTCACAGCGTGATCCTTAAAGAATTTGATTCCTTCCTGGCATGCCCACTGGCTCTTATTTTTTTCATCACTGAACCGGAACAGTTTGTTGATAATCTTAAAAAGTCTTTTGTGTTCCTGATCGATAATGTCTACGCCGATATTGTACTCATCTTTCCATATTAACTGACCTTCCATTTTGGTAATCCTCCTCATTTTTTACAGCAAATTGACTCAGCAAATTTATTTTTCTTTATGTGTGCTATTTGTGTATACTGTTATAGTATTCATCAAACAATTTTTAGATACAATACCCATTCACATCAAAAAATGTCCCGTTTGCCCAATCGTCTTGTATCTGGATCATATTTTTTATATAATATTTTCAGTAAGGAGTGTGTGAAAATTGATTCGGATTGCAATTTGTGAGGATGAGCCGGTTCTCCTGAACCATTTGGCAGATATGGTGAACATAATACTAAATCGGCATTCTGTCAGCTATACGGTCGAAAGGTTTGCAAATGGCGGCGCATTGCTGGTCCGCGAGCCTTTCGACCTGCTGCTTCTTGATATCGCTATGGAGCCGTTAAGCGGCCTGGAACTTGCCAAAAAGCTTCGCATGCGCGGAGATGAAAGTAAGTTAATCTTCATCACGGCCCATCGGCAATATGCCATAGATGCGTACGATGTACAGGCGTCCCATTATCTCGTCAAGCCTGTGGATGCCGAAAAGCTTAAAACAGTGCTTCTGAAACTGTGTTCTTCGTTACAGAAGGAGCGCAAACCTGCCATTGCCATAAGGCAGGGTACGGCTGTCAGGAGGATTCCATTTGAGCAGGTCTATTATCTGGAAGTCATCAACCGGAAGATCCATCTGCATACGGAGCAGGAAAGCCTTCCGTTCTACGGGAAACTGGAGGAACTGGAACCGTCGCTGCCGGAGACGTTTTTCCGATGCCACCGAAGTTTTATCGTTAATTTTGACCATGTGCAGCGTTATGACAAAAAGGACGTATGGCTTTTAAACGGCGAGCAGATTCCCCTGTCCAAGCGCAGGTATCAGTCCTTCGGGCTGGAATTTATGCATTATCTGAAAGAAATCGGGGATGTGTTTTGAGCGGGGCGTCGGTCGGCTCTGTCCTCTGGGGCTTTTTGGATATTTTTCTGAGATACCGGTTCTTAAAGAAAATGCTGGGGGCGAAATACCGGTTCGCTTATATATGGTACTATCTGGGTTCCCTGTTCTATGGGCAGTTAAACGTACGGCTCGTGCTTGCCGGTACGCCTTGGGGCAATCTTGTCTATCTGTGCGGGTGTGCATTTGCCCTCAATATGCTTCTGTTCCATGGGAGCGTGATGAAAAAATGCTTCTTTACGGCGTGGATGTACTGCGTCCCGGAAGTTGCCTGCGTGATCTTCTTCCCCCTTTTTCACGCACTGACGATCATGAACGGGACGTCTGATTATTTGGATATTGCACTGAAATTGATTGACTGTGCCGCATATCTGACGCTGTATGCCATGATGGAGCTTTTATCCCGGAACCTCCATGTACTCAAGCGGGATTTTGAAGACCGGGACGCTGTTTATCTAATGTGTATCATCGTGTTTATCTGTGGGGCGGTTGACATGATGTTGGATCTTTTTACCGGAATCAGTGGATGGAGTGGAGCAAATGTGTTCACTGTCGCCGTTTCCTTGAGCCTGATTGCGCTGGGCGGCGAGGTTCTTTTGGTTTCTTGTGCCGTCATGCTGGAGAGACGTCTGGTGGAGCGGTTGGCAAAGCAGCAGTATCAGATACTTGGGAAGCATCTCGAGGCTTCTAAAGAACAGTACTGCCAGATTACGAAAATCCGGCATGATATTAAAAATCATGGGCTGTGCCTTGCGCAATTATTGGCAAATGGGAAAACGGAGGAAGCCATGCGTTATCTTGAGCAGATGAATCTGCGGATGGAACTGGGGGACGCTGTGATACAGACCGGTTCTGTCTTCGCGGACGCACTGCTGAACCCGAAATGCCGTCAGGCTAAGGAGATGGGCATTGACCTTTCTGTCCTGATGACGGTTCCGGGTGAGGAGACGATTGCTCCGGTGGAGCTTTGCTGTCTGTTGTCTAATGCATTTGACAACGCGATCGAGGCATGCCAGCGGGGAATGGATGCGGGGAATCCTGCAGGGTGGATACGGGCTCGGGCGCAGATGCATACGAATTACTGGGTATTTGAAATCAGTAACAGCATCCATGCGCCGGTATCTGTGCAGGGTGAAAGGTTCTTCCTGTCTTCCAAAAGGGGTACGTTCTGCGGGGTCGGCCTTCAGAATATCCGGGCGGTGGTGGAGCGGTATGGCGGCGTGCTTGACCTTAGGTGCGAGACACAGTTTACGTTAAGCGTGATGCTTCCTTTGGCATCAAAATAATGTTCCCGTCTCTGTGGCTCTTCCTTTGGCGTCAAAATCGTTCCCGTCTGCATCAATGGGATAAATCCGATAAGGGTATCTGCCGATAGTCAGATATACCCCGCAGGATATCCGGGCAGGGTAAATTCAACAAATATGGAGGATTGAATCATGCGGATTAATTTTAGCCAGACAAACAGATGTTTACAGCCGGGGCTTGGGAACCCCGGGTTCAGGAAAAATGTTTCCGGGAACGGACAGCCGCAGGGGAATGTTATGCGCAGTGATACGGCCGCCTTGTCGCCGCAAGGGAAAGCCGCCAGCCGCCTTGCAAACCTGATGAGCCAGAAAGAGCTGATTCAGATGAATAAAGATTCTCTGCTAAAGCGTGCCTTAGACGATGAGTCAGGAGCCGGTTCTGCCGGGATGAAGGAACAGTTAGAAGAATATGAGGAACAACTGGACGCACTGAATGAACAGATTGCCTCTGAGATGGCAAAACAGGCAGAGGAAACCGAGAAGGATAATGAGAAGGATACGGCTTACCAGAAACCCCAGAATACGCCGCCCGCGGATTCTTTGGAAGACAGTATTGACCGAATAACCGAATTGTCTGCAGATTTGGACATGGCAAAGATTTCCAATCAGGCAAACGTCCGGCGGGAAGGCGAAGAGAATGTGTGCAAAGCCGAAATAAAACAGGGTTCTACGGCGGCAAAGCGGAAACTTGAGAAAATCAGGCAGATGGAGCGTTATACCGGCGCATATGCGCCGATATTGAAAAAATTGCATTGATTTTGATGGGGAGTCTGCATATAAGAAAATCCAATGGGCTTGGAGCGCCGAAGCGCCGTATGCCGTTATCCATCGGATGGCCTTTCAAAAAGAGTTCAGAGGAATTGGGTTGGCAGATATTGCGTTTCGGCTAATAGAAGAATTATGTATCCGGAATGGGATTTACTATATTCGGGTGGATACGGATTTTTAATCAACGGATGCAGCATATTTAAAAAAAGAATGGGACTATCGTCAGATAAAACACACCCTCAAGACATACCGTAATACTTGCCCCTTGCGGGGCGGCAGTCCATTTTACATTCTCAGCATATCGCGAATATAATTCTGCAATCCCGCTTCTTTATCTATGCCATATCTTTTATGCACAGCGCCATAATACTTCCTAATGCTGTCTTTTGTTAATATTTCATTGGAAGGAATACCATCTTCATATCCTCTGCGCGCGCTTCTCCAAGGCTCCTCATTATGGGTAATCTTCTCTAATACTTTCCCGCCATACATTCCAAAAGTATTTAAGACCAAATTAATAACTTTTTTCTCATCCTCTGTCAATACATCTTCCGTCCACTCTAAGAGCGCAAACCTTGCATCATCGATCGGATTGTACTTAAAATCCCTGAAAAGGTCGTAGACCTCCGGATAAACAGGTCCATGAACCCACGCTCTACAATCTTCATGAAAGATTGGTTTCCCATATAATGCAGAATAAGTTCCCTGAATAAAATAGAGGAGTTTCTGGAGCATTAGCGGAGTGACTTCCTCGAGTTTTTTAAAAGTACATGCAATGACTCTAATCATTTTATCGGATACCGTAAAAATGCTCTCTAAACTATGGGCTGCGGCCAAAGCTTTCTTAAATGCCGCATCCGTAATCTTATCCCTATTCTCTGTCAGCTTATCTCTCATAAATGCCGGAGAGGAAAGGGCAGCTCTTATAACATCGGAATATTCCCTTGATGGAATTTGTCCCTCAAGGTATCTGGGAATCGTAATCTCACCAAAGCCAAGAGCAAGCGATAAGGGAGCTTTCCCAATCTTATAAATCTCCATCAACTTTTCAATGTCACCGATGGAAACTACCCCTTCCGCAAATCTATACTGACTGTCAATCTCCTGTACATTTTTATCAATAAGCCCTGGTATCCCCATCTCTTCTCCACATTCTGAACATACTGCAACCGTAATTTCAAAAATATATTCCTTATTCCTTATACTTTTTGTGATATCCTTTTTCTGCAAAAAATACTCTGTTTCTTTCCTGCATTCTACACAGAAATCCCTTCTTTTTTTCTCCGTCATCATAATCACCTCTGTTTTTCAGCTAATTGAGTCTCTCATATTCATATCCCTTATGCACATTCTGTAGAATCCCTGAAAAATCTATGGGCGCAAGACTAAGGAGAATTTCCTTTGCCTTGGCTTCATCAATGACATAATCCAGAAATAAGTCTATGTTATCCTGCCTTTTTGAGTTTCTGGCAATGCGGTATCTATTATTTTCTACTGCATCTTTCACATCAGAAAGATACTGCTCTATATCTTTTAGCCCTATTTTCAATGTATCTTCCTCCGTAGAAAATATAACTAAGTTTTTAATCCTGTGATCATTTTACACTAATGATAGGATTTTGTCAATATCATATCATTCAAAAATATTTAAATGAGATATCCCAGAAATCAATAAATCCCCTGCCGAACGCCTTGCAGCATATCGGCAGGGGAAAAATAAACTAAACTTATGTACGCTCTTTTCTGGTGCGGAACCTTTTGACCAGGCTTTCCATTATCCTTGCCTGTTCGGACAGCTCCCTGGACGCGGCAGAATTTTCTTCGGCTGCCGCTGCGTTGGCATGTACAACTCCGCTAATCTGAGACATGGAATCGACCATATGCGCAAATGCCTCTACCTGTTCATTGGTAGATTGGTCGATATTTCCCAAAAGTTCTGCCATGGACTGCACATTGTCCCCAACCTGCTTCATGGACTGCACCGTTGCGTCGGCAACCTGAATCCCATGTTCCACTGCTAATGCAGATTTTTCTATCATTTCTGCGGTGGAGCTGGCAGCTTCCGCACTCTTGCTCGCAAGATTGCGGACTTCATCCGCAACAACCGCAAAGCCTTTGCCTGTTTCACCGGCACGCGCTGCTTCTACCGCTGCGTTGAGCGCAAGAATATTGGTCTGGAAAGCAATATCATCAATGATTTTGATTACTTTTGCAATCTCCTGCGAGGAAGCGCCAATATCTCCCATTGCCTGAACCATATCGTCCATCTGACGGTTACTCTGGACAACAACATCCCACGCCTGCCCTGAAATCTGCTTGACATGGGCGGCGTTTTCCCCATCCTGCCGGGTCAAGTCCGCGACTCTGTCCAATGACATCTTAAAAGATTCCACCGCTGCAGTCTGCTCGGTAGACCCCTGTGCCAACGTCTGGGAATTGGACGCAAGGTTCTCCGATCCCACCCGAACCTGCGTACAGCAACGGTTAAGCTGTACAACCGTATCATTCAGGGAATCAAGAATCAGGTTGAGGGAATTCTTGATTTCCTCAAAGTCTCCAATATATTCCCGTTCGATTTCCATAGAAATATTGCCATTAGAAATACCGCCCAACACAAAAGAAATATCCTCCACATACTGTCGGATATTGGACATCGTTGCATTTAGCTGACGGGAAAGTATCCCCAGTTCGTCCTGCCCTAAACTGTCAAAATCAGTTTCCAGATGTCCCTCTGAAACTTCTTGCATCCCTTGGGACAATTTTTTAAGCGGTACGGTAATCATTAGTGACATTTTATAAGAAACTAGCAGAGACATAACCACAATTACGGCAAATAAAACATCTTGAATCATGATACTGCGGTTGGCCTGCGAAACTGCCTGGTCTTTAAAACCTTCTGCTTTTGCCTGTGAAGCGACGGAAATCTCCTGTGCAGCCGCCGTCGTCTCCTCTGCCAGCGCGTCGAGCTGCTTCATCTCTTCCTGCGCCTGCCACTGCTCTTGTTGGGATAATAAACGGCTAATCTCCTCATACGATGCTTTCAATGCAGACAGCTTTTCCTCAAAAGCCGTTATCATCGCTGTATCTATCACGCCGGTTTCCCGAATCGCAGTCAATTCTGCTTCGATGTTCTGGCAGGCTTTCTCGTAATCATCCGTCAGCTTTCCGTCGGCAGCCAACAGCATCTGGTCGGCTGCATTCTCTATTTTATAAACATCTTTTAGCAGCGCGACAGAGGAAAGCGCACTCATATGCGGACCTGTATACAAGTCAACTGAAAGATTAGAAATACCCCGCAAATTAGAAAGTGAAAATGCGTTCATCACAATTATAATAATCAGCAGAAGTCCAAAGCCTAATGTCAGTTTCCCTCGAATTTTTAACTTTTTCATTACCGTGCTCCTTATGTATCTCTGAAATATTCTTAGCTGCCAAAGATGCAGCTTTTATAAATGTGTACACATGCAGTATTATAACATAGAACATTGTGCTTTTCCAGACATAATCTGGAATTTTAGCAATGATTTTAGCAATAATTGTTTACCCCATACTGCCTTGCACTCGTTGTTCCTTATACCTTATCGGACGGTAGTCTGCCGCCCCGTCAGGGGCAGGCTTTTATAGTTTCAGAATGTCGAGTACATTTCCGTATCCAGCCCTTGCCGCCAACTGTTTCATGCCGTCAATCACTTCCTCTTTGGAATAATTATTCTGAGATAAAAAATCTTCTTCTTTTTCACTCAGATGTCGATAGAAAAGTGCAGCAACAGCGACATCATCCTTATCACTATAGTCCATACTTGTCAACAGGATATTTTCCGCCTCATTTATGTCGCCTTTATCAATCATGGCAAACAAGTCGTCCGGGGTCTTTCCGGCTATCTCGCATTTATTGCGGATTTCCTGTTCAACAGATACATACTGCTTTCCGAACATCAGTGAAAATAGGATTCTGACGGTTTCTTTTATAATTCTCATGAGATAATCTTTTTCGTCTTCAAAATTCATCTATAATCTCCCTCTGATCTCCAATAATTTCATCCACCGTTACAGCCTCAAACCCTGCCAACGCCTCATGGTTCGTAAGCGTCAAACTGTATCTTCATTCCTAACTCCTTTCCGAATAAATGCCGCCAAAAGGGCATTCATCTCTTGATGACCTTTCGATATAGGCATACCCAAGGGCACCCCGTAATGCATACCCCTGACGGGGCGGGCGGACTAACGTCCGATAAAGTATACCTCATTATACCTGTAAAGTCTAATGCAATGCAAGACCTTGGGTTAACCGATCGGATATTTTCTGAGCAGGTTCTTGGCAGACCAAGTATTTGAAATTCAATAAACAAAATTCAGAAGACGTGCATATACTAAGAATAAGAAATTAAGGCTGTGTAGATATGAGACTGTGTGAATTAGAAGACAAAGAAGTCATTAACGCCTGTGATTGTAAGAAGCTTGGATATATCGTAGATTTGATCATAGATGAATGCAACGGATGTATCGAGGCGCTGGTGATTCCAAAAGCCGGAAAATTATGTGGATTTTTCTGCGACGGTTCCGAATATATTATCCCATTCAAATGCATCAAGAAGATTGGGTCGGATATCATTCTGGTGGAAATGCATGAAGAAAAGAGATGAACGGTTGGATGAAGCCCGCCGGACATATACTCCGATATGCCCGGCGGGCTTGCCTTGTGTACGGTTATTCTTCAATATCAATGACGGAAACCGGGCAGTCGTCCCTTGCTTCCGTGGCTGTACTCTCATATTCCGGCGCTACGTCTGCGTATGCCTCTGCAACGCCGTCGTCGTTGAACCGGAACACCTCCGGACATGTGGCAACACATGCGCCGCATGAAATACATCCATCGTTTACTCTGGCTTTCATGGGTCTTTCCTCCTTGCATTTTTCAGATTCCTGTTCTTTCCCTGTGCCTTGCAGGATTCCAAACCTCTTGGCATAGAATCCTGCCTGCAACCGAAGATAGTATCCCCCATTTCCCTGCCGTTTATTCGTCATTCTCTTCAAAACAGATTATTTTATCCGCGTCCCAGTCCTGCCCTTCAGTGCATCTTTTAATTTATCAAAGGATGTAATCAATGCGCTCCTTCCTTCTCTCTTCTCGATAAAGGAGACGGATGCAAGGAACTTAGGGAGCATATTATACTCTCCGAAATGCCCTTCTTCCATATACTGTTTCGCCTGCTCTAAATGAATCTCGCTAAGTTCCTCTTCTTCCGGGCGACCCATATTGATTTTTACTTTTTCCACGCTGGTCAGGATAATCAGCTCATCGGCGTCGATTTCTTCCGCCATCTTTCCGGCTGCCAAATCCTTCTCAATGACCGCACTGGCTCCCCGCAGGCGGTGGTTCTGCTCCAGTACCGGGATTCCTCCTCCTCCGCACGCTACCACAATCTGATCGGCGTCCAGGAGCGCGCGGATAGCGTCGATTTCCACGATGCTGACCGGATTCGGCGCGGACACGATCCGGCGATAACCTTTCCCCGGTTCTTCTACGATGTAATTGCCTTTTTTGCGCTCTTCATTTGCTTCTTCTACGTTCATATAGCGTCCCAGAATCTTGGTCGGCATATAGAATGCCTCGTCGTAGGGATCTACGATGACCTGCGTCAGAATTGTGCCGACCGTCCGGTAGATTCCCCTGTCCAGCAGTTCTTCCCGAATTCCGTTCTGGAGGTCGTAACCGATATACCCCTGGCTCATGGCGGAACATACGGACATGGGGGCGGGCGTATAGTCCTGATGCGCCTTGCCGAATTCATTCATCGCCGTGTGAATCATGCCAACCTGCGGCGCATTGCTGTGGGTGATTGCCACCTGATAATCCGACTCCACCAAATCTGCAATGACCTTCGCCGTCCTGCTGACAGCAACTTTCTGCTCTGGAAGCGTGGTTCCCAAAGCCCGGTGCCCCAACGCTACTACTACTCTTTTTTTCATAATCTCTACCCCTTTACGGTCTGTCATCTATCGGATAAAATTCGTCCCGATTCTCTCTTCTTTCTCTGGAAGCCCGTATTCTTTCTTGCCAAGGGCAATGCTCTTCATCAGGAAGGACATATTTCTTGCAAGGGTACGCATAATCTGGAGCCCTTCGCCGTCCTTGGCTGCTTCGGCGGCATTATTTCCATGGATGCTGTTCCAGTACTGGCCAGACGCCACCGGCATGCCGCAGATGGTAAAATACTTGTTCAGCTCGTCAAATGTGGCTGACAGCCCTCCTCTTCTGGCTGACACGACGCTTGCGCCTACTTTCATAGTCTTGTCGAAACGTGTGCTGTAGAAAAGACGGTCTAAAAATGCAATTACGGTAGCATTTGCCGAAGCATAGTAGACCGGGCTGCCTACAACGATACCGTCGCATTCCTGAAATTTCTCTGCGGTTTCATTAACAATATCCTGAAATGCACATTTTCCTGTTTTTGCGCAAGAACCGCAGGCAATGCAGCCGCGGATATCCTGATTGCCTACATGGACGATTTCTGTCTCGATTCCGCCTTCGGCAAAAATCTTCTCCATCTCATGTAATGCGGTATATGTACTGCCCTTTGCGTGGGGGCTTCCGTTGATTAATAATACTTTCATAGCATTCTCTCCTCTTCCATGATAGTCTGCCTCCAGCCGTCCGGCTTTCGGCCATGCATGTATATGTGTCTATTTCTTATTGTACCATTCGCAGGAACATTCGGCAATTTTTCTTTTGATTTTTTTGCCTGAAAGGATTATACTTATGTGTATAAGAAACAAAGAAAGGATTGCACTATGAAAAGAAATGCTATAGCAGTACTTATTTCCATGACCCTTTTAGGGTACGCATCCGGATGCGGTAAGGGGGCGGACATCGGCAAAGACAAGGCAGCCGAGATTGCCCTGACGGATGCCGGTTTCTCTGAGGCAGAGGTCACACGCCTTAGAGTGTCCCAGGACAGGGACGATGGGCAGAGCATCTATGAGGTAGCGTTTACTTGCGGGACGACAGAGTATGAGTATGAGATCCTGGCGTCTGACGGGGATATCCTCAGCGCTGACTATGAGGGTTCTGCGGCACAGAGGCAAAATGGGCAGCAGACACAGAATGGTCAACAGAGCCCGAATGGGCAGCAGACACAGAATGACCAGCAGAATCCGAATGGGCAGCAGGCACAGGACGGACAGAACCAGACAGGACAGCAGGGCCAGCATAATACCGGCAGCCATGGACATTCCGGCAATAACCAGAATGCACAGGCGGATGTTGCGGTTTCTACGGAACAGGCTTCACAGCTTGCGCTTGACAGAGTTCCGGGAGCGTCTGCACAGGATTTGAAGATTGAGCTGGATTATGACGACGGCTGCTACAAATACGAAGGCGATATTATCTACGACCAGAAGGAATATGAATTTGAGATTGATGCCAATACGGGTGATTTTCTGGAATGGAAGGAAGAGAGGAGATAAGTATCCCGCCTGAGGGCAACAGCCGACTGGATTCCCTTCCAATCGGCTGTAACACTTCCTTCCTACGTCCTGCCATTCTGCCGCCGGAATATATATTGCTGGATATCTCTCCTTGCCCCTTTCGGCAGTTCCGTGAACTGGCATCCATACCCGTAACGCCCGTCGCGGAAGTCCTCTTCCCTCAGAACCATAGCCCTTAACCGATATTCTGTCTCTACAAACGTATAGCCAAATTCTATAGTATCGTCACAGCAAAGCCTTGTCTTCGTGATAAAATACAGACCGCCCTCACTGATATTCTGGATATCGCCCTTTAATTCCCCACGTTTAAAAGATGTGATCACTGCCTCATCTTCCACCTTAACCCGCAGATGCCTCCGTCCCTGAACAATCTCCATTACCTTGAGTACCCCGCAGTCTGCAATCCATGGTTCTGCGACTTGCGGGTCGTAGTTCCTCCGGACTGCCACCTCGCAGTATGTCCGGACACACCCAATCTGCCCGTCAAAAAAATCAATCCGTACCCTCTCTGAATCGGACAGCTCATTTTCCCGCCTCATATATAATGTAATCTGTTCTCCGTCACATTTCACCCGGAGCCTCCTCTGAACCGTCTCATCTGATTCATATACGGAACATACAGTACAGTTATTTAGAACCATAGATTTTCCCCTCTCTATTTTTCTGTATTTTTTGTTTTATTTCCTCGGACCATGAATAACGGGACGCCAGCCCCTACAGCACCCTGAATCTTAGTTTCAATCTCTTTCGTTTGGAAATCCCCGGCATGGATTACCGCGTCACATTCCCCAAGCATTTTCTCCACTTGAGGGCGAAGCAGCCCGTGGGTATCTGACAGCGCTAAAATCTTCATCTGTTCTCTCCTTTCAATGCGGTATGAGGACTGGGCGTGATAGAGTCAGTCTGGTTATCCGGCTCATCCATGCTCCCCGAACGGAATCCCTCTAAATCCAAAGTCACATATCTGTAGCCAAGGCTTTTCAGATGCCCGATTACCCCGTCCCGTTGTTCCAGAATGGTTTGCAGGCTGTCCTGGTCGGCTTCAATTCTTGCAAGCCCTCCGTGAACCCGCAGACGGACATTGTACAGTCCCATATTTTTCAAAAAAGTCTCGCCTTCCTCTACCTTGCGCATTTCCTCATAAGAAATGCGTGTGCCATAGGGAAAACGGGTGGCAAGGCATGGGGCAGACGGCTTATCGGACACGGAAATGCCGTACTCTCCCGCAAGCCTTCTCACGTCTGCTTTGGAGAACCCGGCGTCTGCCAGCGGGCTTAGGATGCCCAGCTCACGGACTGCCCGGATTCCCGGACGGTATACGTGAAGGTCGTCTTCATTCGTTCCCTCTAGTATTGTGGATACGCCCAGCTCTTTTGCCTTTTCTTGGATTTTGCAGAAAAGATGGCGTTTACAGCGGTAGCATCTGTCCAATGGGTTGTCTTCTATGCCGGCGCCTTCCAATTCGTCAACCTTTAATACCCGGAATATGGCTCCCATTTCCTGCGCCACTTTCTGCGCGCCTTCCTCTTCCTTTACGGGGTGCAGCATTGTGTGGAGATAGATTCCATAAACTTTTTTCCCGGTTTCTCTTGCGGCGTCGCTGGCAAGCTTCAGCAAGAGACTGCTGTCCACGCCGCCGGAAAAGGCTATGATGGTATCTGCTGCAGCGTACCGGTGCATTTTTTTTCTAAGAATTTCTACTTTTTGTTGATAGTGGTCCATATTGCTGTCCTTATTCTAGTTTATTTCACTTGCCTCACGGCAAATCAGCTCCCACACCTCCTGATATGGCAGTCCTTTTTCCCTACAGATTGCCGCTACGCTCTCATATTCCGGGTAAACCCTTAAACTTCCGTTGATTTCACATACCTTCACTTCCGCCTCCCCAAGGGAAGTCGGTATCTTGCGGATTTCACGTCTTAGCGCTGTGCGCTCCATCTTCATCCTGCGGATTCCTATCGTAGTCGTCTCACGGAACATGATTTCTTCCATCTTTGCAATCTTCTCTTGGCTGCAGATTACATTGAGCTGATATGCCGGACGGTTCTTCTTCATATACACAGGCGTATAATGCACATCCCGCGCGCCGGCTTCAAGCAGCCGTTCCATAGCATACCCCAGGGATTCTCCCGTACAGTCGTCGATGTTGCTTTCCAGTTTGTAAATGGAATCTGTGTCCCCGGACTCCGGCTCAATCAGCATCCCACGCAGGATACTGGGTCTTTTATAATCCCTCTTCCCTGCGCCTGTCCCAACCCGGCTTATCTTATATCTGCCCGGGAGCTTATCGGAAGTCCGCACCGCAGCTACAATTGCCGCGCCGGTAGGCGTTACCAGCTCTGCTTCTGTCTCTGTCATGTGCAGTGCGATCCCGTGCCGCCCAACGATATTGACCACTGCCGGAACCGGGACTGGGATGATTCCGTGCTGGCACCTGACCGTTCCTCTGCCCTCATACAGCTCAGGCACAATGACTTCCGTAATGTTTAGGTTGTCCAGGCAGATCGATACCGCAGCAATATCAACAATAGAATCCACAGCTCCTACTTCGTGGAAATGGACTTCCTCTATGGCCTTTCCGTGGGCCTTCGCTTCTGCTTCTGCTAACACGGTAAATATATTCGTTGCGATTATCTTGGCGCGTTCTGTAATCCCGGAGTTTTGTATGATAGATGTTATCTCCGGCAGCCCTCTATGCTCATGGGTGTGTGCGCAGCCATGAGCATGGGGATGTTCCCCATGTCCATGATGCATATGCCCTTCATGCATGTGTCCTTCGCAGGAATGGGCATGTGGATCTTCATGCCTATGTCCATATAAATACGCATTATCATGGTCGTGGTTCTCATGCTCCTGATCCAACAACACCCGGAAATCACAGGCATCCAGCCCCGACTTCTGTACCCTTCCAATTTCAATCCTGAATCCGTCTATCGGAAGGCTTCCAAGCTGCTCTTCTAATACTTTTCTGTCTGCCCCAAGGTCAAGCAGCGCGCCGACCGTCATATCGCCGCTGATTCCGCTGTAACACTCCAGATACAATGTATTTCCCTGTTTTCCATGTAACATTTTCTTCTACCTCCTGAAACCACGCATATTATGATAAAATTTTTTAATTACCGTCGTTTTCCATTATACGACAGACTTCTATATAATGTCTAATACTTACTTGAAAAAGCATCAAATATGGAAGCAAAATTTCGTTCCTGGCCCTTCTTATTTCCAATTTGACTGTTTTCTTTCTGCGCCTTTAGCCGATATATCTTATATACCTACTTTTTTTATCAGGAAACCCAAACTCCAAATCAGCAGAAAGGAGGGTTACTATGAGGATAAACACAAGGAATTTGCAGACCTGACAGGCAAATGCTTAAAATAACATTACAAAATATCAGATAACGGAGGCATATTTCTATGTCAAATACTACATCTACCCTTATGACAGAAGGCACTATCTGGAAGCGCATCATCACGTTTGCGTTTCCTCTTTTTTGGGGAAATCTTTTCCAGCAGCTTTATAATACGGCGGATTCCCTAATCGTCGGGAACTTTCTTGGCGATGCCGCACTTGCGGCTGTCAGCTCATCCGGCAGCCTTATTTTTCTGATGGTCGGGTTCTTTAACGGGATTTCTATTGGAGCGGGTGTTGTGATCGCCCGGTATTTCGGCGCGCGGGATATCTGCAGCCTCCAGAAGGCAATCCATACCACCATCGCTTTTGGGCTAATCTGCGGATGTCTCCTTACGCTTGTAGGCGTCTTTGCAGCGCCCCAGATTTTGGTATGGATGGGGACGCCGTCTGCCGTCCTGCCTAACTCGATTACATATTTTCGGATTTATTTCTGCGGGTCACTGGCGTTCGTGATGTATAACATTTTCGTGGGTATCCTGCAATCGGTTGGCGACAGCCGCCACCCGCTGATTTACCTTGTAATTTCCTCTGCCATTAACATCACTCTGGATTTATTTTTCATTGGCGTGCTGCATTATGGCGTGGGAGGCGCGGCGCTTGCAACGGTTATCTCACAGTTTATCAGTGTGTCCCTGTGTCTGCGCCAGTTACTCCGAAGCCCGGAGGAATTCCGGATTTCCTTCCGGAAAATTCATCTTGAAAAAAATATGCTGCAACGGATTCTTACCAATGGGCTGCCCGCCGGATTCCAGAATTCCATTATTTCTGTTGCGAACGTGTTTGTTCAGGCAAATATCAACCAGTTCGGCCAAATGGCTGTGGCCGGATGCGGCGCATACTCGAAGGTGCAGGGTTTTGGGTTCCTGCCGATTACCTGCTTCTCCATGGCGCTTACCACCTTCATCAGCCAGAACCTTGGGGCCAGAAAATATGACCGCGCCAAGAAGGGCGCAGCTTTCGGCGTCGTCTGTACAACTATTGGTGCGGAGATGATCGGGATAATCATCTATTTCCTTGCGCCGCTGCTGATTGCCGCTTTCAACAATACACCGGAGGTCGTCGCCTTTGGGACGAGCCAGGCGAGGACGGAGACGTTCTTCTTCTTCCTGCTGGCGTTCTCCCACTGTATGGCTGGAATCCTGCGGGGAGCGGGAAAATCCATAGTTCCGATGATCGTCATGCTGATTTTCTGGTGCGGCGTCCGGATTGGATATATCTCGGTTGTAATCCATTTTGTCCCGGTAATCAATGTGATTTTTTGGGCTTATCCCCTTACGTGGACGCTGAGTTCCGTGGTATTTACCCTCTATTACTGGAAATCCAAACCTTTAGAAGCGAAAATTAACGCTTGACATTTTGATACATTTTAGGAGGAATTTTGTTATGAATACTGTTTTATCACTGATTTCCGTAGTTATCGGGAATTTTCTGTATGCTTTGACCGTAAAGCTTTTCCTGCTTCCTGCCGGTCTGGTGACAGGAGGGACCACCGGTATTGCGCTGACCGTCAACTATCTGACAGACTTTTCCATCTCATCCTTTGTCCTTGTTTTTAATGTGGCAATGCTGGTCATTGGTTTCTTTTGTCTGGGAAAAGCCTTTGCCGTTACCACACTTGCCAGTACCTTCTTGTATCCGCTGTCGTTGGAATTGCTTGACCGGGTGTTAGGGGACTACATACTGACTCAGGATATCCTGCTATGTACCATTTTTTCCGGGCTTGGCATCGGGATGGCCCTTGGAATCGTCATCCGCTCAGGGGCGTCTACGGGAGGCATGGACATCCCTCCGCTGGTGCTGCAAAAAACGGTACGGATTCCAGTGTCTGTCAGTATGTATGCATTTGACGTCTGTATCTTGCTGTCACAGGCATTGTTCCGTCCGGCGGAAAATATCCTGTACGGAGTGGTACTGGTACTGATTTATACCCTTGTGTTGGACAAAATGCTGCTCATGGGCGCAACGAGGACGGAGATTAAGATTATCAGTGAGAAATCTGATGAGATACGCGACGCAATCCTGACCCAGATTGACCGGGGCGTCACCATATTGAACGGGGAAAGCGGTTATCTGCATAACCCCTCTCCCGTTATTTTAAGTGTGATATCTAACCGGGAACTGCCTAAGGTGGAGAAGCTGATTCACAATATCGACCCGGAAAGTTTCATCATTGTCAGCAGGGTGAGTGAAGTACGGGGACGCGGGTTTTCGTTGAATAAACGCTACCAATAATTTTTAGCGGCAGCAAGGGGAATGCCATTTGGCTTTCTATAGCTGCCGCTTTTATAATTTCTTATTTGCAGGATAGATTTCTTTGAACCTCTGGAAATCCTCCTCATATCGCTTCATATTTTCAGGATTAGGTTCTGTTACTTCACTGCTTAAATGCACCATACTGTCGCAAGCTTCCCCATAATTTCGGAAATATCCGCTTCCTACCGCCGCCGTCATTGCCGCGCCGACTCCTGCCTGTTCCTTCTCTTGATTCGTATATACCGGGCATTGGTACATATCCGCCTGTATCTGCCGGAATAACCGGCTCTTTGCCCCTCCGCCCGCCGCAATCATGCGCTCTGCCGTAATTCCCATAGAATGGAAAATGTCATAAGACTCCTTCATACTATAGACAATCCCCTCCATCGTACTCCGAATCATATGTGCCTTTGTGTGCTTTAAAGTCATCCCCAAATAGATTGCCCTGGCATCCGGATCGTTATGGGGCGTACGTTCTCCATTCAAATACGGGAGAAACAACATTCCCTCGCTTCCGGCCGGGATCTCCTCTGCAATCTCCGTCATAGCATCGAAATCTTTGAATCCTAAAATCTGATCCTTCAGCCATTTCAGTGCGACACCGCCGCTTAAATGCGCCCCCATGATACTCCATAGTTTTTCTTCGCCATGGCACCATGTATTCGTCCGAAACTCAGGGTCATATAGTGGCTGATCTAATGCACAGGTCAGGTGGCAGGCTGTCCCGATAGTCGATGCCATCCTCCCTCTTTGGATCATACCGTTTCCAAGCTCCATCATCAAAGAATCGCCGCCGCCATAGGCAACAAAAGTCCCAGCCTTTAACCCCGTCTCCACTGCACACGCTTCTGTCACTGTGCCAGCCTGTTCATATGACTCATGGCTCTGTGCCAGCAGATTCTGCGGAATGCCTAACCGATTTAGCATATGATATGCCCATGTACGATGTTCCATATCCCACATACCCGTTCCGCTGGCATCAGAGGCGTCTGTCCCTATCTCTGCACATATGCGGTAGCGGATATAGTCTTTTGGCGACAATACTTTGCTGGTTCTCTCATAGTTCCAAGGCTCATGCTCCCGCACCCACAGAAGGGACGGCAGAAGGAATCCGGTACTGAGCCTGTTCCCATATATTTCACAGAATTCTTTCCGGGGAATTATACCGTAAATCTGCTCAATCTGCTTGCTTGACCGCTGGTCTGCCCAGATAATGGCATTGCGGATTAATTTGCCGTGAGCATCTAACATTACAAGCCCGTGCATTTGACCGGAAAAGCCGATTCCGCTGATGTTTTCACGGATTTCTTCGCCTGTGCTTAGCATCTTACGGATTGCAAGGACAGCAGCTCTCCAGAGCTGTTCCATGTCCTGTTCGGCATAATTCAGTTCTGGTTTCATGATATCATATTCACACTGCCCTGCTGCGGCCGTTTTTCCCTCCGGATTGACTGCGACTGCCCTTACACTTGACGTTCCTAAATCGATACCTACGAAATACTTCATATGCGCTTCGCCTTTCTGCCTTTTCTATTGAAAATTCCTGTCACTTTCTTGCCATTATACACCCTGCTTTCCTGTTTGATAACCCCTACGTTAAAAAAAATAAGTGATATGACATAACTGTTATTGTGTGATAGAAAG
>OFHO01000911.1_pt1 | contig 24327 bp, 20 predicted proteins | sample 1521531 | NCBI WGS metagenome assembly OFHO01 (sample SAMEA3504124, study PRJEB24116) | mouse gut metagenome | biome: mouse gut; feature: mouse-associated habitat; material: faeces | place: Denmark | collected 2011
GCCCTCCGGGGTGCCCCCGGCGTCACGCCCTACACGGCCTGCGGCCTTACCCTTAATAAGAGTGTAAGCGAGTGCCTGGAGTTTTGGATTCTGCACTTCTGTCTTGATAGCTTTCGCCGCTTTTCTTTTTGCTTCTTTTTCTTTTCTCGTGAAAAGAAAAAGAAGGCACCCCCGCATCTTCAATGAAAAACTGTAAAAAAATTGGTAAAAAAGGATTTCTTTTTTGGCAGTAATATGGTAAACTATGGAGGGAGCGCTATGAGCGAGACGATACTTTTTGCCTCTGGCAAGGGCGGGGTGGGGAAATCCACCCTTTGCCTCCATCTGGCGGCCAGTCTCGCCCGCCGGGCCCGCCGGGTGCTGGTGGTGGAGGCCTGCTGCGGGTTCCGCAGCCTGGACACCGTGCTGGGCCTGCCGGGGGACACCGTCTACGAGCTTTCCGACGCCCTGGAGGGCCGGTGCAGCCTGGGGGAGGCCATCCGCGCCCACGAGGAAAGCGGCCTGCGCCTGATGCTGGCGCCGGGCAGCCCCGACTACCTGCCAGAGGAGGAGAAGCTGGAGGCTTTTTTCCACTGGGGCCGCAAGGCCTGGGATTTCCTCCTTATCGACTGCGCCCCAGGCTTTTCTCCCTTCACCCGTTTGCTGGCCCGCCGCTGCGGCAGGGCTGTTTTAGTCACCGCCCCGGAGGAGCCTTCTGCCCGGTGCACCGGCCGCCTTTCCGCCTTCCTGGCCCAGGAGGGCCTGCTGGAGCAGCGGCTGGTGATTTACCGGATGCCGCGGGAGTTTGCTCCCACGCCCTCCCTGCGGGATCTGGACGACGTCATTGACCTTGCAGGGGCCCAGCTTTTGGGGGTGGTGCCGGAGCAGCCCCTTCTGCCCCCGCCGGGGGACTGCCCGCCGGAGGGCCCTGCCGGGCAGGCGCTGGAGGCCATCGCCCGCCGCCTTTTGGGGGAGCGGGTGCCGCTCACCCTCTAAATTTTGGCAAAGACCCGGAACGGCGAGGGGCCGGGCCGGGAATGGTATAGAAAAGAAGAAGGAAGGGACATTGAATGAACATCGCCCTCATCGCCCATGACGCCAAGAAGGAACTGATGGTACAGTTCTGCATCGCCTACTGCGGTATCCTCAGCCGGCACAACCTTTGCGCCACCGGAACCACCGGAAAGCTGGTGTCGGAGGCCACCGGCCTGCGGGTGGTCCGGTTTATGGCCGGCTCACAGGGGGGCGACCAGCAGATTGGCTCCCGTATTTCCTGCAACGAAATTGACCTGCTTATGTTCTTTCGGGACCCCAACGCCCATTTTGGCGAGCCGGATGAGGCCAGCCTTCTGCGCCTCTGCGACGTTTACAACATCCCCTTTGCCACCAACATCGCCACTGCCGAGGCCCTGGTCCACGCCCTGGAGCACGGGGACCTGGATTGGCGGGATATTGTGAACCCCAACCCCAAATCCTCCTACTGATACAAGTCCCCATTCCCCTTGCAGGTGCAGCGGGGCAAGGCTTGTCCGATGAAACCCAGCAGCGAGCGTCACCGGCTTTTCACCGGTGATCAGTATGATACAAAGCGAGGAACCCAGACCATGGCTTATCTGACCACCGCCCCCAGGGGCACCAAGGACATCCTGCCGGGGGAGACCCCCAAGTGGCAGTATCTGGAAAAGACCCTCCTGGAGACCGCGGAGCTCTTCGGCTTCCGGGAGATTCGCATCCCCACCTTTGAGCACACCGAGCTGTTCACCCGCTCGGTGGGGGACACCACCGACGTGGTCCAAAAGGAGATGTACACCTTCACCGACAAGGGGGAGCGGAGCATCACCCTGCGCCCGGAGGGGACGGCGGGGGTGGCCCGCGCCGCCCTGGAGAACGGCCTTTTGGGGGACGCCCTCCCCCTGAAGGTGAGCTACGACATCACCTGCTTCCGGTACGAGAAGCCGGGCAGCGGCCGCTTCCGGGAGTTCCACCAGTTTGGGGTGGAGCTGTACGGGGCCGCCTCCCCCGCCGCCGACAGCGAGGTGCTGGCCCTGGCCTACGAGTGCCTGACGGTGCTGGGCCTCCAAAACGTTGTGCTGGAGCTGAACTCCCTGGGCTGCCCGGAGTGCCGCAAGAAATACACCCAGGCCCTGCTGGCCTATTTTGAAAGCCACCGGGAGCGCCTTTGCGCCACCTGCCTGGAGCGGCTGGAGAAGAACCCCCTGCGGGTGCTGGACTGCAAGAACCCGGAGGACCAGAAAATTGCCGCCGGGGCCCCCAGCATCCTGGACTACCTCTGCGGGGACTGCCAGAACCACTTCCAGGAGGTCCAGGACCGCCTTACCGCGGCGGAGATCCCCTTCCGGGTGGAGCCCACCATCGTCCGGGGGCTGGACTACTACACCCGCACCGTCTTTGAGATGGTCCACACCGCCCCCAGCGGGGAGCGGCTGGTCTGCGGCGGCGGCGGCCGGTACGGCGGCCTCATCCAGGAGCTGGGGGGGAACCCCACCGAGGGCATCGGCTTCGCCATGGGGCTGGAGCGGCTCCTTTCCACCATGGTGGCGGAGGGCTGCGACTTCCCGCCCCTGAACACCTGCGACGTCTACATCGCCTCCATGGGGGCGGCCGCCGGGGTGAAGGCCTTCCAGCTGGCAAACCTCCTGCGCAGCGAGGGCTTCTTTGCCCAAAGCGACCTGATGGGCCGCTCGGTAAAGGCCCAGATGAAATACGCCAACAAGATTGGAGCTAAATACGTCATCGTCCTGGGGGAGGATGAGCTCCAGAAGGGGGAAGCCCTTTTAAAATCCATGCACAGCGGCAAAACCGCCGCCATCCGCCTGGACGGGAGCTTCTCCGATACGGTGTACGAGGAGATTATGTCCAGCGCCTACGCCGAGCTGGAGGAGGCCGCCGATAACCTGGGCCTGGATATCCACGGCGGGGAGCCCCCGCTGTCGCGCCCTACATGATCTTAGGGCGCGTCTGGAGTCCGGCGCCGCCCAAAAACACCCTTTCCCAGAAATTTTTCCTGCAAACCAGCAGGGGGCTTGCCCCTCCCGCTGGTTTGTGCTATCCTATGGAGGTAGTATCGCAAAAATAACCGCTGCCCTGCTTTTTTAAGCAGCAGCGAAAAAGGGAGTAAGAAGCATGGCAGACACAATGACAGGACTGAAGCGCACCAACTACTGCGGCGAAACCACCTCCGCCCTCACCGGCCAGGAGGTGGTGGTCTGCGGCTGGGTGCAGAAGCTCCGGGACAAGGGGATGCTGGTGTTCATCGACCTGCGGGACCGCTCCGGCATCGTCCAGCTGGCCTTCGACAGCCAGACGGCGGAGGCCCTGCGCCAAAAGGCCCAAGGCGTCCGGGCGGAGTACGTCCTGATGGCGAAGGGCACCGTCCGAACCAGGGAATCGGTGAATAAGGACCTCCCCAACGGCGATGTGGAGGTTTATGTCTCTGATCTGCGCATCCTGGCGAAGGCCCAAACACCCCCCTTTGAAATCACCGAGACCACCAACGTCAAGGAGGAGCTGCGCCTGCGCTACCGCTACCTGGACCTGCGCCGGGGGGAGATGCAGCGGAGCCTGATTATGCGCCACCGCATCGTCAAGGCGGCGCGGGACTACTACGACCAGAAGGGCTTTTTGGAGATCGAGACCCCCTGCCTCATTAAATCCACCCCGGAGGGGGCCAGGGACTACCTGGTGCCCAGCCGGGTGCAGCCGGGAAAGTTCTTCGCCCTGCCCCAGTCCCCCCAGCAGTATAAGCAGCTGCTGATGCTCTCCGGGTACGACCGGTATATGCAGATTGCCCGGTGCTTCCGGGACGAGGACCTGCGGGCGGACCGCCAGCCGGAGTTTACCCAAATTGACCTGGAGATGTCCTTTGTGGACGAAGAGGACGTAATGACCGTCAACGAGGGCTTTATAAAGCACGTCTTCCGGGAGGTGCTGGGGAAGGAGATAAAGACCCCCTTCCGCCGCCTCAACTACCAGGAGGCCATGGAGCGATTCGGCAGCGACAAGCCGGACACCCGCTTCGGCCTGGAACTCTGCGACCTCACCGATCTTTTGAAGGATACCGAGTTCAAGGTCTTCCGGGGGGCCATCGACGGCGACGGCTCGGTGCGGGCCATCAACGCCAAGGGGGCCGCGGGGAAGCTCTCCCGCAAGGAAGTGGACAAATTGGCGGAGTTTGTGAAGACCTACCGGGCCAAGGGCCTGGCCTTCACCCGCCTCACCCCGGAGGGAGAAAGCTCCTCCTATGAAAAATTCCTCACCCAAGAGGAGGCAAAGGCCATCCGGGAGCGGCTGGGGGCGGAAACGGGGGACGTCCTCCTCATCGTGGCGGACGCCAAAAACAGCGTGGTTTATGACAGCCTGGGGGCCCTGCGGGTGCGCCTGGCAAAGCAGCTGGACCTCATCCCGGAGGGGAGCTTCGACTTCCTGTGGGTCACCCAGTTCCCCCTCTTCGAGTATGACGAGGAGGAGGGGCGGTACGCCGCCAAGCACCACCCCTTCACCAGCCCCATGCTGGAGGACCTGGACAAAATGGAAGGGGACAAGGAGCACTGCCGGGCCAGGGCCTACGACATGGTCCTCAACGGCTGCGAGATTGGCGGTGGTTCCATCCGCATCACCGACCCGGAGGTACAGGAGACGATGTTCCGGGCCCTGGGCTTCACTCCGGAGCGGGCCAGGGAGCAGTTCGGCTTTTTGATTGACGCCTTTAAATACGGCGCTCCCCCCCACGGCGGCATGGCCTTTGGCCTGGACCGCCTGGTGATGCTGATGCTGGGCCGGGAGTCCATCAAGGACGTCATCGCCTTCCCCAAGGTGCAGAACGCCAGCGAGCTGATGACCGGATGCCCCGACATGGTGGAGGAAAAGAGCCTGCGGGAGCTTTCCATCCAGGTGGCGCTGCCGGAAGCGTAAAAGAAAAAACGCCCCGCCCCTGCGGCTGCTTTTCCAAGCCGCGTGGGCGGGGTTCTTTTTGGTTTCTTATGGCAACACCGCGCAAAGACCGCCTGACGGCTTTGCCTTATCTCCCCGGTATCTCCAGGATGTAAATATCCACGAACCGGGCGCCGTTAAGGACACTTTCGGTGTAGGTGTCGTAGAAGAGATCCACCGTCACCCCGTTGCTGGCAAATTCCCCGGTGTCGTTCACCACCGAGTAGCCGTAGATGAATTTATTGTCCGGGGTTTTGATGTACAGCTTGGTGCCGTAGGGCATCTCGTTTAGCCGCACCACCGCAACCGTCCCCGCCTGGCAGTAGGTCACCCCGTACTGGCCCTTGGTGGTCCAGTAGCCAGAGCCCCAGGCCTTGCCGGAGCGGTGGTAGCCGGTGGCCTTTTGGTTACGGAGCACCGAGATGTAGTTTACCGGGTTTCCATTGGCGTCCAGGGGGTATTGGTCGCTGAAATCAAAGCCGGAGATGGGGCTGCCGTCCCCGATGAGGACATGGGCTTCGACGGGTTTTTTGAGGATATCCTCCCGGACCTTGTACCGGTCCACCACCTCGCCGTCCTCCAGCACCTCCTCCCAGGTCTCCTTTTTCAGCCCCTCCGCCCCGTACTGGAGGTAGCGGGTGCTGCCGTTTTTGATGACGCTGGTGTGTTTTTCCACCGTCTTATAGGGGATGACCACCTCGTTTTCCACCCGGCGGGAATCCACCCGGATGATGTTAATCCCGTCCCCCGGCATCAGGACGGTGGCGCGGGGATGGGTGATTTTATCGGCGTTACGCAGCTCCACCCCGTTTGCCGCCAGCAGGTCCGCCACTGTGTCCCCCTCCATGCAGTAGAGGTCCCGGTCCACCCCGTCCACCGAAAGGCTCACCTGGAAGGGGTGCTGGATGGAAATCTGTCCAAAGCGGCCAGGGGCGGCGGCGGTATACTCCACCCGGTCCAGGGGGCTGACGGAAAAGGCTTCATCCTCCAAAATCTTCTGGTAGTCCTGCTCCCGTGTGACGGTGACGGTGGCGCTGTCCTCATCCACAATGTACACCACATGGTCCAGGTAGAGGGCGGTGAAGCGGACAGCGAAAAAGGCCACCGCGGCAATAGCCACCGCGGTAGCGGAGCTGAACACACAGCGCAAAAGGACCTCCAAGGAGCGGAGGAACATCCGCAGGCTTCGGTTTTGCAGAACTTCGGTCATAGCTGCTCCCTTCAGGGGTGTTTTTTGGGGACTTTGCCCGGTTTGCGGGCGGGGGCTTAACCTTTGTATAGGGCATAAATGAGTGCCTGGAGTTCTGGGCGGTAAGGTCCCAGAATGGTTTTACTGTTGGGGTAAAAAGACCCGCCGCCCCTCGTCCAGGGTGCCGCCCTCCGCGCTAAGAGCCGCCGCTATGCGGTGGTTGCGCTCCGAGACGCCGCTGCGGCGGCAGAAAGGCTCCCCCGGAAAGAGTTCCGCCTTCTGCGGAAGGCGGCCGGGGCTCTGCCTTTGTCCCCTGCAGCCCTAACGGGCCGCTTCGCGTCCCTTCGGCCCTGCTAGCCAAGACTCCAGGCAATCGTTTTCGCTCTCTGGAAGGTAAGGGTTGCTTCTGTCAGTATTTTGTCAGAAAATCGCAAGGAAAAAAGCACACCCTGACGGCCCACATCTGGTAAACTGGTTATAGCGCCCCGCAGCTTGTGCTTTGCCACCCACAAAGCTATAATAAGAAGCAGCGGCCTGGGGCCTCCGGCGCGCCGGGAGCTGCTTTGAAAAAACGCGGGGAATAGGTGAGAAAGATGGAAAAGAAAATCATCATTGTGGATGACGAGAAGGAGATTGCCGATTTGGTGGAGCTGTACCTGCGCAGCGAGGGGTTTGAGACAGCCAAATTTTATACCGCCCTTCCGGCCCTGGAGTACGCCCTGCGGGAGGAGGCCGCCCTGGCGGTGTTGGATGTGATGCTGCCGGATATGGACGGCTTTACCCTTTGCCAGCGTATCCGGGAGCGGTACTTTTATCCCATTATCATGCTTACAGCCAGGGTGGAAGATATGGATAAAATCACCGGCCTTACTTTGGGGGCGGATGATTACGTCACCAAGCCCTTTAATCCCTTGGAGCTGGTGGCCCGCGTCAAAACCCAGCTGCGCCGCTACACCCGGTACAACAGCCCCGGCGAGGCAAAGCAGGAGGAGGACACACTGGATCTTCGGGGCCTTTCCATCTCCCGCCAAAGCCACAAATGCACCCTCAACGGGAAGGAGCTTTCCCTCACCCCTCTGGAGTTTTCCATCCTCTGGCATCTCCTCCAAAACCGGGGGCGGGTGGTCTCCTCGGAGGAGCTTTTCGAGGCGGTGTGGGGGGAGCGGTATCTGGATAACAACAACACCGTTATGGCCCATATCGCGCGGCTGCGGGAAAAGCTGGGGGAACCACCCCGGCGGCCCAAGTTTATAAAGACCATTTGGGGGGTGGGTTATACCATTGAATGAGCGTTTTGAAAGGGTAAAAGAATTTCTTTGGATGGCCTCGGAGTGGCTCCGCCAGCGGACCGCGCCGCTGCGGGACCTTTTGGCGGAGCTGCGGGAGCGCTTCTCCGATTTTCTCTACCACCTGGGGATAGGGCGGCACAGCTACAGCCGCAGCCTCTCCTGGCGGCTGCTGGGACAGTATTTTCTTTCCCTCCTGGCCTCTGCTGCCGGGATAGCCTTTTTTGCCCTCTGCTGTATCCTGTTCTTTGGGGCCGTCAATTGGTGGCGGAATTCGACGCTCCTCCGGAATCTGCTTTACGCCTGCCGGGACTATTTTCTGCTGCTGTACATCCTTGCGGTGGGAATAGCCTGGATCCTCTGCACCATCCACCTCCTCCGCCGTCCCCTGGGCTACCTGGACGAGCTGGTGGCCGCCGCCGAACGGCTCACCCAGGACAGCGGGCGGATGATTTTCCTGCCCACCCCCCTGCGGGAGGCCCAGGACCACCTGAACCTTCTGCGGGAGCGCTCCCTGCGCGCGGCGGCAGTGGCCAAGGAGGCGGAGCAGCGGAAAAACGACCTCATCGTCTACCTGGCCCACGACCTAAAGACCCCGCTCACCAGCGTCATCGGCTACCTCACCCTCCTGCGGGACGAGGAGGAGATTTCCCCTCGCCTGCGGGAAAAATACACCGGTATCGCCCTGGATAAGGCCCTGCGTCTGGAGGATTTGGTGAACGAATTCTTCGATATTACCCGCTTTAACCTAACCACCCTCACCCTGGAGCCGGAGCGCACCAACCTCAGCCGGATGCTGGAGCAGATGGTGAGCGAATTTTCCCCCGTCCTCCAGGAAAAGGAGCTTTCTTGGGAAACCGCCATCTCCCAGGATGTGGAAATCTCCTGCGATAGAGACAAGCTCCAGCGGGTGCTGGATAACCTCATCCGCAACGCCGTCAGCTACAGCGCCCCCGGCACCGCCATCTTGGTGGCGATGGAGCCGGAGGGGAATGAAGCCGTCCTGCGGCTCCAGAACCATGGCCGCACCATTCCGCCGGAAAAGCTCTGCCATATCTTCGAGCAGTTCTACCGGGTGGATTCCTCCCGCGCCTCCGCCACCGGCGGGGCCGGACTGGGGCTCGCCATCGCGAAGGAGATTGTGGAGCTCCACGGGGGGAGCATCACGGCGGAAAGCGAACAGGAAAGCATCCTGTTTACGGTGCGGTTGCCAAAAGGGCTGTAATATCCCAAGGGAGCAAAAAAGGGCATAAAAGTCCCCAAAAGTGGCCAAAAACCGACCGTTTATTTTTCGTTCACAACAGATTCATAATTTATTCATCGCATTTCGGGCCGTTTTGGCCCTTTTTTGTGCCTTTTGGCCCCTTTTTCACCGTTAGAAAATCGTAAGAAATTTTAAAAGAAATCGTCAGCCGGTTTTAAAGAAAAGCGAAAACATAAAAGCCATCCTTCTGGTAAACTGATACCATCGAAGCAAGGCCCCTCATCCCAGATGGAAAAAGGAGTGTAAGAAGGATGTCCAGAAAGCGTTTAACAGAGCGGTTTCCCGCCCTTATCCCCCTGCGGGCGGCCCAGCGAAAGGTCTGCTTTTACCTGGGGATGGCCCTGGATGGAAGGTGCTACGCCCTCCGCCAAACCGGGGAGGAGCTGCCCTGGACCGTCTTTGCCCAAAGCCTCCCCCTTTATAACTGGAACACCGGCTTCCCCATGGTGTACCAGGAGAACAAGGTCCACAACCTGAAGCTGGCCGCCGCCAAGCTGGACGGGCTCCTCATCCAGCCGGGGGAGACCTTCTCCTTCTTCCAGGCGGTGCGGGAGGCAGACAAAACCACCCCCTACAAGGACGGGCTTATTGTGGTAAACGGACAGCTTACCACCGCCCCCGGCGGCGGACTCTGCCAGCTTTCCAACCTGCTGTTTTGGCTGTTTTTGCACTCCCCCCTTACGGTGGTGGAGCGCAGCGGCCACCGGGACAAGGAGTTCCCCGACCTGGGTGGACAGCCCGCCGGGGTGGACGCCACCGTGGCCGAGGGCTGGCTGGACCTGAAGGTGCGCAACGACACCCAGGAGACCTTTCAGCTGCGCCTGGACTTCGGACCGGATTGCCTTACCGGGACGCTGCGGGCCAACCGGGAAACGGGGGTGGAATACCGGGTGGGGAACCGGGACCTGCGGTATTGCCGCGGGCAGGGGGGCATCTACCAGGAGGTGGACGTTTTGCAGCGGATGATCTCCCAGGCCACCGGGGAGCTGCTGGGGGAGCGGTTCCTTTACCGCAACCGCTGCCGCATCGGCTACCCCCTGCCGGCGGGGACGGTGGTTTTGGAGTAGGGGCTGTGTTTGCAAAACAGCCTCCCCCTGTATTGAGCAGAGGAGGAAGAAAACCAAAGGAAGGGTATGGGAAGAGATGGAAAAAATTACAGTGGCAGTTTTCTTCGGGGGCTGCTCCCCGGAATACAGCGTTTCTCTCCAGTCCGCGGCGGCGGTGCTGGAGGCCCTGCCGCCAGAAGGGTACAAGGCGGTGGCGGTGGGCATCACCCCGGAGGGAAGGTGGTACTATTATGGCGGGGATACCCAGGCCATCCGGGAGGACCGGTGGCTTCGCCAGGGGCCCTGCGTTCCGGCCATCCTCTCCCCCGACCGGGGGGAGAAGGGACTGCTCCTCTTTGAAAAGGGCGGGGTGCGGCGGCTGGCTATCAACGCCGCCCTCCCCATGCTCCACGGGCAGCTGGGGGAGGACGGGAGCATCCAGGGCCTCATCGCCCTGGCGGGTATTCCCCTGGTGGGGTGCGGCGTTTTGGCCTCCGCCCTCTGTATGAATAAGGACCGGGCCCGCAGGCTGGCCTCCCTGACCGGCGTTTTAATTCCCCTCTCGGTAATGGTGGAGCGGGGAGAGGGGATAGAAAGGGCCGCCGCCTTGGGGCGGGACAAGGGATATCCCCTCTTCGTCAAGCCGGTGGGGGCGGGCTCCTCCTACGGCGTCAGCCGGGTGGAGCGGGAGGAGGAGCTGCCCTCCGCCTTGGAGCTGGCCTTTCGGTACGACAGCCGGGCGCTGGTGGAGGAGGCGATCCCCGGCGCGGAGGTGGGGTGCGCCGTCCTGGGGCGGGAGACCCTTACCACCGGGGCGGTGGACCTGGTGGAGCTGTCCGGCGGATTTTTGGATTTCACCGAAAAATACACCCCCCGTACCTCGGTGACCCACTGCCCGGCGCCCCTGCCGCCCAAAACCGCGGAGGAGATCCAGGAGACGGCCAAGGCCATCTACCGAAGCCTGGGGTGCTCCGGCTTTGCGCGGGTGGATCTTTTCCTCACGCCGGAGGGGCGGCTGGTCTTTAACGAGGTAAACACCATTCCGGGCTGCACCCCCCACAGCCGTTTTCCCGCCATGCTGGCGGCGGCAGGGCTTTCCCTCCCGGAGGTGCTGGAGCGGACAATTGGAGAGGCGGTGGAGAGATGAGAGAGCGTATTTTGCCCTGGGAGGCGGTAGGGGTTGGGAGCCTGGTGCTGGTGAATGGGGAACATCCCTGCCGGACCCTGCCCTCCCGGCGGGAGCTGGCGGCGGTGGGCCCCAAAAACAGCGGGGTGATGCTGGAGCGCCGGGCGGCCCTGCTGCTGGAGGAGTTGATGGCAAAGCTCCGGGGCTGGGAGGGCATCGCCCCGGTGAGCGGCTGGCGGTCCCTCCAGGAGCAGCGGGACACCTGGGAGGAGGCCATGGTGAAGGAGGGGCCGGAGTTCACCTGGAAGTTTGTGGCCCGCCCCGGCCACAGCGAGCAACACACCGGCCTTGCCATTGATTTGGGGGAGCGGCGGGAGAAAATCGACCCCATCTGCCCCGCCTTTCCCGACCAGGGAATTTGCGGGCGGTTCCGGCGGCTGGCGGCGCGGTATGGCTTTATCCTCCGCTACCCCGCCGGGAAGGAGGCGGTTACCGGCATTGCCCACGAGCCGTGGCACTTCCGGTATGTGGGGACGCCCCACGCCCTCATCATGGAGGAGCGGGGGCTGGTGCTGGAGGAATATATCCAGCTGCTCCGCCGCCATCCCTACGGGGAACGGCCTTTGGTTTGGAAGGGCTGCGGCCTGGCGGTGGAAATCTCCTTCCTCCCCGCCGTCCCTGGGGACAGGGCACAGCTGCTTCAGCGGGAGGACTGGCCCTGGGCCGTTTCGGGCAACAACGCGGACGGATTTATCATCACCCGGTGGAACGGAACAGCCATTCGGGAGCGTGTTATGGGAAAGGAGCGCGCGGCGGGATGAAAAAACAGCTGCTTTTACTGCTGCTTGTGTTAACGTTGGGTTTGGGTGGATGCAAAAAGGGGCCGGTGGCCGGAGGCAATCAGGCGGCCCCCACCGGCAGCAGCTTTATTTTGGGGGTGGACTGCCAGTGCGAGGGGGTCCGGCGCATCAACTACAGCTATTACGCCGGGGAGGAGCGCCGGGGCTGCGGCGGGACCATGACCCTGGACGAGGACTTACGGGACGATTGGAACCTCTCCTTTGGTCCCTCCCAGTTCCGGGAGGAGGGGGATTTGGGGAGCTTTGCCATCGCCTTTTCCCTCTACGGGGCGGACGGGAAGACCCAGCTGGGGAGTACCAACCGGGTGACCTTCCCCGCCCGGTACGGGGAGGGGTACAGCGTCCGCCTCTCCGGGGACCAGGAAAACGGCTTTGCCGCCCAGCTTGTGGAGTGAGAGAGCAGAAAAGGGAGGAAAACACAGAAAAAGGGGACCCTTATAGGGCCCCCTTTTCTGATGGGCAGGGGGCGAAACGCCCCGCCGAACTGGGAAATTACAGGGTATAGGAGAGGATGGGGGGAAGCTCCGGGCCGATAAGGGGTTTGCACCACTCCACAAAAGCGGGGGTGACGCCGTTGCCCGCTTCGTTGATAAACTCCGGCGGCATCAGCCGCTCCCGGAGCATCACCTCCTGGATGTCGATGAGGACGGGTTCCACCTGGTAGGGCTCGGTGGAAAGGCGGGAGAAGCCCACCATCTTGCCGCTTTCCCCGGTGAGGACGGCCCGGACGGCCAGCTCCCCCGCCAGCACCGCCTCCTCCCGGTCCACCGGGGACTGCCAGGCGATGGAGGCCCGGCCCAGGAGGCCCGGCTTTTCGCTCCGGGCCTTGTACCCCAGCTTCTTAATAATAAGGTTTGCCAGATGGGCGCTTACATCCCCGAAGTAGGTGGCCCGTCCCACCGTAAAGATGGGGTCCACAATGGGCTTTCCGTCCGCCCCGGTGAGGCCCTCGCTGGCCACCACCACGCCAAAGCCCTTCTCTTTGATGAGCTTTTCCACATCGGCCAGAAAGCGCTCCGGGGAGAAGGCGCGCTCCGGCAGGTAGATAAGATCCGGCCCCGGCAGGCCGCACTGGGCGGCCAGGGCGCTGGCGGCGGTAATCCACCCGGCGCTGCGGCCCAGGGCCTCGATAACCACCACGTGGATGGGGAGGCTGCGGACGTCGGCGCAGACCTCCGCCGTGGAGGCGGCCATATACCGGGCGGCGCTGCCGTAGCCAGGGGCGTGGTCGGTGATGGCGATGTCGTTATCAATGGTTTTGGGGATGCCCATAACCCGGACCCCCTGGTCCGAGCAGGCGGCGTAGAGCTTACCGCAGGCGTCCATGGTGCCGTTGCCGCCGTTCATCACCACCGCGGTGATCCCCAGCTCCCGGATGACCTGGGCCATGGCGGCGTAATCCTCCGCCTCCAGACAGTCGCGGGAGGTGCCGATGGCGGAGGCAGGGCTTTGGAGCAGCAGGCTTAGGCGCTCCTCCGGCTCTGTCCCCAGGTCCTTTACCTGGCGGCGTAGCAGCCCCCCGGTGCCCCCGATGGCGGCGTAGACGCTGCCCCCCTTCAGGCGGCGCTTTGCCTCCCGTACCGCTCCATAAAGGGAAGAATTGATGACGGCGGTGGGCCCGCCCCCGTGGATAATGAGAAGATTTTCGGCCATGACGCTCCTCCTTTTGCTTCTGCCCGCCGCTGCTTTAGGCGGGGAAACGCCCCCGGCGGTGTGCCAAGGGTCTGCCTATCTGGAAAGCCGCAGAGGCGGTTTTTCCAAAAATACCGATTCTATCATACCAAGTTTGGCGGGTTGGGGCAAGTAGGAAAGTTTTTCTTCTGTTGCTTTTTTCCAGTTCAGTGATTATACTGTATACTGTTCATATGAAACGAGGAGGTGATTCCCTATGGCGGAGGCGATGCTGCGGCACCCCTATCCCACGGTGGAGAAGGGGGGAGATCTTGCCTGGGGCGGAAACCAGGGCTGGCTGAAGGCGCCCCTGGCCCAGAAATACGGCTGCGGCGTGGTGGCGGCCACCGACCTGCTTCTCTATCTCCACCGCTACGGGGAAGGGTGGGGGAGCGGGTACTTCCGGGACCTTCCGGAGGGGGCCATCCCCTGGGAGATTTACGATTTTTACGCCGACCGGCTGCGGAAGCGGTACTTCCCCCTGATTCCGCCCTTCGGCCTCAACACCCTTTTGCTGGCGGGGGGACTGAACCGGTACTTCCGGGAGTACCAGCTCCCCCTGCGGGCGGGCTGGAGGCTTGCCGCCGGTGCCTTTTGGCAGAGAGCGGAGACGATGCTCCGGCGGGACATCCCGGTGATCCTTTGCATCGGCCCCAACTTCCCCTTCTTTTGGCAGAAACACCAGCTGCCCCTTTACACCCAGGGAGCGGAGGGGAGCTTTCTGGCGGAGGGAGGGACGCAGGCCCATTTTGTCACCATGGCGGGGATGGAAGGGGCGTGGCTGACCGTCTCCTCCTGGGGGCGGCGCTACCACATTCGGCGGGAGGAGTACGAGGGCTACTGCCGGAAGCACAGCTGCCCCCTCTACTGCGGCATGGCGGAGATTCGGTAAGGCCGGTGAAGGCGAGAAGGAGGTTGGAACAATGAGCCGTCAAGAAGCGGCAGAGCAATACAGCCGCGCCCAAAAGCGGGGGCGCAAATCCTACAAAAGCTGCATCCTGCGGGGGCGCTACCCCTATCCCCAGGTGCTGGATGAAATCCTGGAGGAAAGCATGACAGCGGGACAGGTGGAGCTGGGGCTGGCGGAAATCCCCCTGGACCAGATTGTGGGGACCAAGACGGAGGGGCGGCGCACCTCCTTTTCCGCCGACTTTATGCCCCTGCTGGACGTGGACACTGAATTTGCCACCAAGTGGATCGACCTTTGCGAGGCCCACCTGGGGGACGAGGGGATCCGGGATCCGGTGATCTGCTACGAATACCTGGGGCGCTTCTATGTCCAGGAGGGAAACAAGCGGGTAAGCGTTCTGAAAAGCTATCAGTCCGCCACCATCCCGGCCCAGGTGATCCGCATAGTGCCGGTGTGGAGCGAGGAGCCAGAGATACTGGCCTACTATGAATTTATGCAGGCCTACCAGAAGACGGGGCTTTACCAGATCCGCTTTACCCAGACCGGGAGCTTTCCGAAGCTGCAAACCGCCCTGGGGCACGAGACGGAGCATTCCTGGAGCGAGGAGGAGCGCCGCAGCTTTATGTCCGGCTTTTACTCCTTCCTGCCCCCCTTCCAAAAGCTGGGAGGGGATTCCCTGCCCATTACGGCGGTGGACGCCCTGCTCATCTGGCTGAAGGTTTACCCCTTCAGCGACCTGCGGGAGCAGCCCGCCGCCCAGATCCTCAAGTCCCTCCGGGCCGTCTGGCCGGACATTAAGGGGCTTTGCCATGAAAACCCCATCTCGGTGACCACCGAGGAGCAGGAGGACCCGGAAAAGGGCCTTTGGGGGCGGCTCTTCCGCTCCAAGGTGTCCACCCCCCTGAACGTGGCCTTCATCAGCGACCTGCTGCCGGCGGAAAGCGACTGGGCCAGAGCCCACGACCTGGGGCGGCAGTACCTGGAGACGGTGCTGGAGGAGCGGGTGACGGTGCAGCACTACGACGGCGTGGGCTGCGGTACCCAGGCGGAGGAGGCCATCGAGGAGGCCATCCGGCAGGGGGCCCAGGTGATTTTTGCCACCACGCCGCCCCTCATCGGGGCCTGCCGGAAGGCGGCGGCCCAGCACCCCCAGGTGCGCATTCTCAACTGCTCGGTCTCCATGCCCTACAGCGGGGTGCGCACCTACTACAGCCGCGTTTACGAGGGGGAGTTCATCGCCGGGGCGGTGGCGGGCATCATGAGCCGGGACGGCCAGATTGGCTATGTGGCCTCCAGCCCCATCTTTGGGGTGCCGGCGGGCATCAACGCCTTTGCCCTGGGGGCCCAGCTTACCAATCCCAGCGTCCGGGTGCGGCTGCGGTGGTCCTGCCTGGAGGAAAACGCCCTGGGGACCCTGGCCCAGGAAGGAATCGGCGTTATCTACAACCTGGATCTCCCCGCCCCGGACCGGACGCGGGAGGCCTGGGGCCTCTGCAAGGTCCGGGAGGACGGGAGCTTCCTTTCCCTGGTTGCACCCTACTGGCACTGGGGGAGCGTCTATGTCCGGCTGGTGCGGATGATTCTGGAGGGCAGCTGGGACACGGCGGATTCCACCCAGGGGCGGGCGGTGAACTACTGGTGGGGGATGAACAGCCGCTCCATCGACATCCTGCTGGCGGAGGAGCTGCCCGCCGGGGTGCGGCAGCTGGCGGGGATTCTGCGCCAGGGTATCATGGAGGGGAGCATCGCCCCCTTCAGCCGGCCCCTGCGGGACCAGGAGGGGAACCAGCGCAACGACGGCACCCGCGCCCTTTCCATCGAGGAGATACTCCATATGGATTGGCTCTGTGACTGTGTGGACGGGAGTATCCCCGGCTACCAGGAGCTGCTGCCCAAGGCCCGGCCCATCGTCCGGCTCCAGGGCGTGTACCGGGATCAGATACCGCCGGAAAAGGAGGGGCCCATCCTGTGAAGCTGCTGCTTATCTCCGACAAAGAAAGCGAATATTTATGGGATTACTACCAGCCGGGGCGGCTGGACGGCGTTGACCTGATCCTCTCCTGCGGGGACCTCCACGCCCAGTACCTCTCCTTTTTGGTGACTATGGGGGGGATGCCCCTGCTGTACGTCCATGGCAACCACGACAAGACCTACGACCGCCGCCCCCCGGAGGGGTGCGAGTGCATCGAGGACAAGCTGGTGGTGCGGAAGGGGCTGCGGATTTTGGGGCTGGGGGGAAGCATCCAGTACAGCGGCGGCCCCCACCAGTACACCGAGCAGCAGATGGCCTGGCGCATCCGGCGGCTGTGGTTCCAGCTCCGCCGGGCGGGAGGGGTGGACATCGTCCTGACCCATTCCCCCGCCCAGGACTACGGCGACGGGGAGGACTACGCCCACCGGGGGTTTGCCTGCCTGCTGAACCTCATCGACCGGTACCAGCCCAAATACCTGATACACGGCCATGTCCACGCCAACTACGGCTTCCGGACCCCCCGGCTCCTGAAGCGGGGGGAAACCACCATCATCAACGCCTACGAGCGGTACATGCTGGAGCTGTAGCCCCATTTACCCCCGGAACTGCTCCAGATATTCCGCCACCGAGCGGCTCATCTCCCGCGAAAAATCGGATTGGTATTTCCTCTGGCAGAAGGCGGCCAGCCACTCCTCGTAGGGCCGCTGGCCCCGCTGGTGGTCCAGCATCTGCCGCAGCTCCGCCCCGTCCATGGAGCGGTAGGTGTTGGGGTGGACGATGTGTTCCAGGGGGCAGCGCCGGGGCTTGGGACGTTCCTGCTGCTGGCGGGTGGGCCGCCCAAAGACCAGCATGGCCGCCGGGAAGACAAAGGGGGGCAGCGCCAAAAGGCGCCGCTGCTCCTGGCAGCGCTCCATAATATCCCCGATGTAGCAGGAGCCGATGCCCAGGCTTTCCGCCGCCACCACGGCGTTTTGGGCGGCGATGACGGCATCGGACACAGCCAGCAGCAGGTCCCCCGCCCCAGGGGCGCGGGGAGCGCAGCCGGCGTCTTGGTAGGCGTCGTACCACTTCTTGCAGTCGGCACAGAAGACCAGCACCAGGGGGGCCTTGGCAATAAAGGGCTGGTTATCGCAGGTGATAGCCAGGGCCTCCTTCAGCGGTTGGCTGGTGATATCAAGGATGGTGTAAAGCTGCTGGTTCCCCGCGGTGGGGGCCTGGCAGGCGGCCTCCAGAATCAGGCGTTTTTCCTCCGGGGTGATGGGATCCTCCCGGTAGGCACGGACCGATTTGCGCCGAAACAGCTGCTGCAATACCTCGTTCATACTTTGTGCAACCTCCTTTGAATTTGCTTACCGCGTGATATGTTCCAGAGTGCAGGCCCTGCTGGCTAAGACTCCAGGCAGCCGCTTTCGCCCTTTGCCAAGGTAAGGCCGAAGGCCGGGCAGGGCGAGACACCGGGGGCACCCCGGCTAAGACTCCAGGCAGCCACTTTCGCCCTTTGCCTTTGTCAAAGAGCGGGGTTTATCCCCGCTCTGGGTAGGGCGGGACAGCGGGGGCACCCCGCCGCTTTTCTTTTTGCTTCTTTTTCTTTTCTCGTGAAGAAAAGAAAAAGAAGGAAGGGCGACAATCCAGAAAGGCCCCCCAGCCTGCGCCGGGGGGCCTTTTTCTGCCTTTGTGGGTTATAGCTGGACCTTAGAGCCTATTCAAGATCACCTGGCGCACCGTCTAAACGGGCCTTTTTCCGCCCAAGCTGCGTCAAAAATGCTCGAAATACACCAAGTATTTCTCCGCTTTTTTCCTTGTTGGACGAAAAAATTCCCGTCCATCCGGCACATCCGAAGATTCTGAATAGGCTCTTAGCCCTTGCGCATCCGGATATGCTTTTCCAGCAGCCGGGCCACGATGTCCACGTCGATGGGCTTGGCGACATGGGCGTTCATGCCGCAGTCCAGGCACCGCTGCACGTCCTCGGCAAAGGCGTCGGCAGTCATAGCGATGATGGGGATTTCCTTGGCGTCGGAGCGGCCCATGGCCCGGATGGCCTCGGTGGCCTGGATACCGGTCATTACCGGCATCCGGACATCCATCAGAACGGCGTCGTAATACCCCACATTGGAGTGGAGGAACATATCAACGCAGATTTGGCCGTTTTCGGCACGGTCCAGCACCAGGCCCAGCTCGGCCAGCAGCTCGGCGGCAATCTCCCAGTTCAGGTCGTTGTCCTCCGCCAGCAGCACATGGCGGCCGGTAAGGTCCACCCGCTCCTGGGAGGGCACCGCCTCCGGAGAGGGCGCCCCCTCCTTCCCGCCGCTGGCAAACTGCCGCAGGCCGTAGAACAGGGTGGATTTGAAGAGGGGCTTGGAGATAAAGCCGGAGATGCCAGCATCCCGCGCCTGGGCTTCAATCTCCCCCCAGTCGTAGGCAGAGATAAGCAGAATGGGGACATCGCTCCCGCACCGGCGGCGCAGCTCCCGCGCGGTTTGGATGCCGTCCATGCCGGGGAGCTTCCAGTCCAGCAGGATGATATGGTAATTATCCCGCAGCTGGTGCTGGCGCTCCACCATGCGGATGGCGCTTTCCCCGTCCAAGGTCCAATCGGCGTCGATGCCGATTTCCTTCAGGGAATCGGCGGTGCTTTGGCAGAGGACCTCGTCGTCGTCCACCACCAGCATCCGCCAGTTGGGCAGGATCATCTCCAGCTCCGGGGTATCCGCCTTCTCCAGGTCCAAGGTGACATGGAACTCGGTCCCCTCGCCTACGGTGCTCTTAAGCTCAATACTGCCCTCCATCATATCAATGATGTATTTGGTGATAGCCATACCCAGGCCGGTGCCCTCCGTCTTCTGGACCCGCGTGCGGTCCTCCCGGACAAAGGAATCGAATATCTTCTCCTGGAATTCCGGCGCCATGCCGATGCCGTTATCCTGGACGAGGATGTGGGAGCGGATATAGGCGTCTCCCTTCGGGGAAGGCTCCTGGTAAAGGGCGATATGGATGGAGCCGCCGTCCGGGGTGAACTTTACCGCGTTGGAAAGGAGGTTGATGAGGACCTGATTGAGGCGCACCCCGTCGCAAAGGACATTTTCCGCCAGGATGCTGTGGACCGATACATCGAAGTGCTGGTTTTTGGCCCGGACCTGGGGCTGGACGATGTTTACGATGCTGTCCATCACCTCCCGCAGGGAGAGGAGATCCATACTGAGGGTCAGCTTGCCGCTTTCGATTTTGGACATATCCAGCACGTCGTTAATTAGGCCCAGAAGGTGTTTGCTGGAAAGGGCGATTTTCCGCAGGCAGTTTTGCACCTGCTGGGGATTTTTAAGGTTGGCGGTGGCGATGGCCGTCATCCCCACAATGGCGTTCATGGGGGTGCGGATGTCATGGCTCATATTGGAGAGGAATTCGCTTTTGGCCTTGCTGGCCTGCTCCGCCTGGGCCTTAGCATCGGCCAAGGCGGTAATTTGCTGGTGGGTGATGGAGAAATACTTGGCGAAAACCAGCAGCAGGGCGCAGAGGATGATGGCGCAGCTTCCCAGCACCATGCCGATCCACTGGCTGCTCAGCTGATTGACGATGAGATCCAGCCTGCCAAAGGGCATTACCGTCACCAGATACCAATTGGAATAGGGGAGAGAGGTGCAGTAGAGATGCCGCCGCGCGCCTTTAACATTGAGAATATTGGAGTAGGGTTCCCCGGCGCTCATAGCCTTTTGGAGATTGGCCACGTGCTGCTCCGCTTCGGCTTCGTTCAAGCCTTCAAAGAGGGCGCGGACACGCTCGAAGTAGCTATCCCGGAAGGCGTCGCCGCTGCGGATGACAAAGCTGCCGTCCCGGCGGATGACGTGGCAGTAGACCAGGGAGCTTTCATTCTCCATGGTATCCAGGGAGAGAATTTTCTGGATATACTCCATAGGCAGAGCCCCCAGCAGAGCCGTGCAGGTTTTTCCACCGTCCATATCATAGGAGGCGGGAACCCCCAGTACCATCATCCGGCTTCCGCCCGGCGTGGTGGCCACCGCGATACGGTCCCTATTTTGATTGAGGGATTCCAGAAAGGGTTTAGGGTCGCTCAGCTGGAGGGAGGGGCCGAAAAGAGGCTCAATCTCTCCATCCTGGGAGTAGAAGGCCAAATAGGTGAAGCCCCTGGCCCTGGCGTCGTAGATAAGCTGCTCCCGCAGCTCTTCCGCGGAAAGGCGGCTATCCGGGGGAAAGGCGTCCGCAACGCCCTGGAGCTGGGAAAGGTTGTAATCAATGGTGGTATCAAAGTGCATGGTGATCCGTTCACTCATGCCTGTCATGTAGATGGCCCCCACCTCATTGATGGTATCCTTGTTATGGCTATCCATATAGAGGGCCAGGAAACCAAAGACTAGAATGCAGAGGACCGCCACCACAATCAGGCTGAGGGTCAGAAAACGGGTGGGGCTGCTGGCTTTTTTCATAGCGCTGTTACCTCGTGGTTTTTATTGTTGGGAATCCTTCAGGGACTGAAGGGGGGTGACAGTGTTTTGATAGTCGGCCTTGGTCTGCTCCAGAAGGCGGTCCGCCTCCGGCGTCCAGCCGCTGCGCAGGGATTCGGTGAGGGCGCTGCTGGAATCCCCCAGGCGGGTGAAGCCCAGGTTTTGGCAGACGCCTTTAATGGTATGGGCGGCCCGGAAGGCCTCCTCGTAGTTCTTTTCCTCCATGGAGGTGATAAGCAGCTGATAGCTGGGGTCGTCCAAAAACTTCAGCGCGAACTTTTGCACCAGGCGTTCGCTGCGCAGGCGGCCAATGACTTCGTCATAATTGGCTTCCATCTTTTCGTAGCATTCCTTTAAAGTCATTTATCGTTCCTCCTTGACGGTTTGGTTCTCAATCGGCGTAATTGTGGAAAGGGTCCGCTCCATGGTGTGGTTATAGAAGCGGTAGGCGCCTCTACCCCCCCGCTTGACGGTATAGAGGGCGGAATCCGCCGTGCGGAACAGGGTGTCGTAATCGGTGCCGCAATCTTCGCTGGTGGAGATGCCCATACTGACCGAAAGGCGAAAGCCCTTGTATTCCCCCCGCAGGGAGGCGTAAATCCGCTGGATTACCGGCTCCGGATCCTGCTTGTATTCCAGGAAGATGAGAAATTCATCCCCCCCCACCCGCGCGGCGATATCCCCGCTGCGGATACCCTGGCTAATCTTCTCCGCCAGGAAGGTGAGGACCCGGTCCCCAAAGTGGTGGCCAAAGGTATCGTTGGCGGCCTTGAAGTGATCCAGGTCCAGGATGGCCAGGGCGTAATTGCGCTCCGGCGCGTCCTCGATGCGGGCCTGAATCTGCTCCTGGGCGGCGGAATGGTTCAGAAGGCCGGTGAGGGGATCGTGGGAGGCCATCTGCTCCAGCTTGCGCAGGCGAAGCTGGGAATCGTGGATATCCACGGCCTTGCCGATGACACCGGTGTACTGGGGCGGTTCCTCCGGGCTCCAGGTGCTGCGGGTCACAAACCGCACCCACCGGGGTTCGTCGATGTAGTGGATGAGACAGTCGTATGTAAGGTTCGGGTCCTCCGGAGTGGTGTGGCGGACGGCCTCGGAAAGGCGCTGCCAGTCTGTCGCCGAAAGGAGGGAGCAGGCTTTTTCGTTGTTCAGGGGGTCCACGATGACCTCCGGCAGGCCCAGGTGCTTGGCCCCCCAGGCGGAGATGGTGACGATGGAGGGGGAGATGGAATATTCGAACTGAATCTCCTTGGTAAGGTCGGCGAAGAAGCTGTACTTCATCCGCTCGTGCTCCAGCAGCTGGAGGGTCCGCTCCGAGGCGGTAAGCTCCTTGTGGCGCAGCAGCTCCTCGGCGATGTTGCGCATCTCCCGCTGGTTGGCCCGCACCAGGTTATCCCCCAAAAGCTCCTCCTGGATGCTGCCGGCCAGGCCGCGCAGGCTGTCCATCAGCAGGGGGTTGAAGGTGCCGCACTCCCCGGCCAGAATCATCTCCACCGCCTTTTGGTGGGAGAAGGCGGGCTTATACACCCGCTCACTGGTGAGGGCGTCGTAGACATCCGCCAGGGCCACGATTTGGGCGGCAATGGGGATTTCATCGCCCTTGAGGCCGTCGGGATAGCCCCGGCCGTCGTACCGCTCGTGGTGCCAGCGGCAAATCTCGTAGGCCACCTTCACCAGGGGTTCCTCCTGGTGGATGGGCAGGTCCCGGAGCATCTGGGCGCCGATGGCGGAGTGGGTCTTCATAATCTCAAACTCCTCGGTGGTGAGGCGCCCTGGCTTATTGAGGATCTTTTCGTCAATGGCGATTTTGCCGATATCGTGAAGGGCGGAGGCGGTGGCGATGAGGGAGATCTCCGTCCGGGAAAAGCGATATTCCTCGGTGTGCTGGGTGAGATGCCGCAGAAACATTGCGGTAAGAAGATTTACATGGCGCACGTGCAGCCCGCTTTCACCATTGCGGAATTCCACAATGTGGCTGAGAATATCGATCATCAGGCTGCTGCTCTGTTCTTTTTCGTAGATCTGGTCGGTTACCAGGTTGATGAGCTTTTTCTGCTTGGCGTAGAGAAGGATGGTATTGACCACCCGCCGGTGGACGATGAGGGCGTCGAAGGGGCGGCTGATAAAATCGGTGACCCCCAGCTCGTAGGCGCGCTCGATGTTATCTGGGTTGGTCTCGGCGGAAATCATGATGACGGGGATTTCTTCAATCCATCGGGTGCGGTTCATTTCGTCCAGCACGCCGAAGCCGTCCATCACCGGCATCACAATATCCAAAAGGACAAGGGAAAGCTCGGTTTCGTGAAGGCGGATCATCTCCACCGCCTCCACGCCGTTTTCCGCCTGGAGTATATCGTATTCGCCCCCCAGCATTTCTTCCAAAATAGCCCGGTTCATCTCCGAATCGTCGGCCACCAGGATACGGGGATTTTGCCCTGGCTTTCGCATAATAAGGAAAGACACCTCCTTAAAGTGATAGGCAGCTTCATAAGACTGCCTCAAAAACATTCCCACTTTATCTATTATAAAGAAAAACTTCCGCCTAAGCAATGGGGAAAACGGGAAAAAAGGAAATCTGTGTCCCGATTTCAGGAGCTTTTCCAAGTTTTTTCCAAGGGACTGGAAAAAGTGGCGGAAAAACCACCGGTTTCCCTGTTTTTGGGGAAGGTATTTGGGCAAAACAGCTAAATCGGTGTCTTTTTGGGAAATAGGGCTTGAATTTTTTGGCCGCTTACAATATAATAAGACACGACGTGTTAAAGTTTTAGCACGAAGGGGCTTTCCGCCCTGGGAAACAAGGGAATACATAAATTTCCAAGGGAACCAAAAGGCGGGCGGGACGGGCCCTAATTAAAGAGAAAGTTTTGGAGGAGAAGAAACATGAAGAAACTGATTGCTTTGACCCTGGTACTCCTGATGGTCGCTGGCTGCAGCGCCCCTTCCCTGAAGCTGGGCCTGGGCATGGTTGCCAACATGAGCGGCGGCGACGCTTCCGCTGACGGCGACGGCAAGACCCAGGCGGACGTTACCGCCTGCGCTGTCACCCTGGATGGCAACGGCAAGATCGTGGGCGTGTCCTGGGATGTTGCCCAGTGCAAGGCCGCTGTTACCGCTGCTGGCAAGGTCACCGTTGCTGATTCTATCCAGACCAAGAAGGAGCTGAAGGAAGGCTACAACATGAAGCCTGCTTCCGCTATCGGCAAGGAGTGGTACGAGCAGATCGACGCTCTGGAGAAGTACTCTGTGGGCAAGACCCCCGCTGATGTTACCGGCATGAAGGTCATCGAGGCCAACGGCCACACCAACGTCCCCGACGTTGAGGATCTGAAGAGCTCCTGCACCATGTCCTGCGGCGATTTCTTCGAGACCCTGACCAAGGCTGCCGCCAACGCCAAGTAAGCAAAACGGCGCAAATAAGCACAAAAGGCAGGTCCCATTGCGGGGCCTGCTTTTTTCGTTGCCCAAAGGGTGAGCTGGGGGGCTGCCGCCCTGGCAAGGGCGGTGGAGTGTGCAGCTTTTGCGGTCTCAAAAACATGCCACTGGCATATTTTTGATGGGCAGCCCGTGCGTCCCCCTGGCACCGGCCCGTCGGGCTTTTCAGCTCCAAACGGCTG
>OFHO01000916.1_pt1 | contig 24203 bp, 16 predicted proteins | sample 1521531 | NCBI WGS metagenome assembly OFHO01 (sample SAMEA3504124, study PRJEB24116) | mouse gut metagenome | biome: mouse gut; feature: mouse-associated habitat; material: faeces | place: Denmark | collected 2011
AAAAATCCATTGAAAAATCAAGGGTTTCCACCGATTTAGTCCCGATGGAAAAGTCAGTTTTCCATTAAAAAGTTTCGCTTTTTTATCCGGACGGCGACGATAAAAGCGGCAGCAGGTTCTCCTTCGATATGCGCCCGGATGAGACCAGTACAAAAAGCCCCTTTCCCTGCATGGCATCGAAGATTTCCTCCCCTGACAGGTCCTGGGCTTCCGCACGTTCCGCCAGATGTTTTTCCGGTTCATGCCTGATGGACAAATCCCGGCACAGGTAAGCATAAGCGGGACGGTCTTGTATTTCCCTTTGAAAACGGGATTATGCAGTGGATGGGGAGTATCTGTGCGTATCCAAGAAATGATTCGCTGGGAATTTGCCCTTTTGTGCAATCCGGCCTTGGATGAAACCTGCCCTATGGTGTATAATAATAAAAAAGGCGCAGGAGGCTGCGTTATGAGGCGTAAGATTGCCACGGAGCCCACCGTGGGGCTGGCCATGAGCGGACAGCATGCCGCCTATATCAAAAGAGAATCGAGCAGAGGGAAATGAAAAAATTCAGAAAAACCCTGGAAACCATATTTTATAGACGCACCTTTCTACAGAAATTCATCTTTTTTTTTCTGTGCGGCGTGCTGTTTCCCATGCTGTTCCAGAACCTGGTCTACTACCGGCAGACAGAAGTCAATGTGCAGGAGGAGGTGCTGGAGAAAATCGATGAAGCCATGGATGACAAGGCGGCAAAACTGGAGGGTTCCCTGGCGGACGTGCTGACTCTGGCCAGAAAATATTACAGCAATGAGCTGCTCTACCGGTATCTGGACGATGAATACGGCAGGGATCTGGACTACCTGATCCAATATCAGGAGGAGCTGCGCAGAATGTTCACGGACAGCAGCGTCTTCCTCTACCCGGTAAAGCGCGTCATGGCCTACACGGATAACAGTACATTGTTCAACAGTCCCTATATCAGGAACATAGAGGATCTGGAGGACGAGACGCTGGGGGAGAAGCTCTCCTACCTCTATGTCCTTCCCCTGGACCGAACGGCGGGTGTCATGCTGCGGGTGGCCAATGAGGATCAGCGGATGCAGAACGGCACCGAGAGCAGGAGCGTCAGCATCCTGCATAGGCTGAACCATTATTCTCAGTATTCCGCATACAAAAAGCTCCTGCGGGTGGATATCGACCTGGATGAAGTGACGGATATCCTGCTGGAGAGCAACCTTTTTGACAATATGCTGGTCACTGATACCAACGGCAGGGTGCTGGCGGCAGCGGGGCAGTACAGCTACGGAAAAGAAATCGGAATCTTTGAGGCCAGGGAGGGAAAGACGGAGGACGGCAGGATGGTCCTGGAGAGGCGGCTGCGGGATTTCCCGCTGGTCTTATACGGCATTTATGACACCAGCATGATTTCGGAGGAGTTCCGGCACAGCGGGAAGCTTTCGGGAAGCATCCTTGTGGCAGGCATACTGTTTTCGCTGCTGTGGATATTCGTGGTGGTGGGCAATATGAACAGGAGGCTGCGCAGACTGGTGGGGCAGTCGGAGGAGATTTCCAGAGGGAATTTCGTACGTACCACCCCGGAAGGGGAGGGGAGAGACGAATTCGCTATTTTGGAGAACAGCCTGAACCATATGAGCGCCCAGCTCCAGGAGCTGATTGAAAAAGAATACAAGGCCCGCATTACCTGGATGGAGCTGGAAAGGGAGACCAACCAGGCCAAGATGCTGGCCCTGCAGGCGCAGGTGAATCCCCATTTTATGTTCAACGCTCTGGAGAGCATCCGCCTGAAGGCCCTGGTCAAGGGAGAGCGGGAGACTGCGGCAATGATCAAATATATGGCAAAGATGTTCCGCAACATTCTGGAATGGCAGGACAATATCATCACGCTCCGGGAGGAGATTGGCTTTCTGGACGAGTTCTTCCACATTCAGAATTACCGCTTCGAGGATGAGTTTTCCTATGAGATCAATGTGACAGAGGAGGCCGGGGGATGTCTGCTGCCCAAAATGACCCTGCAGCCCCTGGCGGAGAATGCCTGCGTCCATGGGGTGGAGGCGGTGTCCTCCGACAGGCGGGTGACGGTGTGCGCCTGTGTGGAGGAGGGGTGGCTGAAGCTGACCGTGGAGGACAATGGAGGCGGGATGTCCCCGGAAAAGCTGCGGGAGCTGAAGGCCATGCTCAGCGGAGAGGCGGAAGCGGGAAAGAGCGTGGGCCTGTGGAATGTGTACCGCCGTCTGCTGCTGTACTACCAGGACGATTTCCGGTTCGACATTGACAGCGTCTCCGGAGAGGGGACGGTCTGTTCCATCCAGATTCCGGCAAAGCACGCGGAGGCGTAGAGAAGGGGGGCCATATGTTTCAGGTAATGATTGTGGATGACGAGAAAGCGATCAGGGAGAACCTTCCTGCTCTCATAAATTTTGAGGCCCATGGCTTCAGGGTGTGCGGCACGGCAAAAAACGGTCAGGACGCGTTGGAGAAATGGGAGAGCTGCCGTCCGGACGTGATTTTCCTGGACGTCCGCATGCCGGTCATGGACGGTCTGACATTTCTGGGAAAGCTGCAGGAGAGGACGCAGACCCTTCCTGATATCGTCATGCTGTCGGGATACAGTGATTTTGAGTACGCAAGGACGGCAATGCGCTATGGTGTCAGGGCATACCTGACCAAGCCGGTGGACGAGGAAGAGGTGGAGGCCCTGCTGGAGGAGCTGTCCGCCTCTCTGGAGGAAAAAAGGAGGGAATCGAAAAAAGCGGACATCCAGGAGCAGGTGCTGTCGGTGAAGCAGATGTACCACAACGGAGACGGAGACAGGACGCCCCTTCGGGAATACCGTTTGATGCACTGCGTGGTGATGGACGACAGCGCGATTCAGGAGGAGGCCTACCGCATCGTGCGGGAGACCATCGAAGATAGGCTTCCGGGGGGAGCGGGCGCTTTCTGCAGGAACCGGGGCAGCGTCCTGAGCTACCTGATCTCCCCCAGGGCGCTGGAGGAGTATCAGTACAGCACCACCCTCTTCGGCCGCCACCTGCTGTATCAGCTCAAAAAACAGAAGCTGGAATGCGCGCTGCTGTTCGATGGGGCCCTGTTTGGCAGAAGCGAGGGCACCTTCCGCAACGACTACGACCAGCATCTGTACCAGATGATGACGGAGATCTTCTGGGGGGGCAATTTTCTGCAGGACAATTCGGCGCTGCAGGCTATTTCGGATCGGAGGCTGGAGGGAGAGGAGGAGTATCTGGAGCAGCTGAAGAAAGCCATGCGCGACCGGGATCATGCCGCTCTGCGGGATGTCTACGACAGGCTGGACAGAGCCGTGTGCGAGAGCAGGCTGAGCCTGGTCTTCCTGCAGGAGGTCAGCTACAGAATCTATTATCTGCTCACCGATATACTTTCTGCGAAAGAGACTGATACGCTGCGGTTGGAGCCCTTGGACTGGCGGAACGAGGCCTGCTTCCTTCGCTATGAGGAGTGGAGCAGACAGCTGTGGGAGCAGATCGACACCGCTTTTGCCCATATGCAGGGCCAGGAGGACGCGGGGCAGGGCCTGGCCATGAAGGTGGCCGCCCATGCCAGACAGCATTTCAGGGAGCCCATTACCCTGAAGGACACGGCGGAGCGCTTTTTCATGAGCAGCGCGTATCTGGGGCGGATCTTCCAGAAGGCCGTGGGAGTCCCCTTCAAGCAATATGTGAACGATTTAAGGATTGAGGAGGCCAAGCGGCTGCTGCGGCAGACGGACAAACTGATCTACGAAATCGCGGAGGAGACAGGGTTCGCGGAGAGCAAGTACTTTGTGGCCCGCTTCACGGCCGCGGCAGGGGTGTCGCCTATGGAATATCGGAAGGAGGCTGAGGGAGTGTCGAAATAGGCGGACAAGGGGCGGAATAACCAGGGCAATATCTGTCAAAATGACAATATCTGCATATACAGAAGTGCAAAAAGTGGAATTTTTGCAATGGTTTTGGGAATGAAAATATGCCTTCCTTTTTGTATAATAAAAAAATAAATTAAGGGTTGACGGAGCTTCGTCAATCCTGGAGAGGAAGGTACAAGATATGAAAATGAAAAAGTTGTGTGCGATGCTGCTGGCGTCCGCTATGGCGCTGTCGCTTGCGGCATGCGGCTCCGGAGGGGACTCCGGCAAGGAGAGCGCTGAGAAGCAGGAATCTTCCAGCCAGCAGGAGGAAAGCAAAGAGAGCGAAAAAAGCGAAGAGAGCTCCGCAGCCCAGGAGGGAGAGGACGGAGGCCAGGCGGCATCTGGAAATGAGGGCGGACTGGTGCCCATGGAGGATGCGGACGACCCTATCACCTATACATTCTTTGTCCGTGACCCCGGCCAAGCCCCTGCCGATGATAATCCGGTCATTCAGAAGATTACGGAGCTGACCGGCGTCACCCTGAAGTTCGAATATCTGGTGGGCGATTTGGATCAGAAGCTGGGAACCATGATTGCCGGCGGCGACTATCCTGATATAATCTTTGCGGGGGACGCTGCCACCAAGCTGATGGATGCGGGTGCCTTCATCCCCCTGGAGGATGAGATTCCCAAGTATCCCAACCTGAATGCCATGTACGGCGATGTGATGAAATATCTGACCCAGGCGGACGGTCATGTATATAATATGGAAATTTATGGCACCTTCCAGAATGACGTGACCGAGGTGGCGCCGCCCTTCGAGTGCAGCATCGGCTTTTATATCCAGAAGGCTGTGCTGGAGGAGGCCGGGTATCCGGAAGTCCATACTATGGACGAGTACTTCAAACTGATTGAGGACTATATAGCGAAGCATCCCGACATCGATGGCGTGAAGACCAGCGGATTCGAGATTCTGGCGGACGGCTGGCGCAACTGGGCGCTGCTGAATCCCGCCCAGAACCTGCTGGGCGCAGGCAATGAGGGCGCAGTCTTTGTCGACCAGACCAGCTTCGAGACATCCTTCTATCAGGTCAGCGATACCGCCCATGATTTCTACAAAAAGCTCAATGAGGAGTATCTCAAGGGTATCATCGAGGCGGAGACCCTGACTCAGAGCTATGACGACTATATCTCCAAGATTACCACAGGGGCCGTCCTCGGCTTCTATGACCAGAACTGGAACTTCCAGAGCGCCAACGACCTGCTGAAGGCCGATGGCAAATTCGAACGCACCTATGTCTGCCTGCCCATTACCAACCCCGGCGTGAAGGACGGATATCTGGACAAGAGCAACGGCATCCCTACCGCCACCAACGGCGTGGGCATCAGCATCAATTGCGAGAATCCCGAGAGGCTGATGCGCTTCTTCGACTGGCTGTGCCAGAGGGAGGTGCAGGATTATCTCCAGTGGGGCGAGGAAGGTGTTGATTGGAACTACACGGAGGACGGAGGCAAAGCGCTGACGCCCGAGAGGCGCGCCATCAACTACGATACCGCCAGGAGGCGCGATGAGACAGGCCAGCCCGTGTGGAACTACTGCCCGAAGTGGCAGGGCATCTACAAGGCCGACAATATGCCCTGTGGCCCTGGCGAGTCCCCTGACGAGTACCTGGCATCCCAGTCCGATTACGACAGGCAGTTCCTGGAGGGATATGGCATCAAGTATCCGGCGGAGCTGTTCTCGGATCCCATTGTACGGCCTGCCTACTATCCCGTGTGGGCCATGAATCTGGAGGACGGCAGCCCCGCGGCAGTGGCCAGCCAGAAGATTACCGATGTGACCATGAAACTGTATCCCAGACTGATTCTGGCAAAGGATGAGACAGAATACGAATCCATCTGGCAGGATTTCCTGAAAGAGTTCAATGCTATCGATTTGGATTCCTATCAGCAGGAAGTAGACAAGCAGATTGCCGAGAAGATGGCGAAGTGATTTTAGCGGCGATGGGAGGAGTCACATCCCCTCATCGCCTGTTTGTATGCGGAAGCTCTCCTCCTAGGAAGGAGAGCTGTCACCGGAAAAGAGAGGATACGGGATGGGTAAATATCAGAAAACATTAAAAAAGATGGCAGGACAGAAGATCCTGTACCTGATGATCGTGCCATGCATGATCTACACATTTATCTTTTCATACTATCCGCTGAGCGGATGGATTATGGCATTTCAGAACTATAAGCCCGCGAAGGGATACGCCGGTTCCACATTCGTGGGATTGGACCAGTTCATGTTCCTGTTCGAGGATGTAGAATTCTGGCGGAGCGTGCGCAATACTTTGATGATGTCCGTGATGAACCTGGCCTTCAGCTTTGTCTTTGCCATTGTGTTCGCCCTGCTGCTCAATGAGATCAAGTCGCTGGGGTTAAAGAGGATCGCGCAGACCGTGTCCTATCTGCCCCATTTCCTGAGCTGGATTATCGTCTGCTCCCTGGTGTCCAACATACTGTCCACCAATGACGGCATGCTGAACAATATCCTGATGGGGCTGGGTCTGATCGACAAACCCGTCCTGTGGCTGGGAGAGCAGAAATATTTCTGGTGGGTGACCACCTTTTCCAACATCTGGAAGGAGACGGGATGGAATTCCATCATCTACATAGCGGCCATCTCCGGCATCGACCAGTCGCTTTATGAGGCTGGCGCGGAGCGGGGAGAGGATTTCCTGTAAGAACCGCTCGGTGCCCATCTCAGTGAGCAGGCTGGTCTCCAGCTTTGCCAGGCTTTTGCTGCCGGGAATCAAGTCCACCATCGTGGTGCTGCTGATCATGAACCTGGGCTGGGTGCTGAACGCCAGCTTCGAGGTGCCCTATATCCTGGGCAGCGGTCTGCTTCAGGACGTGTCCCAGACCATAGACATCTTCGTGCTGAAATACGGCATGAGCATCGGCAATTATTCCCTGGCCACGGCAGCGGGCATCTTCAAGTCTGTCATATCCCTGCTGCTGGTGTTCGGAACCAATGCCATAGCCAACAAGCTGGGCGAGAACAGCCTGATGTAAGGAGGGAGAGCAGATGAAGAATTTTTGGAGCATTAGGATCGGAAAACACAGACTGGGTGACCTGACATTCCACCTGGTCAACGGAATCGTCATGCTGTTCGTGGTGGTGGTCATGCTGTATCCCTTCTGGAATACCATAGCGGTGTCCTTCAATGACGCCCAGGATACCCTGCGGGGCGGAATCACCTTCTTCCCCAGAGTCTTCTCCACATACAGCTACAAATCTGTCTTTAAGAACAAGCTCATGGCCACCGCGGCCCTGAACTCGGTGCTGCGCACCCTGCTTTCCACGGTGCTGGGAGTGCTGGTGGGATCGCTGATTGCTTATGTGCTCTCCAGAAGGGAGCTGGTAGGCAGGAAATTCATCACTGTCTATTTCCTGGTGACCATGTACATCTCCGCCGGTCTGATTCCCAATTATTTCCTGATCAAGGATCTGGGGATGCTGAATAAGTTCTCGGTGTATGTGGTGCCGGGACTGGTAAGCGTGTACAATATCGTCGTAATCAAGTCCTTCATACAGTCCCTGCCGGACAGCCTCACGGAGGCGGCCATGGTGGACGGGGCGGGACATTTCCGCTGCTATTGGCAGATTGTGCTGCCCTGCTGTAAATCCGTGCTGGCCACAGTGGCTCTCTGGTGCGCCGTGGGCGCCTGGAACCAGTGGTTCGACACTTTCCTGTATGCGTCCGGCGCCGACCACCTGACCACCCTGCAGTACGAGATGATGAAGCTTCTGTCCTCGGCCATGCAGTCCGGACGCGACCTTTCCAGCATCTATGGCAACGGACAGCAGGTGGCCAATACGGTGACCCCTACCTCTATCCGCGCGGCGGTGACCATCGTGGCCTCGGTACCCATACTGATCGTGTATCCTTTCCTGCAGAAATATTTCGTAAAGGGCGTCACGCTGGGGGCGACAAAGGAATAAGTGTGCAAAGAGCGTGCATCCTTCCGGACTTGCACCGGTTCGTGACGGTCACTGACTGCCGTGGCCATGGAGGCTGCGGTATTCTAAGGGGGAGCAGTTCCTGTATTTCCGGAAGGCTCTGCCGAAGGAGGAGGAGCTGGCGTATCCGCAGGCGGCGGCTATGTCCGACACGGGGACGGAGGTGTCCTTTAAGAGGGACTCTGCCGACTGGATGCGCAGGAAGCTCAGATAATCATAAAAGGTCTGGCCTGTATGCTGCTTGAAGATTCTGGTGAAATAAAACTTTGACAGGTCGGCCTTTTTTGATATCTCTTCCAGGGTAATGTTCTCCGCGTAATGGCGCTGCAGGTATTCCAGAAGCCGGGAGACGGTGTCGGAGGCTGAATTTCCTTTTATGTGGTCTGCGTGCCCTGAAACGATATGCTGTCTGCCCGTGCAGTAATCTGTGTAGTGGGCATAGAATTTCATCAGGCAAGCGTAGATGAAAAGCAGCTTTGAGGGGCTGTCGCTCCAGTAGTGGCCGGCCGTCTCCATGATCAGGGAGACTTCCGTCTCATAGATTTCCGGACAGGCATCCGCCGTGATGAGCACTGGCTTCGACAGAAGGGCCTGGGTGCGCAGAAAGCTCCCGAACTGACAGAAGAGAGTCAGCTCCAGCAGGAAAATGAACCGGCTCCCGCAGGGAGGGGCTTCGATGGAATGCAGCTCTCCGGGCGGAATCAGCAGGATGTCCCCGGGCTTTAGCAGGAAGGTGACATTCTGTACTGTGGCGGTAAGCTCCTCCTCCAGAGGGATGATGATTTCCTGGGCGTCATGCCAGTGGGTGGAGAAGGCGCTGGTCTGGGTATTGTACCAGAAGCGCAGGGTGGTCTGGGCCATGTAGGGGGTGAACTCATATTCTTCCGAGGTGCTGTTCGCAGCAAAGCCCGGGAATTCGTCAGGCTGTATCTGGTAGTCCTGCTTCTGCTTTTTGGTCAGTGCGTATAAGTGCTTTGGGTTCATGGCGCGCTCCCTTCTTGACGGATAAAATATTTCAAGTATACTATTGTACCATGACTTCGTGCGCTTCAGAGCACATGGAATCAAAAGTTGACATGATGCTCTTCCATGTCAACATTGTAACATGACTGCCGAGGCGGCGCAAACCCTGTTTCTCATTTTATGGATTTGGAGGATTTGCCCGAAAGCTTCGGCATAAGGGAAAGGAGAATGGAAATGGGAGCCTTTGGCACAGGGATATACCGCAATGTCTTTGCGGAGATTGGAAAAAGCCAGGAGGAGATCGACCGGAAGCTCCGGGAAGCGGCGGATACCTTCTTCTATGGAAGCGAGGAGGAACGAATCTACCATCCCGTGGGGGAGGACATGGGATATCTGGAGGACACCGGAAACAATGACGTCCGGACAGAGGGGATGTCCTACGGGATGATGATGTGCGTCCAGCTGGACATGAAAGAAGAATTCGACCGTATCTGGAAATGGTCCAGGACCTATATGTACATGGATCAGGGGGAGAACGAGGGCTACTTCGCCTGGAGCTGCAAGCCAAGCGGGGAGAAGAACGCCTTGGGGCCCGCGCCGGACGGAGAGGAGTATTACGCCATGGCCCTGTTCTTCGCCTCGCACAGATGGGGGGACGGAGAGGGAATCTACGCGTACTCTAAAGAGGCACGCAAGATCCTTGGGGCCTGCATCCATAAGGGGGAGGACGGCAGGCCGGGCGCGCCCATGTGGAACCGGGAGAACAAGCAGATCCTTTTCATACCGGGCAGCCCCTTCACGGATCCGTCCTATCATCTGCCCCATTTTTATGAGCTCTTTGCCCTCTGGGCGGATCAGGAGGACAGGGGATTCTGGAGACAGGCGGCATGTGCCAGCAGGAGGTACCTGGCCAGGGCCTGCCATCCCGTGACGGGAATGAACCCGGAGTATGGGGAGTTCGATGGAACCCCCATGGACAGGAAGATGCCATGGGGCGATACCCACGGCCGATTCTACAGCGATGCCTATAGGACGGCGGCCAACATCGGCCTGGACTGCGCCTGGTTTGACAAAGACGAGGGACATTACGGTGCGCCCCTTAGGCTGATGCGTTTCCTGGGCACGGATCTGGAGGCGGCGAGATGCGTATTCGAGGTGGACGGCACGCCGGTGGACAAGACGGTGCTGCATCCCCTGGGACTGCTGGCCACCACGGCCCAGGGGGCTCTGGCTGTGCCCAGGGAGGACTCGGAGGAGGCCGGGAGCGACTGGAATGTGGCACGCAGATGGGTGGAATGGCTCTGGAACCAGCCGCTGCGGCGGGGCGGCAGACGGTATTACGACAACTGCCTGTACCTGTTCGCGCTGCTGGCCCTGAGCGGGAATTACAGAATCTATTCCGCAGGAGGAAAGAAGGAGATGCGGATATGGTAGCTTATGAGGAAAAAAGTGCAAGGCTTCTGGCCTATACCAGGAGCGCGTCCCCCGGGGATTATCCGGAGGGACTGGCATACAGCGTTCATCTGGCATACAGCATGGACGGAGAGCGGTACTTTGCGCTCCATGGAAACTATGGAATCCTGTTCGCGGAAGCAGAGATTTCCGGGGAGGACACCATCGTCCCCCAGTACGTGGAAAATCCCCGCATCCTGATCCTGGCAACCGGAAACTATGGAATCCTGGCGGACAGGGCAGGGGAAGAGGGCCATGCCCTGCTCTGGCGAACCGTAGATTTTAAGGAATTCCAGCCTGCCCTGCTGATGGAGAAAAGCGGGGAGCAGTGGGAGGCTCTGTGGGCGCAGGCAAAGGATGTCCCACAGGAGAGCCACATTGTGGAGGGGGAGGCAGTAATGGGCAGCAGCATGGAGATCAGCCGCTCCTTCTGTGACTGTATCGTGCAGAGCTGGTCGCAGGTGCACAATACCGAAATCCGCCTGCCGGACACGATTCGCGTCCATGGACCGGAGGAGCTGGCAGCCGTTCAGGCACAGGCTGTGTATTCGGACGGTTCCACAGATATGAAGACAGTCGCGTGGGATATGGAAGGGATAGACTTCGGGACTCCCGGCATCTATTCCGTGACGGGGAGGGTCTGCAGCAGGAAATTTGCCTTCCCCCTGCTCAAGGGCCGGGGCGACCCCGTCATCTTTCCCTGGGAGGGGAAGTGGTATTTCCTGGCCACCAATGACAATCAGAACGATATAGGCATCTATGTGCGGGAAGCGGACAGCGTGGAAGGGCTTTTTGAGCCGGGGACGCAAGACCACCTGCTTCTGGACGTGGACGAGGAAAAGGGCTTCATACAGACCTTCTGGGCGCCGGAATTCCATGTCATAGGCGGGGAGCTCTACATCCTGTTCGCGGTGGGCGGGAAAGTGTGGGGGCCCCAATGCCACCTGATGCGTCTGAAAAAGGACGGACGGATTGTGGAGCGGGACAGCTGGGAGGAACCTGTGAAGGTAGTGCGCAGGGACGGAACGCCGCTGACTACAGATGGAATCACGCTGGACATGACCTACCTAAGGGCGGGCGGGACTTCCTACATGGCCTGGTCTTACCGCAGGGGGATAGGAACGCCGAAGGACACCGGCTCCATGCTCTACATCGCCAGGGTGGAGGAAGATGCACCCTGGAGGCTGGCCGGGGAGCCGGTGCTTCTCTCCCGTCCCCTCTACGGATGGGAGAACGTGAGCGGGACCATCAATAACGAAGGCCCCCACGGATTCGTCAAGTCAGGGAAAGTCTATATGACCTACTCCGGCGGCGCCGCCAACAGCTATACCTACGTGCTGGGCCTTTTGACGGCTGACGAGGACGCGGATCTGACGGCTGTGGAATCATGGAGAAAGAGCATCGTCCCCGTGCTGTCCTTTTATTCTGTCAAGGGCGAGTACGGCCCTGGGCACAATTCCTTCTTTGTGGACGAGGATGGGAAGCTGATGATTGCATACCATGCGGAGACGGAATTGTCATCGACTTTGCGCTGCGATGGCATCCGGCGCGTACACTTCGATGTCGATGGGGAGCCGGTCTTCGATCTGTCGGCGGAGCGGGACCTGGATCCGGCTCTGTGCGAGGTGAGCGCGAAGATAGAGGTGGAATGACATCATAGCATCTATAAAAGGTAGAAAGCGCCGGGTGGGCAGCCATGCGGCGTTTTTTCGGGTTCGAGAAGATTCCGGCAGGATAAAGTCCATGAAGACGCTTGAAATACAGGTGCAGGGCATGTCATATTGAGGATGCCAAAAAGGCGACAGAGCATAAGGCATATAGAAATAAACTGCTCACAGAAATCTTTGGAGAAAGACAGGCTCCATGATATACCCTAGCCAATGTTGGATATTGCAGGAAAGGAAAGTGGAGTAAAATGAAAAAATGGACACAGGCTTGGCTTGATTATACACCCCGAAAAATCGGGGAGGAGGTACGGTTCCTGAATCAGGTCGCAGTAGACGGTTTTGACATCAAGAATGCCGTGATACATAATGCTCTGGCAGAATTACAAAATGGGGTTAAAGGCATGGCCGGAATCACAATGGATATTTCTGCTGTAAAAAGCGTTGAAAGCGGCATAGAAATAACGCGGGACACTGATATTGATGCGGAAGGATACTGCATTTGGGAAGCGGGAGGAATTCTGAATCTGAAAGCCTCAGATGCGAAGGGGGTGTTGTACGGCGTCTTTTGCATTCTGCGCCAGATAGCCATGGAAAAGGCTCTGCAGGGAATCCATATATCCTGTAGGCCAGACAATCCTCTGCGAATGTATAATCATTGGGACAATATGGACGGAAGCATCGAAAGGGGATATTCCGGCGCTTCTTTTTTCTTTCAGGACAATGAGGTGCTGGTAGACGACCGGACGAAGGATTACTGCCGTCTGGTTTCCAGTGTGGGAATCAACGGTGTCGTCATAAATAATGTAAATGTAGGGGGAGCTGCCACTTGGCTGATTACGGAAAAGTATTTGGAGCAGGTGAAAAAGATGGCTGATCTGTTTGCCGGATATGGCATTAAACTGTTCCTGAGCCTGAACTTTGCTTCCTCTATAGAGGTAGGCGGCTTAGATAATGCAGACCCATTTGACGATAGAGTAATACATTGGTGGAAAGATAAAATAGCAGAGATTTATGAAAAGATTCCTGATTTAGGCGGCTTTCTGGTGAAAGCGGATTCTGAGGGGAGACCGGGACCGTTTACCTATGGCAGGACCCAGGCGGACGGCGCGAATATGCTGGCGGATATCATCGAACCTTATGGAGGCATTATCATCTGGCGCTGCTTTGTATATAACTGCAGACAGGATTGGAGGGACTATAAAACAGACAGAGCTCGTGCGGCTTATGATAATTTTATTGGAATGGACGGAGATTATCATGACAACGTTATACTGCAAATTAAAAACGGCCCTATGGATTTTCAGATACGGGAACCGGTTTCTCCTCTTTTAGGCGGTTTGAAGAAGACAAATCAGATGATGGAAGTGCAAGTAGCCCAGGAATACACAGGACATCAGATTGATGTGTGTTATCTGATTCCCATGTTTAAAGAAATTCTGGAGTTCAGGACCTATTGCTTTGAGGGAAATGACAGGGTTGCCGATATTATCAGCGGAAAAGCGATGGGAAATCGCAGTACCGGGATTGCCGCAGTCTGCAACACCGGGGACGATTCTAACTGGACTGGGAGTGAATTGGCAGCAGCCAATTTTTATGGTTTTGGCAGACTGGCGTATCAGACCTCGCTGACCTCGGAAGAAATTGCAGAAGAATGGATTAGGCTTACATTATCTAATGAGGACGAGGTGGTGGACGCTGTCAAAAAAATCCTGCTCGGATCAAGAAAGACTTACGAAAAGTACACTTGTCCGCTGGGAATAGGCTGGATGGTCAATCCTATGGGCCATTACGGTCCCAGTGTGGATGGCTATGAGTATTCCCGCTGGGGGACTTATCACAGGGCAGACTGCAAAGGCCTGGGGATAGACCGGACGAAGAGTGGGACGGGGTATGCGCAGCAATATTATGAGCCCAATGCCTCTATGTATGAGAATAAGGATACCTGTCCGGAGGAATTGTTGCTTTTCTTTCACCACCTGCCGTACACATATCGGCTTAAGACAGGAAAAAGTATCATACAGCATATTTATGACACTCATTTTGAAGGCGTGGAGGAGGTAGAGGAAATGCTCAGCCTCTGGAATTCTCTTGCCGGAAGAATTGATAGGGAAGTGTTCCGAACTGTAGCAGAGCGGCTGGGGATGCAGTTGGATAACGCAAAGGAGTGGAGGGATCAGGTAAACACCTATTTCTACAGAAAATCCGGGATTCCGGATGAAAAGGGACGGAAAATCTATTGAAAAGAGGGGATGACGTTGGATAATAATATGGGTTTGCCGGTGAAAGGAGTAACAGCACCAAAGAATCCTGAAATTCGGGGAAAAGGTTTTTATCTCATGCTGGATAAACAGATTGCTGGTTTTGTGCAGCCGGACGGAAAGGGGATACAATTCCTTTATCTGGATGGCCGGATAGAAAGTCATGCCAGAATCGTGGGAAACATCACGGATGAAAGAATACTTGGCCTTCTGAAGACTGCGAAGGGATTCCGCGAGTTGGTGGACAGCATTGGCGTAGTAGTGGAGATAACGGAGGGAGACAGCGAAGCTATAGATTTCGTGCTGCAGATGTATGGAAAGGGGGAGGCATATTCCGGTACAAAGATAAGGCAGTCCATCCCTACAGACGGAATGGAGAGAATCATCCGTCTGGCGGATTATGAATGGTCTGAAGCAGACGAGACGCCGGGACAGATACGTTTTGAGTTTCCACATGCCGGAGAACAGGCGATTGTATCCGTGAAGCTTTATCTGCGCGACGGTTTTGACGTGCCGGAAGACAGGGAAGACGAAAATGTGAACCTGGAATCTGCGGACTATGGAAAACTGCTTGCAAGATCACTCCTGCATATGGGAAATCCTGCCAGGCTCCAGAAAGCCATAGACAGAGCTAGACGGGGAGAAACAGTGACGATTGCTTTTATCGGTGGCTCCATCACGCAGGGGGCCGGGGCGATTCCTATCCATACGGAATGCTACGCTTATAAGACATTTCAAGGTTTCTGCAGGCTTGCGGGGAAAGGGACAGAGGAAAACGTACATTATATAAAGGCTGGCGTTGGGGGAACGCCCTCAGAGCTTGGCATGCTTCGCTATGAGAGGGATGTGCTCCGGGGAGGCAGTGTGGAGCCAGATATCGTAGTGGTAGAATTTGCGGTCAATGACGAAGGCGATGAGACCAAAGGGGAGTGCTATGATTCTCTGGTGAGGAAAATCCTATCTGCAGGGAACTCGCCTGCCGTCATCTTACTGTTTGCAGTGTTCTCAGACGATTGGAATCTTCAGGAGCGCTTGGAACCTGTGGGGATGGCTTATGATTTACCCATGGTAAGCATAAAAGATGCCGTAACGGAACAATTTTATGCAAGGCCGGATGCAGGGAGAGTATTCAGTAAGAGACAGTTTTTCTATGATTGTTTTCATCCCACCAGCCTGGGGCACAGCGTGATGGCGGACTGCATCCTCAATCTGTTTCGGGCAGCGGATACCATGCAGAGGATGGCAGATATGCTTCGGTTGGACGAAATAGAGCCTCCTTTGGGGGGAGAATTTGAAACCGTCAGAATGATTGACAGAGAATCGGCGGAAAAGGATATCCATATAGACTGCGGCAGCTTTTTCCATAGGGACGAGGAACTTCAGGCAGTGGAGATGGATTGTAATCTGTCTCCTGTGAAAGAGTTCCCGTACAACTGGATGCATAGGGCAGATGCGGGAAACGAAACGCCTTTTTCCATGGAAATCACCTGTAGCGCGCTGCTGCTTATTTATAAAGACTCCGGAAGCGGTGCGGTGGGTCGGGCAGAGGTGCTGGTGGATGGGGAAAAGGTATTCACGGCAGATCCCCATGTGAATGGATGGATTCATTGCAATGCCGCTATCTGTTTTCGGGGGTGGAAAAATAAGAGATATCATGTGGAAGTACGCATGGCTCCCGGAGATGAAGAGAAGGAATTCACAATCCTGGGATTTGGATATGTAGGATGATTACAGTGCAGTGGTAAAGTCTGAGCGGTATTCGCTGGGGGTACATTGTTTGGCCGACTTGAACAATCGATTGAAAGTGGAAATGCTGGGAAAGCCGGCTGCCGCTTTTAGTCTGCGGAAATTTAAGTAGTCATTGAAAGTCATATTGGTATATTGCTTGAACAGGGTGAGGGAAGCTCATCAGAGGCGGAAAGCACCGGAGCATCCGAAGCTGGAGACGATGAGACTGAAAGCGGAGAGGCAGATACCAGCGAGGTTTGAGGACGGCGCAATCGGTGTCATAGCCGCTACAGGCGATGCCATTATGAATTCTGGCCAAAATATCGATTATACGATTACCTGTAATGGATTGAATTTGTTTGATGATGATCTTACAACAGAATCGGCAGCGCATAATTATGCGGCAGTGGATCCGGAGCTGATTGTGATTCCCAGCAAAGTCGCGCTGAATGACGCCAGAATTCCCAAAGCGGTACAGGTGGGAGGAATCGTTTCGGAAAGCGGTATGGGAATCATCCATCTTCCGCTTTTATCCTGCATGACAGAAGCGCTCGCTCGTTATACATTTTGACTGGCGAATGTATGGATTATGAGTACAAATGACAAAATGTTTCAACAGGGATGTAATAATATATTACGTCCCTCATCATGCAATTTATGCTGCACACTTTTGTATATTCTACCTATGAGGATATATCAATTGAACCGTAGAATATGTCATGGCAGGAGAACATGACAGGGGCTATACTGATACTATCTTTGATAAAGAGGAGGAGGGAAACAATGGCTTATCTATTGAATTATACAAGAAAACCGATTAGTAAACAGCTTTATGACCCAAAACTTGCTTACAGCATGCACCTGGCGGTCAGCGAGGACGGCAGAGAATATTGCGCATTGAATCATAACAGCGGTATTTTATATGCAAAGGCAACCGAGAATGAGGATGGTTCGCTGAATCCGAAGAGCCTTAAGAATCCGTGGCTTTTTCCGGTAGCGGAAGGGCATTACGGGGTTGCGGCGATCCGGATAGAGGGGGACGGAGAGGATGATGAGGAGAGTAGAGGAAGGGTACTCCTGTTTGAAACGGAAAATCTGACGGAATACAGGGAAATCGGGCTTTTGAAGCTTGGGACGGAATACATAGAGAGGGTGGCCTGCGATTATCTGCCTGAAAGTGATACGATACGAATTGTCTGGAAGGAACGGACAGGGGAATGCTTCATGTCCCAGATTGGAAATCTGGGAGAGGGGAAACTAATTCAGGCTCCGACAGGCAGTGAAGATATTTTTGAGGCAGATAATTATGCAGGGAGAGCGCTTGCAGAGCCAGGCATTGAGGGAGCAGTGCCGCAAAATGCCATCGAAATCACAGCGGAGATTGCCGGGGAGCTACGAAGGAATCTGTTGACGCCTGTCAATACAGGGCTGGAATTCTCGGAACGAATTACAGCGTCCAATCCGAAAGAATTGAATCAATATCGGGCGGTAGCGCTTTATAGCGATGGAAGCAGCGCGTCAAAGAAAGTCGACTGGGATTTGTCGAAGGTGGATTTCGGGAAGAAAGGAGTCTACGAAATTACCGGAAGGGTACATCAAGAGCATTACAAATTCCCGATCGCGCCCAATCGGGCGGATCCCTGTATCGGAAAATGGAACGGCAGGGACTATTTTATCGCAACCAATGATGCCGACAATAACCATACGCTTTACATCAGGGAAGCAGACAGCATTCCAGAGCTTCTGGAGGCTGAGGAGCATCTGCTCCTGGACTGCGATACCTATCCGGGAATCGGCGGACTGCTCTGGGCACCGGAATTTCATGAGATAAACGGCAGGCTTTACATTTTCCATGCGGCTACGCCGGGAGAGTTTTTTTATGAGGAAAGTCATGTAATGGAACTGAAAGAGGGTGGAAATCCTGTCTGTAAGGAGGATTGGTCTGCGCCCAGGCGCGTGGTTCGGAAGGACGGAAGCGATATCTGTGAGGCAGGGAAAGAAATCACATTGGATATGACTTGCTTTGAATGGGAGGGGATTTATTATGCAGTGTGGTCTCAAAGGCAGTTCCTTCCAAAGGATTTGGGAGCCTGGCTGTATATTGCAAGGCTGAATCCGGATGAACCCTGGAAGCTGCTTACCAATCCGGTGGTATTGTCTAAACCCGAATACGGATGGGCGAATAACCACACTTTTGTAGATGAGGGACCGTTCGCCCTGCCGGGGGAGGGGAAGCTTTTCCTGACCTTTTCCAGTGCGGCTGTGGACACATCTTATGTGATAGGGGTGCTTACCATAGAGAAAGGGAAGGATTTGCTGGATGCAGGCAATTGGAAAAAGAAGAATTATCCGATTTTGACTTCCCGGAGCGTAGAGGGAGAATTCGGCACTGGGCATAATGCATACGTGACGGATGAAGACGGTAATGTCTGGAATACTTATCATGCCAGGCCCGGCGTGGACGGTGTGCGGAGCAGCGGAATCAGAAGGGTGCATTTCAATGCACAGGGAGAGCCTGTCCTGGATATGACGGAGGAGCTAGATGTGAAAGAAGAGTATGGCAGTGTAAAGACGTTGCTGACAGTGATATGAGCTGGTCATGGTGAATTTGTGTTTCTGAACTGGCTGGGAGTCATGCCTGTGTTTTTCCGAAACTGACGGCAGAAATGTTCTATGTACAGATAACCGCATTGTTCGGCAATCTCCGATATGCCGTGGTCTGTATAAAGGAGAAGGTCTTTTGCCTTGCGGATTCGGCATGCAATCACGTCATCCATGCAGGATAATCCGAATTGTTGTTTGTAGAGAAGTTGTAGATGTCCCGGGCTTACATGAAGCTGCTCTGCCATTTTAGCCACAGTCCAGGTGAACTGCGGATTGTTCATAATCTGTCTGCGAAGCATCAGGAGATTATGGCTGTGGGGGGACTAAAATAGCAATAGTGCTATGATAACTGACAAAGCTGAAAAACAGGAGAGCAGAATGAATATATTGGACGATAATGATACTTCAACCGTAAAAAACACGACAGCCGGGTGCTTGCCCGGGGTATGCTGCGGCGGGAAAGGGTGACGCAGGGTGTCATGTGGCTAATCAGGCCAGTCCCACAGACTCCGTCCCACACCGGTGGAGGGTAAATGAATACCAAGGCATTCAGAAACCCGAAAGCAATAGCGTGTGGGATACAAAACCAAAAAGCGGACATAGGATTGATAAGACAGACCCCATCGGGCAGCTTTTCGGCATCATGTCAAAAGCTGCCCGATATTTAATTTTGCAGCATCAGCAGCAAATGCATAATGGACAAGCGGAACAAAATATATTGAGTTAGACAAGGTATCCGGAAAGGATGAGCATACTTTGGAGATGGAAGCAATGAGACAAATTGACATCACAAAAGTGGAAAGGGCAGATTTAATCGACATCAGGGATGTGAAGACAAATAACAGCCAGAAGCAGGACGGAAAGGTGAAGGACTTTATCAGACAGGTAAAAAACCCCTATTGTTATAAATACGGCGACTACATAGTAAAAATAAATTTCGAAGATACAGAAGTGACGTTGACGGAGAGGCTGCGTGAAATGATACTGAAAGCGGCAGACGCGGTATGATTTTTCTCAATTCTCCATTGGACAAACGGAATTCCAAATGACAAAATAAAGTCGGGACATAAATCAATGTGGAGACCTGATTTTATGGTTATTTCAACACTGTAAAATTAGGAGGACATGTTGTGCGCAAAAAGAAGGCAAATCAAATTTTAAATAAATCTTACATGGCGGCTGTTTATCTTCGCCTGTCCAAAGAGGACGGGGATCTGTCCCAGAAGACGGACAAGACAGAGAGCAACAGCATCGCCAATCAGAAAGCGCTGATTCTTCACACCTTAGAATCCATGCCGGAAGTCACCCTTTTTGATATTTATATTGATGACGGTTATACAGGATTGAATTTTGAGCGCCCTGAGTTCAGGCGCATGTATGGCGACATCTGCAGCGGGAAAGTGAACATGGTCATTGTAAAGGACCTATCCAGGCTGGGACGTGACTATATTGATTCCGGACGTTATGTGCAGAAAGTATTTCCCTCTATGAAAGTGCGCTTTGTATCCGTTCTGGATCATTACGACAGTCTTACCGCTTCCCAGAGCGATGCCAACCTGCTGATTCCGGTCAAAAATTTCGTAAACGACAGCTACAGCCGTGACATATCAGGAAAGGTGCGCAGCCATCAGGACGTGATGCGGGAGAACGGTTTATATGTGGGCTCCTTTGTGGCATACGGTTATAAGAAGTCGAAAGAGAACAAGAACCGGATAGAGCCGGATGCGTACTCTGCCGGCATCGTAAAGAAGATATTTGCCTGGAAGCTCGGCGGCATGAGCGCTGAGCGGATTGCGCTGAAGCTGAATCAGCTGGGAGTCATGGCCCCATCGGAATATAAGAGATATCAGGGACTTAACTATAAGTCGGGATTCCAGACAAAGACGAAAGCCCAATGGTCTGCAAAGACTGTAATCCGGATTTTAAAGAACCGCATCTATATCGGCGTGATGGAACAGGGCAAACGGGAAAAGGTCAATTATAAGCTGGATAAGGTGGTTGAGAAGCCGGAGGAGGAATGGGCATCTGTCACAGGCGTCCATGAAGCAATCATTGACAGGACTGATTTTGAGAATGTTTCCCGATTGCTCAGCATGGACATCATAAAGGCGCCGGAGGACGAAAACAGTTATCTTTTTTCCGGAATGCTGTTCTGCAGCGAATGCGGCCGCAGTATGGTGAGGCGGATAAACAGATATAAGAATGGCGACTATGTCTATTATATCTGCTCTACCTATAATAAAGGAAAAGGATGTACCAGACACGGCATAGAGGAAGCGGCCATAAAGGAGATCGTGTTGGATTCCATCAGGCGGCATATCGAACAGATTGCGGAGATGGAAGAAATCGTCCGGGAAGTCAGCCTTATGGAGGGAAAGCGCAGGGATGTCATAGCAAATGACCAGGAGATACTAAAAAAATATGAGGAAGCCAACCAATGCAGGAAGATGGAAGTCTCCCTGCACAAGGATTTTCTGGAGGGCGTTATCTCGAAAGAGGAATATCAGCAGTTTGCCGCAATCTATTCAGAACGGGCGGCAGAGGCAGAGCAGGCGGCCGACAAAATGAAAGCGGAGATGGAGGAAGTTCTGCAGAAAGGCTTGTTGACCGGCGAATGGCTGAAGCAGTTCATGCGTGACCGGAACATTGGGGAACTGAACAGAATTCTGTTGCTGCAGTTGGTGGACAAAATTGTGGTGCATGAGGGAAGGCGGATTGAGATTTTTTTCAAATACGAGGACGCATACAATGCGGCTGCCAGAATTGTCAGGGCTTTACCCCTGGAAGCGGTGGGAGGTGAGCGATAATGGCAAGGACAGCGGAGCGGTATCTGGATTTGCGGCCGGATAAAGAGAGAGGAGAAAAACTCTGCCGCGCCGGCAATTATTTGCGCTTGTCAGTGGACAGCGATTATACCGGCAGCGATTCCCTGGAAAACCAGAGGAGACTGGCCAGGGAATATGCGAACAGGGCATCGGATATTCAGATTGTAAAAGAATATATCGATGACGGAAAAACAGGGACAAATTTTGAACGTCCTGCATTCGCAAGGATGATGGCAGATCTGAGACAGGGGGAGATCGACTGCATTATTGTCAAGGACCTGTCCCGTTTTGGCAGAGCCTACACCGAAGCCGGGAGTTATATCGAAAAGGTATTTCCATTTCTGGGAGTGCGCTTTATTTCCATAGTGGACAGATACGACAGCAGCGATCCGGAATGTGACAAGGAGCTTCTGCTGCTATCCCTGAAGAATCTGATGCACGAAATGTATGCAAAGGATATTTCCAAAAAGGTAGGAAGCATATACAAAATCAAGCAGGAAAAGAAAGTGTTCTACCGTTCGTCAACATTGCCATACGGATATAAAATGGATCAGGCGGGAAAGAACTACTGCATCGATGAACCGGCGGCTGAGATTGTGAGGGAAATCTTTGCCCAGTACCGGAAAGGGACGTCCAAATATGTTATCTGCCAGCAGCTTTTCGAGAGGCAGGTACTTACGCCTGCACAGTACAGGAAGACCGGCAGGGTTTTCCGGGGTGATGGGGATGAACTGAAAATATGGCATGCGTCTTCCCTGGAACGCATTTTAAAGAATCCCGTATATATCGGAAACGTGCTGCGGCATAAAACGGAGCAGAGTTTTTTTGAAGGGAAAAAGTCGTCGGCTGTGCCTGATGAGGAAAGAGTGCTGATTACGGAGAATCATCCGGCGCTAATCAGCGCGGAAGTATTTGAGGAGGTACAGGACAGGCTGGGCTGCATGCGGGAGGAATATGCGGGATACAGGAGCCGTTCGGATGTGATGAAAGAATCCAAAGTGTTTGAAGGGAATATTTTCCAGGGAAAGCTATTCTGCGGGAAATGCGGAGCCAACATGATACGCCGGGTGGGCTATCATCATGTGGACGGCCAGGAGGTGCGGCACAAGGAATATATGTGCGATACATATAACAGGCTGCCTGCGAAGTGCAGCCCGGGGAGGATTGAGGAGAAGGAATTGTGCGCTATCCTTTATGCTGCGATTAGAAAGCATCTGAGCCTGATAAAGGGGATGAAGAAACTGGTGGAAAGGGATGTCCGATATTCCTTTGAGGCCAGAATGCAGAAGCTGGAGGGCGAGAAACAGAGAATCAGAAACTGCAAAGCGATTACAGAACAGGAATATCTGGAGAAATATGCCCGATATACGGCAGGAACAAGTTCCCGGGAAGCATTTCAGGAATTTCGGAGAGTCTATCTGGAAAAAATGGACTCCTACCAGGAGCAGTTGGAGGAATTGGATGCAGAGGGAAAGAAAGTCAAAAGGAACATTGCTTCTATTAAAAATATGTTCCTCACATGGTCGGCAGTGGATGGGGGGAGAAAACTCACGGAGGGTATGGTGAACAGCTGCATTGAACGGATTGATGTATTTCCGGACAAGCGGTTAGAAGTGAAACTGCGATATCATGACTGCTTCGATTTGTTGGAGAAATGGGTGGAAGGGGAAAAGGAAGCATGATTATGGCATTGTATTTACGCCTGTCAAAGGAGGACGGAGACCTGGCAGACGAAAGCAACAGCATTACGAATCAGAGATATATCCTGCGCAGGTATTTGGAGGGAATGGCAGAGGCGGGGCAGTATCAGGTAAGAGAATACATCGATGACGGTTATAGTGGGAAAAACTTTGAACGTCCGGGAGTACAGCAGCTGCTGGAGGATGTCAAAAAAGGGCAGGTTGCGGGAATTCTGGTCAAGGATTTTTCGCGCTTCGGCAGGAACCATATCGAAGTGGGAAATTTAATCGAAAAAATATTTCCGCTTCTGGACGTGAGATTCATTGCCGTGAACAATCATTTCGACAGTATAGACTATTTGGGGACTACCCCGGATATGGATGTGGCTTTTCAAAATCTCATGTATGATTATTTCAGTGAGGAGAATTCCATAAAGATTCGGAATGATTTGCTGCAGAAAAGGATGCGCGGGAAGTACATGGCCACCTTTGCGGCCTATGGGTATCAAAAAGCGGAGGAGGATCACAACAGGCTTATTGTGGATGAAGAGGCCGCAGAGACGGTGCGCCTGATTTTTCAGCTCTATGTGCGCAGCGGCGTAAAAGCGGATGTGGCCCGGTATCTAAATGAAAGGAACATCCCTACACCCCAGGAGTATGCAAAGAAGAAAGGGGTGGCGCAGCATTGGAAGTATGAGAATGGAAGAGGGGCATTCCAGGGGAAGAAGCTCTGGAGCGGTTCTATCATCGGTAGGATATTGCGGAATCCTATCTATGTGGGAAATACTGTGTTCCATAAAAAAGAAGTGACAGAGGTGGGAGCAAGGCGGACGAAATGCCTGCCGGAAAGCGAGTGGAAGACATGCGAGAGTACCCATGCGGCCATCGTATCGAAAGAATTGTTTGAACAGGTGCAGCGCATGGAAATGGAATTAAAGGAAAAAAAGAGGAGCAGGAGGGAAGGAGGTGTAAAACCAGAGGAGAGTGAGAGTGGTTCTAAAGATTCCGACAGGTATTGTGAGAGGGAAAAGAGGTTTAGAGGAGATGGAAACTCTCCTGTTAAAGGCCTTGTGAAATGCGGCGGATGCAGGCATAATATGCTTAGAAGAAACAGAAAGAACGCGGTTTATTATTGCAGGCACTATTACGAAGTAAAAG
>OFHO01000925.1_pt1 | contig 23967 bp, 25 predicted proteins | sample 1521531 | NCBI WGS metagenome assembly OFHO01 (sample SAMEA3504124, study PRJEB24116) | mouse gut metagenome | biome: mouse gut; feature: mouse-associated habitat; material: faeces | place: Denmark | collected 2011
CCAGCCCCCCCGCCCGGCCCCCCAGGGGGGAGCGAACCGGGGGGAGATGGAGGATATCACCAGCGCCGCCCACAAGGCGGTGCCCACCCTCCAAAACCCGGCGGACTACGACGCCCTTTTGCGGATGAAGGGCCGCACCTCCGCCCGCATCGGGGTGGGGCGGTGCGGGCCAAGGGTTCTGACCCAGACGATGCTTACCCTCCGGGCGGACCACGCCCTGGCCAGGGACGCCGTCTTCACCGACGTGGACCCGGCCTTCTTAGAGCAAAACGGCCTCTTTTCGGTGCAGACCAACTGCCCGGATAAAAACACCCACATCACCCGGCCCGACCTGGGGCGGCAGCTCTCCGGCGAGGCGGTAAAGACCATCGGGGAAAAATGCCAGAAGAACCCCGACGTTCAAATTATCGTCTCGGACGGGCTTTCCTCCAAGGCCATTGAGGCCAACGTGGCAAACGCCCTCCCCGCCATTGTGGAGGGGCTGCAAAGCCGGGGTCTCACCGTGGGCACCCCCTTCTTCATCCGGTTTGGCCGGGTGGCGGCGGAGGACGCAGTGGCGGAGCTTTTGGGGGCCAAGGTGGTCTGCATCCTCATTGGGGAGCGCCCCGGCCTGGGCACCGCCGAAAGCATGAGCGCCTACATCTGCTACGGCGCCAAGGTGGGCCAGCCGGAGGCCCGGCGCACCGTGGTCAGCAACATCCACCGGGGGGGCATCTCCTCGGTGGAGGCGGGGGCCTACATCGCGGAGCTCATAAAAAAAATCTACGACGCCAAGGCCAGCGGCGTGGAGCTAAAGCAGTAAGGGAGGGGAAGAAAGATGATTGGCGACGCCCTTAGAACCACCGTCCTCAGCCTGCGAATCATCCCCAACCCGGAGGATTTCCTCCTGCGGGCGCTGAATGTCCCGGAGGGCCACCGGAGCCTGGGGCTTATTACCACCGACTGCGACGACGTCTCCTACGCCGCCCTGGACGAGGCCACCAAAAAGGCGGAGGTCTCCGTCGTCTACGCCAAGAGTATGTACGCCGGCAGCGGCAACGCCTCCACAAGGCTTGCCGGGGAGTTCATCGGCATTTTGTCCGCCCCCGGCCCCGCCCAGGCCCGCAGCGGCCTTGCGGCGGCAGTGGATTTCATCCAAAACGACGCCGCCTTCTACAGCGCCGACGAGGAGAACACCATCCCCTACTTTGCCCACTGCATCGCCCAAACAGGGACCTATCTTTCTAAGATGGCAGAGGTCCCCCAGGGCACCCCCATGGCCTACCTCATCGCCCCGCCTATGGAGGCTATGGTGGGGCTGGATGAGGCCCTGAAGGCGGCAAGGGTGGAGCTGAAGGTTTTCTACGGCCCCCCCACCGAGACGAACTTCGCCGGAGGGCTTTTGACCGGCAACCAGTACGCCTGCAAAATGGCCTGCGAGGCCTTCGCCCGCACCGTGGAAAGGATAGCGGCGGAGCCGTTAAAGTATTAGAAAGGGGGGAAGGAAATGGACCGAGATCTGCAATCCATCCAGGAGGTCCGGGATTTGGTAGCCAGGGCCAAGGCGGCCCAGCGGCAGCTGGCGGAAATGTCCCAGCAAAAGCTGGACGCCATCTGCAAGGCCGTCGCCGAAGCCTGCGCCGCCAAGGCGGAGCCCCTGGCAAAAATGGCGGTGGAGGAAACCGGCTACGGCGTCTGGCAGGATAAGGTGCTGAAAAACCTTCTGGGCAGCGCCATCACCTGGGAGAGCATCCGGGATATGACCGCCGTGGGCATCCTCCGGGAGGACCCCCAGAGGGGCCTTATGGAGGTGGGGGTGCCCATGGGGGTGGTGGCCGCCCTCATCCCCTCCACCAATCCTACCTCCACGGCCATGTACAAAAGCATCATCGCCCTGAAAGCGGGCAACGCCATCGTCATCAGTCCCCACCCAGGGGCCAAAAACTGCATTGTGGAGACGGTGAAAATCATCCAGGAGGCGGCCAAAAGGGCGGGGGCCCCGGAGGGGGCGGTGGGGTGCATCACCATCACCACCATGGAGGCCACAAACGCCCTGCTGACCCACCGGGACATTGGCATTATTCTGGCCACCGGCGGGGAGGCCATGGTCCGGGCGGCCTATTCCTCCGGCAATCCCGCCATCGGGGTGGGACCCGGCAACGGCCCGGCCTTCATCGAGCGCACCGCCGATATCCCCCTGGCCATCAAGCACATCCTGGACTCCAAGACCTTCGATAACGGCACCATCTGCGCTTCGGAGCAGTCCATCGTCACCGAGCGGTGCATTGAGGAGAAGGTGACGGCCGAGCTCCGGCGCCAGGGGGGGTATTTCCTGGAGGAGGAGCAGTCGAAGCGCCTTTCTGGCCTTCTCCTGCGGGCCAACGGGACGATGAACCCCAAAATCGTGGGGAAATCCGCCCAGGCCATCGCCGGTATGGCGGGCATCCAAATCCCGGAGGGGACACGGGTGCTTATCTCCCGCCAGACCGAGGTGGGCAAGGCAAACCCCTATTCGCGGGAAAAGCTCTGCCCGGTGCTGGCCTTCTATGTGGAGGATAACTGGGAGAAAGCCTGCCAGCGCTCCATCGCCATCCTCCAAAACGAGGGGGCGGGCCACACCATGACCATCCACAGCCAGGATAAAAACGTCATCCGGGAGTTCGCCCTTAAAAAGCCGGTTTCCCGCCTGCTGGTGAACACCCCCGGAGCCCTGGGGGGCGTGGGAGCCACCACCAGCCTGGCCCCGGCCCTCACCCTGGGGTGCGGGGCGGTGGGGGGCAGCGCCACCAGCGATAATATCACCCCCCTGAATCTTATTAACATCCGCCGGGTGGCCTGGGGAATACGGGAGCTGGAGGACCTGCGGGGCAAAAACCCCGCCCCGCCCAGGCCGGGGAATGCCAAGGGCAGCACCCTGGCCCAGGCGCGGCAGAAGCCGGCAGTCCCAGCGATTCCCCTTCCGGCGGGGGGCACCTTCTCCCCGGAGGACATCGAGGCCATCACCAGGGCGGTGATGGCGAAGCTGGGGGGATAACACGATGGGCTTTTCTTCCTTTTCTTCTTGCGAAAGAAGAAAAGGAAGCGAAAAGAAGAACGGCGAACGGAGCGGAAGGATACTGCTCCGAATGAAAGATGGAGGTAACTTGTTCTTCTTGCGAAAGAAGAACAGGAAGCGAAAAGAAGAACGGCGAACGGGGCGGAAGGATACTGCTTCGAATCAAAGATGGAGGTAACGAAAAATGGCAGAGACATTACTTGCTTTGGGCATGGTAGAGACCAAGGGGCTGGTGGGCTCCATCGAAGCGGCGGACGCCATGGTGAAGGCCGCAAACGTAAGCCTTATTGGCAAGGTCCACGTGGGCGGGGGCCTCGTCACCGTTATGGTCCGGGGGGATGTGGGGGCCGTCAAGGCCGCCACCGACGCCGGGGCCGCCGCTGCCGCCAAGGTAGGGGAGCTGGTGAGCGTCCACGTCATTCCCCGGCCCCATCCGGAGGTGGAGTATATCCTTCCCACCCTCACCACCTCGGATAAATAGTCCGGGCGGCCGAACAGCCGCGCCCTGCTCGGCTGCTTCGCAGCCTTACCGGGTGCGAAGATAGGAGTAAGTGCCTGGAGTCCCAGGCGGTTTGATTTGGGAGGTAACAAAAATGGCTGATACATTACTTGCTTTGGGCATGGTGGAGACCAAGGGCCTGGTGGGCTCCATCGAAGCGGCGGATGCCATGGTGAAGGCCGCAAACGTAAGCCTTATTGGCAAGGTCCATGTGGGCGGGGGCCTGGTAACCGTCATGGTCCGGGGGGATGTGGGGGCCGTCAAAGCCGCCACCGACGCCGGTGCCGCCGCTGCCGCCAAGGTGGGGGAGCTGGTGAGCGTCCACGTCATTCCTCGCCCCCACGGCGATGTGGAGTACATACTCCCCACCCTGAAGTAAGCCATGGGGCTTATACTCACTGAAAACGACCTCCGGAGCCATCCCCCCGCCCCCGGCGCCCGTCAGTACCAGGTGGAGGAGGGGACCTTCGTCACCGAATCCGCCCGCTCCTGGCTGGAAAAGCGGGATATCCAGCTGGTCATCCTCCCCAAGGGAAGGATGTGCGGCGGTATGAGCCGCACCCCCCTCCCCGACCGGGGCAGCCGCACCTACCTGGACGCCGCCACCGGTCTGCCCCTGGGGCGGGAAAAGCCGGAGGAGATGACCCACCTGAGGGGCAACCTCCTGGTGAAAAAGAGCAGCCCCCGCATCGCCTTCCGGGGCAAGCTGGACAGCCTGGAGGCGGCCATCCTGGAGGCCCAGGCCCTGGCCCACCGCCAAAACGCCCCCGCTGTCCGGGACGGCCTGGGGGAGGTGCTGGAGCAGGTGCACCTGGTGCTGGGGGCGGAGGTAAAGGACCAGCCCCTGGAGGAAGTCCCCATCCTGGGGATGGACCAGGCCCGGCTGCGCCAGGTCTCCCACAATGTGAAGGGGGCCTTTGGCATCGACCATCCCATCCCCTCCTGGGAGATGGGGGAGCTGGCCCTGCGCCTCAACACCCTCCGTACCCAGGTGCGGGAAACGGAGCTGGCAGCGGCCGTGGCCTTCGAGGCCCCCGGCGAAACGCCCCGCCCGGACATTATCCGGGCCCTGAACCGCCTCAGCAGCGCCGTCTATATCCTCTTCTGCAAACTGCTGGCGGAAAAATAAACCACGGGAAAGGGGGCGAAGGCCCATGTCCATTACCGAAAGGGAGGTTCGGGAGCTGGTCTCCCGCGTGTTAACCCAGTACCAGGGGATGGTCCCCCAAAAGGCGGCCCCCGGCGGCGGGCAGGAGTTCCCGGTGGAGGCCTCGGCCCGCCACGTCCACCTCACCAGGGAGGCGGTGGAGGCCCTCTTCGGCCCCGGCGCCCGCCTCACCAAAAAGCGGGATCTCTCCCAGCCGGGGGAGTTCCTCAGCCAGGAGCGGGTGCGGCTGGTGAGCCCCAAGGGGGAGCTGGCAAACGTGGCGGTGCTGGGGCCGGAGCGCTCCGCCGTCCAGGTGGAGCTTTCCCTCACCGACGCCCGCGCCCTGGGGGTGAAAGCCCCGGTGAACCTCTCCGGGGACCTCACCGGCGCGGGGGATGTCTACATTGTGGGGGAAAAGGGGATGCTCCCCGCCCCCGGCAGCGTCATCGCCGCCCGCGCCCATATCCATATGACCACCGCCGACGCCGCCCGCCTGGGGGTGGAGGACGGCCAGGCCGTCCGGGTGCAGGTGGATACCCCCCGCCCCGTCACCTTCGAGGAGGTGGTGGTGCGGGTGAAGGACACCTTCGCCCTGGCGATGCACATCGACCTTGACGAGGCCAACGCCTGCGCCCTGGGCACCGGCGGAAGCGGCCGCATTGTCAGGGCGCTGCCCTGAAACCCGCTTCTTTTTCTTCTTGCGAAAGAAGAAAAAGAAGCAAAAAGAAGAACGGCGGGGTGCTCCCGCTGTCACGTTCTGCACGGCCTTCCCTTAGCAGAGGGCGCAACCGCCCCGCAGGGGCGGCTCTTAGCGCGGAGATGGCCGAAGCCCAGATTAGCATAAGCGCACGCACAATGTTAGAAAGCAAGGAGGGACGCCCATGGCCGAACTCACAAAGGAACAGCTCATCGAGCTAATCACCAAGGAGGTTCTCCGGACCCTGGGGGGCGGGGAGCCGGAGGAGCCGCCGGACAAAAGCGGCCTGCCCCTGGCCCTTGTTATCGGCCCGGCGGAGCAGCTGCCAAAGCCGGTGCGGACCCAGTACCGCCTGGCTTCCATCGAGGAGTACCAGGGGGATATCGAGCCCTATGAAAAGCTGTTTATTACCGCTATCACCCGCACCCAGCTGGCGGACGCCGCCCTGGGCCGGGACAGCCAGCCGGTGACCTGCGCCCTCACAAACGCCCTTTTGTACGGCAAAGAGGTCTACCTTTACGACATCGCCCTTGCCCACCGGAAGCTGGCGGGGCGGGGGAGCCGGGGCTTCTACCAGCTGCTGGAGGGGTACGTCCGCACCCTGCAATCCTACGGCGTAAAGCTGGTACAGGGCACCACCGTCATCGACAAATACCAAAAAACCGCCGCCCCCGGCGCGGACCTGCCCAGCGGCGTCATCACCGAAGCGGTGGCGCTGGAGCTTTGCCGGAAGGGGGAGGGGGACATCCTCCTGCGCAAGGGGACGGTGCTTACCCCCTCCGCCAAGGACGTTTTCCTCCACCAGGACCGGCACATCACCTACCTATAAGGAGAAACAGCCATGCTTATCTGTAAAGTCATCGGCCATGTCTGGGCCACCAAGAAGGAAGAGGCCCTGGAGGGCATCAAGCTGATGGTGGTGCAGGAGACCAAAACCAACCAGAAGAACCCCTCCGTCTTCGTCGCCGCCGACCGGGTGGGGGCGGGCATCGGGGAGGATGTGCTGGTGGTCAGCGGCAGCACCGCCCGCCGGGCCCTGGGCCGGGACGACCTGCCGGTGGACTGCGCCATTGTGGGCATCATCGACACCATGGAGGTGGAAAAAGAGGCGGCCCAAACGAAGAAGTAAGGAGTGGGAGCAATGTCCATCATCGACGCGATTTTCCAAGCCGGCGTTGTGGGCTGCGGGGGAGCGGGCTTCCCCACCCACCAAAAGCTCTCCGGCCAGGGGATTCGCCATCTCATCATCAACGGGGCGGAGTGCGAGCCGCTTCTGGGCACCGACCGGTGGCTGATGCGCAGCCGCCCTGGGGACATCGTGGCCGCCGCCGCGGCGGTGGCAAAGGAGATTGGGGCAGAGGACTGCACCATCGGCCTGAAAAAGAGCTACACGCGGGAAATTGTGGCCCTGGAAACCGCCATAAGAAAGCTCCCCCAGGGCGCTGTCCCGGTGCGCCTGCACACCGTGGAGAGCTTTTATCCGGCGGGGGACGAGCAGGTGCTGGTTTACGAGGTCACCGGCAAGGTGGTCCCCCCGGCGGGCATCCCCCTGGACGTGGGGGCCGCGGTCTCCAACGCCGCAACGATGGCGGCGGTGTACGACGCCATGGAGGGCAGGCCCTTTATCCGCAAATATCTCACCGTTGCCGGGGCGGTGAAGGAACCGAAGATACTTTGCGTACCGGTGGGCACAAGCTATGCAGACTGCCTGCGGCAGGCCGGGGGCGCCACGGTGGAACGCTGGGTGGCCGTAAACGGCGGCCCCATGATGGGCAAGGTCCTCTCCATGGAGGAGGCCGGGGCCGCAGTGGTGACCAAGACCACCTCCGGCATCCTCATCCTGCCGGAGGAAAGCGCCATCGCCCAGGCCAATAAAATCTCCCTGGCCCATATGAAAAACCGGGCGGCGGCCTCCTGCATCCAGTGCAGCTACTGCACCGAGCTCTGCCCCCGGCACCTCCTGGGCCACCCCCTGGAGCCCCATAAAATTATGCGGAAGATGGCGATTTCGCCGGATATCACCCAGCTGCTGGATGACCCGGACGTGGGGAAGGCGGCCCTCTGCTGCCAGTGCGGCGTCTGCGAAAGCTACGCCTGCCCCATGGGCCTCCAGCCCCGGCGGGTCAACGCCCTTTTGAAGGAGGCCCTGGGGAGGGCAGGTATCCGCTACCCCAAGGGGGAGGGGGTCTTTACCCCCCTGCCCGCCCGGAAAAACCGGAAGATTCCCACCCAGCGGGCGGCGGCCCGCGCCGGGGTGCTGGACTATTTGGGCGCCGCTTTGGAGCAGATGGAGGAGTACCGGCCCGACGCCGTTATCCTGCCCCTGAACCAGCAGATAGGCGCCCCCTGCCAGCCCGTTGTCCAGGAGGGGGACCAGGTGACGGAGGGCCAGCTGGTGGCAAAATGCCCCGATGGGAAGCTAGGGGCCAACCTCCACGCCTCCATCGCCGGGACGGTGGTCTGGACCGAGGGGGCCATCGCCATCCAGGAAAGGAGGAGCTAAGCCATGAACCTGTGTATCGGATTTCTGGAACTAAACAGCATTGCCAAGGGGGTGGAGGCTGCCGACCGTATCCTCAAAACCGCCGAGACCACCCTGCTCTTTGCCAAGGCGGGGTGCCCCGGTAAATATAACATCCTTTTTTCCGGCGAGGTGGCGGCGGTGACCTCCTCCCTGGAGGCCGGGAAGGAGATTGGCGGCGCCCACGTGGTGGACAGCGTGGTGATTCCCAGCGTCCACCCCATGGTCATCTCCGCCATTAACCAGGCGGTGGAGCCGCTCCCTGTCAACGCCCTGGGGGTGATGGAGTTCTTCAGCGTCACCGCCTCGGTTTGGGCGGCGGATGCCGCCGTCAAAGCCGCGGAGGTGGATTTGATGGATGTTCGCCTGGGCACCGGCATTGGCGGGAAGTCCTTTGTTGTCCTTTCCGGGGATGTGGCCGCCGTCCACGAGGCGGTGGAGGCAGGGGTCCGCACCGCCGCTGAAAATGGCCTCCTGGTCAGCCAGGTGGTTATCCCCAACCCCAAGCCGGAAGTCTTTAACAGTTTGCTTTAAGCCGGCGTGCCGCCGGTGTCACTCCCTACCCGGCCCTAAGGGGCCTTAACCCTCCGAAGGGCGAAAGTTACTGCCTGGAGTCTTAGCCAGCAGGGCCGAAGGCCGGTAAAGTTTCGGTCAAGCCTTTTCAAAGGCCGGGCGAAGCCCGCGTGCCCGAAGGGACGCGAAGCGGCCCGTTAGGGCTGCGGGGTCCAGGGGCAGCGCCCCCCGGTCGCCCGTCGCACTGCGCCCGCAGGCGCGTTTCGAGGCCAACCAGCCCGCAGGGCTGGCTCTTGGGCCGAGATCGGGCGAAATACTTTTCCGGAGGGAACATTTCTGCCGCCGCAGCGGCGTCTCGGAGCGCAACCGCCGCATAGCGGCGGGACTATCCGTGCATCGGCGGAGATGATTTTTGACGGTGTGGCGGCCCCTGCCGGCTCGGCGAACCAGCCTGGCGCAGCCAAAAGAAACGAAGTTCTGCGCCTAAAACTCCCCGCTGTGGTCCGCCATAATGCTGGAGGTCCCTTCCTCAAAGTTAATCTGAACGCTCTGGTAAAGATTGCCGCTTAGGTACACATCCGCCACCGACATCCCCTCCCCGGAGAGAGGCACCGTTACCGCCCGCTGCTCGGCGGGGTCAATGGAGGCAGAGTAAACCTCCATGCCGTCCAGCTGAACCACTACCGTGTAGGTTTTGCCGGAGGTCTGCATCTTTTCGGTGAAGAAGATTCGCATCTTGTAATCGGCGGTGGGGATCACCTCGTCGCTGGCTACCGTCAGGTAAACGGTGCTCCCCACATCCAAACGGGCGGGGGATTTGGGGTTCTGGTTCAGGATGGTGCCGGGATCCAGGGTGCTGGCCTCGTAGGAGATGCTGGCCTTCAGCCCTGCCTGGGCAAGCCTATCCCGACCGGTTGCCAGGTCGTAGGTCATTACGTCGGGGACGATGGTCTTGGCTTTGCCGGTGCCGGTGCTGACATAGACGGTGATGGTATCCCCAGCCACCACCTCCTCGTTCATGCCGGGGACGGTCTGGGTAACGTTCCCCTCCTTGATGGTGGGGCTGGTCTCCTGGGCTATTTCGTAGTTGAGGCCCTTTGTGACCAGGTCGGCATAGACCAGGGTGGCCTCCACATCCTTGTAGTCCGGCAGGCGGTGGCTCTGGTTGCCGGTGCTCACCTTCACCCGGATGGTGATGCCCTCCTTCACCTTCTTGCCGGAGCTGGGGTTCTGCTCAAAGATGGTCCCGGCGGGGTAGCTGTTGCTGAACTCCTGGGCCTCCACCTCCAGCTTAAAGTTTTTGTACTGCTTGTGGGCCGTCTCGTAGTCCTGCCCCACCAGGACGGGACAGTCGGCGTCCGGTACCTTCTCAAAGGGCTTATTGATATGGAGCATCACCCCCATAAAAATGAGGGTCCCAACCACAAAGGCGCAGGTGATGCCAAACAGCACCGTCAGGTAGGTGATTTTCCTGCGGCGCTTCTTTTTCTTCCGGGGGGGCAGGCCGCTTTCCTCGTCCATCTCCGGCTCCTCCTCCCTGCGGGAATTCTTTTTCCGGCCCCGGCCCGCCCTGCTGCGGCTGCCACCGCTCCGGGAGGGCCCAGCTCCATCGTTATCGTCCAAAAAGCGCTGGACGTCGCTCCCCCGCTCCATGGCGGTTTCCAGCTCCGAATAGCCAAAGAGCACATCCGGGTCCTGAAGAAAATGCTCCAGGTCCCGGAGCATCTCCCCGGCGCTTTGGTAGCGGCGGTCCGGCTCCTTGCACATGGCCTTAACCACAATATCTTCCAGCCCCTCCGGGATGGCGGGGTTCAGCTCCCTGGGGCGCAGGGGCCGGGCCTCAATCTGCTTAATAGCCACGCTGATGGGGGAATCCGCCTCAAAGGGGAGGCGGCCGGTGAGCATCTCAAAGAGAATCACCCCGGCGGAGTAGAGGTCCGCCCGCTGGTCCACCACCCCGTCCCCGCGGGCCTGCTCCGGGCTGATGTAGTGCACCGAGCCGATGGCCTTATCGGTGATGGTGCGGGACTGGGACATGGCCACCCTGGCGATGCCGAAGTCCATCACCTTGATGCTCCCGTCCTTTTTCACCATGATGTTCTGGGGCTTTATATCCCGGTGGACGATGCCGTTATCATGGGCGTGGCGCAGGGCCAGCATCAGCTGGACGCAGAGGGCGGCGGCCACGCTGGGGGCCACCACCCCCATCCGCTCGATATACTCCTTCAGGGTGACGCCGGAGACATACTCCATGATAATCACCGGGTTGCGGCGGTCCAGGAGCACATCGTAAATCTTCACAATGTTGGGATGGTCCAGGGAATAGATGGCCTTGGACTCGTTGCGGAACCGCCGGAGAGAATCGGTGTTTCCGGCGTATTCATCCCGGAGCATTTTAATGGCGACCGGGCGGTTTTCCGCAGTGTCAAAGCCGTGGTAGACGTTGGCCATTCCCCCCACGCCAATGAGGTTTTCAATGAGGTAACGGCCCTCCAGCATTTTGCCCACTACATTATCCATTCTCGTTCTCCTCACAGCAAATGATGACGGCGGTGATATTGTCCTTTCCACCCCGGCTGTTGGCGGCGTCCATCAGGCACCGGCCGCTGTCCTGGGCGGCGGATTGGCGCAGGCATTCCCGCAGGGTCACCGGGTCCAGCATGTTGTAAAGGCCGTCGGAGCAAAGGAGGAGGATATCCCCCGGCTCCAGGCGGCAGGAGGTGTAGTCCGCCTCCACCGTCTGGGCCACCCCCACCGCCCTGGTGAGCTTATTGCGCTCCGGATGGCGGCGCAGCTCCTCCTGGCTTATCTCTCCCCGGTCAAAGAGGAGCTGGGCCAGGGTGTGGTCGGTGGTAAGCTGCCGCAGCTCCCCCTCCCGCAGCAAATACCCGCGGCTGTCCCCCACGTTGGCCAAATACAGCACCCCGCCAGAGACCACCGCCAGGCAGACGGTGGTGCCCATCCCCCGCAGGGCCTCCAGGTCCTGGGCGGCCTTATCGTAGACGATGGCGTTGGCGGTAGCCACGGCGCTTTCCAAAATCATGTACACCGAGCGGGGTTCCATCCCCGGACGGCAGGAGCTTTCCAGCATCCGCCGGATCTCCTCGCAGGCCAGGGCGCTGGCCACCCCGCCGGCGTTTTCTCCCCCCATCCCGTCGCAGACCACGCCATAGGCCAGCTCCGGGGAGAAGACCTCCCCGGCAAAGCGGTCCTCGTTGACATACCGTCTCATTCCCTTGTCTGTGGCGCCGATGATACGCAGCACGCCATCACCTCCCCAACCAGTTCGTTTGCGTTCTGTCCCGAATCTATATCTATAAAAACGATGTTTTCCCGGAAATATCTTCAGTTTACCTGCTTCCCCCAGAGGGCGAGACAGCGGGGGCACCCCGCCTCCAGGCAGCCGCTTTCGTCTTTTGCCAGGTTAAGCCCCCGAAGGGGGCGGGTAGGGCGTGACAGCGGGGGCACCCCGCCTCCAGGCAGCCGCTTTCGCCTCTTGCCAGGCTAAGCCCCCGAAGGGGGCGGGTAGGGCGTGACACCAGCGGCACGCCGGCGGAGCTGTCCGCAGGCGGCGGAAATATCGCTCCCCAGCTCCCGGCGGACGGTGGCGTTGACCCCCAGCTCCCCCAGACGCCGGGCGAACCGCTCCACCGCCGCCCGGCTGCTCCGCCGGGTCTCCCGCTCCGCCACCGGGTTTACCGGGATGAGATTTACATGACAGATTTGCCCCTCCAGAAGCCGGGCCAGGGCCGCCGCCTGCTCCGGGGTGTCGTTTACCCCGTCAATGAGGGCGTATTCGTAGGAGATGCGCCGGCCGGTGACGGTGAAGTATTCCCGGCACACCTCCATCAGCTCCCCGATGGGGTATTGCCGGTTCACCGGCATGATGGCGCTGCGGGCCCCGTCCTCCGGGGCGTGAAGGGAGATGGAGAGGGTAAGCCCCAGCTTTTTGTCCATCAGCTCCCGGATGCCGGGGATGAGGCCGCAGGTGCTGAGGGAGATATGGCGGTACCCCAGGTGCTGCCCCTCCTCCGAGCAGAGGATATCCAGAAAGGTGAGGACGTTTTGGAGGTTATCCAGCGGCTCCCCGATGCCCATAAGCACCAGGGAGGAGATTTTCCGCCCCGTCTGCCGCTGGGCCTCGTAGACCTCCCCCAGTAGCTCCCCAGGGGTGAGGTTTCGCACCAGTCCCCCCAGGGTGGAGGCGCAGAACTTGCACCCCATCCGGCAGCCCACCTGGGTGGAGATGCAGAGGCTGGGTCCGTGGTGGTACTCCATCCACACCGCTTCCACACAGTTGCCGTCCCCCAGGGCGAAGAGAAATTTTTTTGTTCCATCCAGCTGGGATTCCAGCTTCAGCCTGCTTTCCACCGGGGCGATAAAGGCGGTTTCCCCCAGCCGCTGACGCAGGGCGGCGGGGAGGCTGCTCATCTCCCCAAAGGTCCGCACCTGCTTTTTGTGCAGCCAGTCGTAAAGCTGCTTTGCCCGGTATTTTGGCTCCCCCAGCTCCTGGGTCACCCACCGGGTCAGCTCCTGCATGGGCAGAGATAAAAGGTCGGTCATCCGCTTCCCCCCTTCCGCACAAGCACCGCTGTAAAGAAGCCGTCGCAGTCCAGCCCGCCCCGGCCGTGGACCCAGCTTTTCAGCGGCTCCGCCAGGCCGTAGTCCGGCTCCTTTGCCAGGAACCGCTCCACCACCTCTTCGTTTTCCGCCGGGTTCAGGGTACAGGTGGAATAGACCATCCGTCCCCCTCGTTTCAGATAGTGTGAAGCATTCCAAAGTATATTATACTGCATATCCGGCAGTCCGTCCAGTGAATCCAACGGTTTATACCGGATTTCCGGTTTCCGCCGCAGCGTCCCCAGGCCGGAGCAGGGGACGTCACAAAGCACCCGGTCAAACCGTTCCACCAGACCAGGGTCCAAAACCAGGGCGTCCCCCGGCTGGGTCTCCACCGAGGAAAGCCCCAGGCGGGCGGCCCCCTCCGCCACCAGCTCCAGGCGCTGGGGATAGAGCTCCCGCGCCAGCACCCGCCCCCGGTCCCCCATCCGCTGGGCCAGGGTGAAGGTCTTCCCCCCCGGCGCGGCGCAAAGGTCCAGCACCTCCATCCCCGGCCGGGCCTCCAGGGCGGCGGTGCAAAGCTGGCTGGAGATATCCTGGATGTGGAACAGCCCCTCCCGGAAAGCGGGACTTTCCCCCACCGCGCCAGGGTCCACAAGGCGGAGTGCGTCCTTCACCCCCGGTATAAGCTCGCTGGCGGTGCCCTCCGAGGCCAGCCGCTCCCGGAGGGCGGCGGTGGTGATTTTCACCGTGTTCACCCGCGCAAAGATGGGAGCGGGGCCCCTGGTCCCCCCCAGTATCTCCAGGGCGGTATCGTGGCCGTAGCTCCTGCGCCACAGCTGAATAAGGGGGGCCGGGACGGAATAGGCCACCGAAAGGGCGGTGAGCTTGTCCTTGGGGGGCGGCGCGGCACAGTTCCCCCGGAGCATAGCCCGCAATACCCCGTTGACGAGCCCCGCCGTCTTCCCCTTCCCCAGGGCCCTTACCACCTCCACGCTTTCGCTGACGGCGGCTGCCGCCGGCACCGAGGAGAAGGCGGTGAGCTGGAGGGCGCCCAGGCGCAGGGCCGCCCGGATCTCCGGCTCCAGCTTGCGCACCGGGGTGCGGCTATAGCGGTCCAGCACCCAGTCCAGGGTGATGCGCTGCTCCAGCACCCCATAAAAGAGGGCAGAACAAAAAGCCCGGTCCTGGGGGGAAAGATTTTCCCGCCGGAACCAGGGCTCCAGCACCAGGTTGGAATAACTTCCCTCCTGCTCCACTGCCAGGAGGGCGGCCGCCGCTGTCTGCCGCGCGTTCATCTATCCTTCCCCCCTTATCGCAATTTTGGAATGCTGTTTTGGACTTATCTTATGTAAAGGGCGCCGGCGATTGCCTGGAGTTTTAGTCAGCAGGGACGGCCCTGCACCCCCATTGCTCTCAAAAACATGCCACTGGCATGTTTTTGATGGGTAGCCCGTGCGGCGCCCTGGCACCGGCCCGTCGGGCTTTTCAGCTCCAAACGGCTATCGCCGTTTGTCACCAAAAGACCCGCCGCCCCTCGTCCAGGGTGCCGCTCTCGGCATAGGGCGCTAGGCTTCCAACTTTCTTTTTTTCTTTCAAAAAGAAAGTTGGTCAAAGAAAAATGCGCCCTCCGGAAAGGTATTTCGCCCGTTGCGACGGGCGACCGGGGCGCTGCCCCTGGACCCTGCCCCCCTTTGAAAAGGGGGGACGGAAACTTTACTGGCCTTCGGCCCTAGTGGCTCGGACTCCAGGTAACCCCTTTCGCTTTTCAGAGAGTTAAGGCCCCTTAGGGCCGAGTAGGGCGTGACTCCGGGGGCACCCCGGCCAAGCTCCCCCCGGAGGGCAGGGGGGCACATGGGGCTTTGGCAGCAATGTTTTGAGATCCGTGAAGCGAGGCCGGACAGCCCTTTCAGTCGTTTCTCCGCCGTCCGCCCACCAGTATCATCAGCCGCAGCAGCTGGGCCAGGGACTGAATCAGCGCCGCCACATAGGTGAGGGCGGCGGCGGTGAGGACACGTTTGGCCCCCTGCATCTCCTCCATGCTGAGGATATCCCGGCTTTCCAGGGTGGCCAGGGCCCGGTGGCTGGCGTTAAACTCCACCGGCAGGGTCACCAGCTGGAAAAAGGCCACCAGACCGAAGAGGGCCACCCCCAGCATCGCCAGGCCGGAGAAATTCAGCACCATCCCCAGCAGCACCAGGGGGATGGAGAGGGTGGAACCGATGTTGGTTACCGAGACGATGGCGCTGCGCAGCCTCATGGGGGCGTACCCTTCTGCGTGCTGCACCGCATGGCCCACCTCGTGGGCCGCCACCCCGATGGCGGCGATGGAGGGGCTGCCGTACACCGAATCGGAGAGGCGCACCACCCGCTCCCTGGGGTCGTAATGGTCGGTGAGGGAGCCGCTGACCCGCTGGATGGGCACATCCCGCAGGCCGTTCTGGTCCAGGATGAACCGGGCCGCCTGGTCGGCGGTGATTCCCCGCCCCGCCCGAACCTGGGAGTACCGGGCATAGGTGGACTGTACCCGCATCTGGGCCCAAAAGCCCAAAAGAATGGCGGGCAGCACCAGGACGATATAGGTGAGATCAAAACCGTAATAATAACCGAGCATATAGAGCTCCTCCTTTTCTCTACCAGTATACCCGCCATTTATGATTTCCCTGTGAACAGGCTGTAGATTTTCTTTTCTTTCTGCCCGCGGAGACTGGACCTTTTCAGAGAATACCCGAAACTTTCAATTCTTTAGCTTCGCTATCAAGAGGTTTGGCCGTTCTTCTTTTCGCTTCCTTTTCTTCTTTCGCAAGAAGAAAAGGAAGCGGGGGATTGGGCGCAGCCCACGTGCCCGAAGGGACGCAAAGCGGCCCGTTAGGGCTGGCAACGCCCCAGATTGGCCTGAAGGATCAGCCCAACAGCTCGCCGGAAAGCCGGGCTCCCGCCAGATAGGTGGCTCCGGCCATCGCCTTCTTCCCCTCTAGCTGCACCTCGGTGAGGACAAGGGAGCCCTGGCCGCAGGCCACCACAAATTCATCTCCGGGATGGGACAAAACCTCCCCCGGCTTCCCCTGGCTCCCCAGCCGCTCCGCTACCACGCTGCGCAGCACCTTCAGTCGCTTTCCCCCCACGGTGGTCCAGGCGCAGGGCCATGGGTTCAGCCCCCGGATGCGATTATGCAGCGCCGTGGCGCTGCCTGTAAAATCCAGCTCGCCCATGGATTTTTCCAGCATGGGGGCAAGGCTCATGCGGCTGTGCTCCTGGGGGGTCCGGGGCACCGGCCGACCCTGGGCGAAAAGCTCCAGAGTCTGGGCAAGGCAGTCCGCCCCCAGGGGGGCCAGTCGCTTATACAGCTCCCCGCTGGTCTCGTTTTCCCACACCGGGGTGGTGAGGGTGAGGATGGTGTCCCCGGCGTCCAGCTCCTCCGCCATGAACATGGTGGTGACCCCGGCGGTTTTATCCCCGTTCAGAACAGTCCACTGGATGGGGGCGGCCCCCCGGTATTTGGGCAGGATGCTGCCGTGGACGTTGATGCACCCAAGGGGCGGGCAGTCCAGGATATCGTTGGGGAGGATGCGCCCGTAGGCCACCACCACAATGAGGTCCGGGGCCAGCCCCCGCAGCAGCTCCAGGGCCGTCCCGTCCCGGAGCTTTGCCGGCTGGTACACCGGGATGCCCTGCTCCAAGGCCAGCTTTTTAACCGGGGGCGGGGTCAGGGTCTGGTGGCGGCCCACCGGCTTATCCGGCTGGGTGAAGACCCCGGAGACGGTGTAGCCCTCCCGGATGATTCGTTCCAGGCAGGGGACGGCAAAGTCCGGCGTCCCCATAAAGACGATGTTCAGCGGCATTTTTTACCCCTCCCCATTGGTCATGGCCTCCAGCTCCTCCTCGCTCACCGGGGTGAAGGTGGGGTCCTCCTTGAAGGCGTGGCCGTCCAGATGCTCGTATTCGTGGACCATGGCCTGGGCCATAAGGCCCTCCCCCGTCTGCTCAAACCAACGGCCCTGGCGGTCCTGGGCCCGGATTTTTACATGGTCCGGACGGGTGACCATCCCCCACTGGCCGGGGAAGGAAAGGCAGCCCTCCAGCACCCGCTGGCTGCCGCTCTGCTCCAAAATCTCCGGGTTGATGAACTCGATGACGCCGTTTTCATCCCCCACGTCGATGATAAACACCCGGCGGAGCGCCCCCACCTGGACGGCGGCCAGGCCCACGCCGTTTTGCTGGGTCAGGGTATCCCCCATGTCGTCCAGCAGATCCCACAGCCGCCGGTCAAAATTTTCCACCACCCGGCTCTTTTTCCGGAGGATGTCGTCCCCCTCGGTGCGCATATTCCGTATGGCCATGCTTTTGTTTCCTCCTCGTTTTTTGCAGAGTTTTCTATGAGAAGCAGGTATTCCCGCGGGTTTCCGGCGGGGCAAAAAGAGGCCCCGCGCCGGGATACTAAAACCCCGAATCGTAGTGGGGGTCGATGAATACACCCATCCCCCTGGGGAGCTCCCGCCCGGCGCTTTCCAAAAAGCCGGAAAAGAGCTCCCGGCTCCGGGGGCTTCGCACCGTTTTAATCAGGATTTTGTACCGGTAGCGCCCGGCTACCCGGAACACCGCCCCCTGGGAAAGGCCCAGCAGCCGCGCCGGCAGCTCCGGAAATTCCTCCCGGAGACGCTTTTTCAGCAGCTCCAGCACCCCCTTGGCGGCCTTCTCCGTCTCCTCCAGCTCCTCCCCGGTGATGCCCACGCAGTAAAGCCTGCAAAAAGGGGGGTAGAGGTGGAATTTCCGGCTCTGAATCTCCTCCCGGTAAAAATCCGGGTAGTTCTGGCTGGCGGCGGCCAGGAGGATGGGGTTTTCCGGGGTGTAGGTCTGGATAAAGGCCCGCCCCGGCTTCCCCGCCCGGCCGCACCGTCCCACCACCTGGGTCACCAGGGAAAAGGTGCGCTCGTAGCTCCGGAAGTCCTCGCTGTAAAGCATCTGGTCCACCGTCAGCACCCCCACCAGGGTGACGTTTGGGAAGTCCAGCCCCTTGGCCACCATCTGGGTCCCCACCATAATGTCGTATTCCCCCGCCCGGAACTGCCCCAGCAGCCGCTCGTGGGAATCCCGGCGCATGGTGGTGTCCATGTCCATCCGCAGGACGCGGGCCTGGGGCCACCGCTCCCGGAGCACCTCCTCCACCCGCTGGGTGCCCAGGCCGGTGTACTTCATAAACTCGCTCCCGCAGACGGGGCAGCTTTCCGGCACCGGGGCGCTGTAGCCGCAGTAGTGGCACATCAGGCGGTTGTTGGCGCTGTGGTACTTCATGGTGATGGAGCAGTTGGGGCATTCCACCGCGGTGTGGCAGGAGGTGCATTTTACCTGGGTGGAATACCCCCGCCGGTTCATAAGGAGGATGGTCTGCTCCCCGCTTTGGAGGTTCTGGTGTATCTCCTGGCACAGCTCCTGGGAAAGGCCCTCCGCGGGAATCTCCTGGCTCTGCATATCCAGGATGGTGACGCTGGGGAGCCGGGCCGGGCCGTACCGCCCGGAAAGCTCCACCAGGGTGTAAACCCCCTGCTTCCCCCGGTAGTAGCTTTCCACCGAGGGGGTGGCGGAGCAAAGGAGGCTCATCCCCCCCCGCAGCTTCATCCGCACGCGGGCGGCCTCCCTGGCGTCGAACCGGGGGGCGCTCTCCGATTGGTAGGTGTGCTCCTGCTCCTCGTCAATGACCATAAGCCCCAGCCGGGGCAGAGGGGCGAAGACCGCCGAGCGGGTCCCCACCACCACATCCACCAGCCCCCGCCTCGCCCGCTTCCACTCGTCCAGCCGCTGGCTCATGGAAAGGCCGCTGTGGAGCACCGCCACCCGGCTGCCGTAGTGGCTGTGGAATTTTTTGATGGTCTGGGGGGTCAGGGAAATTTCCGGCACCAGGACGATGGCCTGCCGCCCGTCCTCCAGGGCCCGGTCGATGAGCTTCATAAAGACCTGGGTTTTGCCGCTCCCCGTCACCCCAAAGAGCAAAGCGGTGGAGCCGTCCCGGCGGCGGTAGACCGCCTCCAGCTGCTCCGCCGCCCCCTGCTGCTGGGGGGAAAGAGCGATGGCCTCCCGTCCCCCGGCGCGCTCGGCCTCCTGGTAGGGGTCCCGGTAGGTCTCCTCCAGGTAATAGACCCCGCCGCCGGCCTTCACAAAGTTATCCACCACACCCTTGGTGACCCCGGCGAAGTAGCAGATTTCCTTTACCGAGGCGCAGCCCGCCTGCTGCAGCAGCTCCAAAACAGCCTGCTGCTTGGGGGTGAGGAAGGCCCTTTCCCAGTCCGGGGCCAGCCGCACCATCTGGAGCTTCTGGTCCTTCACCCGGCGCTTCAAAAGGTCCTGGCGGAGGATGAGGCCCCGCTCCTCCAGGCTCCGGAGGGCCGGATGCCCCCGGACAAGGCCCAAAGCCTCCAGCAGCTCCTCCTCCGGCGCGGGATTTTTGCGCGGCCGCAAATAATCCAATATCTGCCCTTCCTCCGGGGTAAGGGCTTCCCCCTCCGCCCCCCGGCAGAGGGAGAAGGCGGTTTGGGATTTCATCCCGTATCCCCCCGGCAGCAGCACCTTCACCCCGTCGAACCAGGTGCAGAAGGTTTCCCCCCGCAGCCACCGCAGCAGCTGGAGCATCTCCCCGTCCAGCACCGGCTCCAGGTCGGCGGCGGATGCAATTTCCTTTATACCGGCGGGCAGCTCTCCCTCCCGGGCCTCTTCGGTCTCCAGCACCAGCCCCAGCCGCTTGGGTGCCTTCCCCCGGCCAAAGGGCACCATTACCCGCTGTCCGGGGGCCAGCGCCATCCCCGGCGGGACCCGGTAATCATAGAGCTTATCAAAGTGGTAGGCGGCGTTTTCCACCGCCACCTTTGCCACAAGCGCCAATCCGCCGCCCCCTTCGCTACTGTTGAATGCCGGCCTGTGTCCGCTTCCGGAAGGTGAACATCCCCTCTCCCCCGTCGCCGGAGAAATCCTCCGGGGTGTCCGGCATAGGGTGCCCTTTGTGGAAAAATTCCACGATGGAAAATCCGCAGACGTTGATGTAAAAATGAAGATTTCTCTTATCAAAATAAGGCGTGCAGGTTTCCCAGACTTTTGTCCTTGGATACCGTCTCTCCACCTCGCGCCAGATGGCCTTTCCTATGCCGCTGCCCTGCATCCCGCGCTTGATAAACAGCAAATCCAGATGCCCCTTTTCCCCTTCATCCCGCGCTTGATAAACAGCAAATCCAGATGCCCCTTTTCCCCTTCATCGTCCATGACGACAACGGCGCCGCCGGCCATCCTGCCGTCCACCACCGCCTTGTAGGCGGCGGAGCCTCCGGCAGCCAAGGACTGGTCGATGTCCGTCTCTGGAAGGATGAGCGTGTCCGCAGCCCCGAAGTAGTCCTCATAGCCCTTCTGGAAAGCCTCTTGAGCCATCGCCTTGTACTCCTTCAGGTCCGCTCCTCCACGGGGAGCAGCTGAAAATCCATAGGTTTTCTCCTTTCCGGGGCGGTTAGCCCTCTTCCGGGGCCTCCCCGCCGTTTTCCTCCAGGGTCTGGAGGCCCACCGGCCCTTCGATGCTCACGTCCATATCGGAGAGCTTTTCCTCCCCGCTGGCAAAGAGCTGCACCGCCATGGTCACCGGCTTTTCCTCCAGGCAAAAATGCTCCTCCTCCGCGTCGCTGGCGATTTCGCGGGCCTTGCGGGCCACCGCCACCACAAATTCATAGTAGCTTTCGCCGGGCTTGAGGATTTGGGACATGGAAGGTCTGAGCATATTTTTTATCTCCTTTTTTAGCGTATTGCCCCTTTCCCCCTTGGGGAAAAACGGGGCGTTTGTTTTCTTTGCTTACAATCCGTTTCGGAAGCCGGTTTTTCAGCCCAAAAAGTGTTCCAAAAGCTCCCGGTTCCGGGCGGGGACGCACTTGGCCGCGGCGATGATCTCCCCCAGCTGCCGGGCGGCCTGCTCCACCTGGCTGTTTACCAAAAGGTAATCGTACCGGGGGGCCAGGGCCAGCTCCCGCCGGGCGGCGGCCAGCCGTCCCCCGATCTGCTCCGGGGTCTCGGTGCCCCGGCTGGTGAGACGCCGCTCCAGCTCCTGGAAGGAGGGGGGCAGCACAAAGACCAGCAGGGCCTCCGGGAACCGCTCCCGCACCTGCATGGCCCCCTCCACCTCAATCTCCAGCACCACATCCCGGCCCTGCTCCAGGGCCTCCCGAATGGGTCCGGCGGGGGAGCCGTAGTAATTGCCGCCGTACTGGGTGTACTCCAGCACCTCCCCTTGGGAAATCATCTCCTCGAACCGCTCCCGGCTGACAAAGTGGTAATTCACCCCGTCCACCTCCCCCGGCCGGGGGGCGCGGGTTGTGGCGGAAACGGAGAAGGCTGCCTCCGGGTGGGCGGCGAAGTACTGGGCCAGGACGGTGCCCTTTCCGGAGCCGGAGGGGCCGGAAAAGACCACCAAAACGCCGCTGCTATTCATCCTCCAGCTCCTCCGTTTCCCCCTCGTAGTCCACCACACGGTTGGCCACCGTCTCCGGCTGCACCGCCGAAAGGATGATGTGGTCCGAATCAGTGATGATCACCGCGCGGGTCCGGCGGCCGTAGGTGGCGTCGATGAGGGTGCCGCTTTCCCTGGCGTCCTGGATTACCCGCTTGATGGGGGCGGATTCCGGGCTGACAATAGCCACCAGCCGGTTTGCCGAGACCATGTTTCCAAAGCCGATGTTGATGAGCTTCATGGTATTACTCCTTTCCTGAAAATGGTATCACTTTTTATGCAGGGAGGAACTATCCCTGCTTCTTCCCGATGGAGCGTCCCAGCAGCCAAAGCGCGGCGGCCCCCGCCGCCAGCAGGCCCCCCAGCCAGGGCAAGGCGGCGAGGTCCAGCCCGCCGGTGATAAAGATGGCGGTGGGCCCGTCCGCCCCGCCGATGACGGCGACGGCGCCTTTATTTATAGAATGGAGGGTGAAACCGAGGGATAACTGCAGCAAAAGGGGGACGGCAAGGCAGGCCGCTGCCCCGGCCGCCGCCAGAGCAGAGGTGGTTTTCAGCAGAAGAACGCTTTTTTTCATGAGGGAACTCCTTTCTGGAGGTGTTCCGGCTGGGTCCCCCCCCTTTGGGGGCTTAGCAGCCGGGCGGGAGGAAGGGGGCGGCGAAGAAGGTTACTCGATGTTCTGCACCTGCTCCCGAATCTTTTCAATCTCGCTTTTAATCTCCACCACCACCTGGGCGATGCGCACATCCTGGGCCTTGCTGCCGATGGTGTTGGCCTCCCGGTTCATCTCCTGAACCAAAAAATCCAGCTTCCGCCCCACCGCCTCCGGGGTGTCCAGGATGCTCCGCAGCTGGGCGATGTGGCTCCGCAGGCGCACCGTCTCTTCGTCCACCGCCCAGCGGTCCGCCACGATGGCGGCCTCCGCTAAAATGCGCTGCTCCTCCACCGCCGCCTTCCCCAAAAGCTCCTCCATCCGGGCGGTGAGCTTCTGGCGGTATTCCGCCACCGTCTGGGGGCTGCGCTCCTCCACCTGGGCCACCCTTTCTTCAATGGAGATTAGGCGGCCAAGGATGTCCTCCCGGAGCTTTTCCCCCTCGGCGCGGCGCATCTGGGAAAAGCGCTCCGCCGCCTGGGCCGCCACAGCCAGGACGTTGGCCTGGACCTCCTCCTCGTCATCCGGGGCGCGGCGGAGGGTGAAAATCTCCCCAAACCGGGCCACCGCCGAAAGGGAGAGGTCATCGGGGAGGTCCAGCTCCCTCCCCAGCTCCCGGAGGGCCTCCACATACTCCCGCGCCAGGGCGGTGTTTACCACCACCTGGGCGTCGGACCCCTCCACCGTTTGGATGAGAAGGGAGACCTCCACCTTGCCCCGGCTGGCGGCCCCCTGGGCCACCCCCTTCAGCTTCTCCTCCAGCCAGCTGTAGGCCCTTGGAAGACGGGCGGAAAACTCAAAATACCGGTGGTTCACCGAGCGGATCTCCACCGTGATGTCCTTGCCCCCCAGCACCCCCTGGGCTCTTCCAAAGCCAGTCATGCTCCGGATCATCCCGCAGACGCCCCTTTCTACCCTCTTTTTTGCTGCCGAAAACGGATATTTTCCCTAATTATAATATTTTACCCCATTCCGGAAGATTTTGTCAACGGCCCAAAGCCGCCCGGCGAAAAATAAAAAGGGGGAAAAGGCCCGGACTTTCCTCCCCAGGGCGACAGCATTTAACTTTTTGTCGGAACGTGGTAAAATAAAGACATGGAAATAGAAAGATTAAAGATAGCAATAGAAAGAATAGAAGACCCACGGCGAACGGACCGAGGGCATGTTCTGCACAAGCTGGAGGACATCATCATAATTGGAATGTGCACTTTGGTATGCAATGGCAGCGATTTTGCGGATATGGAGGATTTTGGAAGAGAACGGGAAGAATGGCTTAGAAACTTCCTGGAGCTGCCAAACGGAATACCGGACAGTGACACGTTCCGGCGGGTCTTTGAACGGCTGGACCCCAAAATGCTGGCCCAAAGTTTATATGACTGGCTGGCAAACAACCGAAAAGATGGCAATGTGATTGCAATAGATGGCAAAACGATTTGCGGAAGCGGCAATCAAACCCATAAAGCCTACCACGTGGTGAGCGCTTTTGTAGCAGAGAACCAGATCACCCTGGGAGAGCTCATGACAGAAAAAAAGTCTAATGAAATCACTGCTGTGCCTGAACTTCTGGAAATGCTGGAGGTAAATAACAGCATCATCACAGCAGATGCCATGAGCTGCCAGAAAGAGATCGTAAAAACAATTACCGGTAAAAAAGCTGACTATGTGATTGCGTTGAAAAGGAACCAGCCCGGATTGCTGGAGAATGCCGTACTATATTTTGACAGTTTCCGGAAGGAACTCTCCCCATTGGTCACAAACGAAAAGGACCATGGACGGATAGAAAAACGGGAATACCGCTTGTTGACAGATTTATCCTGGCTGCCAGGGCAAAAAGAGTGGAGTGGTTTGAAATCAGTGGGAGAGGTGCAGTCAA
>OFHO01000933.1_pt1 | contig 23859 bp, 27 predicted proteins | sample 1521531 | NCBI WGS metagenome assembly OFHO01 (sample SAMEA3504124, study PRJEB24116) | mouse gut metagenome | biome: mouse gut; feature: mouse-associated habitat; material: faeces | place: Denmark | collected 2011
AAAGTTAAGCCCCCAAAGGGGGCGGGTAGGGCGTGACGCCGGAGGCACTCCGGGGGCGTGACGCCGGAGGTACTCCGGGGCAGCGGTAAGCCCCGCTTTTCCCCAGATAGATACAGCCGCCGTGGTGGAGACACGGCGGCTGTTTTTTTATGGAAGAAACCGCACACACATGAAAGGCGGGATCTTCTGGTTTAGGGGGTTACCGCTTATTTCTTCAGGGAGACAGCGGCGGCGGAGACCAGAGCCACAGCGGCCAGGGCGGTGGCAATACCTACCACGTCGTTGGCACCGGTGTCAGGGTTGGTAGGGGTGGTATCGCCAGCGTCGGCAACATCAGCGGAGATGTCCAGCTTCACATCGGAGAAGACGTAGTCACCCAGGATGCGGGTCTTCAGGATGTAGCAGCCCTCATCGTCATCCCACTTCACCTTACCGGCGGACTGACCAGCAGAACCAGCGGAGGCGGCGTCAACGGTAACAGCAGAGAGCTTTCCGCCCTTGTTCTGGTAGATATAGGTGCCCTCTTCCTTGTAGAAGCGGACGGTGGCAGTGGCGTTGAAGGTGGGCTCGCCGGGGAAGTTCAGGAAGGTCAGGTCGGCGTCATCGTCGGCATACTTCTTCAGAATATCGTCGTCGGCGTCGGTGTTGCTGTAAAGGTACAGCTTGTCACCATCGTAGACCCGGACCTCAACCTCGGTGTCCTCATCGGCGGTCTCAAACTCCAGGGTGGCGTAGGCGGCGCCGGAGTCCACGATCTTGTAAAGCCGCTCTTCCTGGGCGTCGGTGAGCTTCAGGGTATCATCGGTATCGGTGATGTACAGGCTGGTTTCATCCAGGGCGTAACCAACGGTACCAGAGATCCGGATGTCAACATCGGCGGGCTTCTTGGACTTACCAACCTTCTTGCCCTTCAGCGTAAAGGTCATGTTCAGGGTCTTCTTCTTGGTGTTGGTGTAGTCCTTCTTCAGCTTTACTTCCACCTGATCGTCGGTGTCATTGAACTTGATGCTGTCCACCAGGTTCTTGCCATCATCGTACTTGATGCTGGTGATGGAGTAGTTGGTGCTGTTCACGTTCTTAACAACCAGCTCGTTTTCTGCGCCGGTAGCATCAGCGGAAAGAACATAGCCCAGGGGGGTTGGCAGCTTTTTGTCGGCGGCAACGATGCCGGAGTCATTGATCTTGATGGTCTTGCCAGGCAGCCAGTCACCCCTGGGGCTGGTGGTGTCCTCTTTGGTGGGGTTCGTAAGTTCGCCGGTGGCGGCAAACGCGGTGGTGGCCAGCATCATGATGGCCAGAACCAGTGCGAGAACCTTTTTCATCTCTGTTTTCCTCCATTAAAATTTTAATCTTTTGGCCGGGGGCTCTCCACTTCCTCCGTCCACATCCATAATATTACAAATCGTAATTTAATTAGTAAACTAGGTTCAAATATTTCTTAGAAATTTTGCGTCGCCTTCCAATATAATTTATCAAAACACCCTATTTTTTACAATAAAATAGGGTGTTTTGATAAATATCTCATTGGGCGCATTTTGATAGTTTGTTGTATTTATTGCATATTGTAATAAATACCGCGACAGATCCGCCAAAATCTGTCTGATAAACGACATATTCAGGGGAATTCGCTCCATATTTTTTGTGTAATTTTTTGCGCAAATACAGCACAAAAAGGAAGATGACAGCAAAGCTACAATTCGGTACAGCCCCCCTTTTCTTTAAGGATTGTTCATATCTCCTTGGCAAAATAAGGAGGTAGCGAACCAGAAGAAGGAGGACGGCACCTGTCGATGAAAAACAAAGTTTTGGCGGCTCAGCAGGAGGACGCCGCCCGCCGCCTGGTGCGAACAGCTCTTTCCAGGGAAGGATTTTCTCCGGTTCCCGGCGAAGAATCCGGCGCTGTGGAGGCAGGGGAGCGGAAGGTCATCATCACCTACCAAATTCGCGTCACCGGCAGCGGCAGCACCGCCCCGGTGCAGACCATCACCATGGCGGCAAAGCCGGAGGAGCTGCTGGCCTATACAGGCGGCCTGCAAATGGACCGGGCGGAATTTGGCCGCCTGGCTATCAGCTACCGCGCCCGTTCGGTAACCATTGGGGAGCGGGAGCTTTGCCTGACGCTGAAGGAGTTTGAGCTGCTGGCCTACCTGGCCTACCATAAAAACCTGGTACTCACCCGCAGCCAGCTCCTGGGGGCGGTGTGGGAAATGGATTACCGGGGGGATATCCGCACAGTGGATAGCCACATCAAATGCCTGCGCCAGAAGCTGGCGGAATACGCCCGCTGCCTGGTCACCGTCCGCGGCGTGGGGTATATGTTCCAGTGGGAGGAGGAGCGAATCGGATAAAAGCAGCAAAAAAACAGCCAGAGTAAAAACTCTGGCTGTTTTGCGTGGTTGGAGGAAGCAGGGAGCTTCTGGTAGGCGGCCGCGCCGACGGCGAAGCTGCCGCTCTGCTGCTTCGGACTCCAGGCAGCTGCTTACGCCTTCCACAGGGCTTTGTAGGGCATGACTCCGGGGGCACCCCGGACGTTCTTTTTTGCTTCTTTTTTCTCACGGGTGAGAAAAAAGAAGTGGGGCTTGGGGCAACGCCCCAAATGGAACTAGCCTACATACTTTTTCATAGCGCTGTCGATCAGGGCAACAGCCTTCTCCACAACAGCTTCGTCCTCCGGCACCAGGTTATAGAGAGGAGCCCGGACGCCGCCCAGGTCCACATTCTCCCGGCGGCGGAGCACCTCTTTGATGACGGCATACAGGTTGCCCTTGGCGGCGCACATGGTGTAGATAATCTCGTCGGCAGCGTTCTGGATGGGCAGCGCCTCGGCCACCTTCCCGGCCCGGATCAGCTCGTCCATCTTGAGGAACAGCTCCGGCATCACCCCGTAGGTGCCGCCAATGCCGCCGTCCGCCCCCATGGCCCGGCCGGAGATGAACTGCTCATCCGGGCCGTTGAAGACCACAAAGCCTTCGCCCCCTTCGGCCTTGAACATCTGGATATCCTGCACCGGCATGGAGGAGTTTTTCACCGCCACCACCCGCGGGTTTTTCAGCATCTCCCGGAAGAGGGGCATGGTGAGGGCCACCCCCGCCAGCTGGGGGATGTTATAAATAACAAAATCGGTGTTCGGAGCGGCGGCGCTGATGTCGTTCCAATACTGGGCGATGGCGTACTCCGGCAGATGGAAATAGATGGGAGGAATAGCGGCTACCGCGTCCACGCCGCACTTCTCGGCGTGGGCGGCCAGCTCCTGGGAATCCTGGGTATTGTTGCAGGCCACATGGGCGATGATGGTGAGCTTGCCTTCGGCGGCGGCCACCACGTTTTCCAGCACCAGCTTCCGCTCGGCCACGCTCTGGTAGATGCACTCCCCGGAGGAGCCCCCTACATAGACGCCTTTGACACCCTTCTTAACAAAATATTTGGTCAGCGCCTGGACGCCCTCCGGGCTCACCTTGCCCTCCTTGTCGTAGCAGGCGTAAAAAGCCGGGATGATGCCCTGATACTTGGAGATGTCCTTCATCGTGATTCCATTCCTTTCTTGTTATACTATTCTCTGCTTTACCGCTGCCGCAGATACCGCCGCAGCAGGACTACAAAACCAAACCCCCACACCACCGTCGCCAGCACCCGCAGGCCGTCCACCTGGCCGGCGGCGGCAAAGTCCCGGATGCAGAGCACCAGCCAGAGCACCGCAACGATGCCGTAGAGGACTACCGCGAGCAGTTCGACCGCTTTCCTCTTCTTGTTCATGGAAAAACCTCCTCGGATCAGATATGCTTTGCCGCCAGGGCGCTGGCGGTGCGCTCCCGGTTCTGCATGGCCTCCGGCAGGTTCCGGCGGCAGACCTCGTTGAAGAGGATATCCACCAAAAAGAGCTGGGAGATGCGGGCGGGGACGGTGCCCATTTGGAGGGGGCCCTCGTCGCTGCCGCACTGGAGCACCACATCGGCCAGGGCCGCCCCAGGGGATTTGGGGAACCGGGTGACCAGGATGATTTTGCACCGGCGCTCCCTGGCTACCTGCATCAGGTCCAGGATATCGCGGGTGGAGCCGGAGTAGGAGAAGAAAAGCAGCACATCCTCTTCCCCCAGCAGGGCGGCGGTGATGGCCTGGATGTGGGACCCCTGGACAGCGTGGTAGTGGGGCCAGCAGGTGGAAAAGAGGTGGGCGGCCTCCATGGCAAGAATCATGGAGCCTCCCTGCCCCATGCAGTAGACCTGCCGGGCGCCGCAAAGCAGGTCGGCGGCCCGGCCCAAGGTCTCCGGGTTCAGCAGCCCCAAAGTCTGGGACATGACGCTGGTGTTGGTGTGGAGGAGCTTTTCCCCCATAACAAGGACGCTGTCTTCGGGCCCCACCTCCCCCCGCGCCTCCCCAAGGGGGTGGGGGGAGGGGGCAAGGGATTTTGCGATGGCCAGCTTGAAGGCGGAATACCCCCCATACCCCAGGCGGCGGCAGAAGCGGGAGATGGTGGCCTCCGCCACCCCGCAGGCCTCCGCCAGCTCGGAGATGGACAGAAACTGGGCCTGGCTCAGGTGTCCCATAAGGTAATCCGCCGCCTTGCGCTCGGTGGCGGTCAGTTTATAATAGGCGGAGCTGATGCGGCTCTGTACGCTGCTTTCTTTCACAGGCGTTCCCCCCCGGAGAAGATGATATTGCCGCGCTTTTCAGTTGGACAAAAGCCCTGCAAGCATCGTATCCACCATAATAAGGCTGCGGGGCAGGTGGAAGGGGCCTTTGAAGGTGGAGCCCTTGGTGGAGGGCATGGTGGGCAGGCCGTCCCGGCGCAGGTACCCGTACCACTCGCCGTACTCCGGGTCGGAGAAATGCTCCTTGCAGTAGTCCATGGTCTTTATGAACCACTGGAGATACTTTTCCTCCCTGGTGTCCCGGTAGAGCATCATGGAGGCGATGAGAATCTCGTTGTGGGGCCACCACAGCTTCATATCGTGCTCATAGGCCTCCGGGGGCTTCCCGAGGCAGTCGGTGAAGTACAGGAGGCCGCCGTATTCCTTATCCCAGCCGGCCTCAATGGCCCAGTCAAAAATCTCCGCCGCCTTCTTCACCAGCTCCTTGTCCCCGGTCTGGCGGGCGTGCTCCAGCAGGAACCACACCCCTTCAATATCGTGGCCGGGGTTGACGGTGCGGCCCTCGGTGTAATAGAGGCGGGGAGTCCCGTCCACATCCACGTTTTCCAGCACGCACTTAAGCTCCGGCTTCACGTGGTAGCGGAAAATCTCCTCCACGCACTGGGCGGCCCGCTCGTCGTAGAGGGCCCGGCGCTCCGGGTCCACCCGGCGCAGGGTGCCGGTGACGTTGAGGATAATCATCGGCACGCCGAAGGAACGGCCGGTGCGGGTTTCCGGAATGGTCTTTGGCCCCAGGCCGGTGGGGTCGGCCATGCCGTGGTTCAGGTCCCAGTAAAGGTCGTAGGCCCGGCGGGCCCGCAGGAGGTGCTCCTCCCCCCCGGCTACGCCGTAATACTCGGCGTTGGCCAGGGCGTAAAAGGCCTCGGAGTAGCAGTAGCGGCGCTGACGCAGCGGCTTTCCCTCCCCGGTGACGGTGAAGTACATCCGGCCCCCGGCGTTGTGGTTGATGCAGTGCTCCTCCAAAAAGTCCAGGCAGCTTTTGGCGGCCTCCAGCCACTCCGGCCTGGAGCCGTAGGTGTGGCAGAGGCAGGAGAACATCCACCCGCACCGCCCCTGCATCCAGACGCTTTTATCGGTGGAGTAAACCTCCCCCTTTCGGTCCAGACAGGTGTAGACGCCCCCGTGCTCCCGGTCCATGCCGTGGTCCAGCCAGAAGCGGACGCACCGCTCCAATTCCTCCCGCACCCAGGACTGGGCAGACTTCAGAACAGCTTGTTGATCCATGACAGAAACACTCCTTTCCATCCCTACATTTTAGGTTACAAATAAGTATACCATAGCAGGAAAAAGTTTTCAATTCTTATTTTTGTTGAAAAATTTTCTCAAAACCCATGACAGAAGGGGAAAACCATGGTACAATAGTCACAGTGGGCAAATCTCGCAGTTTAGAGCCTGCTTCCCATCTCAGGGAGGGTCCCGCAGGGATGGAAAACAGGCTCTCCCGCACCGAATCATCTAGGAGGTAACAAAACATGAAACACGCCGGAATTGAAGTCCCTGTGAAAAACGCTCCCCCCCTGGACCCTGGTTTTCTGCCTGTTCTGAAGTTTAACCAAGCCTTCCTTGCCACCGCCAAAAAGCCGGTGGATATCGCCGTGGAGCGGGCCAGCGGCCAGATGGCTGTCTGCCACACCTTTATCCACGGCACCCCGGAGATGGCGGAGGCCGACCGGTACTATGTGAACCGCCTGGTGAAGACCATCCTTTGGATGAAGGGCGGCTTCAAGGTCTATGTGGCCGGAGACGAGGACGTGGCCCGTTACCTCCGGGAGGATTTCTCCACCGGTGGCATTCAGGAGTTTGATTTTGACTATATGGCCAACGTCTTTGAGCACCCCTTTGAGGTGGTGCTTTGCGACAAGGTGCCGGAGCAGAAGGACGACCCCAAGGCCATCGGCCGGCATATGGACGGCTGCCGCATCGGTTTTGACGCCGGCGGCAGCGACCGGAAGGTCTCCGCCGTGGTAAACGGGGAGACGGTCTACTCCGAGGAGGTGGTCTGGCTCCCCAAGGTGAATTCCGACCCCCAGTACCACTACGACGGCATCGTCGCCGCCTTCAAATCCGCCGCGGAGCATATGCCCCGTGTGGACGCGGTGGGCATCAGCTCCGCCGGTGTCTACATCGAAAACCGCACCATGAGCGCCTCCCTCTTCCTCCAGGTGCCCAAGGACCTTTTTGACGCCAAGGTGAAGGACATTTACATCCGCGCCGTCACCGATACCTTTGGCAACGTCCCCTACGCCGTGGTAAACGACGGCGATGTTTCCGCCCTGGCCGGGGCCATGAGCCTGGAGGACAACAACGTCCTGGGCATCGCCATGGGCACCAGCGAGGCGGTGGGCTACGTGGACAGCGAGGGGCGCATCACCGGGTGGCTCAACGAACTGGCCTTTGTACCGGTGGATGTGAACCCCGCGGCCATGCGGGACGAGTGGAGCGGGGACATCGGCTGCGGCGTCAAGTACTTCTCCCAGGATAGTGTCATCAAGCTGGCCCCCGCCGCCGGCATCCAGCTGGATCCCGCCCTCTCCCCGGCGGAGAAGCTGAAGATCGTCCAGGGCCTGATGGCAGAGGACGACCCCCGCGCCGCCAAAATCTATGAATCCATCGGCGTTTATCTGGGCCATACCCTGGCCTACTACCACGACCTGTACGGCTTTAAGTATGTTCTGCTGCTGGGCCGGGTGATGTCCGGCAAGGGCGGGGATATCCTCTTCGATACCGCGAAGAAGGTGCTGGCGGACGAGTACCCCCATGTAGCCGGAAAGTTCCAGCTCACCCTCCCGGACGAAAAGTTCCGCCGGGTGGGCCAGTCCATGGCCGCCGCCTCCCTGCCGGAGATTTTAAAGTGAGATAAAATTTAAGGTGTAAAGGAGTGCTGTCAGCGATGCTCATTCAAAACGCGGAAATTTTCTGCGGGCGGGCCTTTCTCCATGGGGATATCCGCTTTGGAGAAACCATCCAGGCCATCGGCCGTCTCGAAGGTCCGGCGGACCTGGACGCCGAAGGCTGCTATGTCATCCCCGGCCTTGTGGATATCCACACCCACGGGGCCATGGGGGAGGACTTTTCCGACGGCCGGGGGGAGGGGCTGCCCATCCTTTCCCGGTACTACGCCGCCCACGGGGTCACCTCCTACCTGGCTACCACCATGACCCTTCAGGAGCCGGTGCTGAAAAAAGCGGTGGAGACCATCCGAGACTTTCAGCGGCCGGAAAACGGGGCCAAGTGCACCGGCATCCACCTGGAGGGGCCCTTCCTGGGGTACCAGAAGCGGGGGGCCCAGGCGGCGGAAAACCTCCATAGGCCCGACGCCGAGATGTTCGCCCGCCTCAACGAGGCCAGCGGCGGCCAGGTGAAGATGGTCACCGTGGCCTGCGAGGAGGAGGGCGGAATGGAATTTATCCGCCGGGTCTCCCCAGTCTGCACCGTCTCCCTGGGCCATTCCTCCGCCAGCTACGACACCGCCATGGAGGGCTTTGCCAACGGGGCCACCCACGCCACCCATCTCTTTAACGGCATGGACCCCATCCACCACCGCAAGCCGGGGATCATCGGGGCGGCCTTCCACGCCGGGGCCTCGGTGGAGCTTATCTGCGACGGGCTGCACATCCACCCGGAGGTAATCCGCATGGTCCACCAGCTCTACGGGGAGCGGCTGAACCTCATCTCCGATTCCCTGCGCTGCGCCGGAATGCCGGACGGGGACTACGAGCTGGGGGGCCAGCCCATCACCGTGAAAAACGGCAAGGCCACCCTCAGCGGCACCGACACCCTGGCAGGCTCCTCCATCTCGGTGCTGGACGCCCTGTGCAACGTGGTGAAATACGGTCTTTCCCTGCCGGACGCCGTCTACGCCGCCACCACCGCCCCCGCCCAGGCCGCCCGCCTCACCGACGTGGGGGAACTGGCGGTGGGCAAAAAGGCGGACCTGCTGCTGCTGGACCGGGAGCTGCGCCTGAAAGCTGTTTTCATCGACGGGAAAAAGCTGACAATTTGAAAGGGGAACTGTTGACATGAGGATCATTGCCACCAAGAACTACGACGAGATGAGCCGCGCCGCCGCCAGCCTCATTGCGGCTCAGGTGCTCCAGAAGCCGGATTCCGTCCTGGGCCTGGCTACCGGCTCCAGCCCCATCGGCGCTTATAAAAAGCTCATCCAGTGGTACCAGGCGGGGGCGCTGGACTTTTCCGCCTGCTCCACCCTGAACCTGGACGAGTATGTGGGCCTTACCCCCGATAACGACCAGAGCTACGCCTACTTCATGCGCCAGAATCTCTTCGACCACATCAATATAAAGCCGGAGAACCTGAACATCCCCGATGGCACCAACCCCGACGCCGCGGGGGAGTGCGCCCGGTACGACGGGGTTATTGAGGCCTTTGGCGGGGCGGACCTCCAGCTGCTGGGCATCGGCCGCAACGGCCACATCGGCTTTAACGAGCCGGGGAGCGTCTTTGTCCGGGGCACCAACTGCGTCCAGCTGACCCAAAGCACCATCGACGCCAACAAGCGCTTCTTTGCCCGCGAGGAGGACGTCCCCCGCAAGGCCTACACCATGGGCATCGGCGGCATCATGATGGCCCGCCGGGTGGTGCTGGTGGCCTGCGGCGAGGACAAGGCGGAGGCGGTAGCCAAGACGGTCTCCGGCCCCATCACCCCGGAGGTCCCCGCCTCCATCCTCCAGCTCCACCGGGATTTCGTCCTCATCGCCGATGAAGCGGCCCTCTCCCAGCTGGAGAAGTGAACGGCTTTTTCAGTCCCAACAACCTCTTTTTCCGCTCCCTCAGCTGGGCGGTGGATATTGTGGGCATCAGCATCCTCTGGCTCTTCCTCAGCCTGCCGCTGGTGACCCTGGTGCCCGCCTCCGCCGCCCTTTACCAAACCTGCGCCCTCTGTGTCCGCCGGGGGGAAAGCGGCGCCTTTTCCCGGTTCCTCCGCTCCTTTTTGGGGAACCTGCGGCAGGGCTGCCTCCTTTCCCTGGTGGTAGTGCCCCTGGGGCTTCTGCTCCTTTTGGGACAAAATGTGATGGCGGCTGCCGCCGGGGAGGTGGGGGGGTACGCCACCGCCCTTTACGGCGTCTACACGGCGGCCCTCTTCCTTCCCTTTGGGGCGGCCTGCTGGCTCCCTCCCCTTTTGGGGCGGTTTGACTTTCCCTCCAGGGAGCTGTGGCGCACCGCCTTCCTGCTGGCTTTGGGCCATCTGCCCACCACCCTGCTGGCGGTGCTCCTTACGGCGGGGGCGGCCTTCGCCTGTCTCCTGTGCTTCCCGCTGCTCTTTTTGCTGCCGGTGGTGCTGGAGATAGCCCTTTCCTTCCCCATGGAGCGGGTATTCCGAAAATATATGGCAAAATAGGGGCCGGCAGCGCCAGCCCCTACCGGGAGCGGGTGACCCCCGCTCCTTTTCTTTTGCCCCAGGGGGTGCATCCCCCTATTTTCTGCCGTGAAACAGCCATCCCAGGCCCAGCCCCGCCAGCAAAATCGCGGCGTAGGCGGGGGCGTAGACCCAGGCGGTGTAGTTGTAATAAAGGGGGATGGCCGGCAGAAACAGCAGAAGCGCCAGAAGCGCCAGCCACAGGGAAAAGCCGCGGCAAAGGCCGTGGACCACCCCGGTCAAAAAGGCCAGAAAGGGCATGACGCAAAGCATCAAAAGCATGGCGGCGCCGGTGTTCCTTCCCAGCAGGGGCAGCAGGTAAAAGTCAGCCCCCAGGGCTGCAAGGTAGGGCGCCAGGGCGCGAAGTTCCTGTTTCATCCTCATTCCTCCAAAATAAAAAGCTCCTCCACGGTGCTCCCCAGATGGCGGGCCAGCTTCATAGCCAGCGCCAGGGTGGGGCTGTACTTATCGGTTTCGATGGCGATGATGGTCTGGCGGGAGACCCCCGCCGCCGCGGCCAAATCCTCCTGGCGGAGGCCCTTGGACTTGCGCAGCTCCTTTACATGGTTTTTCATCCCCGTACACCTGCCAGCAGCACCGCCGCGGCAGCCGTTGCCGCCACCCCCGCCGCCACGCAGGCCAGCACCACCAGCCTGGCCAGGGGAGCCGTCTCCTGGGAGTCCTCATCGTCCTTCACCGCCCTGCGGGTAAGGAGCAGCTGGGAAAAGGCCTGCACAAGGGCCGCCCCCGAAAGAAGGCCGCAGGGGAGCAGGTTCAGGCGGCTATGCCAGAGGAAGACGCAGAGGCTCTCGTAAAGGCTCCAAAGGAGGAGGGCGGCCACCAGAAAGAGATAGGCGTTTCTTTGGGCCTTGGCGATGATATGCCGCTCCATTTCATCCGGTTTTCTCATGGGAGACACTCCTTTCAAATGTAAAGTTTCCTTAACATCCATTATAGATGCTAGACGGGTAAATGTCAAGTGTTCTTTACTTTTTGCACGGACTAAAGCGCTGGGGGCCGGACTGTACGGTTTTGCAATCTCAAAAACATCCCACCGGGATGTTTTTGATGGGTAGCCCGTGCGACCTTCGGCCCTGCTGGCTAAGACTCCAGGCAGTCCCTTTCGCCCTCCGGAGGGTTAAGGCCCTTTAGGGCCGGGTAGGGCGTGACTCCGGCGGCACGCCGGCGACCTTCGGCCCTGCTGGCTAAAACTCCAGGCAGTCCCTTTCACCCTCCGGAGGGTTAAGGCCCTTTAGGGCCGGGTAGGGCGTGACTCCGGGGGCACCCCGGCGGCGGCACCCCGGCACCGGCAGGTGCAGAACACAGCCGCCGGTGCGCAGACCGTTGCGGCATTGGCGAACCACCGTGCTGTCGTACCCCGCCGCCGTGCCGGAGGAGGGAAGAATGAACCCCTCGGCACTGAAGGTGACGGTAAGGCGCAGCCGGTGCCCCGGCAGGAACCGGTGGGAGAGCTTGGTGGTGCGCAGAACCAGCTTCATGGGCTGGCCGGGGGTGAGGGGCCGGGGGGAATCAAAGCCCTCCCGGTACCGGGCGGAAAGGACCCCGTCCGCCAGTTTCACGCTGCGGCCGTCGGGGAAGACGTCGCAGAGGCGGACCACCGCGTCGGCGTCCTCCCCGTCACTGAGAAGGAACAGCTCCACCTGGCAGTCCCCGGTGACGGTGAGGGGCTCCTCCAGGGGGGACGTGGTGTAGCAGAGGTAGTCCTGCCGCCCCTCCTCCTGGGTGTAGTCCTCCGGCACCTCCAGCTCGTTCTCGCTCATGTTGATGATGTGATGGGCCGGGTCCATGGGGTCATAGAGGCAGAGGACATCCCGGCTCTTTGCCGGGGGCGCCTTCAGGAGAACGCCGTCCCCGGCGCTGGTGCGGGGATTCTGGCCGTCGGGCCAAAGGGAAAGCCGCCCCTGGGCCGGGGGCCAGACACCGGCGGTGTGCCACCGCTCCTCCCCGGTGGTGTAGTATTCCACCGCCGGGCCCTTCTCCACCCCGTTTTCCTGTCCCCGCAAAAACCGCTCCAGCCACCGGAGGTGGAGCAGGTCCAGGTCGAACCGCAGGGCGTCCTCCCCAAAGGAGAGGGCGTGGAGGTCGTACTGGCTGTTGCCGCTGTGCTGCCAGGGCCCCAGTATCACCTTGCGGTGGGGCCAGTCCCTGGTGAGGTCCAGGGCCTCGGTGGTGCCCATGCCGTTGTCATCAAACCAGCCGGATTGGATAAACACCGGCACCGGCCGTCCCCCCCGGCGCTGGAACTCCTCCGCCCAGTTCCCCCGCCGCCAAAATTCATCGTAGTCCCGGTGGTCCAGGTAATCGTCCAAAAAGGGCACCGGCCGCCCCAGGGCCTTTTCCGGCAGCTCCCGAAGGGGCCGGTGCTTCAGCACCTTGTCCCAGTCTGGGCGCTCCATCAGGCTGGCGTCAAACCGCTGGCCGGAGACAGCGAAGGCCCAGGGGAACATCCCGGAGACGTAGCAGCCACCCCGGCGGGGGAGGTCCACAAAGCCGCTTCCGGCAGTGACCACGCTGATCATCGCCTTCAGGTGGGGGCTTCCCCCGGCGGCCATGGCCCACTGGACATACCCCAGGTAGGAGCCCCCGGCGGTGCCGATGCACCCGTCGCACCAGTCCTGGGCGGCCATCCACTCCAGGGTGGCGGTGCCGTCCTCCACCTCGTAGGAATGGGGGACCCAGGCCCCGGTGCTCTCCCCCTTGCCCCGCACGTCCTGGATAACCAGGGCGTACCCCCGGCAGACGTACCGCAGCCAGCTTTCCGCCCCCTCCTCCCGGTTGTAGGGGGTGCGGATGAGGAGGGCGGGCACCGGCCCCCTCCGGGCCGCCGGCAGGTAGACGTCGGTGGCCAGCTCCGCTGTTCCGTCGCTGGTGGGGATGCGGAAGGTCTGCACCGGCTCCACCGGGGAAAGGGCCTCCCCCTGGTAATCCGCCCAAAGGGCCAGGGGAGTCCTTCCCTCCAGGCCGGAGCGCACCAGCACCACCGTCACCTCCCGGCAGGGGGTGACAAAGGCCGCCACCCGGCCCCCCTCCAGCAGGACGTTGGCGGGGAATTTTTTGCTGCGCTGCCGCCAATAGCCGTCCCGCCCCCGCCGGTACTCCCCAACGGCGGCAGAGACCGCCTCCCCCTCCCCGGAGAGGGCCGCTTCATACTCCTCCAGGCGGGAGAGGACCTCCACCGCGTCCAGCTTCGCCAGGGCTTTCAGCCTGGCCGCCTCGGCGGGGGTGACGGGGTGCTCCGCCCCCCACTCCAGGGTGTACAGGTCCCGCAGGGAACCGGTGACCGGGCCGCCTTTTTCCGGCGGCGGGACCAGCCGGGCGATGGGGATGGCGGAAAAGTGCAGGATGAATTCGTTCTTCATGGCGTCAGATTCCTTTCTATGTTGTATTCTAAGGTTTTCCCCAGTCCCCACCTCTCTTAACTCTGGAACAAAAGAAACAAAAGGAAGAACGAGCCGGATGGTTTCGCCGTTCTTTTAGAGGGCCCCGCCCTATCCTCCAGCACCATCGCCCCAGTATCCTCCGGCCTCATCCGGAGGATACTGGGGTAAACGGGGCCTCACAGAACTGCCCTGCATTCTGGGGAAATTGCTTCTTCCGAGCCAATCCCCCAAAGGGCAGGGATAAAGGAGAGGCGGGAAGCCGCCTGATGTACAGCCCTCTTCCGGACACAGTGCTTACTTTTTAAGAAACGCTCCCAGCCGTTTATCTTCCATTTTAATATGGGTGACCAAGGTGGCAATGTGAGCGTTGAGGCTGCTCAGGTCGGCAATGCTGGGGCCGGCCGCCGGGATTTTGTCGGCGATTTCCCGCAGCCGGCGCTCATAGGCGGCATGGAACTGCTTATGGGAGGCTATGTTGGGGTATTTATACTGGGCCTGAAGTTGCTCCTCGTGGGCGAAGTGCTTGTCCACATAGTCCAGCAGAAATTTAAGCGCAGGCTCCATGACGGACCTCCCCTGGCCCTTTCCACAGGCGTCGATCAGCGCGTTGACCGCTCGGAACAGCTCGCGATGCTCTCCATCAATGATGGCATTTCCTGTCTCCAAATCCTTTGTCAGTTCATATTTCACTTCGGTGAACTCCTTCCATTTTATTCTTTTATTCTGCCAAGTGCAGAATTGTAATTCCTATTATAACAAAATTAAAATTGATAATCAATACTAAATTATCCAATTCGTATCGAATCACCGGCAAAGCGGAGTGGGATCCGGCAGCCCCCATCCAACCGGCTACGAATGGGCCAAAGCCATGCCCCGCTCCCGTTCCACCCACCCCCGGCGGGGCCGGTGGATGTAGGTGATGGGACAGCCCTGGTAGCCCCCCATCTCCATCTGCACCAGGACCACCTCCGGGCGGTTGTTAAAGCGCAGGGGGATAACGCTGTTCCCAAGGCCCCGGCTCACCACCATGCTGGTGCCGCCGCTGGTGTAAAGTCCTGCGTCGTACCGGGGGAAAAGCCCCTGGTTCGGGGCGATAAGCCCCCCCACAAGGGGCAGGCGGAACTGACCGCCGTGGGCGTGGCCCGCCAGCACCAGATCCACCCCGCAGCCGCTGTAAACGTCAAACAGCTCCGGCCGGTGGGAAAGCAGGAGGGTATACCCCCTTTCCCCCTCCAGCAGCGCCCCCAGCTTGGCCCGGACCATGGCGGGAGCCTCCCCGAAAAGCTCCCCCGCCCCTGCGAAGGCGGGGTCCGAAAGCCCCGCCACGGTGATGGCTTCGCCGTCCCGCCAAAGGGCCGCCGCCCTGTCCTCCAGCACCACCGCCCCGGCCTCCTCAAGGCCCGCTTTCAGGGCGGCATACTGGGGAAGATGGGCCTCGTGGTTGCCGGGGACATAGTAGACCGGGGCGATTTTAACCGCCTCTGCCACAAAGGCCAGGGCGGTTTCTGTATCGGTATGTCCGGCGTCCACCAGGTCGCCGGTGATGGCGATGAGGTCCGGGGCGCTTTCGGCCAGCAGCCCCAGCAGCCTCTCGTTTCCCGCCCCGAATTCCGCATTGTGCAGGTCGGACACCTGGGCCACCCGAAAGCCGGAAAAGGCCGGGGGCAGGCGGCTGCCGGGGACGGTGACATGGCTCACCATCAGGGCGGTGTTGCCCCACAGGGTCCAAAGGAGGAGAGCCAGGGCCAGGCAGAGCCCCCCCGCTTTCCAGAGCAATGGTTTCTTCACGGTTCATATCCTCCTGGCAGATGGGCTAGGAATGGGCCCATACCGCGCCCCGCTCCCGTTCCACCCACCCCCGGCGGGGCCGGTGGATGTAGGTGATGGGACAGCCCTGGTAGCCCCCCATCTCCATCTGCACCAGGACCGGGACCGGGTTTATCCCCAGCTCCTCCCTGGGCGGGAAGGGCTCCAAAAAGCGGTGGGAGAGGTAGTAGAGCTGCACCGAGCCGTCCAGGGTGAGGGTCTCCCCGCCGATCTCATAGGAGCGGCCGTCGTCAAACCGCCCGTGGAAGGTCTGGTCGCTGCTTTCGGCCGGGTAGTCCACCACCTCCAGCATGGGCCAATCGGCCTCGATGCGTTCCAACACCTCCGTCTTCTCCTCCTCGGTCAGGATGCTGCCGGAGAGGTCCACCACCAGTACCTGCCGGGGGTAGTCCTTTGCGTCCTGGCGGATGTACTGCCGCTCCAGGGCCAGGCCATCGCAGAGGAGGCGATGGTACAGCCCCACCGGCTCCCCCGGCGTGCCCCGGCGGTTTTTCCACAGGAGGAGGCCCCCGGCGGCCATCGAGAGCAGGGCCAGGGCCATCACCCCGGCTAGTATCTTGTTCCGAAAATCGTTGTGGTACATGGGGTACATTGCGGCTCCTTTCCGGCGGCAGCCTGGAGATTTTAGACAGGCGCTTATTTACATTGGGCCTAAACTCTATTATAATAAAAAACAGCTTAGAAAACAAACCCCCCAGGGGAAAAAGGAGTAAAAATATGGAAAGAATGTTTGGTACTGTGGTGCGGGGGGTCCGGGCCCCCATTATCCGGGAGGGGGACGACCTGGCCGCCATTGTGGCGGATACCGTGGTGGCGGCCCTCCAAAGGGAGAACATCCCCATTGGGGAAAAGGATGTGGTGGCGGTCACCGAGGCGGTGGTGGCCCGCGCCCAGGGGAACTACGCCACGGTGGACCAAATCGCCGCCGACGTCCGCCGGAAGCTGGGGGGGGAGACCATCGGGGTGGTGTTCCCCATCCTCAGCCGCAACCGCTTTTCCATCCTGCTGCGGGGCTTTGCCAGGGGGGCGAAAAAAATTGTCCTCCTCCTCTCCTACCCCTCCGACGAGGTGGGCAACCACCTGGTGAGCCAGGAGGCCCTGGATAAGGCCGGGGTGGACCCCTACCGGGATACCCTTACGAGGGAGCAGTTCCGGGAAAAGTTCGGCACCGTCCTCCATCCCTTTACCGGGGTGGATTACATCGATTTCTACACCTCCATCATCGAAGGGGAGGGGGCCCAGTGCCAGGTTCTGCTGAGCAACGACCCCACCGCCATCCTGGCCCACACCAAAAATGTCCTCACCTGCGATATCCACACCCGCCAGCGCACCAAGGCCATCCTCCGGGCGGCGGGGGCGGAGCGGCTGGCCGGGATGGACGACATCCTTTCCGCCCCGGTGGAGGGCAGCGGCTACAACCCGGACTACGGCCTTTTGGGCTCCAACAAGGCCACCGAGGAGCGGGTGAAGCTCTTCCCCAGGGACTGCCGGGCCTTCGCCCTGGCGGTGCAGGAAAAAATACGAGCCGCCACCGGCAAAACGGTGGAGGCCATGGTCTACGGGGACGGGGCCTTCAAGGACCCGGTGGGGAAGATTTGGGAGCTGGCCGACCCGGTGGTCTCCCCCGGCTTCACCGATGGCCTCACCGGCCAGCCCAACGAGGTGAAGCTGAAATACCTGGCGGACAACAACTTCGCCCACCTCACCGGCGAGGCCCTTCAGGAGGCCATCAAGGAGTACATCCGCCAAAAGGACGGGGACCTCACCGGCCGGATGGAGAGCCAGGGCACCACCCCCCGCCGTCTCACCGACCTCATCGGCTCCCTCTGCGACCTCACCTCCGGCTCCGGGGACAAGGGCACCCCCATCGTCTACATCCAGGGGTACTTTGATAACTACACCCAGTGAGTAATGATTGACGGATTATAAAGAGGTTGGACGGATGGTATCTATAGATAGCTTCCCGGAATGGGAGGAACTCCGGGAAAAGTTTCTTTCTGACCCCAAGGTGGCTGCGGAATATGAGGACCTGCGTCCTCAATATGAGCTTATTTCCCAAATTATCGAGGCCCGGATTGCCCAAGGTCTTACCCAGGCGCAGCTCGCCGAAAGAACCGGCATCTGCCAAAGCAACCTCAGCCGGTTGGAGGGCGGCAACTGCAACCCGTCTCTGGAGCTGATGAACCGGGTTGCCAGGGGCCTCGGAATGGAGCTGCACATCGAGCTGCGCCCAGCGCAAAGGCCGCAGTGATTTTTTCAAAGGCGGAATAAATCCCCTCCTCCCTTCCCACACTACAGGGGAAAGGAGGGGTGTCTATGAACGCCTTTATCGACCGCTCCGGCTGCATCGGCTGCGGCCTCTGTCCCACCCTCTGCCCGGCGGTCTTCGCCATGGGGGAGGACGGCCTGGCGGAGGTCATCGTCCCGGAGGTCCCCGGCGCGGCGGAAAGCGCGGCCCTGGAGGCCCAGCAGAACTGCCCGGTTATGGTAATCTCGGTGGACTGAACCACAGCGCCCCTGGAGCGGCCTGCTCCGGGGGCTCTTATTTTGGGGGGATGGAGGGCCGTCCCTCCCCTTCCCCCCGGAAAAAGCCGCGGCAAAAAGGCCCCCAATCTCCCGGACCGGCTTGAAATTCTGTCCAAAATATACTAATATATAGGGTAGACAGTCCCCTTAAAAATAAGAACTGTGAAGGAGCTACGCAAATGAAAGTATTGGTAATCAATGCCGGAAGTTCTTCCCTCAAGTACCAGCTCATCGAGATGAGCGACGAAAGCGTGCTGGCAAAGGGCAACTGCGAGCGCATCGGCGTGGACGGGCACATCGGCCACAAGACCGCCGCCGGGGTCAAGGTGGAGTACGACGCCAGCTTCCCCTCCCACAAGGAGGCCTTTATGGAGCTGGTGAAGGTCCTCACCACCGGGGAGGGCAAGGTCATCGACGACATGAAGGAAATCGCCGCCATCGGTCACCGGGTCCTCCACGGCGGGGAGATTTACAAGGTCTCCAGCGTGGTAGATGAGAAGCTCATCTCCACCGTGGAGGAGCTTTCCGAGCTTGGCCCCCTCCACAATCCCCCCCAGGCGGTGGCTATGCGGGCCTGCCGGGAGGTCTTTGGGGAGAATGTCCCCATGGTGGCGGTCTTTGATACCTCCTTCCACCAGACCATGCCCCCCAAGGCCTATATGTTCGGCATCCCCTACGAGTATTATGAGAAGTATTCCATCCGCCGCTACGGCTTCCACGGCACCAGCCACCGGTATGTCTCCGGCCGGTACAAGGAGCTGACCGGCGGGGTGCGCAGCCTCATCACCTGCCACATGGGCAACGGCTCCTCCATCTCCGCCATTAAGGACGGCAAGGTGGTGGATACCTCCATGGGCCTCACCCCCCTGGACGGCTTCATCATGGGCACCCGCTGCGGCGGCATCGACCCCTCCGTCGTCACCTATGTGATGAACAAGGAGGGCTTCACGCCGGACCAGATGTCCAACCTGATGAACAAGAAGTCCGGCTTTTTGGGCATCTCCGGCGTCTCCTCCGACTGCCGGGACATCAAGGACGCCGCCGCTGCTGGCAACCCCCGCGCCCAGCTGACCCTGGATATGCTCATCTACCAGGTGAAGAAGGTCATCGGCGGCTATGCGGCCGGTATGGGCGGCATCGACGCCCTGGTCTTCACTGGCGGCATTGGTGAAAACGACGCCGCCATCCGGGCCGCCATCTGCTCCGATATGGAGTACATGGGCCTTACCATCGACGAGAAGGCCAACAACACCCGCAGCGAGGCCCGCATTTCCATCCCCGGCGCCAAGGTGGACGTTTGGGTCATCCCCACCAACGAGGAAATTCTCATCGCCAGGGACACGGTGGAGCTTTCCGGCCTGAAGTAAGCAGCCTTTCCACAAAACCGCAAGCCCCCGCTCCAAGACTTTGGAGCGGGGGCTTGAATCTTACGGAAGCAATGTAAGAGAAATCTTGGATAATTTCCCCCCATCGCTATTAAGCCCGTGAAAATAAATGCGGTTTGCTACAATATCCGCAGCTCTTATAAGTGGTACTATACTAGAATTGCAAAAATGCAAACTCAATTTTCCCATTTCGGGAAAAATCGGGGGAAAAAACTGGGCATAATTATAATTGTAGGTTCCACTTTTGAACTCCTGCTCCAAGGCCTCACGCAATTCATACCGGCCATTTGTTGCAGTTGTATGCTCATCGCAAAAAATATGTATATTCTTTACATTGTCAATTTGAACTATCCCTCTGGTAATTAAAGTCTGTAAGGCTCGCTTTAAACCTATTTTATACGCATAATCAAGGTATCTCTGCTTAGACTTCTTATCCCTAAAAATTTGATCAAGTATTCTTTTTTGATTTATAATTATGCCAAAGGAAAAAGCGTTATTGAGTGAACGAAAAAGTTTTCCTTTCTCTATGTTTGTTATTGTACAAGCTTTAAGCTCCTCATCATTTGAATACTTACAGTCACCTGTAGAAGTATCTATTGATTGGCGAATTGCTCTTTCCGCTGCAAGATACCTTCTTGTATATTCTTCTACTTGGCATCCGTCAAAAAGGATTAACCCACCATACACAAAAATATCATTGTGAATCTTGTCAAAAACTCCGGACTCATCAGAATATACAAATAAATCCATTTTGATCTCCTTAAAAAAAAACCGCCTTTCGGCGGCTTCCCCGTGGCCGGTGCCAGCACATGACACTTAAACGTTAATTCGGTTACACGGGTGTACAGCGCAATCTTGCCTGCAATTATATTATATGCGTTTTTTTCGCTTTTGTCAATCAAGTGGAGCGAAACCGCTGGAAAATCAAAACATCTCCCCATTGGCTTTACTTCTTCCGAAACAGCAGCGGCAGGCAGCCAATCCCCCCCATGGCCGCCAGGATGTAGGCGGCGCGGCCGGCGGTGGTGGCCCCTCCCCCCAGGTAGAGGCTCACCAGGTCCAGCTGGAGGAGGCCCACCAGCCCCCAGTTGATGCCGCCGGCAATGGCCAGCAGCAGCGCCAGTTTTTCCAGCATCCCAAAGCCCTCCCCTCTTACTATACACCCCTTAGTATGGAGAGGGGACCTTTAAATATACCCGCAGCAAAAGGCAGCCAAAGAAAATCTTCGGCTGCCTTCTTTTTTCTGCTGGAAGGTTTAGCTCTCGCTCTGCTCTGCGTCCCCGGCGGGATTATCCTCCCCGGCGGGAGCATCGCTATTTTCCGGCGCCGGGGGTTCCTCCTGGTCCGAAGGGGTCTCCTCCCCTTCCACCTGCTCCTCCGGGGGCACGATGGGGCCCTCTCCGCCGGCGGTGAGCTCCTGGTAGTAGTTCTCCGCCAGGTCCGGCCGGGCCTCATTCATCAGCAGGCTGTAGTAAATGTTCCGCGATTCGTCGCTGTAGTTTTCCACCAGGTCGGCAAAGTGGTCGGCGTAGAGGCTGCCCCAATTTGCGGCAATTTCATCGTACCCGTTGGGCAGCCAGCCATTTTCCAGGTTCGGCTGGGTGTAGATGGTGTCCACCAGCTTCACCAGGTTCTGGACGTCCATCTCCAGCTTCAGGCGGTTGTCGATATCCAGGGCGTAATAGACCCTCTCGTCGTTCTCCCTGGATTCAAAGGTGATGCCGAAGTTTTCCGTGTAAATCCCTTGGGCTTCCATCTTGCTCAGCAGCTCCCGACAGACCTGGGCGAACTCCTCCTGGCTGGCGTAACCGTCCAGCAGGTGGACGCGGGTGCGCAGATAGCTTAGTTCATAGACGTACCGGCCATCAGGAGCCTTTTGGTAGAACACGGGGCCGTAGTCCACGCCGCCGTTTACATAGAAGACCTCCACCCGCTGGTCCCCCTTGAAGGCGTTATAGAGCTTCTCCCGCTCCGCCTGGAGGAGCTCCGCCTCGCTGGTGAACCGCTCCGGGCTGATGTAGTACATGGCGTAGGGCACCAGGGCCACGCAGAAGCTCCCCATCACCAAAAAGATGCAGATGAGCCCGCTGGCAAAGTCGTACTTGTAGGTGCGGTCCTTGCTGAAGAAGTACCGAATCAGCACCTCCACCCCCAGGCTGATGAGGATGAGGGGGGCCAGGTAGGAGATGATGCGGATATCGAAGGAGGGGTTCATCATGTACAGCAGGATAGCCACCCCGATGAGGATAAGGGAGACCCCCAGGGTCATGGTCCCCACCCGGCGCACCGTCTTCTGCTTTGCCTTTTCCTCCCGGCGCAGCAGCCGCTCCTCCTCGGCCCGGCGCTTTTGCTCCTGACGGCGCTCCTCGTCCTGGTGCCTGCGCTCCTGGCGGCGCTGTTCCTCTTCGGCCCGGCGCTGCTCCTGGAGCAGCTTCAGCTCCAGCTTCTGGGCCTCCCGCTGGGCAGCCTTATCCTGGCGCTGGGTTTCCTGCTGGGCCCTGCGGGCCTGGGCCTCCTCCTGCCGGGTTTGGGCCTGGGCCTTGCGGGCGGAGCGCTGCTCCCACACCGAGGGGGCAAAGACGGTCTTCTCCTCCTGGCCCTCCGGGGCGCTTTCGCCCTCCTGGGGGGCCTCACTGGTTTTTGGCCCGCCGGAAATCTCCGGCTGGGCTTTTTCCTCTTCCGGGGAACTCTCCTCCTGGGGGAGCTGGCTGGTTTCCATCCGGGCCGCTTCCTCCGAGGGACCCTCCCCCTGGGGGCTATCATCGGGTTGGCGTGCATTCATACCCTCTGGCTGGGCTGTTCCCTCCTCCGGGATGGGGAGCCCCTCCTCCCGCTCAAGCAGATCGTTTGTCATGGCGCTTCTCCTTTCTGCTGTCCTCCCGCTCCCCGTACTGGGGGTAGTCCTCCACCCTGTCGGCGGGCATCCGCTTGCCCCGCACCAGCCAGATCCCCAGGGCAATAATGCCAAAGGAAAGGAGCATGTTGGGCAGATTATCCAGGAAATCCGCCAGCCACAGGGGGAGGATGTCGTTGCGCCAGAACCAGTGAAGCAGCCGGTTATAGATGCTGAGAAGCCCGGCGCAGATAAGCCCTATCCCCAAGGCCACGTGGTATTTTCCCACCATATCCCCCAGGGTGAACCGTCCCCCCAGCAGCTCCTGGAAGAAAAACTCGTCCCGCTCCTGAAGCTCGGTGAGGGCGTAGTAATCCAGGTTGCGCAGGGTAAGGGTATCAAAGAAGGAGTAGAACCACAGCACCGGCATGATAAAGATAATCCAGGGGAACATGGTGGCGCCGATGGCAAGGGCGAACCAAAAGAGGATCATAATTCCTATACCCCGCTTCATCAGGCCCAGGTACATCTCCCCGGCGCCGGGCCAAAAGGCGCACAGGAGGCTGAACAGTCTACTCTTTCTCATGGCGAATCGCTCCTCTCAAATCAATGGCCCGCAGCTGGTCCATAAGGCCGTATAGTCCGTCGTTTACCTCGTCGGTGAAATTTTCCAGGCGCTGGCTGATGGATACCGTGTCCTTTTCCGGCTCCGCCCGCGGAGGGGCCAAGGGAATATCCCGGATGGTGCTGAAGACGCCGGTGCTCCACAGCACCAGGGTGAGGCTGGCGGCCACCGCCATGTGGAAGTAGCGGTTTACAAAGACCTTCACCGCCCGCTTGCGCACCGCGGCAAGCACCCCCTGGCGCATCAGCTCCGGAGCCTCCAGCAGGGTCTCCTCCGCCAGCAGGGCGGTGTACCGCTCCACGCACAGGTCACAGTAGGCCAGGTGTTCCGAGACCTCCAGCCGCTCCAGCTCCCCCAGGGAGCCTTCCACCAGGCTTTCCAGGCCAAAGGTTGTGAGACACCCGGTCTCGTCGTCAAACAGGAGCCTTTCTTCCGGTTCTCTCATGGCCGCGCTCCCTCCTTGATAATTTTTTGCAGGGTCAGCTTTGCCCGGTACAACTGGGTTTGCACCGTTTTCCGGGGCCGCCCCAGGGCTTGTGCGATTTCATCAACGCTCTTTTCCTCCAGGAAGTACAGTACCGAAACCTTCAGGTAGGGCTCGTGGAGGGAGCGGATGATGGCCCGGATGTTCTCCGCCCCTTCGCTGACGATGTAAAGGTCGTCAGGGGCGCTTTCCAGGTCCGGGGCCGCCGGGCCTGGGCCGCTTTCCATCCCCTCCTGGTCCTCCCTTGCCAGCTGGACCCGGCGGACATAGGCGCTTTTCAGGTGGTCCTTGGCCTTGTTGGCGGCGATGCGGCAGAGCCAGGGCTTCATGTCCTCCTCCCGGCACCGGTCGATGTGGGTATAGGCGGAAAGGAAGGTTTCCTGGCAGAGGTTCTGCGCCTCAAAGTGGTCCCGGACCATTTGGTAGCAGATGGTGTACACCAGCTTCTGGTACTGCTCCACCACCGTGCCAAACTGTTCGTTTGTCATTCCGCTGTCCATCACCACCCTATGGGAGCCGGCCGGATAGTTCACGGGGGTCTTTTTTCGGCCAGTCTCTGCAACGTCCTTCGTATACTTAGACGAGGTTCCCCCTTTTGCGGCTTCAAAATACAGGGATTTTTCTGAAAAAATTTTTCAGACAGAAAAAACCGGAGACGGCTCCGGTTTTGATTTGCAGAAATAGAGCGTGGGGGATATACCTGTGTTCCTAGGCTCCCCACCGGCCCCACAGGGGCCGTTACATCGTTAAAA
>OFHO01000934.1_pt1 | contig 23840 bp, 15 predicted proteins | sample 1521531 | NCBI WGS metagenome assembly OFHO01 (sample SAMEA3504124, study PRJEB24116) | mouse gut metagenome | biome: mouse gut; feature: mouse-associated habitat; material: faeces | place: Denmark | collected 2011
TCCGAATGGACTTTTTATTTTTTATCAAGTGTTCAATTTAATTTTACAATCAGCGTTCAAATAATTTAGGATATTTTTTCTGAAATTGAGCTATTTTGTCATAGCTTTGGTCTAAATCATGTTCTACTTCTCGATAGATCGGAATTATATCCTGGTAGACCTGCACATTTTTTTGATTTGGAAAGTAGACTTTACTGTCATCTATTTCTTTCACTATTTTGTCTAAGCTATCCTCTTCATTCAAGCCTAATTGTGCTAGAAACATGGCTGCTAAAGTTCCACTTTGATCATTTTTAATTACCACTACTGGTAAATTAAAAATATCAGCAATTAACTGCCTTACAAAATCACTTCTTACAAAGCCGCCAGTGACTCTTAATGCTTCTGGTTCCCCTATTTTTTCGCGCAAACCTCTAGCTGCACCTAAAAGATTAAAGACAATACCTTCTAAAACACTCCGCGCCATTTGCGGTTTAGTGTGGTTTCGACTTAATCCAATAAAAGATCCGCGAGCTTGAGCATTCCAAATTGGTGCTCGCTCTCCCCCTAAGTAGGGATGAAAAATTAAGCCATTACTGCCTGCAGGAACAGTTTCAGCAACATTAATAAAATCTTCTGCAGTTTGATCGGGCCCAAAAATCGTTTTTCTAGCCCACTCAAAGACGATTCCCCCATTATTTACTGGACCACCAAGAAGATAATGACTTTTATCGACTGGATAACAAAAGAAGCGATTTTTTGAGTCAACTATTGCTTTAGGTGCAATTGCTCTTACAGCCCCTGATGTACCAACATTTAGTGCAAAGTATTTTTTATCTAAAACACCAACACCAATTGTTGATAAATATCCATCACTAGCTCCTAAAATAATTTTTGTTTCAGAATTTAAACCCAATTTTTGTACATATTCTGCTTCTACTTTTCCAACCACATATTCTGGTTTAGCTAAGTTGGGCAATTTTTCTGGATCTAGTTCAATTTTATCAAGTAATTTCCTATCCCAAGTTAAAGTGTGGAGATTAAGCAAGCCAGTTCCAGCTGCCATCGTTGTATCGGTCACTATCGTGCCAGTTAAACGCCAAATAATATATTCTTTAATTCCAATCCATTTTTGCACCTGTGCAAAAAGTTTAGGATTTTCTTCTTTAATCCACAGTAATTTATACACAGGAGCCATTGGATGAGGCGGCATCCCTGTCTGTTGATAAATATCTTGCGCAAGACCATTTTCTTTTGCTTGAGCCACAAGCTGGCTACTTCGATTATCTGCCCAAGTAATACTGTTAGTCAGTACTCGATTGTCTTTTCCAATGCCGATTAAACTATGCATTTGACTCGACCAAGAAATTGCTTTAATTTTTCCTGCAACTCTTTTACTTAAGTCAAAAATAATCTTTTGAACAGCATTAAATATTACTTGTGGATCTTCTTCAGCCTGATCTACTTGTTCTTGAATTAAAGGGTAAGGAATTGATAATTCTTCAATCTTTTTACCATTTCCTCGATACAATACACCCTTACTTGCTGTTGTTCCGATATCCATCCCAATTATATAGTCCATAAGCCGCCCCTTTCTTTTAAAATATATTTTCTCACAAAAAAAGAACAATCCCTAGAGATTGTTCTTTGGTGGTCAAACAATGCGTGACCACTGTGCGTAGAATTATTGTTTTTAGGTGATGTTACTTCTTAAGATTTTCGTTGACGAAGGCTTCGATCTTATCGTCAGAGTCTTTCAAGAACGGAAGCATGTCACTTTCCGTCTTCATGGTATCTCTACCATTCTTTTCCATAAAGTAGTCCCATAGTGCGTCTCTAACAGGCATGTCAGAATCGCTCCAATCAAAAACTTCCTTCATGTGACGGTCTAACAATTCTGTCTTAATAACTTCATCTGCCATCTTAAAATTACCTCCTAAATAAATTCTACAAAACCTATTATAGTCTTTTTATTCGTTCTATGCGAATTTAAAACAATTCTTTCCGCATTTTTGCCTTACATCGAGCTTTCGCTTGAAGTAATTGATAACGACTATAGTTTGTCTCCTTACTCGCTTCTTCAATCGTTAACTCTCCCAGAAAAACTTTGAGCGCAATTACCTCTTTTTCTGACAACTTGTTAATAAATTTTTGATACATTTCCTTTCTAGGTGTGATGTGCATCTCTTCAACTTCTTCTTTAATCAAATTTTTATGCACCACATTGTCATAGGAAATAGCCTTAGTAAAAGACGTTCTTTTCTGTGCTAATTCATACCTTAAGAGTGATCGGAGATGATTATAAAATTTTGTCCGATAATACGCCCCAAAACTATTTGCTCGTTTCTCATCGTAGGTACAGCAACTTTGATAACACATGATTAATGCTTCTTGTTCCCAGTCATCATGATCAAAATTACGAATGAAAAAATTTAGCTTCGCTCCATTGATTAAAGGCCGATACCGCTCTACTAGTTCATGCAAAGCATCCATATCTTGCTCTTCTTTTACACGTCGAATCAAATAAACTTCATTCAATCTTTCCATTTCGGAAATTCCTCCTTTTCTATTTGGTAATAAGAATAAAAAAGAAAAAATCTCATTCTAAGGGAACGAATGTTTATTAATCACAGGTATAGAGCAATTGTACTTTGTTAATGATCAAGACTTTATTGTGTGTCTGTTTTTATAACTATAAGCAATAAAAAATTGTCACTTAGCTCTTTATAAAACTAAATGACAATTTTTTCTAATCTTTAATTATTTTTCAGGATGACGACTATTGAACATCCCATAAAGCAAAACACCAGTTGCAACACTAGCATTTAATGATTGAACATGTCCAACCATTGGAATAGTTAAAGTTTGATCCATTTGCTTTAACAATAATGGAGAAATTCCCTTACCTTCATTACCAATCACAAGCACTGTCTTTCCTTTGGCATTCCACTTACGATAATCTTCACCTTCCATGGCAGTACCAAAAATCCAGTAACCACGCTTTTTCAGCATCTTAGTAGTTTGAACTAAGTTATTAACTCGAGCTACTGGCACATAATCAATTGCACCCGTTGAAGTTTTGGCAACAACAGAAGTTAAACCACTTGCTCTTCTTTTTGGAATAATGACTGCATCCACGCCGGTCGCATCACAAGTTCTTAAGATCGAACCTAGGTTATGGGGATCTTCAATTGAATCAAGCATTAAGATAAATGGTTCTTTTCCTTCTTGGTCAAACTTATCTAAGAGTTCATCTAAATCAGCATATTCAAATGGAGCTACAGTTAAAACCAAACCTTGGTGATTTTCATGGTTAACCATTTGATCCAACTTATTTTTAGGAGCATTTTGAACAACTAGATTTTTTTTACGTGCTAATTGATAAACTTGATTAGCAAATTCTTCTTGAACACCATTTTGTAAAAATACTTTATTAATTAAGTTAGCATCCTGTGTTTTTAAAAAATCAATGCCAGCATGACGTCCATATACAAATTCATCATTATTTGAACTCATAATTATCTAGTCCTCCTTGTTCTACTTGGTCAATGCACCATTTTGCAAGTTCATCAACACGTTCTTTTTTACCTAATAAATCTAAGTATCCAAACATCGCTTCAAATCCAGTTGAGAGCTTGTAAGTGTTAATTGAAGTGTTTTTTGCATGTGTATGACTTTTAGCATTTCTTCCTCTCTTGAAGGCTGCTAATTCATCTTCATCTAGCATTTCTAAGTCTTGCATTTTAGTAATTAATGCTGCTTGAGCTTTTGCGGAAACATAATGTGTTGCATATCGTTGAAGCATTTGTGGTTTTACAATTCCACCCTTAACCAAGTGGCGTCTGATATAAACCTCATATACCCCATCCCCTAAATAAGCTAAAGTAAGAGGACCTAACCCATCTGGATTAGTATTTTTTTCTGTTAAAATCTTCGGCTTAAGCACGGTGCCACCTCGTTCCTTGTGGAGTATCTTCAATTACAATGCCTTTAGCCTGTAACTCATCTCTTAAGCGGTCACTTTCAGCCCAATCCTTATTTTTACGTGCTTCATCGCGTTGAGCAATTAATTTTTCAATTTCATCATCATTTTCAGCTTGCTCTTCCTTAAAGCTAACTCCAAAAATTTCGAGCCAAGCAATCAATAATTTTTTAGCACGCTTTAAAGCTGGCTTATCCACTTGATCTTTTTGCAAGTGATTATTTAAAGTTGTAGCCAAATCGTACATAATACTCAAAGCATTTTGAACATTAAAATCATCATCCATAGCCTCAATAAATTCAGCTTTTGCTTGCGTTAAATCATCTCTTAAGCCATTATCTTCAAGCTTCTCATTCTCATCATTTAGTCTAGCATCAAGATTACGCAAAGTATTTTGATAGCGTTTAAGAACAGTTTCAGCTTGTTTTAAGCCATCTTCAGAATAGTTAATTGGGCGACGATATTGAACACTAGACATGTAAAAACGTAAAACTTGTGGATCAATTTGCTTTAGAATATCATGCACAGTCACAAAGTTATGGAGTGATTTTGACATTTTTTCTTGTTTCTTACCTACTGTCACAAAACCATTGTGCATCCAGTAATTAACAAATTTTTTACCAGTCTTAGCTTCACTTTGAGCAATCTCATTTTCATGGTGTGGAAATTCCAAATCTTGGCCACCACCATGAATATCAATAGTATCGCCTAAGTACTTAGTTGACATTACTGAACATTCAATATGCCAGCCTGGACGCCCCTTTCCCCATGGAGAATCCCAAGCAATTTCATCCTCTTCTTTTTGAGCCTTCCATAAGGCAAAGTCAATTGGATCTTCTTTCTTACTTTGTTCTTCTTCATTAATATGCTCAGAAGCACCTTCTTCAAGTTCAGCAATATTTTGATCGCTTAGTTGACCATAGTTAGGGAATTTTCCAGCACGGTAATATACATCCCCATCAACTTCATAAGCAAAGCCTTTATCAATTAAATCTTGAACAAAGTCGATAATTTCTTTAATTTCATGAGTTGCGCGTGGATGAAGAGTAGCTGGCTCAATATTTAATGCTTCGGTATCTTCCATAAAAGCCTTAATGTAGCGCTCAGCAAGCTTTTCGACAGTTGTATGTTCTTTACGGGCCTCATTAATCATCTTATCGTCAACATCGGTGAAGTTAGAAACATAATTCACATCATAGCCTCGATACTCAAAATATCGACGAATTGTATCAAATGCAATCACACTGCGGGCATTTCCAATATGAATATAATTATAAACAGTTGGTCCACAAACGTACATGCTTACTTTTCCAGCTACTAATGGCTTAAACTCTTCTTTTTTTCGAGTTAAAGTATTAAAGACCTTCATGATCATCCCTCTTTCATTTAAGACATTCTTTCATAACTATTCTAACAAAAAAAGCTACGCTTTCACGTAGCTTTAACTGTATTAAATAATTAAAGACCTAAATCACTTAATTGCTTTAAAGTTAAGTCAATGTGCTTGTTAACTTTTTCCTTACCCATTAACTCAATAGCTTCACCAATACCAGGTCCAACCATTGAACGAGTAGCAGCAATTCTAATTGGCATAAATAATTTTCTACCCTTTACCCCAGTTTCACGACGAGTAGCTTGAATTGCGTTCATAGCTTGTACAGCAGTAAAGCGAGGAACAGCATTTAATTGCTTCTTGAATTCTTCAATTACAGGACGAGCATCGTCTTTCTTGATTTCTTCAATTTCCGCATCAGATAATTCTGGAGCTTCTTCAAAGAAGATCTTAGCAATATCTACAATTTGCTTAGTATAAGACATTTGTACAGCGTAAATATTTACTAATTGACGAACCCATTCCATCTTTTCTGGTGAAATTTCTTTATCAACTAAACCTGCTTCTTGTAAGTTATTCAAAGCAAGATCTAATAAAAGATCACGGTCTGCCTTCTTAACGTATTGGTTGTTAATCCATTCAAGTTTCTTCTGGTCAAAGGCAGCTGGTGACTTAGATAAACGCTTAGGATCAAATGACTTAATTAATTCTCTTTGTGAGAAAATTTCACTTTCACCAACAGGAGACCAGCCAAGTAAGGTAATAAAGTTGAACATTGCGTCTGGTAAGTAACCAAGGTCACGGTATTGTTCAATAAATTGAAGAACTGATTCATCACGCTTAGAAAGTTTTTTACCAGTTTCAGAGTTAATGATCAAAGTCATGTGACCAAACTTAGGTGGTTCCCAGCCAAGTGCTTCATAAACAACTAATTGCTTAGGAGTGTTAGCTACGTGGTCGTCCCCTCTAAGAACGTGAGTAATTTCCATTAGGTGGTCATCAATTACAACGGCAAAGTTGTAGGTTGGCATACCATCACGTTTTTGAATAACGAAGTCACCACCGATAGTATCTGATTCAAATGATACCTTACCCTTAACCATATCTTCCCAAGCATAAGTTCTATTTTCAGGAATGTGGATACGAACAACTGGCTTTAAGCCTTTTGCTTCTGCAGCTGCTTGAACTTCTTTAATTTCATCAGCGGTCATGCCTTCATATTCATAAGTGTAGTGAGGAGCAATTCCCATTGCACGTTGTTCTTCACGTTGTGCTTCAAGTTCTTCCTCAGTCTTGTATGAATAGTAAGCTTTACCTTCATCAATTAATTGTTGAATATATTTATTGTAAATATCTTTACGCTCTGATTGGCGGTAAGGGCCAAAGTCGCCACCCTTATCAGGACCTTCATCCCAGTCAATACCTAACCAGTGCAAGTTTTCCATTTGGGACTTAGAACCACCTTCAACGTTACGTTTTTGGTCCGTATCTTCAATTCTTAAGACCATTGTCCCTTTATTGTGACGTGCAAATAGATAGTTAAATAATGCAGTACGTGCGTTACCAATGTGCAAGTGACCTGTTGGACTTGGTGCGTAACGAACGCGGATTTTTTGTTTTGCCAAAATTAAAGCGCCTCTTTCAAAATTTATTAAAATTCATCCATTTAAGTGTAACTTTTAACGAGCAAAAGTTCAATCTCTCTGCTAGTTAAAAACAAGTTTTAAAGCTTGTGGTAAACTTGCTACTCCAATTACTTCGATCTCAGAGTTATTCTTAAGCTCCTGGTTTAAGTTGTTTTTAGGAATAAAAATTCGCTTAAAGCCTACTTTTGCGGCCTCTTTAACTCTAGCTTCAATTTGATTAACTCTTCTAATTTCACCAGTCAAGCCAACTTCACCTACAAAGCAATCAGTCGAAGAAATTTCTTTATTTTTATAACTTGAAGCAACTGCCATGCAAATTGCAAGATCAATTGCTGGTTCATTTAATTTAATCCCACCAGTTGCAGTTAGAAAAGCATCTTGATTTTGAAGCATTAAGTTGCCTCTTTTTTCTAAAACTGACAATAAAAGTGCTACTCGATTAAAATCTAATCCTGAAGTTGTTCTTTTTGCATATCCGAATGCTGTTGGGGTTACTAAAGCTTGGATATCTGCAAGAAGAGGCCGCGTTCCTTCAAGTGAAACAACAACTGAGGAACCAGTCGAATTAGGTAAGCGTTCGTCTAAGAAAATAGCTGAAGGATTACTTACTTCTGCTAACCCTTCATTTTTCATCTCAAACATTCCAATTTCATTAGCTGCACCAAAACGATTCTTTACTGATCTTAAAATTCGATATGAGTGGTGCCCATCTCCTTCAAAGTAAAGAACGGTATCAACCATATGTTCCATAATCTTAGGCCCAGCAATTGCTCCTTCTTTAGTTACATGGCCAATAACAAAAGTAGTTATTTGTTCATTTTTAGCAATTTTCATTAGTTCACTTGTTACTTCACGTACTTGAGAAGCAGATCCAACCATTGAATCAAGTGAAGGTTCATTCATTGTTTGAATAGAATCAATTACCAAAAAATCTGGCTTAATTTCATCAATCTGGTCACGAATATTCTGCATATTTGTTTCTGGATAAAGCAAAATTCCGCTATTGCTTACTCCTAATCGATCTGCCCGCATCTTTATTTGACTTGCGGACTCTTCTCCTGAAACATATAAGACGCTATGTTCTTTAGCTAAAGCACCAGTAATTTGAAGCATTAAGGTTGATTTTCCAATTCCTGGATCTCCTCCAATTAAAACTAAAGATCCTGGAACAATCCCTCCTCCTAAAACTCGATTTAATTCTTCAAAAGGAGTCACAATTCTTTTTTCTTTCTCAGCTTTTACTTCAGTTAACTTTACTGGATCATTATTTCCAATTTTAGTCATCAACCGACTTGCAGTTGCCTTAGTTGATACTTTTTTAATTTCCTGTGTCTCTTCTTCAAATTGATTCCAAGCACCACAATTGGGACATCTTCCAAGATAGGAAGCAGAAATATATCCACAATTACGACACTTATAACGAGTTTTAACTTTTGCCATTAGTCATCATTCCTTGTTCCAGACGAACCAAATCCTCCAAGACGCTGTCTTTGAACTGGATCATCATTATCTGCTTTTAAGTAAGGCATAAAAATTCCTTGTCCAATTCGTTCACCCTTTTTGATCTTTAGCGGACGAACGCCGTAATTAATTAATTGAAAGTAAATTTCACCTTCGTTTTTTTCATTATTATAGTAGTCACTGTCAATTACGCCGATCCCATTTGGCAAAGTAACGTTTCGCTTATAAGTATTAGAAGAGCGATTAGCTAAAATTAGGACTTCATCCTCTGGCATGTACGCCTTAATTCCAGTTGGTACTAAAAATGGCTTTAATACTTTTTCAGCTAATTGTAGATCGTGTTCATTTAATTCATGACCATTTCTAATTAGTCTAAAAATTCGAACAAAGTTCATACACCAAATTGATGGCAAAACTATATCTTGTGCACATTCAAAGTCATAGCCCGCACTCGCAATTGTTTGGCGTTGAGGCAGGTGGAGGCCTGCATTACGGTATTTAGATACTATTTCAAAACCACGTTTTTTCATTTTTATCCTCTCTTACATTCACTTAGACCTATATTTTACGTTAATTTATTATACTTGTCCTACTTATATATACGAAAAAAACACTTATTTTTTGGGCCAATAAGTGCTTTATTTTTTATCATACTTTATTAACTGGAATATAAACTTGGGCATTATTTGGCAAAACATAATCCACATTATTATAGCCATTCCAGCTAGTTTGCATCCCATTCATTTTAGTTTGAATGTTATTAACTTTAACTGTGGTTAATCCTAGTGCTTGTCGAGTATTATTGGATAAGCGTTGCATTTCACTATTTGGAGCTATCTGAAAACTAAAATCATCAATTGTCGCATTTTTTCCTTGTAAATGATCACTCTGAGTATGGGTTAATGCTCCATGATAGTTCTTATATAAGGTCATTAAATCATCTAAAGGTAAATCAGTCCGAATATTATCTTTAGCCATGTCAAGTAAAGAATTCATTTGCATAATGTTTTTTGATTTATTAACTTTTGTCAGAGCACTAAGTAGAACCTGCTGGCCCCGTTTTTGACGGCCATAATCATTGTCAGGATCATCATATCTCATCCTACTATAGCCTAAAGCCTCGCTACCATTTAAATACTGCTTTCCTTTAGGATATGTATGCCCTTCATACTTAAAAGCAAAAGGATTATTAACAGTAACCCCACCAACAGCGTCTACGGTCTTTTCTAATCCACCCATATTAACCAAGGCATAATAATCAACAGGAACATCTAGTAATTCATGAACCTGCTTTTTTATTTCTCTAGGTCCACCTAAAGCGTAGGCTGCATTAATTTTGGTATATTCTACCTTATTTTTAGTTTCAACCCTTACTAAGGTATCTCGAGGAATAGCAGTTGTAGTTAAAATCTGTTTTTTAGGATTAACAGTAATTAATTCCAAGGTATCTGTATTTCCAGCATAACTCGTTCCTCGTCCTAAGGCTCCTACATCAGTACCTAATACCAAGATTGAAAATGGCTTGCCTTGTTTTAATTGCTGACGACTGGCTAAAGAATGATTAGTAGAAATCGTATTAGCAGTCGATTGAATTTTTTGGTATTCATAACCAAAAATTCCTAAAACCACCGCTATTAAAATCCCAACTATTGAGAAAAATAGATATTTTTTCTTGAATCTCATATTGTTCCTCCAAATTCCGTAATCAGAATAACAAAAAGAAATATCTAATTGTCCCTTTTATCTATTTTTTTAATAAAGCTTTAGGCTAATAAAAAAATTATTTATATCATATTTAAATTTTAAATATCTTGACTAGACATAACTCTTTATCCTACGCTAAAATATAATTAAGTTTTTTTTAATCAGGGAGGATTCTATGAGCAAAGAAATCACAAATGATCTTATTAATAATTTCGAAAATGACTTTAACTCAAGTAAGGTTAATCAAATTGCGGCTCGTGCTGCTCAAGAAAATGGCATTTTTAAAGCTAGCCAAAACTTACAAACTAAGATTGATTTAGACCCAACTTTTTCAATTGAAATCGACACTGGTAAAGTTGCTAACCAAAAACAATCTGGTCGCTGCTGGATGTTCAGTGCTTTAAACACAATGCGTCATTCAATTCAAAAGAACTTCAAAATTAAGGACTTTGAATTATCTCAAAATTACACTAACTTCTGGGACAAATTTGAAAAGTCAAACTGGTTCTTTGAAAATGTAATTGCTACTGCCGATAAAGATTTGGGTGATCGTAAAGTTGCCTTCCTATTTGCAACCCCACAACAAGACGGTGGTCAATGGGATATGCTTTGCGGGATAATTGAAAAATATGGTATTGTTCCAAAGAAAGTTTATCCAGAAACTGCTAATGCAACTAATTCAAGTGCTTTAAATGATACTCTAAATACCCTTCTTAGAAAAGATGGTCTTGAATTACGTAAGATGGTTCAAGATGGAAAGAGTGAAGAAGAAGTTCAAGAACGCAAAAACGAAATGCTTAAAGAAGTTTACCGTATTTTAGCTATTTCTCTTGGTGTTCCACCTAAAACTTTTGATTTTGAATACAAAGATGATGATGGTAACTACCATAGAGACGCTGACTTAAGCCCACAAGACTTCTTTAAAAAGTATGTTGATTGGGACTTAAGTGAATACATTTCCACAATTAATGCACCAACTAAAGACAAGCCTTTCCATAAAGTATTTTCTGTTGAATACTTAGGAAATGTGGAAGGCGGACGTCAAGTACGTCACTTGAACTTACCAATTGATGAAATGAAAGATTTGATTATCACTCAACTTAAAAACGGTGAAGTTGTTTGGTTTGGATCAAATGTTGTTAAAGACTCTGAACGTCAAGCTGGTTTACTTGATACTGAATTATATAAACGTGACGACTTATTTGATGTTGATTTTGACATGTCTAAAGCTGACATGCTTGATTCAGGCGAAAGCTTGATGGACCACGCAATGGTTATTACAGGTGTTGACCTAGTAGATGGCAAGCCAACTAAGTGGAAGATTGAAAATTCTTGGGGTGAAAAGCCTGGATTTAAAGGTTACTTTGTAATGAGTGACAGCTGGTTCGATAAATTTGTTTACCAAGCAGTTATCAACAAGAAATACCTTAGCGATGACTTAAAGAAGACTTTTGAAGAAGGCAGTAAAGAGCCAATTCAATTACTTCCTTGGGATCCAATGGGTGCTTTAGCTAATAATTATTAGAAATAAAAAATCATTCGGAATGCAACATAAAGCAAACTGAATGATTTTTATTTTGTCTCTTTTTAAATAATTTCTTATTATAAATTTAACAGATTATTATAGAATATTGAGCGTAGACCAAATATTAGACATACGTCCCTAAATTACATCTAATACTTAATTAAAAAAGAAATGTTTAAAACTAACTTTTAAATATACTCTCAATGATTAAATAAGGCCTGTGTTGTAAAAAAATTTTTTCTTTCTTATACTTAAGAAAAGAGGAATTTCAAAGGAGAAATGTGATGACAGTTCATATTACAAATATAAATGGTATGGCCCTAAACAGCGTAGCTCAAAATGCTCAAAATATGGTTGTAGATTTTGCAAAACAATTAGGGATGAATGAGTTCGGTATTTATGTTTATCATTGGAAAGAAGAGCCCTTACAAGCACGAAGCACTCGCTTTGATGGAATTATTGCATCTCTTAACGGTGGTGATACCGTCATTTTTCAATCTCCTAGTTGGATCGCGATTGAATGGGACCAAGCTCTTCTTGACCATATCAATCTTTATCCTAATATTAAAAAAATCATCTTTATTCATGATGTGATTCCACTAATGTTTGAAGTTAATCGCTATCTAATGCCGCAATATATTGACTACTATAATAAAGCAGATGTTTTAATTGTCCCATCAAAAAAAATGTACGATCTATTAAGAGAAAATGGATTAGAAGAAAAGCCTTATGTGGTACAACATTTTTGGGATCATCCAGCAACAGTCAACTACTTCATTACTCCTGAAAATAATAAAATAATTAATTTTGCAGGTAATGCAGAAAAATTTGATTTTGTTAAAAATTGGAACTGTCAAAATGTAAAGTTAAAAGTTTATTCAGATCCAGTAAATAATGATCCCGAACACAATGTTGAACTTACGGGATGGAAACATGATCCTGTTTTATTAGAAGAATTACGGCAAACCGGTGGATTCGGCTTAGTTTGGTCTGAAGAGCCATATTGGTCTGAATATATGAAAGTAAATGCTTCCTACAAGCTTAGCACCTACTTAGCAGCAGGTTTACCAATTATCGTAAATAGTACTACTCCAGAAGCTGAAACTATAAAAAACAAACATCTAGGTATTATTGCTGATAGTTTAGATGAAGCTCAAGCTAAAGTCCTTCAAATTAATGATGAGAACTATAACCAAATGGTTGATAGTGTTAATAACTTTGGTAGTTTAATTCGTGATGGTTACTTTACTAAAAAAGCATTAGTCGATGCTGTTGTAAAAGCCCAATACAATAATTAACTAAAAAACTCTCTGAGAATTTTATTTACTCTCAGGGAGTTTTATTTTTATTAAACTATATTTTTTTATACTTCTTCAAGATCGCCAGTTTCTGCTTGGCATTACGATATTTCAAGTAATCCCCGTCCTTTAATGCTGTATCGATACAAATATTTAGACGATAGTGATATGCTTCAATTTCTGTTGTAATATCAAAACCGAGCTGACTTAACAAACTTATTCTTTCTTCCACAGCTTCTAAAGGGAAAACGGCAGTCTTATTAGCCTGTGCAGAGACACTATTTTCAAAAATACGGTGCGTATAAATTGCTTTATTCATGTATGCAATTTTATCTGCTAATAAGTATATTTTCCATGTAGTTAGATCATCTTCTACGCGAGCATTAATGGGATAAACTATATTTTCAAAAAGAGATTTTTTATATAATTTTGCCCATGGCACAGCAAAAATGATGGACATATTATAAGGTACTGTCTCATATTCTACAGTAAACCATTCTTCTGGAGTGTAGGTCTTTTCAAAGTAATCATCTTCTTTAAGCCAAATCCCATATGCTCTTTTTTCTTCAATAAAATGATTAAAATTTCCTACAGCAATATCTGCATCATTCTTTTTCAACAGCTTATAAAGTTCTTCAATATGGGTTTCACCCAGCAAATCATCATGATCTACAAACAAAATATATTCACCAGTTGCCATTTCAAGACCAGCATTACGGCTTGAGCCTACTCCACCATTTTTCTTGTGTAAAATTCTTATGTTGGCATATTTTTCACGGTATTTTTCACATAATTCAGGTGTACTATCTGTAGATCCATCGTCTACTAAAATAATTTCTAGATTAGAATAAGTCTGCCTTAAGACACTATCTAAGCATTGAGCTAAATATTTTTCATCGTTATATACCGGGATAATTACTGAGATTTTTTCCATGTGCTGTCCTCTCATTGTTTTCTTACTACATGGTTACAACATATTTAAACCTATTATAGCTTAATATTTATGCTTTTCTTCATATTAATAAAAACAAAGCCTCGAGTTTCCAGAAAAGGAAGTCGAGGCTTTATTTATTATATTTAAGATCTATTAATCTTTATCTTCATCTTTACGTTTCTTACGTCTGAAGCCAAGCAATCCACCTAAAGCAGCGATCATTAATCCCAAGAAGCTTGAATTTGATTCTGCACCAGTTTGAGGCAATTTACCTCTACGGTGATCTTTCTTAGCTGCCTTATCTACAGATTCAGCATTTTTATGTTGTGGCTTAAGCGTATCAGTAGAAGTAGATTGAGTACTACTGTTATTCGGTGTTGATCTAGAGCCATTATTGTTAGTACTGTTCGTTGAGGTTGTCGTACTTGTTGATCTAGATTGACTCTTATTCATTGATACTGAGTTGCTCAAGCTCTCACTCGTGCTTACTGAGTTACTTAAGCTTTCGCTCATGCTTACTGAGTTACTCAAACTTTCACTCATTGACACTGAGTTACTCAAACTTTCACTCATTGATACTGAGTTGCTCAAGCTCTCACTCATGCTTACTGAGTTACTCAAGCTCTCACTCATGCTTACTGAGTTACTTAAGCTCTCACTCATGCTTACTGAGTTACTCAAGCTCTCACTCATGCTTACTGAGTTAGATAAGCTTTCGCTCATTGATACCGAGTTACTCAAGCTTTCACTCATTGATACCGAGTTACTCAAGCTTTCACTCATGCTTACTGAATTGCTTAAGCTTTCACTCATGCTTACTGAATTACTTAAGCTTTCACTCATTGACACTGAGTTACTTAAGCTCTCGCTCATACTTACTGAGTTAGATAAGCTTTCGCTCATTGATACTGAGTTACTCAAGCTTTCACTCATACTTACTGAGTTGCTCAAGCTTTCACTCATACTTACTGAGTTACTTAAGCTCTCGCTCATACTTACTGAGTTACTCAAACTCTCGCTCATACTTACTGAGTTGCTCATGCTCTCACTCATTGATACCGAGTTGCTTAGGCTTTCGCTCATGCTTACTGAGTTACTTAAGCTTTCACTCATTGATACCGAGTTGCTTAGGCTTTCGCTCATGCTTACTGAGTTACTTAAGCTTTCACTCATTGATACCGAGTTGCTCAAGCTTTCGCTCATACTTACTGAGTTACTCAAACTCTCGCTCATACTTACTGAGTTAGACAAACTTTCACTCATGCTTACTGAGTTGCTTAAGCTTTCGCTCATACTTACTGAGTTACTTAGACTTTCGCTCATTGACACTGAGTTGCTTAAGCTTTCACTCATCGATACGGAGTTACTTAAACTCTCGCTCATGCTTACTGAGTTACTTAAGCTTTCACTCATACTTACTGAGTTGCTCAAACTCTCACTCATGCTTACTGAGTTAGATAAGCTTTCGCTCATTGATACTGAGTTACTTAAGCTTTCACTCATACTTACTGAGTTACTCAAGCTCTCACTCATACTTACTGAGTTGCTTAAGCTCTCACTCATGCTTACTGAGTTACTCAAACTTTCACTCATTGATACTGAGTTACTTAAGCTCTCGCTCATGCTTACTGAGTTACTTAAACTCTCGCTCATGCTTACTGAGTTGCTCATGCTCTCACTCATTGATACCGAGTTGCTTAAGCTTTCGCTCATTGACACTGAGTTACTTAAGCTCTCACTCATACTTACTGAGTTACTCAAACTCTCGCTCATTGACACTGAGTTACTTAAGCTCTCACTCATGCTTACTGAGTTACTCAAACTTTCGCTCATTGACACTGAGTTACTTAAGCTTTCACTCATGCTTACTGAGTTGCTTAGGCTCTCACTCATTGATACCGAGTTACTTAAGCTTTCGCTCATACTTACTGAGTTGCTTAGGCTCTCACTCATTGATACTGAGTTGCTTAAGCTCTCACTCATGCTTACTGAGTTACTCAAACTTTCACTCATTGATACTGAGTTACTTAGGCTCTCACTCATTGATACCGAGTTACTTAAGCTTTCGCTCATGCTTACTGAGTTACTTAGGCTCTCACTCATGCTTACTGAGTTGCTTAGGCTTTCACTCATGCTTACTGAGTTACTTAAGCTCTCACTCATACTTACTGAGTTACTCAAACTTTCGCTCATTGATACTGAGTTGCTCAAACTCTCGCTCATTGACACTGAGTTACTTAAGCTCTCACTCATGCTTACTGAGTTACTCAAACTTTCGCTCATTGACACTGAGTTACTTAAGCTTTCACTCATGCTTACTGAGTTGCTTAGACTTTCGCTCATTGACACTGAGTTGCTTAGGCTCTCACTCATTGATACCGAGTTACTTAAGCTTTCGCTCATACTTACTGAGTTGCTTAGGCTCTCACTCATTGATACTGAGTTAGATAAGCTTTCGCTCATTGACACTGAATTACTCATGCTTTCGCTCATGCTTACTGAGTTAGATAAGCTTTCGCTCATTGACACTGAGTTACTTAGGCTCTCACTCATTGATACTGAGTTACTCAAGCTTTCGCTCATCGACACTGAGTTACTTAAACTCTCGCTCATACTTACTGAGTTGCTCAAGCTCTCACTCATACTTACTGAGTTACTCAAACTCTCACTCATGCTTACTGAGTTACTTAAGCTCTCGCTCATACTTACTGAGTTAGATAAGCTTTCGCTCATTGATACTGAGTTGCTCAAGCTCTCGCTCATACTTACTGAGTTGCTTAAACTTTCGCTCATACTTACTGAGTTAGATAAGCTTTCACTCATACTTACTGAGTTGCTCATGCTTTCGCTCATACTTACTGAGTTAGATAAGCTTTCACTCATACTTACTGAGTTGCTCATGCTTTCGCTCATTGATACTGAGTTACTTAAGCTCTCACTCATACTTACTGAGTTACTCAAGCTTTCGCTCATCGATACTGAATTGCTCAAGCTCTCACTCATGCTTACTGAGTTACTTAAGCTCTCGCTCATGCTTACTGAGTTGCTCATGCTTTCGCTCATGCTTACTGAGTTGCTCATGCTTTCGCTCATTGACACTGAGTTACTCAAACTTTCACTCATGCTTACTGAGTTACTCATGCTTTCACTCATTGATACCGAGTTACTCAAGCTCTCGCTCATCGATACTGAGTTGCTTAAGCTTTCACTCATTGATACCGAGTTACTCAAGCTCTCGCTCATTGATACTGAGTTGCTTAAACTTTCGCTCATGCTTACTGAGTTGCTCAAACTATCACTCATGCTTACTGAGTTACTTAAGCTTTCACTCATGCTTACTGAGTTACTTAAGCTTTCACTCATCGATACTGAGTTGCTCAAGCTCTCACTTATTGATACTGAGTTGCTCAAGCTCTCACTCATGCTTACTGAGTTACTCAAACTCTCACTCATGCTTACTAAGTTGCTCAAGCTATCACTCATGCTTACTGAGTTGCTTAGGCTATCACTCATGCTTACTGAGTTGCTTAGACTTTCGCTCATTGATACTGAGTCGCTTAAGCTCTCACTCATGCTTACTGAGTTACTTAGACTTTCGCTCATTGATACTGAGTTAGATAAGCTTTCACTCATCGATACTGAGTTACTTAAGCTTTCACTCATCGATACTGAGTTGCTTAAACTTTCGCTCATGCTTACTGAGTTACTTAGACTTTCGCTCATTGATACTGAGTTAGATAAGCTTTCACTCATCGATACTGAGTTACTTAAGCTTTCACTCATCGATACTGAGTTGCTTAAACTTTCGCTCATGCTTACTGAGTTACTTAGACTTTCGCTCATTGATACTGAGTTAGATAAGCTTTCACTCATCGATACTGAATTGCTCAAGCTCTCGCTCATGCTTACTGAGTTACTTAAGCTTTCACTCATGCTTACTGAGTTGCTTAGGCTCTCGCTCATCGATACTGAGTTACTTAGACTTTCGCTCATGCTTACTGAGTTACTTAAACTTTCACTCATGCTTACTGAGTTAGATAAGCTTTCGCTCATTGATACTGAGTTGCTTAAACTTTCACTCATGCTTACTGAGTTGCTCAAGCTCTCACTCATCGATACTCAGTTGCTTAAGCTCTCGCTCATGCTTACTGAGTTACTTAGGCTTTCACTCATGCTTACTGAGTTAGATAAGCTTTCACTCATGCTTACTGAGTTGCTTAAGCTTTCGCTCATACTTACTGAGTTACTCAAACTCTCACTCATTGATACCGAGTTGCTTAAGCTCTCACTCATACTTACTGAGTTGCTTAAGCTCTCACTCATACTTACTGAGTTGCTCAAGCTTTCACTCATTGATACTGAGTTACTTAAGCTTTCACTCATCGATACTGAGTTAGATAAGCTCCCACTCATTGATACTGAGTTGCTTAGACTTTCACTCATGCTTACTGAGTTACTCAAACTTTCACTCATGCTTACTGAGTTGCTCAAGCTTTCACTCATTGACACTGAGTTGCTTAAGCTCTCACTCATGCTTACTGAGTTGCTTAAGCTTTCACTCATGCTTACTGAGTTACTTAAGCTTTCACTCATGCTTACTGAGTTACTCAAACTTTCACTCATGCTTACTGAGTTGCTCAAGCTCTCACTCATGCTTACTGAATTACTTAAGCTTTCGCTCATGCTTACTGAGTTACTCAAACTTTCACTCATTGATACTGAGTTACTTAGGCTCTCACTCATTGATACCGAGTTACTTAAGCTTTCGCTCATGCTTACTGAGTTACTTAAGCTTTCACTCATTGATACCGAGTTACTCAAGCTCTCGCTCATGCTTACTGAGTTGCTCAAGCTCTCACTCATTGATACCGAGTTACTTAAGCTTTCACTCATTGATACCGAGTTACTCAAGCTCTCGCTCATGCTTACTGAGTTACTCAAGCTTTCACTCATGCTTACTGAGTTAGACAAACTTTCGCTCATACTTACTGAATTGCTTAAGCTCTCACTCATACTTACTGAGTTGCTCAAGCTTTCACTCATTGATACCGAGTTACTTAAGCTTTCACTCATTGATACCGAGTTACTCAAGCTCTCGCTCATGCTTACTGAGTCGCTTAAGCTCTCACTCATGCTTACTGAGTTGCTCAAACTCTCACTCATGCTTACTGAGTTACTTAAGCTTTCACTCATACTTACTGAGTTACTTAAGCTTTCGCTCATCGATACTGAGTTGCTTAGACTTTCGCTCATTGATACTGAGTTGCTTAAGCTCTCACTCATACTTACTGAGTTAGATAAGCTTTCACTCATGCTTACTGAGTTACTTAAGCTCTCACTCATACTTACTGAGTTAGATAAGCTTTCACTCATGCTTACTGAGTTACTTAAGCTTTCACTCATTGATACCGAATTGCTCAAGCTCTCACTCATACTTACCGAGTTGCTCAAGCTTTCACTCATGCTTACTGAGTTGCTCAAACTTTCACTCATGCTTACTGAGTTACTTAAGCTTTCACTCATACTTACTGAGTTAGACAAGCTTTCGCTCATGCTTACTGAGTTACTTAAGCTTTCGCTCATGCTTACTGAGTTACTTAGACTTTCGCTCATTGATACTGAGTTAGATAAGCTTTCACTCATGCTTACCGAATTGCTTAAGCTTTCACTCATGCTTACTGAGTTACTCATGCTTTCGCTCATTGATACTGAGTTACTTAAGCTTTCACTCATACTTACTGAGTTACTCAAACTCTCGCTCATACTTACTGAGTTGCTTAAACTTTCGCTCATTGATACTGAGTTGCTTAAGCTCTCACTCATGCTTACTGAGTTGCTCAAACTCTCACTCATGCTTACTGAGTTGCTCATGCTTTCGCTCATGCTTACCGAGTTACTTAAGCTCTCACTCATGCTTACTGAATTACTCAAGCTCTCGCTCATGCTTACTGAGTTACTTAGACTTTCGCTCATTGACACTGAGTTACTCAAACTCTCACTCATCGATACTGAGTTGCTTAAGCTCTCACTCATGCTTACTGAGTTACTCAAGCTCTCACTCATGCTTACTGAGTTACTCAAGCTCTCACTCATGCTTACTGAGTTACTCAAGCTTTCGCTCATGCTTACTGAGTTGCTCATGCTCTCACTCATACTTACTGAGTTACTCAAGCTTTCGCTCATGCTTACTGAGTTACTTAGACTGTCGCTCATCGATACTGAGTTGCTCATGCTCTCACTCATACTTACTGAGTTACTTAAGCTTTCACTCATGCTTACTGAGTTACTCAAGCTTTCGCTCATCGATACTGAGTTACTCAAGCTTTCGCTCATGCTTACTGAGTTACTTAAGCTTTCACTCATGCTTACTGAGTTACTCAAGCTTTCGCTCATGCTTACTGAGTTACTTAGACTCTCACTCATCGATATTGAGTTGCTTAAGCTTTCACTCATTGATACTGAGTTACTCAAACTTTCACTCATGCTTACCGAGTTACTTAAACTTTCACTCATGCTTACTGAGTTACTTAGACTTTCGCTCATCGATACTGAGTTACTTAAGCTCTCACTCATACTTACTGAGTTGCTCAAGCTCTCGCTCATGCTTACTGAGTTGCTTAAGCTCTCGCTCATACTTACTGAGTTAGATAAGCTTTCGCTCATACTTACTGAGTTAGATAAGCTCTCACTCATTGATACCGAGTTGCTCAAGCTTTCACTCATCGATACGGAGTTACTTAAACTCTCGCTCATGCTTACTGAGTTACTTAAGCTTTCACTCATTGACACTGAGTTACTTAAACTCTCGCTCATTGATACTGAGTTGCTCAAGCTCTCACTCATTGACACTGAGTTACTCAAGCTCTCACTCATTGACACTGAGTTACTCATGCTTACTGAGTTACTCAAGCTTTCGCTCATTGATACTGAGTTACTTAGACTTTCGCTCATGCTTATTGAGTTACTCAAGCTCTCACTCATGCTTACTGAGTTGCTTAAGCTCTCGCTCATACTTACTGAGTTAGATAAGCTTTCGCTCATACTTACTGAGTTACTCAAACTTTCACTCATGCTTACCGAGTTGCTTAGGCTCTCACTCATACTTACTGAGTTACTCAAACTCTCGCTCATGCTTACTGAGTTGCTTAAGCTTTCACTCATGCTTACTGAGTTGCTTAAGCTTTCACTCATTGACACTGAGTTACTCAAGCTTTCACTCATTGACACTGAGTTACTCAAGCTTTCACTCATTGACACTGAGTTACTCAAGCTCTCACTCATGCTTACTGAGTTGCTTAGACTTTCGCTCATTGATACTGAGTTACTCAAGCTTTCACTCATCGATACTGAGTTACTTAAGCTTTCGCTCATGCTTACTGAGTTACTCAAGCTTTCGCTCATGCTTACTGAGTTACTCAGGCTTTCACTCATACTTACTGAGTTTGATAAGCTTTCACTCATGCTTACCGAGTTACTTAAGCTTTCACTCATTGACACTGAGTTGCTTAGGCTTTCGCTCATGCTTACTGAGTTTGATAAGCTTTCACTCATCGATACTGAATTGCTCAAGCTTTCGCTCATTGATACTGAGTTACTCAAACTCTCACTCATTGACACCGAGTTGCTTAGGCTTTCACTTTCTCGTTCACTAGCACTAGTTGACTCACTTTCAATAATAGCTGTAGAGATACTTTCCGACGTTCTTATAGAATCCGAAATACTTTCTGAGTGTTGAGTTTCACTAGTATATTCTACCCTAGTTGTACCTGACTTATTAATATCGGCCATTACATTTTTAACAGCCGTTTCACCATTATTTTGCTCACCAATAGTTATCCCAATTGTATAATTTGTTCCGTTAACCGTACTTCGATTATTAGCAAAATAATTTGATCTCTTAGTTACCCCATTCTTAGTTACAATTACGTTTGTATCAGTAGCATTTATTGTAAGATTTGAAGAGTTAGTAGAGTAAGTCGTTCCAGTCGTTGTATTTAAAATCACATGAGCTTGATCATCAATATTTACCGTATTATCCGATCCACCGAAGTAGAAATTAGTATTACCAGAAAAAGTAGTATTAGTTGCTGCTTCAAAGTTGACAGTGTTATTCGTACTTCCACTCGCAATGTAAATATTTGCTCCACTGGTACTTAAATTAATATTTGAATTTTTTCCAGCAGTAAATTCCGCCTCACCATTAGTTAAAGCAATATTACCGACATTATTCCAAATTTTCCCACCTGAATAACTATAAGTATTATTAATTCTTAAAGTAGCATTTTCACCAACTCGTACAGCATGTTCTCCATTATTGGCCAACATTGCCACATCATACGCCGACATATTGTTATTAATGATTAAGCTCGCATTGTCATCAACAATTAAGTCGTTTCCGGCATAGAGCAAAGTGCTATACCCAACAAAATTAGCAGAACTCGTGTCATAAGTATTGCCATTATATTGATATGAGTTTACTCCATCAATTGTAGTATGACCTTGAATCTCAAAAGTTTTTAGATAGCCACTAGAAGCATAAGTATCTGCAAAAACTGCCGCTCCACCAGTAGCATGGACATTATCATATATTAATGTTTCTGCACCGGAATTAGTAAGGGCAAAGCCTCCACGATTATTGGCCGTATAAAGATTAAGAGACTTAATAATCGTGGTAGTCTTAGGTGAAGCAGAATTATTGAGCCAAATACAATTATTGCCTAAGTTAAGGTCATGATTAGCACCATCAATTGTCAGATTACGAGGAGGAATTCGAATACTTCCGATACTTGACTGTCCTAAATCAATGTTAGCTGTCAAGCGAATAGCGTTTACAGTTGAATTATTAAGAGCATTTTGAAATTCAGCACTAGTGCTTACATCTACTGCATTTTCATCATTAATTTGAAGTAGGTTGGTAAAAACACCAGTTAAATTCAATTTATCTATCTGTAGTTTTTTATTATTAGTTTGTGTTTTATTATCAGAACTATTGTTAATAGAATTTTGAATAACTACAGGGATTTGAAAATTCTCACCTATAAGCTGTCTACTGCTCAAACTTAAGCTATTTATTTCACTAGTATTACTTTGAAAAGGACCTTGACTTCTATCAAGAGAGGAGGTCTCACTAGAATAGAAATTTCTTATATTTGTTTTATTACTAGATCTGTTAGTATTTGAGCTTGAAGTAAGAGAGTTTTCTTCACTTATTTTTTTATTCTTCGAAGATTTAAAAGTACTGTGCGTCTCAGAATTAGATATCTTTTTTTGAGTATTACTTGAAGAATTTAGTTTACTTTTAGAATAACTTAAAGACTCCGAAAGACTCTGCGAATTACTTAATGACATAGATTGTGAAATCTGTTGCGATTGACTCAAAGAGGTAGATGCGCTCCGAGAGATCCTTAAGCTTTTTGAACTAGAAGTAGACATACTCTTAGCTTCTGAATTACTAGTACTGACTCCATTTTCATCAGATTTACTGTTTCCCTTTTTTGACAAGTCAGTCTGCGTACTTTCAGATACTGATCCAACTATTTGTGATTTAGCATCTACAGAAGTTTGTGCAGCATATACACGATCATTAGGTAAAATTGCTGCCCCTGTAGCTCCAGTTCCCAGAATTGCTGCTAAAGCTGCTAGTTCTTTAAGATATGGGTTAGAACTGTCTCCCGATTCCTTTAAACTATTAGGATCGACATATTTATTTTTTTGATTCTTCTTAAATTTTTTGTCTTTCATAACATTTCCTACTCGTTACTATAATATTACAATTAATTTTATTTATTAGAAGCATTTCAATTGTTATTATTGCATACTCTATAATAACTATTTGGTAATTAAATAAAAGAAAAAAGGTTGATAAATCAAAGAAAAAATAGAAAATATTTTTTTCTTAATTGTTATTTATAAAATTTTATTATCGCTGATTGTAAAATTAAATTGAACACTTGATAAAAAATAAAAAGTCCATTCGGA
>OFHO01000937.1_pt1 | contig 23822 bp, 18 predicted proteins | sample 1521531 | NCBI WGS metagenome assembly OFHO01 (sample SAMEA3504124, study PRJEB24116) | mouse gut metagenome | biome: mouse gut; feature: mouse-associated habitat; material: faeces | place: Denmark | collected 2011
ATTAGACATTCTCAAAACGGGCACAGACCAATATAGAGATTTTCATATATCTGAGGCAGAATTCCGGCCTTGTTCATTATTACTAAAATTGGAAAACAAATTTTGTTTGATATGCTACATGCCAATTTGAGGGGCGAAGTTTGAAATATTGCGGTGATCATTTCTTCACCCTATGGCATCTATACTGTTTGCGGGTTCTGGCACGCCTTACCTGATTCCTTAATCTTGGTGGAGATAAGCGGGATCGAACCGCTATTCAATTTTTGGTACTTCTGTTTCTTGTATTTACCAGAAACGGTGCGATTTCGGATTGATTGACAACTTTGTCAATCAAAACGCCGACATTGCACGGAGTGCGATGGAGGCGCGAAATTTTTTCTTACTTCGGGTATGTTTGCCATTATCCGCAAAAACTTGAATTTGGAGAATTGGAAACCAGTCTCCAGTAGTAGACAGCTTTACGCAGAATTGTCATAATGGATAAACATTTTAGAAAATGGAGGATCCATCACGCTGCGCTTCTCCACCTGCAAATTTGTGAACAAGGGCCACCACATCATCTTCAAAGGTACTTCCGGCAATGGCAAGACCTACATCGCGTGCTTCCTGAGCAACGCCGCCTGCTGCCGTTTCAAGAAGATCTGCTATGTCCGGATGCTGGAGCTTTTGAACGAACTGCGCATTGCATGCAGCGGCGGCGAACTGAAGAAATGTCTGGCCTCTTACAAGAAAGTGGATATTCTGATTCTAGACGAGTGGCTTATCCAGCCCCTCTCGCCCCAGGAGTCCTATGACCTGCTGGAAAACGCGGAAACACGCCGCCAACGCTCCATGTGCATATACCGGACCAGTCGCCCCATATGCACGGAGTTTTAGCCTCACCGTTCAAAGACCAGTTTTAGAGGAAGGGCTCTGCCAGTCAGAGAGGCCAGCAGAGCCACGGATCAGTCGTCGTACTCGGGGACAGGGATATCGTTCTCAGTCAAAATAGTCTCTAGTAGCTGAGAGTGTTTCAGATAAAAGCGTAGTTTCTCCGCGTGGCATAGAAGATTTCCATGGACTCTCGTTCTGCTTTACGGAGGATCATCAGGTCCATCTCCAGTTCACACGGAGAATCCGAGGGATGGAAGGGACAGTCAGACATCCTCCTCATCGCCTTTTGACCCCGCATGGAAACGAGGTCTTCAACGAGGACGTCATAAGCGTTGTGGATGATGCGGTCCATGATTGCCTCAGAAATCGGGCTGCCGGAATCAGGGTTTGGGTCAATACATGTATACCAGCTCTCGGACTGGTACTGGGTACAGAAGATCATGGAACGCTGGCAGAGGGCCTCCACAATTTCCAGCAAATCATAGGACTCCTGAGGCGAGGGGGACGGATAAGCTACTCATCCAGGATGAGCAGGTCCACCTTTTGTAAGTGGTCAGGCACTTCTTTAACCCGCCGCCGTGTGCAATGCTCAGTTCGTCCAGAAGCTCTGGCATTTGGACATAGCGGACCTTCTTAAAACGGCGGCAGGCCGCATTGCCCAAAGTGAGGACAATGTGGTGGCTCTCATCCACAAATTTACAAGTGACAAAACGCAGCGTCTGAGCCTTGTCCAGCTTTCTGGCCTCATAGTAGGCAATGCCCGCTGTTCATAAAAAGCGGATAGTATGGAAGATTTCATAAGTGATTTGATGCCTCGGCTCGACATTTTGAGCAAACGCCGCCAATGACACTCAACACAGGTGATATTTGGTAATTCGGAGGCTAGGTTTATCCTGAGCTAATTAGTAAAGATGCTTGGGAACACAGTGGTATGTCACTTATTCGACAATGCCAATTACGGTTATACGCCCTTTTTTATCTACCACGTAAATTTCAACACCCGCTACCCTCAAAACCGCTTCGTCATCTACGCGAATTTTAAATATTTTTCCTGTTTTAACTTCCCCTGAAATATTAAAGCAGGCAGTTATAGCAGAATATCTAAGATTGCGTTCCGTCATCTCGAATGTCCTGGGAGATACCTGATATAAATCTGACGACATTTGGACACCCAACAACTCTCCACCGTCAGCTCTTTTCAGATAAATACATCCTTGTTCAGTACCATTCATAATTTTTAGTGCTTTATCCGTGTCCTGGAATCCAAATATAATCTCCTTATCCATAAAAATTGGAGTAGAAACTCGGAGAGGAATAAGCCCCCCTCTGTCCGCGCACAAATTAGTGACTAAATGTTCGTCTGACGCGGAAACAGGAACTATTGATAATTCGTCACAGGACTCACTGTCAAAGTCATATAAATCTTTCCCCTTTTGTGCAACGCAATTCTTTTCTCTCCTTTTTTGTAGCCGTTCCTTTCTCCGTTGCTGTCGCATGGTTTTACATTTTCTGAGATAGTCCAAATATTTTATAACTTCAACCAGGGTCAGCATACAAAAAATTTTCAAACCAAAGGACGCAAAGATGTTCAAATTGCTCAACAACTCATTTGGCTGCTTGTGTGAAGATGAGAATGTTGGGGAATCTGGTACAACCTCATTTGACGGAGTAGTGTCCATACTGCCTACAGAATCCTGTTCACAATCCATTGGAGGTGGCTGTACGTTTTCCTTAAAATCCTGCGAGTTTTCAGGGATTGTATAGCTGTTAGGTGCCTTTGCGTGGACACAGCCAGTAAGGACAGTGCAGAACAGCACCGCTGTAATTAGGAAAATAGCATGATTACGGAGACACCGCATATTGATCAGCATCTTCCATAGGACGAAAAATCTACGCATGAAATTTTCCATAATACAATCCTTCCTTCAAATCTGATGCAACCTAACACTATTCTGCCAAACCATCATAAATAGTTTCCATAAATACATTCACAATCCGATTTTTATCTCCCACATGATGTTCAATCTGAGCAGCTAAAACATTGGGATCAACATTTTGCTGCATGAAAGCAGGAGGGGTTCCATCTTGACCAGCACGGAATATTTTTTTAAATGCTGCTTGAAATTTCTCCACTGCATCCACATATTTTTCGGCGGTCATAGTTATATCAACGGGATCTAGCGGTGATTGTTCTTCACAACTTCTACGTATCAAAAGGCCTTTTGCAACTTCAATCTTGGGGAATAGGCTGACTTCTATTCGAACTTCATCTGGGAGCAGTCTACCCCCACCTGCTTTTACGCCCTCACAAAACATTTCTTTGAGCGGACCGTAGTCACAATTGCACCATCCTAGCATATTGGAACCTCTGCCGCCAAACGCAATTACAAATTCGCCCAAGCCGTCCGGTATCTTAAACTTCTCTTTCGATAAAAAAATTCCAATTTGGTAACCAAGAGCAAACAGGAGCATGGATATTGCCTTGGTTATATGGGCACATAACTCCATTCCCCAGGTATCGCTGTTATTCCTGCACTCTTGACGGTAGTGTGTCAGTAGTTTATTATAGTGGGCATGCAACATCATTTCGACCAGAGTACTTTGCGTAGCAGATTCCATATTTAAGATTAGTTCAGTCTCTGCGCCGATTTTTTCATCTGGCAACGCTGAACATAACTCCCGTAAGCTGTTTGCAATCCAGCGGGTGAACATTTTGCGGCCAGCGGTGTTAATGGAGGAATGCCATTTCATGTGTGCACTCCGACCCTCTCCCTGCCACAGTGCAGTGTCTGTGCTACCACCGCCAATATCAACTACAAGGTATCCTTTTCCTGCATGTACCGGCCTGTCTCTTGAAAATAAAAAATAACGCGAAGCTGCCTCACTCTCAGTGAGATCACTGTTTATTTCACAGTGGATCCCTTCAGCAATCTCGTCTAAGTATTTCTTCAATTCCTCGCCCCAGATTTTTCTAACCTCATCTTTGCTTGGTTCGTCCATATTTTCAGGAAGCGCATATTTCCATGTGATGGATGTAACGCCTCTCGCATAAAGCAGGACAACGATGTGGAGAAAGAGCTGTTTCATGAACGCAACATAATACGCTCTGCTGTTTCTTACGTCCCATTTTAGGTTTTGCATCAAACAACCTTTGCTATTCTCTGCGATATCCACGATATCCACCGCTCCCGGCTGATAAATCACACCATCAAGAACTGGATTGACAGTATGCATCAGGTTACCAATTCTCCGATATACAGAAAACAATGTGCTTGAAGCTCCTCGTGCATAATCGTGCGGCGGAATAAAGTAATCACGCATCATATATTGATTTTGTATATTCTCATCATGCGTGTCATCTTTGTAATCGATCACCAACAGAGGTTCGTCTTCTGCGATATTGATTGGTTCGTCACCCTGATCAATTCTTGCAAATACCTGCGTTGAGCTTGTACCAAAGTCTATAGCTACATCAGCAGAAATAAGCGCCGGATTTATTCTGGGCGTATCCAACTTTGGCGTAATCATTCCAACAGAAACCTCTCCCTCGTTGTTGCGCAGCTTTTTTGCGATAGGGATTACCGTGGGTGCATAGTTGGTCAAAACAACATACGGATTGGAACCGCAGGTGACTTCATTCTGATCGACAATCTTGAGATATCCAGAGTCACAGCCACTACCATCTATCATAACATAATGCTTTTTCCATGCCTGCCCGATTTTGTTAGGCCATACTGCTACCAAGGGCATTGATTTTTCATCTGTCTGATTTTTTGTATATGGTACTGCAGTATATTTTTGGGACGTTGATGTTGTTGAAACCCGATAGTCATTATCATATTTTTCGCCACACAGCAACAGTGTTACATGGATATGTTCACCTCCGGGACCATCCTGCCACTGCATATCTATTTTGATATCTTGATTCTGCTGTGTCAGGATATTACGAAGGGCTGGGTTAACAGGCAAGAAAGCATACCAGTTTGGATGTGATTTAATCTTGTAGCTGTCAGCATACAGACAATTTGCAAACGGATTCTTTTCTGCTTGAATATAACATATCTGATCAGAAAAAAGATCATTGCTACAAAAAGGAGTATCTTGGAATTCGTCTGTAACAGGCAAAACAGCAGTGACTGTATTCCGCAAGCAGGTGAACAGTTCTTCTGGTCCGGCATCTGTACTTCCAATTTCAGTAAGGCGGAATCGCTGGGACCTGTCTTCGCTGTTCAATGTAATCTTTAAATCTTCTTTGAAGCGGCTCAACTGTTGTTCTATTGTCCGCTGTGCCTCATTCATACTATTATTGAAGTGTTCATGCGTTTTTTCCAGCCAGTAATAGACAATCCGCTTTTCGTGAGTACTCAGTTTGTTTTCGGGCCGCGAAAACAGTTGTTGGTCCCTGTCAAACCATTTTATTTCTTCAAAAAGTCCAAAAATCGAACGCCAGTCAGCCACAGGGTAAACCAAGGTAAAAGGGGAGTAAAGCAGCAGATCTATTTCTTGTTCATTTTTATCGGTCCATTTAAGAACATAAAATTCATCGCCATTCCACTGTGCCTCCTGCTGCGGGAACAACATTCGCTCGGGTTCCTGCGGTGGACGCTGAAGCGCTATATCTAGGATATTCCTGGCTTCTCCCAAACTGCTTTTGGGGACAATAACTTTCTCCCAGGATAGCGGGAGACGCAGATGTTGCTGCAACGCAATAATCGTAATAAGCCCCCGCCACAGATTCACTTCACTGGTCCTATATCGCCGCTGCTCGTTGGAATCGTATAACGCAAAATACAATTGCAGCATTTTCCCGTATACATCTGGAATGGCATAGTCGGAATATTGAATACCATTATTGCTTGGAATCTCTGCTATGACATCCTTCATACGGGGATATTTTTTCCAAATCATAATTTTTTCTCCTCAATTTGTTTGTGCTGTGCCAAACTAAATAACTTCAAAAAAAGTCCCACAATCCCAAGATTAGCAAACGATGCTGGAACTACTCCCAGTCCTGATAATATCACAATGATTTTTTCTGCTACAAATTCAATTTTTTCCGCTGTTTCCACCAGGTTATTAAAATCTTCTTGATATTTTCGCCATCCCTGCTTTTCGTGACCTATAGACTCCCGTACATTGCGTGTATTGCGAGACTTTATGCAGTGGTGGAGGTTGGCGAGAAGTTCGGTATTGAATAACGCAGTTCCCTTGTCCCCAAGCAGCTCATCCTGCCCCTCTGCATAACTGTATTGCAGGAGATACAGCCATTCCAGGAATGCATCTGTATACTGCCGCATTTTATCCAAACTCTGTTGGCTGGCGGCTGAGTCAATATTATAAATTTTGTACCATTGATACATCCCGGTTCCACGGCGTGAGGACGGATACGCTTTCCCGCTGATATATGGATAGATGGCTGTTTCAAGGATTGTCTGTGTACGAGCCATGTCAACTAAGTTATAAAAGTCCGGATCAAGAGAAGCCCACGTAATTTGCTGGTTCTCATTTCGATCCATCACATGCCCAACTAATTTTGTTTCACCAGAACCGCCCGCTAAAAAATCCTTTATTGCCATTGCTGCAAACACTTCAACAATGTGTGGTTTATTGTCTTGCTTTTCTCCCCCGTCTGCATAGTCGGGATTGACTAAATCCAGATTCTTTTGCCCTACCAAATAAATTTTTTCAAATTTATTTGAGATGAATCGATAATAATCGAGAGCTGCTCTTGTATTGCCAAAGAAATTATCACTGTCAATAATGATACTCGAAGACCCACGTTTCTCTTTTTTTGCCACCTTAAAATACGGAGCAATAAGAACTGCGCCAACAGCCAGTGTGCCGCGAGAGATGTTCTCCTTTTTGCACCGTTCCTCCAGTATCTTCAGGACACTCGGGATACCTGCCGCACCTGTACCTCCAAACACGGACCCCACAATAATAATGCGCGTGTCTTCATTTGTTTTCAAATCTTGCGTAATACTATCTATGAAACGGTCCAGATATTGATTACCACCAAAATCCTGGAAAAATATGCAACCAATATTGGGATGAGCATAAAAGCCTTTTTCAAGATCTTGAATCCTCTCTTCCTCGCTGTAAAACCATTTTAGGACTCGCTTTCGTATATTAGTGTTCATTCCGCCTGTTACTTGCTCCAGATGCGCGATGTCCTCCACAACCGGCGAAATAGGTTTATTCCACTTCATCCGAACATCGCAGCGAAACGCCGGACTGTCAAATTGCGTAGCACAGAGCATATTACGGTGCTGCTGATATATGTCGAATAACATACAGCTCGTCTTGCAGGCATCATTTTGTGAATCCGCGTCTAACAAAATAACCTCTACTTTATCCTCGTGAATAATCCCCGCTGCGCAGGCGTGCAGAAAAGCCTTGTAAGCTCTTGCTCCAGACCCCCCAATAAAGAAAATATACTTCATATTGCACCCCTCCTTACCCTATCTACTAGCCTATTTCAAAAAAGTCAAACATGAAAACACCAACAGCAACCACTGCAGCTATGACAGAAAGCAAAATCCTATATAGGAGGTATCTGCGCCCCTCCCCACGGACAATAACATTTTTCACGTTGACTGGAGGAAGGGCATACATTGCGGAGATAAATACTGCCGGCAACATATAGATGCAATTCAGAGGATAAGGGTACCCGTTAGGAGCGTAAATCCCATGTCCTCCGCAAAAAAAGTAGATTAATACTATGCCAACACATGCAAGAACATCAAAAATCAGTGAGCAAACCACAGTGTACTGCTCAAAGAAATTCCGAACGGCAGCTCCCTGATCCCACTCGTTTGTTGTCCCCATCCACCAAAGGATGGTCAGAATTGCCATGTAAACTGTTCCATATATGATACTGCTCTGGAAATAACGTATACTCCACTCGCTTCCAATCAAGCTGTATTGTTCAGTGACGGTGCTTTGTATAACAAAGCAGCAGATGGCTAGTACAGCAAGCCAACAGGCTTCTCTTACAAAATTTTCCAGTCTCATACCCTGGATACTTCCCAAGGACTGCCATACATTACGTGTATTTTTCTCCACTCCTATTACTCCTTTATGTTTAAATATGCTACTCCGCTTATAATATTTTGCTCACTGCAATGCATTTCTTTAAGAATAGGTTCTATATAATCCTTTAGTCGTTCTGTTTTGCTGTAATCAACATTCGCTCCACTGGGGCTGTGCCACTGTTCCCACCAAGGTTCCAACTCCTCTGCTGTGTCCAGTATGCTTTTCCACTGGAGACGCCAAAAGCCTTCTGTAAACTTCGTATCCTCCAAGCGAATTGCAACATATAGGGATTCATCATCAACATCATAATAGATTTGTTTTACCTCAAAACAATCATATCCTATACTTGTCGTTTCGTCGAAAGTATCCGTCCCATTCCATCGGGTCGCCTTTATATCTTCTGTATTGCAAGTAATTATATAGACTTCCTTGGGAGAGCCTGGATAGAACTCCATCGTCTCCTTTTGAGGAATTTCACTGATTAATGAGTGAAATTCCTCCTGATACGCCTTGCCAATAGAGTAAGCAAAATATAGCATTCTATTGTCGCTTTCCTCCTGTTGACCCCGCGGGTAATATTTTTTATAATTATAGGCAGGAATTGCGGTCTCCCCCACCTGCCCATTGGTATCTTTGACCACTATATCCGCTCCGTAGGGCCATAAAAACTCTTTCCTCGGCGTAGGTTGATTGACACATCCGATTAGAGCGGTATAATCCAGCTCAACGAAGTCTCTTTTATAAAAGAGACAACCTGTATAATCGACTTCCTTCTGCGCCCCAAGGCTCTCTAAACGTTCCATCATGTTATCATAGAAGGACTGTACGTGTTGCGGATATCCCCGCAAAATAATATAAAACGATCTGAATTCTGTTACCCCGGGTTTTGTTCCATAGCTGACTGACTCCCCATTCGGGCCGGTGTCATAAATTTCACCTGAAAAAGCTGATTTTACTCCAATTAAACCAAATATTTTTCCATCACCCGAACTTGCAAGCTCATTGATCTTTGCAATAAGTTTATTAACATTTGCATTATTGTTTGAGCTATTTTCATAGAAATCCGTAACAAGGATGAATAGATCCTGATTGGTTCCCTCATTCAGCGCCGTTGTCAGACACAAACTATCATATCCGATCTCTACATCTCTATCCTTTTCTTCTTCCTTTATTGCATATATCTCGGGGAAATATCTGCTGTCATAGTAGTAGTAATCCTTTCTCGCTTCCTCGAACACATCTACCGTGTCCTCAACCGGCCAGAGCGGAGTATCAACCCGATAGTATGATAACTGGTTATATTTACCTGTAACCAACTTTCCCATCTCATGCAGGCACAAGGAATAAAGTGATGACGATCCCTCCGGGCTTGTCAAAAATCCTTTCATAGATGGCGTAGTGTCAATGTATACCCCGACACTTTCGGGAACCGTTACAATATCTGGTTTTGCAACATGTTCCAAACAATCTTGCGGGGGAGACATTATTGGACGCTTATCCGCACAGCCGCTCAAACAAACCGATATCAACACTGCCCAAATTGCAGCAGATGTTCCTCTACGTTTGCATCGCGCATCCTTCTCCCGCTTAGGCACAGTTGACTTTCTGAAGCAACTGCAGCAAACAAGGGATGCAAACAAGAATGTGGCCCAATGCATATGCTTTCCGATATTTCCCGCCATTTTTATCCCTCCTAACATACGGTATCGGGGGTTGCGTATATACTTATAAAAATCCTCAAAACCTATTTGTATAGTATAGTAAGCCTTTATCCTATCTGATGCCTGTGTACGAAGAGCTGCACCGACATCTGGGGAGATGTGGGGTGCGTGGATGAGACCACCCTCCAAGTGCTCCACGAGCCAGAGAAAAGGGCCTAAGGCTACCATAAGCTACCGGGAAATCCCCGGGTGGTTGGCTGCTGGGCGCACACCTGGAGGCTTGGTCTTAGCGCTACGCCTCTCTGCGGGGATGGCTAATTTGACGCTTACGCCCTTGCTCTTTCCTTTGTTTCATATTACAGCATTTTTCTCCAAATTTCAACCCTCAATGCGAAACGCTCATAATATCTTTTCGCATAGAGGAAAGGTTGAAACAGTGTAACTTGAGTACTATCCCCCAAAAGGGCATAAAAAACCAAGCCCCCCAAAGCGGGCGAAAAAGAAAACATGTTCGAGGTAGGGAACACGGACATATCCACCATTATTTTACATGATTCCTCGCTATAATACAAGTCCCAATTGCGAATCAAATATCCGCTCTCTTTTTTGTGATATAGAAGAAGGACCTATGTACCACATTGGCTACATAAGTCCTTCTTTTTTGTGGAGATAAGCGGGATCGAACCGCTGACCTCTTGAATGCCATTCAAGCGCTCTCCCGAGTTATCGGTAAAACACCCCCGCATGGGCTTTTTCGAGGTATCTCTCCACTGAACTGACATAAGGTTCTCTCGATTCACTTTGTAATCGTGTTGGGCCTTGCTGTCAAGTAGAGGCGCTGAATGAGTTTGTCCTGTCGTGGGTGGGGCTTTTTCTTTTATGCCAGATCCTGTGCCTGGTATTCGTTTGGGATATCCAGCCCCAGCTCGAACTGCGCGAAGTTGATGTTGAACTCGATGTGGAGTCGGTAGTTGGAGTAAACGCACACCTTTTTGATCAGGTAGCCAACGATCATCTTCTTGACCGCCATGTCGCTGCTGTCGAACATCTCCGACCACTTCAGGATGGTCTGGTAGTCTTTCCTGATCTCATCGGTGCGGCTGTTGCTCCGATCCATTTCCGCGTTCAAGGCGCATACCTTTTCGCTGGCGGCCATCATTTTCTGCTTGGCCTCCTCGGCCATTTCGGAGATCACACTTTCCGGCAGACTGCTCTCGCCCCGAATAATGGCCATCAGCTTCGATTTCACAGACTCATATTCCTTGGTGGCCTTGGCGAACTCCCGTTTTGCGGCGGCCAGCTGATCCTTGATCCCCGTTGTGACATTCATTTGCGTCCGGGAGACAATTTCGTCCTCGCGGACGGCTTTCATCCTGTCAAAGATCTGATGCAGGATCTCGGTCACCATACCATCCAGGATGTGCATCGTGTAGCCTGTCTGCCCATTGCAGTCGATGCGGTGACGGGTCTTATTATAGCAGACATAGCGGATTCGCCTGCGGGCCACTTCCGTTCCATCAACATTTTTCCGAACCGTTCCGTTGGTAGTCAAGGTGAGCCTGCCGCCGCAGTGGCCGCAGAACACATTGCCGGAGAGCATTGACTGTCCGCTGGTGTTCCGGGGCAGGGTGCGCTGTTCGTTGTACTCATTAACTCGCTCCGCCATCAGCTTCTGTGCCAGCTCGAATGTCTCAGGATCAATAATCTGGAGTTCCGGGAACACTTCCGACTGACTCTCGCCGCTCCGAAGGATTCCCATATATGTGATGTTATGCAGGATGTGGCCTACCGTGGCCTCATGCCAGTTGCCGCCGGTCCGCGTCTGGATGCCCTGGCCACTGATCAGGTTGGCAATTTTACACCGGCCATATCCTGACCCCACGCACAGGTTGAACATCATACGAACCACACGGGCCTCATCCTCATCAATCTCCAGCTTGTAGACCTCATGCTTTCTCTTGTTGAGTATCCCGCTGGGGGCCAGCCGGTAGCCGTAGGGTGCGCTGCCGCCGCGGAACCGGCCATCCTGTACCATCTGGCCCAGGGCAGTCTTGGTGCGGATGGAGGTTTTCTGGCTCTCGCCGTCTGCCTGCCAGTAGCGGATGTAATTGGTCAGGCGGTCGGTGTGGCATTCGAACCGCTGCTCTCCCTCGTTGACACTCCATACCCGGATGCCCTTTTTAACAAACCACTCGACCACAAAGGGAGTCTCGTCTGATTTACGCCCAAGGCGGTCAAACATGAATACCAGCAGGATATCGAACTTGCCCTGTTCGGCCTTTTTCTTGATGAGCTGCAGCTTGTCCCGATCATTGGCGCTGACCTTGTAGCCGGACACGCCAGCCTCCTGTTCTTCGCCTACGATGGTCCAGCCCATTTTCCCGGCAAACTCCCGGCAGGCTTTGCGCTGTACCGGGATGTCCGCCTGATTCATGTCGTCATGGTCGACCTGCTTGGTTGTGGAAACACGATATAAACAACAAACTCTTTCAGCCATTTGTATCCGTCCTCTCAAAATTATTTTCGGATGTGTGAGAGAATCGGACACCTGTCAATATAAAATTTTCAAGGTGCTGTTGGCTTTCGCCAAGCGAATTATCTCACATCCTACGCCTAAAATCCACTGGTTTTCCCGAACACATTCATTGGTTAAATATGCGGAAAGCGGCGCCGTCCAACGATTTAGACAACGCCGCTTTCTGCACATGATTTTCTTTTTGAAGGGCTTTTTCCGCTTCTCACCGCTCCTGCCCAGGACGCTTTTTTACCTTTTCCCGAACCGGCGTCAGGTCCAAGAGCTGCCGCACCCGTTTTTGCACATGACGTTCTATCGCCAGTAAGCGTTCCTCCGGGAGATTCAGCTTGGGATGGCGCTGGAATGTAAATCCAATCAGCCCCCGGAGCTGTCGCGCCTGGACTGGTCCCATGACCTCCTGGCAGACGCTCTCAAAGCTGATCCCATAGGCCGTTCCACGTGTCTTGGCGTAGCTGTCCAGGTCCTTCCAGTCCTCCGGCATAGCGAAATTGAACAGCGAAAGCCCATTATCGAACACCGGGGCGGCTCCCAGCAGCGCACCGCTGTGGTTGTCCCGCAGGACACCAAAGTTGCCGAAGTGGCGATCTTCATTGTAGATCACCGCATCGAACACCAGCATACTTTTGATTTCCTCATAGGCTTCCGGTCCCAGCTTTTCATAATACTCCAGGCAGGCTTTCAGCCCGCCCTCCCGGACGATACGCCCAATGGGGATGTACGCTGTGTCAATGTCTGTAAACAGCCTGCACCGGGAAGCCAGGATGCCCTTCCAGTTCTCCAGCTCGTAGCGCACCGCGTGCAGGCCCATGGCCTGGGCGATCTGGCTGGCGTAAAACTCACTGTATGGCTCATTTCCGGTATTGGCCGCGCCGGAAGTGCCTCCTTTGTACAGGTAAATTCCATCCCCCTCGATAAACCTCCAGCCCTTGGGCAGCATCCCATTGGTGGTTAGCTCCGGCGAGGTGGTAAAGGCGGCATCGCTCTGCCCAATTCCCGTATAGGCCACCAGGGACAGGATTTCCGAGAACCGATTCTCATACAAGTTATACTGTGCGAAGGTTCCTGCAAAACCCTGGGGTACGACCCAGAAACTGTCGTTCAGGGACAGGCCCTTGCACACATCAATGATCCCTCTGGTATCGTTGACGCTCAGGCCAAAGGTTTTGAGGATCTCGGCAACGTAAGTGCGGTTCTTCGGGATCACCCGCCGCTGCAGCCACTTCAGCAGTCCCGCATTGCTCAGTTCCATATCCAGCGGGAACCGGCTGCGTTCCCCCTGGTTGATCTCATGGATCTCGGCTTTCAGGCCCTCGATACCATGCTCGGACAGGGAGAACGTCAGCAAGTCTGTATCATAGAGCCGAAGAATATATTTCTGCTCCATATTCCGTCCTCCTTGCATCAGTTTCTTTTATTATAGCGAATTTTCAGCGGAAAGTAAACGGAGATTTTCAGCGCCGTCTTTTCTGTTATGCGGCCCTGTGATCCGCCGCGTTTTGTCGGATATAGGAATCGATCAGACAGTTGCGGACTCGCTGGGCAGCCGTAGCATTTGGCTCCACCGCAAAGCTGAGAGTAACAGGATGACCAGCGATGCGGAGTTCTACGATCTTCTCATCGCTGGTGTCACGCTTTGCCTTTTTCTTATTCATGATGCTGCCTCCATAAAATAGGTATCACTTTTTACCGTCCGGATAAACCGTGCCACATCCTCCAGGCTGCCGGTGACGGACATCTCCGGCAGGGCAGCCAGCACATCCTTGCTGTAGCGCTTGCCCTTGGCGGCCCGTTCATCCAGGATGGCCACCACGCAGGTGTCGGTCTCGGTACGGATGGCCCGCCCGAATCCCTGCTTCAGCTTGATCTGCATCTCCGGTACCACCACCGCCCGAATGAACAGCCGAAGGGAGGGATGATTCTCCCTCTCTTTTTCCTTCAGAGCGTCCGGGACGGCGAAGGGCAGGCGGGGGATGATCAGCAGGGACACACAGTCGCCGGGGAAGTCGAAGCCCTCCCAGGCGGCCCCCGCCGCCAGCAGCACACTGCCAGGGCTGGCCTTGAACTGCTCGGTAGTATGGATGGTGCTGCGGCCCATGGTGAACAGCGGATAGCGCAGACCGTGGTCCGGCAGACGCTCCTTCACTGCCGACATAGCGGCGTAGGATGTGAACAGCGCCAGGGCGTGCCCCTGGGCCGCATCCAGCAGGGCGGCGATCTCCTTCGCCAATTCGTCATAATAGGCGGCAGCTTTCTGCCTGGGCGGAAATTGAGGTAAGTACAGCAGACAATTCTGCTGGTAGTCGAAGGGCGAAAGCGCAACAGACTCCGTAACGCGGCTGTCGGTCAGCAGGCCAGTTTCCTCTTTGAAGCGGCGAAAGTCCTCGCCTACGGCCAGCGTGGCGGAGGTGAGGACGGCCGGCCGCTCCTGCCGCCAGAGCGTCTGGCGGAGCTGGGCGGTCAGATCAGAAATGGTGGCGCACAGCATGGTGCCGCCGCAGCCGTCCTCCGCTGTGTAAAACACCAGATCAGAGCGGCCCTGCCGGAACAGGGACACGGCAGAGGAGACAGTTTCCAACTGCCTGCGGGTAGGCGGCGTGAGAAGGCCGTGGAGCTGCTTTCGGATCACGGTCAGACTCCGATCCGGGGTGGCCAGCGATCTTGCATAATGCTCAAAGGGCCGATCCTCCGGTGGGCGGGCCAGTTTCCGCAGCAGGGCCGCTGTGGCATCCGCCAGGGATTCCGCCGCCAGCAGGTACCGTTCACAGCGCAGACCGTGAGTGAGGGAGCGGATGTCCTCCGCCTCCAGCGTTACGCCGAACATCTGACGGGCAGTGTCCGGCAGTTTGTGGGCCTCGTCCACGATGAGGGCGCAGGCGTCCGGCAGGATGGGTCTGCGCCCGCTGTCTCGATGGATGGCGTCCGCCAGCAGCAGGTTGTGGTTGCAGACCTGGAAGAGAAATTGGCCTGTGTCACAGGATTCCAAAAAGGCAAGGTACCGGCAGCCCTCCCGCCTGCAGTCGCAGACGGGAGGGACGCAGACCCGCGCCCGGTCATAGCCGCTCAGGTGGGCGGCTTCATCGGTGTCGAGCTGGCCCCGCAGAGTGAGCAGAGCCGCGCCGGATCTCCAGTTCTTCTTACTCAGATCCAGCTGACCTAGCCGGTTTTCCAGCCGTTCATCGCAGACATAGTGAGACTTCCCCTTGCGGATCACCGCCTGGATGGGCTGGCCAGCCAGACCGTCCTCCATCAGCACAGAGGACAGGAGCGGCAGGTATTCATCCCGCACCGCGTTCTGCAGAGCGATGCTGGAGGTGGAAATGAGGATGGGGTGAACCTCCAGCCCGCTGGCGGCCCGGAAACGGCTGAACACCGTCCCGGCCACCAGATAGGCGTAGGTCTTGCCGATCCCCGTCCCTGCGTCGCACAGGGCGATGCCACCCTCCAGCATGGCGTTGAGCATTTGGTGGCAAAGGGCCACCTGGGCGGGACGCTCCGCCATGTTCCGGGTGGGGAGAAGGTCTTTGAATATGTGGTCGATCTCGTTATGGGCGTTTTGCCTGTTATTGTCGTAATTCATCCGTAAAATTCCCCTTGTAATGGTTCATTTTCTATAGGTACTCATCGTATTCTCAGCTCGACCCCCGATGAGGTATAGGGAACAGTAACGGATAAGGCTTGGCGGACCTTCACGGGCACATTCCGGGGGTCTCTACTGCTTTCAACCCAGGGGATGACGGGCGGCGCTGCCAAGGCCGTCCCGCACAGGCTTTATCGCGGCCCGGAAGGGACGATTGCCCCCTCTGGGTCATGGCGCGCACTGTGTGTCTGTCCGTGTGGTGATCCGTACTGCTGGTATGAATTTTTCAAGGTGCAGGGCTTTCGCCTTGGTTATATTGTAGAGTTTTTTTTGCCGATTGTTAGAGACTTATGGACACGTTTGTGACCTGCAGGTCACATTCAGAGAACTTTTTTGAATTGCTCCAAATGAGATACCAGCTGCTCTACGTCCTCTTTTAACCGATCCTTGTCATTGCGGTCAATGGCAGAACCGCCATATCTGCCCAGGATAAGATAATCCAGCGATACACTGTATAACTCAGAAAGCCGGATAAATAGGTCAATGGAGCAACCCTTTCTTCCCGTCTCAATGCGGCTGTAAAAGCTACGGTCAATATTTAGTGTCTCTGCAACCTTTTCCTGAGTGAGGCTGCTTTTTATGCGGAGCTGACGGATACGCTCTCCGCTTTGTTCAAATCGTAACTCATTTATGTAAGCTCCAATCTCAAATTTAGGTGTGCGGGGTGAGATTGGATGTCATGGATATTTCGCTATGTACGGCTGCCACTGAGGTTTACATAGCAGATAATTCGATAAAAAACGACAAAGCAAAACGCCAGACAGTCCCAATGACCGCCTGGCGCGTTGTTCCGAGCAAGTACTTGTTTTATTAGCGCGACTATCTACGCTCGATAGTGCGCTTTCCGCGTTCTGAATGTCCCTTGAAAGGGCAAGGCTTTTTTTGATAAACTACCCGCACCATATATCAATAGTTCCAAATACCAAAAATCGCCCATGACTGCTCCTTTCCACAGCAGTCACAGGCAGCAACATAAATAGCCCCTACGCATGAAGCTGTTTTTTATAGCTTCCAGCAGGGGCTTTCTATTTACGTTTGATAAGGACATATTAATACGCTTTATTAGTGGCTTTGAAGCGCTCTTTACGCACGATAGAATATAGCTGAGGTGATATAAAATGCGTAAAGCGCAAAAGCCCAAAAAAGAGCCAAGTAAAGAACTCAAGTACTTAGGGGGGTGTATTGGAGCGGCCAGAGCCAATAGCGGGTTGACACAGCAGGAATTGGCCGATCAATGTCATCGGGGACTTCGCCACATTCAAAATATTGAATCCGGTCTTGCCAATCCCTCCTATGAGGTTCTGTCCGACATTATCCACCGGCTGGGTATCTCAGCGGATGTGCTGTTTTTTTCTGATATAGAAAAACAGGAGGAAGAAGTACGGCATTTGCTGAATAAATTTGCAGCCTGCACAGAGGATGAACGGCAGATTCTCCTAAAAACGCTGGACTGTCTGGCAGAGCAGTTCTTGAAACGCCGCTATGGGCCATCAGCAGAAACGATGGAATGAGCCAGCAGGAGCAAGGACCTTTTGTTCCTGCTGGCTTCGTTTAATACTATAAATGGGAAAAAGCAAATTTTAGGCAAGTTTCAGGCAAGATTTGAGCAAGATTTTCGGGAGGATTCGACAAAAAATGAGTACCGCAGTCATTCATACTGCGGTACTCTGTCAAGTTAATTTTTCCTTTTTTGATGCTTTGGCACAGGAGAAACAAACTTATACCCCACGCCTCTGGAATTTTGAATGTACTTTTTGCCCGCCTCTGCCAATTTTTTGCGAAGGTTGCCGATGTGGGCACGGACGGTATTATCACCGCTTACACCCAGGTCGTCCGCCCACACATGGCTGTATAGCTGACCCCGGCTCCATACTTGCCCTGGATGCTGTGCAAGGCAAAAAAGCAAGTCAAATTCAGTCCGCGTCAGTTCTATTGGTGTCCCATCAATCATCACCTGACGGTTGAGCGGATTGATAATCAATTCCATACCAAAAGTAAGCGGACGGCATTTCTGATAATCTCGGTTTGATTCACAGTATAATTGCATAAGTGCTTCTGCCTGCGCCGCACATACGCTCATGTCCACAGGCTTTTCCAGATAGGCGTTTGCACCTGCTTGGAGCAGTGCAACTCTGTTTTCCGGCCTTAAACTGGATGTTAGAGCCAGAATAGGTGTATGCTTTGCCGATCTCATGGTAGTAAGCATTTCCAAGCCATCTGCTTCCGGAAACGGCAAGTCCATGATAACCAGACAATACTCCTGTGTCATAAAAATGTCCAGAGCATCCGCCATAACGGTTACACAGCAAACGTCTGTACTGCCGTTTTGAAGATGTTCTTTGTACTGCCGTTTTGAAGATGTTCTTCCATCAAACGGCAGATTGACAAATCATCTTCCACAATCAGTATTCGCCTTTTTATCATGGATCACCACCTTTATTGATTGGGCCGCACAATGGAGATCAATAGGAAGAATGCCTCCGGTTCTGATCCATCGCGGCGATCTGCTGCATTTCCGTGTCTGTCAGTTCAAAGTCGAAAATCTCAAAGTTCTCCTGAATATGGGCTTCGTTGCTGGAACCGGGAATGGCAATATTGCCCGCCTGGAGATGCCAGCGCAGGAGGACCTGTGCGGAGGTCTTGCCATGGGCCGCCGCAATGGAGGAAATTGTGGGGTCATTGAACAGTTCCTGCGTATGGCCCCGCCCGCCCAGGGGGAACCAGGATTCCAGAACGGTTCCATACTGTTTCAGATGCTCCTTCATGGCGGTGCTCTGGTAATGGGGGTGCGTCTCGTTCTGGAGCAGCGCCGGGGTAATGGTGGTGGCATTCACCAGCCGGTCAAAATCCTCCGCCGTGTAATAGTTGGATAGGCCAATAGAGCGGAGCTTGCCCTCGCTGACAGCCTGCTCCATGGCCTGATACGCCGCCACATCGCTGCTGCGCTGGGAATGGTGCAGGATCATCAGATCAATGTAATCCAGACCCAACCGCCGCAGGGAGGCATCAATGGCCGCAGCGCCGTTACCATAGTCAGAGGTCCACATCTTGGTGGTGACAAAGATTTCCTCGCGGGTTACAATCCCTTCGCTGATCGCTCTCTGGATGCCCCGGCCCACGCCCTCTTCGTTTCCGTAGATGCGGGCTGTGTCAATAAGCCGGTAGCCGTCCCGCAGCGCCCAATAGACGGAGTTCTCCGCCTGCTGGCTGCTGAGGGTATAGGTCCCGATGCCCAGGATAGGCATTTCAATCCCGCTGTTCAGCATCACAGTTCCTTTTTCCAGGTCAAAATCTGTACTGCTGTTTGCTGTATCCTGGCTGGGAGTGTCCGGGGTGCTGGGAGTACGGTCAAGGATGCCGCTGCTGTTCAGCCAGGTTTCCACCGCCCGTTCCGCCTCACTCCGATTATTCTGCGCGGTTTGTCCACGAATGGCCAAACCGTCCAGGACAGTGGCGCTGGGACACTTCGATGTGATTGTCCCCTGGGTCCCTGCCAGACCGCTGCCCTCGTTGGTGGAGAAGGGAAGAACCGTTTTGCCGGACAGGTCATAGGTTTCCAGGAAGTTGTAGACAATCATGGGCATATCCCCATTCCAAATCGGGTAGCCCAGGAATACCACATCGTAGTCCGCCATATTCGTTACGCTGTCCGCCATTTCCGGGCGGGCGTTTTGGCTGCTCTCCTGACGGGCCACCGCCAGCATCTCATTGTAGCCGGAGGGATACGGGGTTGTCGGGCGAATTTCAAACAGGTCGCCGCCGGTCTGTTCCGCAATCATCTCCGCTACGATAGCGGTATTACCCTTTTCCACAACGCCTACGTTATAGTTTTCGCCAGCGCGGGAGAAGTAGGCCACCAGGATGTTGCTGCCGGAGGCAGTATCGGCAGGCGGTGTAACGGCAGCATTGCGAGTGAGATACCGATGGAGGATCACCGCTACCTGTGCGCGGGTCGTTTTGCCCTGGGGGACAAAGCGGTTTCCATCCATGCCGCTGATGATGCCCTCGGATCTGGCCCAATCCACAGCCTGTCCAGCATAGGCGGCAATGCTGGATTCATCCGCGAAGTCTGTTCCCCGCTCGGCTGCGGGGCTTCCATCATACCGCCAGAGAATTGCGGCAATCTGCTCACGGGTCACGGGGTCATTAGAGCCAAAGAGCCGGTTGCCATAACCGGAAATGATGCTGTTGGCAGAGGCCCAGCTTACAGCACTGTTGTAGTATGCGCCAGCCGCTACATCGGAAAAGTCCGCATTTCCGGTAACTGACGGACTTCCTGCCGCCCGGTAAAGGACAGTGGCCAGCATTGCGCGGGTCATGGTAGTGTTGGGGGAGAACGCGGTACCGGATGTGCCGCTCATAATACCGTTCTCCCGGCACCAGACGGCAGCTTCAGCGTACCATGTGTCCGCCGCCACATCGGAAAAGCCGGTGTCCTCCACCGCCGCCATCGCAGGGACGCCCAATCCCATCGCTAAAGCGCACATCAAAACGAGAGAGAGCAGTTTTTTTAGTTGTTTCATGGAATTTTCTCACTTTCACAAAATATCATCTACAGTTGCGTATCAAAGTGCAGGCAACAGATTCCGCAGGGTGTACAGCTTTCCTGCCTTGTTTAATAGTTTGCAAACCGCTCATTTTTGTCCAGGGCAGTCATCTGCTCCATTTCTTCATCGGTCAGGTTGAAGTCGAAAATTTCAAAGTTCTCCTGGATGTGGTCCTCATTGCTGGAGCCGGGGATAGCGATATTGCCTGCCTGCAAATGCCAGCGCAGAATAACCTGTGCGGAGGTCTTTCCGTGGGCGGCGGCAATGGCGGAAATGGTTTCATCACCAAACAGCGTCTGTGTGTTTCCACGACCGCCCAGGGGGAACCAGCTTTCCATGACCGTGCCATACTGCGCCAGATGCTCCTTCATTTCTGTACTCTGATGGTAAGGGTGCGTTTCATTCTGCATCAGCGCCGGAGTGATGGTAGTGGCGTTTACCAGCCGGTCGAAGTCCTCTGGGGTGTAGTAGTTGGAAAGCCCAATAGAACGGAGTTTCCCATCTGCCACCGCTTGCTCCATGGCCTGATACGCTGCTACATCGTTGTTGGGCTGAGAGTGGTGCAGGATCATCAGGTCGATGTAGTCCAGGCCCAAGCGCTCCAGGGAGCGGTCAATCGCATCCGCTCCGTTGTCGTAATCATCTGTCCACATTTTTGTGGTTACGAAGATTTCTTCACGGGTCACAAGGCCCTCGTCAATGGCCCTCTGGATTCCCCGGCCCACACCCTGCTCGTTGCCGTAGATACGGGCGGTGTCAATGAGCCGGTAGCCATCCCGCAACGCCCAATAGACGGAATTTTCTGCCTGTTCGTTGCTCAAACGGAAAGTACCGATACCAAGAATGGGCATTTCGATGCCGTTATTCAGCAAAACCACACCGCGATCCAGGTCGAAGCCGGAAGAAGTGCTTTCGTCGCTGTCGCTGACAGTGGGCGGCTCCACGGCAGTGTTGTCAGCCGCTGCACCCTCACTGGAGGCAGGCGTCTGCACGGATGCTGCCGGAATATTGCTTGGAGTATCATCTGAGTTCCCGGCACCGCAGCCCGCAAGCAACAGGCAGAACACCGCCGCAATCAGTAAAATAGCTTTTCTCATACGCAATCGTCTCCTATTCTATCAACAAGGTTTCCCCCATGTCTAAAATCAGCCGGTTCTCCACATTGAACTGCTCCGCCAGCGTCCGGTCGAAGAAAATATAGTTCCTGGCTGTCACATGATAGGGGATGTTGTGCTTGGCTCCTACCAGCCGGGCGGCCTCTGCTGCTTCCTCCAGGCCCATGTTGAACACACCGTCACAGCAGAAGAACGCATAGTCGATCTCCATCTCCGCCATGTCCGCCATTTGCTCCGTGGTGGAGGTGTCCCCGGTCACATATATGGAGCACCCATTGGAGAAGATCAGCACATAGCCCACGCACTCACCTACGTCATGCCAGTGGTTGTACCCGGCCTCTACCGCCTCCACGATGACGTAGCCCAGGTCAAATACCTGATGCTCCCCATTTTGGATCGCTTCTTTCCATGTGATGATCTGGCAGTCAGGGTTTCGGTTTTTGATGCGGTCCACTCCGTTGTGGTCATAGTGGGAATGGGTGACTAAAATCAAATCAGCTGGTAAGTCATAGCCCTCACCCGCATAGGGGTCGATATAGATCACTTTCCCCTCATCCGTCACGAGGCGCATACTGGCCTGCCCCTGGTAGAGAAGTTCTGCCGGTCCAACACTGTCTGCCGGTGCAATCTGTTCCGTTTGAACAGGCTGCACCTGGGCAGGTACCCCTGTTTCAGCCGGGGGCTGAGAGGCGGGAAATCCGCAGGCGGAGAACAGCATGAGAGGAATCAGCAAGAGAGATAACATCATCATTCGTTCCTTCTTCACAAAATTCGGACTCCTTATGCGCGTTGACGTTTCAGCAGCTTGGCCAAATAGTGACCAGCCATAGCAAACAACGCCATCACAGCGATGGTATCAGCCACAAAGAAAATCGGAGGCTGGTTGAAATCAAAGAACACAAATTGATTTCGCAGAAACAGGTAGTTTCCAATCTCCCGCCGGATAAAGGCCAAGAGGCCCCAAAGCCCCAGCAGCATGGCGGTTATACGCAAGGTAATTGTTCGGACGGTGCATTTGCCCCCGATGCTTACCGCTTTGCGGAGCATACCCATGATTCCCTCACCATGCAGTCCGGCGTGGAAGCTCATCAAGACCAAGCCCCAATAGGAGGCCAAAAGGTGAACCGTTCGGGCCAATGCAATTCCGGCCCTTATTTCCAAAAAGGCGAACACATGGCGGGACATTATGATCCCGCTGACAGGCAGGGCAATCATATCGGCCAGAAGGAGCAGGTCGGTCACAGTCCCTAGGACGCGGACGGTGCTGTACCGCCCTCTGAACAAGCCTCCATACCATTTCCGGTTCAGAACATGGTGGAGGATGAACAGTGCCGCTATGAGAATCCCCAACCATTCGTGGGCAACTTCTCCCAGCAGGGAGTAGGCCATCAGCAGCGGCAGCAGAATCACCATAAAACCATCCACCGTCATTCTGAGGGTCAGACGGTTCCGCCTATTCAATGAAGCCGCCCTCTCTCAGCCAATCCGTCACAGCTTCTCTGGCCTCGTCCTGCCGGTTTTGGGCCGTCTGCCCCCTGACAGCCAGCCCTTTCAGCAGTTCGGCATCCGGAATCAGTTCCGCAATATCGCTCTCACTGTTTCCAAGGGCGCTGCCCTCATGGGTGCAGAATGGAACTACTGTTTTGCCGGAAAAATCATAGCTCTCCAAAAAAGTGAACATCGTCATAGGCATAGTTCCCCACCAGTTTGGAAAACCGATGAAAACCGTATCGTAGTTATCCATATTTTCCACAGAGGATGACAGCTCTGGCCTTGCGTCATCGTCCTGTTCTTGACGGGCCTGGGCAATCAGATCGTTATATTCGTCTGGGTAAACCGTAGTTGTTTCCACTTGGAACAGATCGCCGCCAGTGTATTCGGCAATCATATTGGCGATGGTTTCGGTATTCCCTGTATGGGAAAAGTACGCCACCAGGATGCCGCCCTGCTGTCCATCCGCACTATTTTCTTCCTGGGCTGGGACAGTGGTATCCTGATCTTTCATAAATCCCTCCACTTCTGAGCTGTGGGTGTTTCCTCCGGCATCCGTCCCAACGCTGCTTTGCGCCGGACGGCTGCCGCAGGCGGACAATGCTAAAATTGTTGTACAAATGATCAATAAAACTGCCGCTTTCTTCATAAAATCAAATCCTTATCTCGTAAATCCCCTGTGTCCATATACTTTACATTGATTGAGCGCAGCTTCCAGGGAGCGGAACTCCTCATCCGTCAGCTCTACCAGAGAGGCGTTCAGGTTCTCGATGATCCGCTCTTTATTCTTGGAACCGGGGATCGGGACCACATTGGGATACTTGTGCAGCATCCAGGCCAGGGAAATCTGCGCGGGAGTGGCCTGCTTCTTTTCTGCGTATTGCTTCAAAAGATCAATGATAGGCTGATTCCCGGCAATGTTGGCTT
>OFHO01000953.1_pt1 | contig 23653 bp, 19 predicted proteins | sample 1521531 | NCBI WGS metagenome assembly OFHO01 (sample SAMEA3504124, study PRJEB24116) | mouse gut metagenome | biome: mouse gut; feature: mouse-associated habitat; material: faeces | place: Denmark | collected 2011
GAGAGCATCTGCCTTACAAGCAGAGGGTCATAGGTTCGAGCCCTATAGGTCCCATGTAAGTCCTCGCTGGTGTGGCGGAATAGGCAGACGCAAAGGACTTAAAATCCTTCGGGAGCAATCCCGTGCCGGTTCAAGTCCGGCCACCAGCATTATTTTTATAAAGGAATCCACAGATTCGGCCAGCCGTTGAAGTGGGTTCTTTTTTTGTCCCATGCTAAAGAGAGCATGTGCCGCACACGGAAATCAATTTTTGCATATGCTGCAAACTTTATCTTGACAATAGGTGACTATTGGAGTAGTATGATTGTATCGCGATGACTATTGCAATAGTTAAAAAATGAGGTGGCCTTATGGGTATGAAATTATTTGATTCAGAATTGAAAGTGATGGAAGTGTTGTGGAAGGAAGGAGGACTGCCGGCAGGACGGATTGCAAAGGTTTTGAAGGAAGAGATCGGGTGGAACAGGAACACCACCTATACAGTGATAAAGAAATGCATAGAAAAAGGCGCGGTAAAGCGGGATGAACCCAATTTTATGTGCAGCGCGACGGTAAGCAGGGAGCAGGTGCAGAACTACGAGACGGAGGAGCTGATAGGAAAAATGTTCGGCGGATCGAAGGAAAGGTTTTTTGCGGCTTTTCTTGATGAAAAGAGGTTGTCTAAGGAAGAGATCGAAAACCTGAAACGGATGGTCATGGAATTGGACGGATGAATGGAGGAAAAAAATGGGATTGCTTCAAAGAAGTATTTCGGCGGGAATTTTGATCGCAGGTATTTTTGTGTTCCGGCGATTGGCATCCGGAAAGTTTTCTAAAAGGGTCTTTGCTGCTTTATGGAAAATAGCGCTTCTGCGTCTCCTGCTGCCTTTTTCTTTCCAGGTGGAAAGCAGGCTTCTGCGTAGGCTGCCTTTTGTTTTTCTTAGGAAAGAGGCAAACCAGGCAATGATGGAAGGGAGGGGCGGGGGATTAGGAACGGCGCAAGGGGCGGAGTTCTTGGAAATCACCGTTTCCCTTTTTAGAAACATGGACTTTATTTATTTTCTGGGTGTAACCATATTGGTATTCTTTTTTGCCCTGGAATATGCCCGTGCGTGCATTTTGCTTCGGGAAGCCATTCCTGTCAGCGCGTTTGGGGACATTGGCACGGATGTCGGAAAGTGCAGCGTTCCTTTGACCGAAAAAGTCAAGATACTGGTTATGGATCGCGTTAAGACACCGGTGACTTATGGGGTTTTCCGCCCGCAGATTATCCTGCCAAAGTCGATCGACTGGAAGGACAAGGATATGCTTTCTTTTGTTTTGCAGCATGAAATGGCGCATATCAGGCATATGGATAATTTGTGGAAGCTTTTGCTGATTGCAGCGCTTTGCCTTCATTGGTTTAATCCGCTTGTCTTTGTCCTCTATTTTTCCTTGAATAGGGATATGGAAATTGCCTGTGACGAAAGCGTCATTTCTGCGATGAATGAAAATGACAGGCATAAATATGCGATAGTGCTTGTGAATTTAGCGGAAAACTGTGCTTCTTTTCCGATTTACAGCGGGTTTGGAAAGAGCGCGGTTTCAGAAAGGATAAGGGAAATTATGAATTATAAAAAAATGACGAAAGTAGGAAGTATCTGTGCGGCGTTTGTTTTGCTTGGAAGCGCGGCGGTGTTCGTATCGGCGAAGGAAAGCGTTGCGCAGTCCGCGCCCTGCGCGTCCGCAACGGTCGCGGAAGAATGCGTGGGAGGGCATGAAAACGAGGGTTGTGCCACGGTCTATTTTGAAGAGAGTATTTCGGAAGAAAGGATAGAGGAAATCGGCAATGAACTGCTGGCGATAGACGGGGTGACGGGAATCGGATTTACTTCGGCAGACGCTGCCTGGTCGATGTTCGCGGATGAATATTTGAGCGAAGATATCGTGCTTTCTTTTCAGGGGGAAAATCCTTTGAAGGATTCGGCCAATTATACGGTTTATTTTTCAGAAAAAGGAGAAGAAATGATTCGCTCGATCGAGGGTATAGAAGGAGTGAGGCGCGTTGTCTGTGAATAGGTTCTGTTGTGTATAAAGTCAATATAATCCAATAATTGGTAAACCGGCGTGGTAAAGGTCACGCCGGTTTTTATATTTTCACCCCGCCCCGCTGGCTGTCGGTACCGCCATTTGACGGATTCCTCCTTTTTCTTGTATAATGGATTGGAAATTGCAAAAAGAATGAATTTTGAAATGCGCGGCAAAACCGCGCAAAATGAGGAATCACATATGTACACAGTTGTAATAGCGGATGATGAGGAGGAACTGCGCCGGGCGATTGTACGCCGCATCGATTGGGAAAGCATAGGCTTCCGGGTGGTAGGGGAAGCGGAAAACGGCGTAGAGGCTTTGGAGCTGGTGGAAAAAACGGGGCCGGATCTCCTTTTGACGGATATTAAAATGCCGTTTATATCGGGCATTGAGCTGGCGAGGCAGGTGAGGGAAATCCGCCCGGCCACGCAGATTGCCTTTTTGAGCGGGTTCGACGAGTTCAGTTATGCCCAGCAGGCGATTCAGTACAATATTATCAGTTATATGCTGAAGCCCATTTCCGTAGCGGACCTGACGAGGGAACTGACGGCGATAAAGGAAAAAATAGACAGGCTTTTCCAGGAATTCCGGGATAAGCAGCAGATCCAGATGGACAAGTCCGGCTTCCTTATGCCGCTTTTGATGGATGGATATCAGGCAGAAGACGGGGAGGAAGGCGAAAAATTTCTTGTGCGGGCCGCGATTGAAAGCGGGGTGCTGCGGGATCACCATAACGATTTCCGCTATGCGGTCATGATTACGAGCATCAGGGATGGAAACGGGAAAAACTGCACGGCCCAGGAGCATGTCCATTCGGTGGACAGTATTTTGAAAAAATATGTCAAACATGAGAGCTTCTACTGGAACGGGAGGATCATTTCGCTGCTGATCGCGACGCCTTCCGCGTTCGATAAATATTTGCATATCCTGGTAGGGGATGTCGTACAGAGTACGGAACGTATTATGGAACTGAATTGTTCCATCGGCGTGAGCAGGATCATGGACCGGCTTTCCGAATGCCACGATGCTTATATTGAGGCATTGAACGCGCTTAGCTATTCCGGGCGGACGGACAGCGGCGTTCATTATATTATGGACGAGGAACATGTGGAAGGGATTGATGCCCAGGAGATCATGAATATTGTGACGGAAGTGGAAACGCTGGTTCGGGGCAGCCAGGCAGGAGAACTGGAAAAATACCTGGAAGAACTGTTCGAGCGCATGCGCGGGATGCGGGTGTCCAGGGCAAAGGCCAATTACCTGATGGTGCAGCTTCTTGCTTCGATATGCAGAATTATATATGCGGTAGGAGACGGGGAAGAGATCGAAAGGATACAGAAGAATACGCTGCTGCAAAGCATCGTATTCCAGGATGGTTCTTTCCGCGAGATGCAGGGAAAGCTGACCGAGTTCTGCTTAAGCGCCAGGGAGATGATCGGCAGCCAGAGGAAAAAGAGCAGCAGGGTTCTTTGCGAAAAGACGCTGCAGATTATCGAAACGGAATATGGGAACGGGGATATATCGCTTGTTTCCGTCAGCAATGAAATCGGCGTCAGCCCGAATTATCTGAGCGCTCTTATTAAAAAAGAAACGGGGAAAACCTTTATTGACCTTTTGAGCGGGAAAAGGATAGAGGCGGCGAAGGAGCTGCTGATGTGTACTTCCATGAAAATAAAAGAAATTTCAGAAAAATGCGGTTACAGTGATCAGCATTATTTCAGCTATTGTTTTAAAAAATACAGCGGCGTGTCGCCCAATGTCCTGCGCCGGCAGATGCATGCGGAGGAGAAGGGATGAACGGGCGCAAAGAAAAAAAGGGGTTTTCCATGTCGTTAGCTTCGGTGATGAACCTGTTTGTCATCGGCATGGTGCTGGCGGCGCTGGCAGGAGGGCTGGTCGTTTTTATTTCCGTGTTCCGCCGCTCGGTGGAGCAGAATGCGGTGATCAGCAGCGAACAGGCGGTAGTACAGGCTTCCAATACGGTGCGCAATTATACAGCGGATATGGAAGAGGTCATGAATCTGATCGAAGAGTCTTATGGAAGGGAAAAGGAAGAGCGGGACAATGCCTTGGAAACGCTGCTCCGCATCCGAAAGGATGTGGTTGCTGTCACCAGCTATGATGAAGAAGGCGTGCTGGTGGACTGGTGGACGGGCAGTTACCATTTAAAAGAGAGGATACTGAAGAACCTTTCCTTTTTGCAGATGGAAACGGGGGCGGAGGATCGGCTGATGATCTCTGAACCTCATGCGGAAACTCTTCTGGAAAATTATTATCCATGGGTCGTGTCGATACGCAAAGACTTGGAGGCAGGAGACGGAAAAAGACATGCGGTCGTGCTGGACGTGCGCTTTTCCCAGATCGCGAATTATGTGGATGAAGTGGGCATCGGGCAGCATGGCTACTGTTTTATCATGGATAGAAAAGGAAATATCGTGTATCATCCCCAGCAGCAGCTGATTTATTCCGGGCTGAAATCGGAACGGACGGAGGCGCTGACGGAGGCGGAAGACGGTTCCCTGGTGAAAAAAAATGTGATTTATTCGATCCGTTCCCTGGATAACTGCGACTGGAGGATCGTGGGGGTGAGTTATATCGACGAACTGGTGACAGTCAAAGTAAGGGACGCGATACGAATTCTGCTGGCGATGCTCGTGTTCGTGCTGACGACGGTGTTTTTCAGCAGTTTTCTGCTGACCCACATGATATCCCACCCGATCCAGAGCCTGGTGAAGGCGATGAAGGATTTTGAGGCAAATGCGGAAGAATTCAGCTATCAGCCGGTGCATGGGAGCAAGGAGATGATCGCCCTGTCGGATTCTTTTGCCCATATGGTGGACCGGATACAGGATCTGATGGAAAAAGTCAGGCGGGAGGAAATTACCCTGCGGAAAACAGAGCTGAAGGCGCTGCAGGCCCAGATTAATCCCCATTTTCTTTATAATACGCTGGATGCCATCGGGTGGATGTGCGAGGAGGAGAGGAGCCAGGACGCGATGGAGATGGTCAATGCTTTGGCAAGGCTGTTCCGCATCAGCATCAGCAAGGGGCATGAGCTGATTCCGATCGGAAAAGAAGTGGAACATGCCAGAAGCTACTTGATGATACAGAAATTCCGTTATAAGAACCAGTTTGCGTATTCCTTTGACATCGAGGAAGAATGCCTTCCTTATTTATGTAATAAAATTACGCTGCAGCCGATTATTGAAAATGCTATTTACCATGGAATCAACCGAATGGTGGATGAAGGAGAGATACGCATCCGCATTTATGGGGAAGGAAACCATATCGTATTTGCGGTGTCGGATAACGGCGTGGGCATGACCAGGGAGCAGTGTGAAAATATTTTGAAAAGCGAGCCGGGCGACCAGACCGGCATCGGCATTAAAAATGTCAATGACAGAATAAAAATATATTTCGGGGAAGAATATGGGATTACGATCGAAAGCGAGCCGGATGAAGGAACCTGTGTCAGCATCCGCATGCCGAAAGTGGAGGAGGGCGGATATGAGGCTAAATAAGAAAAAGCGGAGCGGCAGGGCAGCAGCATTATTGCTCATGCTGGCGTTTGCTTTTGCAGGATGCGGGAAGGAAAGCGCGACGGCGGGGAAGCATTATGTGGCGCTGGTGACAAAATCCATGGATTCCGCTTTCTGGAAATCGGTTTATGCGGGGGCGACGGCAGCGGCAACGGAATATAACCTGCAGGTCAGCATGATTGGGCCGAAGAGGGAAGAAGATTACGCGACGCAGAACGAGATGATTCAAGAGGCGGTGGAAAACGGGGCGGAGGTCATTGTTTTTTCCGCAGTGGACTATAATGCCAACAGCGCCGCCATCGAGGAGGCGGCAAAAAAGGGCGTGAAAATAGTCGTGATCGACAGCGATGTCAACAGCAGCCAGGTAAGCTGCCGCATCGGCACGGATAACCGAAAGGCCGGAAAAATGGCCGGGGAAGCCGCGCTGGAGGCGGAAGGCGAAGAGCTGCATATCGGTATTGTAAACTATGACATTAATTCGGCCAACGGGCAGCAGAGGGAAGAAGGATTCCGGGAAAGAGCAGGGGCAGACCCGCGGGTAAAAAGCATGTATACGATTAATGTCGTATCGACCACGGAAGATGCGCGGGCCGGGACGATACAGCTGCTGGAGGAACACCCGGAAATCAATGTGATTGTTACGTTTAACGAGTGGACCAGCCTGGGCGTGGGCTGGGCGATCCGGGACCTGAACCTGGCAGAGGATACCCAGGTAGTGGCTTTTGACAGCAATGTAGTATCCGTGGGCATGCTGGAAACGGGCGAGGTGGATGCGCTGATCGTGCAGAATCCTTATGCTATGGGTTATCTCGGCGTGGAGGAGGCGTACCGACTGCTGAACGGCGGCAGCGCCAGCGGGGCAGTGATCGACACGGCGACTACGTGCGTGACGAGGGAAAACATGTTTGAGCCGGAATGCCAGCGGATGCTGTTTTCTTTTGATTAATGAAAATTTGAATAAATTGTGAACAAAAAATGTACAAAACAATAATTTTTTATACCAAGACAGTAAAATATTGCATATCTTTTTTGGATATTCTTTTGCTATAATGTCAATATGGTGCGGTAGAGGCACCAAAGAATATAGTTAACAGGAGGAAAACAAAATGAAAAAGTTATTCGCATTGCTTTTGACAGGCGCGATGGTATTCAGCCTTGCAGCATGTGGAAACCAGGAAGCTCCGGCAGCGGCAGAACCCGCAGCAGAAGCTCCGGCAGCAGAAGAGGCAGCTCCGGCTGAAGAAGAAGCGGCTCCCGCAGAGGAAGCAGCTCCGGCTGAAGCGGCAGCAGTTGACCTGAATGTAGGCGTATTCTACTATACATATAGTGATACCTACATTTCCAGCGTTCGTACAGCGCTTGATGCAGCTCTGACAGAAGCAGGCATCGCTTTCCAGAACTATGATGGAAACAGCAACCAGACAACACAGAACGAGCAGATCGATACAGCAATCAGCCAGGGTGCAAACCTTCTGATCGTGAATATCGTTACATCCGGTTCCGTAGACGCTTCTCAGCAGATCGTTGACAAGGCAAGCGCAGCAGGCATCCCGGTTATCTTCTTCAACCGTGCGGTAGAACCCGACGAAGAAGAAGGCAAAGTTCTCGGCGCTTATGACAAATGTGCTTTCGTAGGCACGGATGCACCGGAAGCTGGCCATATGCAGGGCAAGATGATCGGCGACTTCCTTATGGCAAACTATGATGCGATCGACCTGAACGGCGACGGCGAAATCAGCTATGCTATGTTCATGGGACAGCTTGGTAATGCAGAAGCTATCGCACGTACACAGTTTGGTGTAGAAGATGCGAACGCAGTTTTGACAGCTGGCGGAAAACCGGAACTGGTTTACTTCGATTCTTCCAATGCTGACTGCTACCAGGTAGACCAGGATGGTAACTGGAGCGCAAAGGCTGCTAATGAGTACATGGTGACAAACCTTTCCCAGTACAGCGAAGCTACAGGCAACATGATCGAACTCGTTATCTGCAACAATGACGGTATGGCAGAAGGCGCTATCTCCGCTCTGAACGCACAGGGTTACAACATGGGAGGCGACAGCGTTACCATTCCTGTATTCGGCGTAGATGCAACAGATGCTGCAAAACAGCTGATCGCTGACGGCAAGATGACAGGTACGATCAAGCAGGATGCAGAAGGTATGGCAAACGGTATTGCATATCTTGCAAAGAACGTACAGGCTGGCAAGGAATTAATGGCAGACACAGATTCCTTCAACATTTCTGAAAATGTAAGCAACAAGATCTTTATCCCTTATGCTCCTTACACAGGTGAATAAATAGGCGGGATAGGATGTGGATACTGCATAAAGCAGGAAGATCCTCAGGTTTATAAGAGCGGCTGCCGCCTTAGGCGGTTGGCCGCTTTTTTTAGAAATAAAATAGAGTAGGAAAGCTTATGGAAAAAGGGAGGGTAAAGCATGGGACAGGATGTTCTGCTGCAAATGACGGATGTATGCAAAGAATTTCCCGGTGTAAAGGCGCTTGACAATGTTTCCCTGACGGTGAAAAAGGGAACGGTTCATGCCTTGATGGGAGAAAACGGCGCAGGGAAGTCCACATTGATGAAATGTCTGTTCGGAATGTACAGTATGGACAGCGGGAAGATTCTTCTGGATGGCAAAGAGGTTAGCTTTAAGAATTCCAAGGAAGCGTTGGAAAACGGCGTTGCCATGGTGCATCAGGAATTGAATCAGGCGCTGAAAAGGAACGTCATGGATAATATATGGCTGGGGCGTTATCCGAAAATGGGCGGCCTGATGGTAAACGAGAAGAAAATGTATGAAGATACCGTAGCGGTATTTCAGGAGTTAGGAATAGAAATCGATCCGAGAAGGGTAATGAGTACGATGCCTGTTTCGCAAAGGCAGATGGTGGAGATTGCCAAAGCAGTTTCCTATAATTCCAAGGTAATCGTGTTCGACGAGCCTACTTCTTCTCTGACGGAGCAGGAAGTAGAGCATTTATTTAAGATTATTAATATGCTGCGTGACAGAGGATGCGGCATAATTTACATATCACATAAAATGGCGGAGATTCTCCGCATTTCCGATGAAGTTACCGTTATGCGCGACGGCACATGGGTGGCGACGGAACCGGCGAGCGATCTGACAACGGAGAAGATTATTAAGCTGATGGTAGGGCGAGAGCTGACCAACCAGTTCCCTCCCAAGACAAACAAGCCGGGAGAGGTAGCTTTGGAGGTAGAGAACCTGACGGCACAGTATTCCCTCCTAAAGGATGTGTCCTTTAAGGTGAGAAAAGGAGAGGTGGTAGGCCTGGCAGGGCTGGACGGCAGCGGGCGTACGGAAACGCTGGAGAATATTTTCGGCGTGGCCACAAGGAAAGGCGGAACGATCAAACTGGACGGCAAAGTGGTGAGGAACCGCAATGCCAGGGAATCGATCAGAAACGGTTTCGCGCTGCTGACGGAAGAACGCCGTGCGACCGGCATTTTTGGCATTTTGAGCATCAGGGAAAATACGGTGATTTCCAGCTTGAAAAAACATTTGAGATTGAAATTTGTCCTCAATGATAAATCCATGAGGGAAGATACCCAGTGGTCTATCGATGCGATGCGTACGAAAACGCCCACGCAGGAAACGAAAATACGATCTTTGTCCGGCGGTAATCAGCAGAAGGTTATTCTGGGCAGATGGCTTTTGACGGAACCGGAAGTGCTTCTTCTGGATGAGCCTACAAGAGGTATCGACGTAGGGGCGAAATATGAGATATACCAGCTTATTCTGGATCTGGCGAACAGAGGGAAAGTAGTTATGGTGGTTTCCTCCGAAATGCCGGAGCTTCTTGGAATATGCGACAGGATACTCGTCATGTCAGGCGGCCGCCTGGCGGGAGAAGTGGACGCAAGTGAAACTACGCAGGAAGCGATTATGACTCTTGCGGCTAAATATGTATAAGGAGGCAATTTCTTATGAGAGCGATTACGAATATAAAGCAGTCCTACGGTCGTTACCAGGCGATGGACAGCAAAGATAAAAAAACGTTTTGGAAGGAAGGGCTGATCAATAACGCGATTTATTTCCTTCTTCTGATAGTGGTTGTTTATACGACGGTGCAGAACCCGAACTTTATTAAAGCCCCTTCCATCGTCAATATCATCAGCCTTTCGGCTGCAAACCTGCCGATCGCCTGTGGTATCGCGGGATGTATCGTATTGACGGGTACCGACCTTTCCGCAGGGCGCGTGGTTGGTCTGACGGCATGTATTTCCGCATCCCTGCTACAGTCTTTGAGTTATGCTTCAAGGATGTTCCCGGATCTCCCGGTGCTTCCGATTCCGGTAGTTATCCTTGCAGTTATCGTAGTAGGCGGTATCGTAGGTCTGGTAAATGGTTTCTTCGTAGCGAAGTTCCAGCTTCACCCGTTTATCGTTACGCTGGCAACCCAGCTGATCGTATATGGTATCCTGCTGATGTATATTATGATCAACGGCAATAACGGGCAGCCGCTGTCCGGCCTGGATGATTCTTTTAAAAGCTTTGTAACCGGAAGCTTTATCGGTCTGGGAGGTGTTGCGATTCCTAACTTTGTATGGTACGCATGTATTATTGTAGTGATCATGTGGTTTATCTGGAATAAAACGACTTTCGGCAAGAATATGTTTGCGGTAGGCTCTAACCCGGAAGCTGCCAACGTATCCGGCGTTAACGTTATGAAAACAACGATCATGGTACATACGCTTGCAGGTATGATGTATGGTATTACCGGTTTCATCGAAGCAGCAAGAACTGCTTCCAACTCAGCCGCTACCGGACTGAACTACGAATGTGATGCGATTGCAGCCTGCGTTATCGGCGGCGTATCCTTTGTCGGTGGTACTGGTAAGATCAGCGGTATCGTAATGGGCGTTTTCCTGCTGCGTATTATCTTCGTGGCATTGAACTTCCTGTCCATTAACGCGGCGATGCAGTATGTAATCAAAGGTTTGATCATTCTGGTTGTATGTGCGATCGATATGAGGAAATACTTGGTTCGTAAATAAAGAAAGGCGGCAGTGGATGGAAAATCGGCAAGAAATAGAGGAAAGAGACGAAAGTACCCAGGGGGCGGAAAGCGCAAGCGGCCGCCCCCGCCGTTTTGGAAGGGGGATTTATGATAAGACGGATACTCCGATCCGCCTTTTGGATGGCTTTATTGCGGGTATTATTATCATTATAGTGGTTATGGTGGCTGTATTCGCCTTGTTTGGCGGCTTTACCGTGTCTTTTGAAACATCTGGGGGGACGGAGATCGCATCCCAGAAACTCAGGTACGGCAATTATGTGGCAGAGCCGGAAGAGCCGGTACGCCAAGGGTATACATTTGCAGGCTGGTATTATGAAGGCCATGAAAAGGAAACCTGGGATTTTTCCGTCGGTACGGTAGGAGGGGATCTGGAACTGATTGCCAGATGGGAACCGGCGCAAATAACCGTTAAATTTGATACGGACGGCGGACAGATGCCGGATGGACTGGAATCCATGCAGGTTACTTACCAGGAAGCCTATGGGGAGCTGCCAGTTCCGCAAAAAGAGGGCTGTCAGTTCGCGGGCTGGACGTACAGCGGAGAAGAAATCACAGCGGAAAGCGTGGTGACAATGCCGGGAGAACATGTCCTTACGGCTTTATGGGAATAATGGACAAAAAAACAACGAAAAAGGAGCTTATAAATAGTAGAAAAGTCCTATTGATAATTTTTGCTATAGTGATATAATGACAGTTGCTGAATAGAATAAATTATCAGGGAGGGCAATGATTATGAGAAACAAATTAATGAAACGTATCGCTTTACTTTTGTCTGTAGCGGTAATGAGCGTATCCGTAGTTGCTTGCGGCGGCGGAAAAGGTGATGCGGAGCAGGGCGAGACAACCCTGACGGAAGAAGAGTATGAAGCGAAAGCACAGGAGCTTGGCGAAAAGCTGAACAGCGCTATGACGGATGCTTCTTCCATCGATCCTAACGATGTGGATGCAGCGAAAGAGTTTATCGCAGGCTTGAAAGATCCTTTTATCGAGTTCGGTTCTTTGAAAGCGCCGGAAAAATATGCGGCAGCTCACGAGAAATTCAAATCGGGATGCGATGCAATGGTAGAATATCTTGATATGATGGTATCAGCAATGGATACTGGCGATATCGACATGGAAAAGATGACTTCTTTGATTACTACGATCCAGAACGACTTCACAGAAGGAGCTTCTATGCTGGAGTAAGCATTCGAAATGCAATACATAATGATATGATGACAGGCCGGTACGAAGGGATGAATACTTCTTCGTACCGGTTTTGTTTGTGTGCGTGGGCGCGTAAGGAAATTCACCCCGCGCGGCGGGCAGGAAAACTCTTCCCCTGCTCGATTGTCAGTTTAGGATGGCAAGAGAGGACACTCAAATGGATAGAACGGATAGAGTGAATAAGATCAGCTTAAAAGAAGAAGCAGTGCATGGGACAGTGAAATTCCCCCTGGCGGTATACCGCTATGAGGGGGAGGGGGAATTTACGGTGAAAATTCATTGGCATGAAGAGACGGAGATTATATATTTGAAAAAGGGAAGATTTTGCATGGATATTAATATGCAGAAATACCGGATTCATAGCCCGGCGCTTCTTTTTGTAGGGTCAGGGGATATCCATGGGCTTTATGGGGAGAAAGGATGCGAAGAAAGCGCGGTAGTATTTGATATGAAAATGCTGAGTTTTGAGCATTATGACAGCGTACAGCATCAGATGATCAACCCTTTACTGAAACATACGGTTCAGTTCCCCGGAGCGGTGACGGAAAGAGATGGCATGTGGGAAGAGCTTGTGGAGCTATATGGGAAGGTATTGACCGAAGCAGTTAAAGAAACTCCTGAGGCGAGGATGAGGGTAAAGGCCTATTTGCTCCAAATATTTGCATGTCTGTATGAAAATGGAAAATTTGTCCATATGGGCGACCATGCGGATTATGATGGAAAAAGGATCGAGAACGTAAAAAAGGTGCTGGGGTTTATTCAGGAGAATTATGGGCAGAGGATTACGAACCAGGATATGGCGGCAGTGCTGCAAATGAACCCCCAATATTTCTGCCGGTATTTTAAAAAAATAATGGGGAAAACGCCTACGGAATATATCAATGAAGTGCGTGTGGAAAAAGCAGCCGAATATCTATGCCGAACAGACAGGAAAATTATCGATATTGCATTGGAATGCGGCTACGATAACATTGGCTATTTCATTAAGAGATTCAAGGAAGAAAAGGGCGTGCTGCCTTCTGAATACCGAAGAAGTCAAAATAATGTAATAGATGGTCAGAATGGATAAAGAAATCAGGCCAAATGGTTCATATAATGTAATCAACTCAAGCGAAAATAATGCGGCATGCGGGAGATGCGCCGTAGGGCGGAAGGACAGGGAAAGGACAGGGTGATTATATGAAGAAGCAGTGGTGGCATGGTAAAGTGGCATATCAGATTTATCCGAAGAGCTTTTGCGACAGCAATGGGGACGGAATCGGCGACATCAGAGGGATTATCGGGAAATTGGATTATTTGAAAGAATTAGGCATTGATATTATATGGATATCGCCGATTTATCAATCGCCTTTTGTAGACCAGGGATATGATATTTCGGATTATTATAAAATAGACCCGGCTTTCGGCACGATGGAAGATTTTGATGAGCTATTGGAAGAAGCGAAAAAACGGGATATGCATATTCTGATGGATCTGGTGATCAATCATTGTTCGGACCGGCATGAATGGTTCCAAAAGGCGCTGGCAGATCCGGAAGGAGAATATGGAAAATATTTTTACTTTGAAAAAGGAAAAAATGGAAAAGCTCCCAGCAATTACCGTTCTTATTTTGGAGGCAGCGTATGGGAACCCGTCCCTGGAACGGACTTGTATTATCTTCATTTATTTGCCAAAGAGCAGCCGGATCTGAACTGGGAAAATAAAAAAGTGCGGGAAGAACTGTTCCAGATGATCAACTGGTGGCTGGACAAAGGGCTGGCAGGATTCCGCATCGATGCGATCATGAATATTAAGAAAACAACAGATTTTCCCGATTATGAACCGGATGGAGAAGACGGATTGGTAAGATGTTCGCGGATGATAGAGGAAGCGGAGGGAATCGGTGAGTTTTTCCAGGAATTGAAACAGGAAACTTTTGCCAAACATGATGCTTTTACGGTGGCTGAAGTTTTTAATATGAAAGAAGGGGAACTGGACAAATTTGTAGGCGAAGAAGGGTATTTCTCCACGATGTTCGACTTTGCTCCTTTATGCACGACGCTTGGGGAAAACGGGTGGTATGACGCGCCGGGGTACGAGTTTTTCCGATGGAGGAAAGCTTTGCTGGAATCACAGAAAGAAAGCCAGAAAACAGGATTTTTTGCGAATATTATTGAAAACCATGATGAACCGAGGGGAGCAAGCACGTATCTGCCTGATTATGCACAGAACAATGACGGCACAAAGATGCTGGCGACCGCGAGTATCCTGCTGCGAGGCATTCCCTTTTTATACCAGGGGCAGGAGATCGGGATGAAGAACTGCAGAATGGAAAATATGGAAGAATATAATGATATTGATACGAAAAACCAATATCAAACAGCGCTGGAAGCCGGACTAGAAAAAGAGGAGGCGCTGGAGGTCTGCCTGAAGCACAGCAGGGATAATGCCAGAACGCCTATGCAATGGAGCGCAGAAAAAAATGCGGGATTTACAGAGGGCAAGCCATGGTTAAAGGTAAATCCTAATTATAAAGAAATTAACGTAGAGGCAGAAGAAAGGGACAGCTCTTCCGTGCTGTCTTACTATAAGGAGCTGCTGGCGCTGCGGAAGTCGGCAGATTATGGGGAAGTATTTACTTATGGGGATTTCATGCCGGCATATGAAGGCGCGGAAATGCTGTTGGCTTATTATAGGCAGGATGAGAAGCGGAAAGTATTGGTTGCCGCTAATTTTGGGAAAGAGGAAGCTGTATTCCCCCTTGAAAAAGAAGGAAAGGAGCTTTTGAAAAACCGGCAAGACATACTGCTGCGGGAAAAAGAACTGGTTTTGCCAAGCTGCGGCGTTGCGGTAGTGGAGTTGTAGGAGAAGATGTATAATAAAGTAGATATCAAGGAAATTCTTTAAGATTGAAAATTCTTTGAAAAAAGTATTGACTTTTCTGAAAATATTGCATAAAATTTAGTAAATCGTTGATAAAGCGTGAGTACATACAGAGGAGATGTCACAGAGAGCTGCGGGCGGTGGAAGCGCGGTACGGATTGCTGTATGGAATGGGCTTTGGAGAGCAAACCGAAACGAAAAAGCGGCAGGCCTGGTTTTTTCGAAGTAAGTGCGCCGGAGGGAGGGCTCCGTTAAGAAGCAGATGTGTGTTAGCATATCATGAGTGGATGCAGTCATGTATCAAGCAGGGTGGCACCGCAGGAATGAATCATCATATCCTGTCCCGGCAAAAAAGCTGGGACAGGATTTTTTTATGCACACAGGCATCCAAATGAAATATGTCAGCAAGCTGACGGATGCCTGGCGCATAAGAGAGCTTGTCAAAGAAAGGAGAAAGGATATGTCAGAGAAAAAAATACCTTATAAGATTTATTTGGAAGAGAGCGAAATGCCGAGGCAATGGTATAACGTGAGGGCGGATATGAAGAATAAGCCTGCTCCATTATTGAATCCGGGAACTTTGAAACCGATGACCTTTGAAGAACTGCAAGGGGTATTCTGCGACGAGCTGGTAAAACAGGAATTAAACGATACGGATGCCTATATCGATATTCCCCAGGAAATACAAGACTTTTACAAAATGTACCGTCCTGCGCCTTTAGTTCGCGCATATTGCCTGGAAAAGAAGCTGGGTACGCCGGCGAAAATTTACTATAAATTTGAGGGGAATAATACAAGCGGCAGCCATAAGCTGAATTCGGCGATCGCCCAGGCCTATTATGCCAAACAACAGGGGTTGAAAGGCGTAACGACGGAAACGGGGGCAGGGCAGTGGGGAACCGCTTTGTCCATGGCTTGCGCATATTTTGACCTGGACTGCAAAGTATATATGGTGAAGGTTTCTTACGAGCAGAAGCCTTTCCGAAGAGAAGTGATGCGCACTTACGGGGCGGATGTAACGCCTTCTCCGTCGGATACGACAAATGTAGGAAGAAAAATACTCGCTGAGTTCCCGGGAACGGGAGGGAGCCTTGGCTGTGCGATTTCGGAGGCCGTGGAGGCAGCTACCAGCAGGGAGGGCTACCGTTATGTTCTGGGAAGCGTGTTGTCCCAGGTGCTCCTGCACCAGTCCATTATCGGGGAAGAAACAAAAGCGGCGCTAAAGAAATATGACATCCAGCCGGATATCATTATCGGGTGCGCCGGGGGCGGTTCCAACTTGGGCGGCCTGATCTCTCCTTTTGTGGGTGAAAAGATAAGAGGCGAAGCGGATTATAAGATTATAGCAGTAGAACCCGCGTCCTGCCCGAGCCTGACAAGAGGAAAGTATGTTTATGACTTTTGTGATACGGGCAAGGTATGCCCGCTGGCGAAGATGTATACTTTGGGGAGCGGATTTATGCCGGCGCCCAACCATGCGGGCGGTTTGCGCTACCACGGAATGAGTTCTGTTGTTTCCCAGCTCTACCATGACGGGTTTCTGGAGGCTGTCAGCGTAGAACAGACGGAGGTATTCAAAGCGGCAGAACAGTTTGCGAGAGTGGAAGGAATTCTTCCTGCGCCGGAAAGCTCCCATGCAATAAAAGTTGCAATCGATGAGGCGATGAAATGCAAGGAGACGGGAGAAGAAAAAACCATTGTTTTCGGGCTTACGGGTACGGGATATTTCGACATGGTTGCTTATGGCAAATTCCATGACGGGCAGATGACGGATTATATTCCAACCGATGAGGATCTGCAAAAGGGGTTTGCAGGAATTCCTTCATTTCCAGGAAATGAATAAAATGTGACAGACAGCCGTTTCCACCAGTTTTTTGGCGGGGCGGCTGCCATTGCCTGATTCTCGCAGACGGGGAGCCGGGCTGCTGTTTTTGCAAGCAGCATAAAAGGCCGATGGAAAATGAATTTCTGCGAAAATTTTATTTTATAACTTGACAACAGGAAAATAAGCATGTAAAATAAAACCGTTGCGGGCGATATGGATACAAATGATGCCTGGCAGCGATGTGCGCTTAGCTCAGCTGGATAGAGCGTTTGGCTACGGACCAAAAGGTCGGGGGTTCGAATCCTCTAGCGCACGTTTTTTTTGCGCTATGCGCACGTTTTTTTGCGCCATGCACACGCTTTTAGTGCTATGCACACGCTTTTAGTGCTATGCACACGCTTTTAGTGCTATGCACACGCTTTTAGTGCTATGCGTACGTGGTTATTTTGGTAAGTGGAAATGCTGATAAAATGGGCATTCCCGCCTTTTTTCTTTCGATTTTTTGGGGTGTTGCTAAAATGCGAATTGAGAAATTCAAGGACGATATGGTGTACCACCCCAGAGAGCGCCAACTCTCTGGGGCAAGGGATGGTATCTCGACTACCACACAATACAGACCAAGTCTGCGATACACGCAAGAATTATTATAAGATAATTGGGCATAAAAAACAATGCCTTTTGTGTGTTGCCAGGCTCTGTCTGTGCCTCATGATATAGAAACGGGGTGTAGAGTGTGGACGCATACTTACACCTCGTTCTTGGTTTCTCGCTGGAGTGCGCTGGCGGCGGGCAGTTTGCCGCCGGAGTACTCCCCAGTGAGGAATCGGAGTTTGAAAGGACTGCGATTAGTTGTCGTGCATCGCGGTTCTTTTTTTATTCAGTAAGCTGGCTCCCGCACAGAGCGTGACAGCGTTTGATGCTCTCGAAGAAACCTCAGGAAAGAATACCAAAATATGCCCAAGGCATCTAGGTCTTCGGCATAAGGAGAAAAAGGAGGCGATATACCATGTGGACAGCATTGGCGGGGGCAGTCATACCGATTGTGCTGAAAGAAGGACTGAATGATGAGAACATTGAAAAAGTGGCGGATTTCCTTATTGCAAGCGGGAAGAAACTTGGCAGTAAGGCGGCAGGGTACCTGAAAGAATGGAAACAGCGCAGGGAACCGTCAGGAAATGCTGTGGATGGCGGCATCCCCGCAGAAGTAAAAGAAGAGATGCTTGGCTCATTCAGGGAGTGTCTGGAAAGCAGGGCGAGGGACGTGTATATGGGCGGCGTTGCTTTTTTCAGCGAAAGGCCGATGGATGAGGAAGCACAAGAGACGCTGGCAGGAATCCTGACCAATATCAATGAAGACACGGAGCCGCTTGACTGGGAAGATGAGGCGGATGCCGCATGCCAGCAGGTTGTGGATGGCTTCATGTGGAAAAACTATGGACGTTCCCTGAATGAATGGGAGGGGGATTACTGCATCGGCAAAGATAGCCTGTGCCTGCATTTTGCTTTTGACGACCCGGAGGAATATTATAGGCTTTGTGACGGTGCGGCGTTACGTCTTCTGGCAGATGCCATAAACCATTTGTTAAGGGACAGGTACCTGACGAAGTTCACGACGTATTAAAAGACAGCCCATAGGGGATTAAAAAAGGAAAGGAAAAGAAAGAAATGAAAAAGAAGGCTTTAATATTGCTGCTGGCGGCGGCTGTGAGCGCATCCTTGTTTGCAGGGTGCGGCAACACTGCAGGGCCGGCTGACAGCGGCAGTGCTGTTACAACAGAGGAACCAGACGGAGAAAATGCGGCTCAGGAAGCGGATGGAACGGAAGCCCCCGGTTCGGAGACATCAGAGGAAGCGGATGCGGGGAAAGACACTGAAGTGAAGGACGAGCCAGAGGATGCGGATGCAGAGGAAGACACTAAGGCGGAAGACGAGCCACAGGAAACAGATGCAGAAAAAGACACTGGTAAGGAGCCGGAGCAGGAATCTGTCAGCTGGCTGGAAGAACATGGGATAACCATCACGCCGCAGGGGGACTGTTCGGTAAAGTTATATGGCTATGACAGCTACCCTGAAGACTATGTGGATGATTTCATGGCAGATGTAAATGTTGCTATCTCAGAGACAACAGAAGGGGTAGACGAAGGACTCAAGAAAGTAACTGTGGTGTATACTCTCGATATAAGCAATGAGCCGAGCAATGGCGTTCTGTGGGGTTATGGTACATTTGACAGAGATACAGGAGTCTATTTCAGGGGCGGAAGTAAAACCAAAGAGGCTGTCAAGATAGGGGATGAATATTTTGATGTGTGGACTGAGACTGATACTGTGAATGAACATCCAATATATTACATAACGCGCACCTTGACCTGCCCGGCAGACTATGACGGCGCAGTGTTCCTGTTTGGCTATCGCTCGCATGAAATGTCTGAGAAGAATAATCAAATTGATTATACTGTGCGGCTGTATACGGTTGATGAACTGCCATTTGTTATAGAGGACTCTCTGTACTCGACCCTAACAGATGAATAAAAGGATGCATATCTGCTAATGTTTCAACAAACAGCAATAGAAAGACCTGCCCTGCGGGCAGGTTTTTCTATTGCCATAGATATGGATGGTGATTGTCCAATGTATTGATTCCGGCCTTTAAGGCATCATTTCAGTCATTCGGAGACGCCTGCCTCTGACGTCACCTGTTTTCTGTTAAAAATCCACTTCCGTGCCGTAATAAATGCAGGTAAATAATTTTTCCATAGCGGCCGGGTCGATCGTCCTCGGATTGGAGCCGGTGCATGCATCGCCTACGGCGAGTTCGGAAATCTTTGCGATTTTCTCTTTGAATTCGTCCTCAATGATACCGAAATCCTTTAATGTTTTCGGAATATTCAATTTTACATTGAATTCGTCTATTTTTTCGCACAAGCTGTTGACCAAAGCCTGTTCGGAAGCGCCGGGCAGACCCATTCTGCGGGCGATTTCCGCATAACGGGATGCTGCTGTAGCTTCTTTTGCATTATATTTGATGACAAAAGGAAGATACATAGCGTTTGCGCAGCCGTGCGTAATGTGGCCGGTGGAGAATGCGGCCCCTGTTTTATGCGCCATGGAATGTACGATGCCGAGCAAAGCATTGGAGAATGCCATTCCTGCCAGGCACTGTGCGTAATGCATCTCTTCCCTTGCGGTCATATTGCCGTTATAGGAAGCAGGAAGGTAATCGAATACCATTTCGATCGCCTGGAGAGCCAGAGGATCGGTAAAAGCGCAATGCAAGGTGGATACGTAAGCTTCGATGGCATGGGTCAGGGCATCCATTCCCGTATAAGCTACCTGCTTGGGAGGAAGAGCTTCTACCAGATCGGGGTCAACGATAGCTACATCGGGCGTGATGTTAAAGTCAGCCAGCGGATATTTGATCCCTGCGGCATAATCGGTAATAACGGAAAATGCAGTAACTTCGGTAGCTGTTCCGGAAGTGGAAGGGATAGCCGCGAATTTCGCTTTCTGACGCAGTTCCGGGAAATTAAAAGGAATGCACAAATCTTCGAAAGTAGTGTCAGGGTATTCATAGAACGCCCACATCGCTTTGGCTGCATCGATCGGAGAGCCGCCGCCCATGGCAACGATCCAGTCCGGCTCAAAATCGCGCATAGCCTGTGCGCCTTTCATAACGGTTTCTACGGAAGGATCCGGCTCAACGCCTTCGAACAGGCTGACTTCCATGCCGCCCTCCTTCAGGTATTCCACCGCTTTGTCAAGGAAGCCCTGGCGCTTCATGGAACCGCCGCCCACTACGAGGATCGCCTTTTTCCCTTTCAGGTTCTTCAGTTCGGCCAGGCAGCCCTTGCCGTGGTAAATGTCTCTTGGTAATGTAAATCTGCTCATTGTTTTCCTCCATTCATTATAGTTTTACTGGTATTCATATAAGTCCATTATAGACTACAAGGGAAAATAAGGCAATGCATTCCATTGACAATGCGAAAAGGAAACCATATAATTGCATTGCATTTATAAAAGAAGGAGAAAAGAGCAATGCCGCATAACAAGCAGAAAAAAATAGCAGTTATCAATGATCTGTCCGGGTTTGGAAGATGTTCGCTGACGGTGTCCCTTCCTATTATTTCTTACCTCGGCGTACAGTGCTGCCCGCTGCCCACTTCGATTCTTTCCAATCATATGGGGTATGGGGAATATTTTTTTGATGATTATACAGACCGAATGGAGGAATATATTGCGAAGTGGCGAAAGCTTGGGTTGAAATTCGAAGGAATTACTTCCGGCTTTCTGGGATCCGTGGCCCAGATCGAGATGGTGGTTCGTTTTATTGAAGAATTCCGCAGCAGGAGGACCCGGGTGATCATTGATCCGGTGATGGGGGACAATGGAAGGATTTATGTCACCTATACGAAAGAAATGTGCGATGGGATGAAAAAACTGATAGAGTATGCGGACATTATTACACCGAACCTGACCGAATGCTGCCGTTTGACGGATACTCCTTACAAGGAAACCGGATGGGAAGAGGAAGAACTGTACGGCATGGCCCGGAAACTGATGGAACGCGGCCCGGGGAAAGTAGTAGTGACAGGGATTTTGCAGGGGGAATTTATAGCCAGCTATGTGGCGGAAAGAGGAAAGGCGCCGAAGACGATCCAGGTCCATAAGGCGGGGACGGAACGTTCCGGCACAGGGGACGTTTTTGCTTCTATCATAGCGGCGGATGCGGTCAACGGAATCGATTTCGAAAAATCCGTGAGGAAAGCGTCTGATTTTGTGAGGCAGGGGATTTTGAAATCCGTGGAGATGGGGATTCCAAGCACTGACGGCGTATGTTTTGAAGAGATTTTATATATGCTGAAAAGAGATTAAGGGATAAAAACTTTATATTTATTTTATTTTATATTCCCGGGTTATGTGATAAACTTTCTATATTAATTCAGTTTAAAAGCTAAAGAGAAAGGTTCAACGGTTGGAAAGAAAGCTGGCATTGTATTGAAGAAATATTGGAATATACTTTTTAAAATAATATTCAGCCGTACGATGGTTACGATCGCGCTGCTGCTGGTGCAGATGTTCTGGCTTTTTGCCGGTTTTAAATGGCTGGGGGGATATTCGGAAATATCCCTGCTGCTTATGCTGGTACTCAGCGCAGTGGTACTGGTCTACATTATCAATAAGGATGAAACGCCGGAATTCAAGCTGACATGGGTAATCCCGATCTGCGTGGCGCCTGTATTCGGCGTGCTGCTTTATCTGTTCGTGGTCGGGAACTGGGGCAATATAGGGCTGAAAAAAGGATTGGACAGAAGGCTGAAAGAGACGGAAGCTTTTATGCATACCGACAAGGATACGAAAGAGGCGCTGGAAAAAACCGACCTCCATATGGAGGGATTGAGCCGATATACGGAGCAGATCGGGGGTTTTCCTACTTATTGCAATAGTTCCGTTACCTATTTTCCGGCTGGCGAGGAGAAATATAAGGATCTGCTGGAAGAGCTGGAAAAGGCGGAAGAGTTTATTTTTCTCGAATATTTTATCGTGGAACGGGGAAAAATGTGGAACAGCATCCTGGAGATTTTACAGCGGAAAGCCGGGGAAGGCGTGGAAGTCCGCGTGATGTATGACGGGATGTGTTCCCTGCTCCTGCTTCCGTATTCTTATCCAAAAAAACTACGCGCCCTGGGAATCCGGGCAAAGATGTTCGCCCCCATAAGGCCTCTGATGTCGACTTCCCAAAATAACAGAGACCATAGGAAGATCCTTGTGGTAGATGGAAAAGCGGCTTATACGGGAGGCGTCAACCTGGCGGATGAATACATCAATGAAAAAGTAAAGTACGGGCATTGGAAAGATACCGCCATCAAGATAGAAGGGGAAGCGGTAAAAAGTTTTACCATGATGTTTCTCCAGATGTGGAACAGTTCCGAATGGGGGACGGAGGATTATGCCAAATATATCCGGCCATGCTGGACGGCGAATGGCGGCTCTGGATTTGTCATGCCTTATGGAGACGGGCCGACGATGCCTGAGAATGTGGCGGAGACGATTTATCTGGACATTATTCATCAGGCGGTCAGGTATGTACATATTATGACACCTTATTTTATTGTGGATAACGCAATGCTGGATGCTATCCAGTATGCGGCGAGGCGGGGGGTGGATGTAAGGATTATTATCCCTCATATACCGGATAAAAAGGCGATTTTTGCTATGTCCAGGACATATTATCCCGACCTGCTGGCCGCCGGAGTCAGAATATATGAGTATGAGCCTGGATTTATCCATGCAAAGGTATTTGTGTCGGACGATGAGAAAGCAGTCGTAGGGACTGTCAATATGGATTACCGAAGCTTGTATCATCATTTTGAATGTGCTGCTTATTTATATCGGAATGAGGCGGTTTATGATGTGGAAAAAGATTTTCAGGAAACGTTGTGCCAGTGCATAGAAGTTGATATGAAATACTATAAAAATATATTTGTATTGAATCGGATGATGGGCCGGGTATTACGGTTGATCGGGCCATTGGCATAATCTTTTATAAATGTTTTTCAGAAGAGAAAGAGAGGAATTATGAGCAGAAGCGAATTTATGGACACCCTGCACAGGGCGCTGGCAGGGAACCTGACGAGCAGCACGGTAAATGAGAACATGCGCTATTATGAAGAATACTTTGATACCCAGCTTCGGTCAGGGCGAAGCGAGGAAGAGATCATTGCCAGTCTTGGAGATCCAAGGCTGCTTGCCAAAACGATCACTCAGGCATCCAAATCCCAGGCGCGCAGTTACAGCGGCCAGGAATATGAGGAAATATACGAGGATGGTTCCCAGGAAAATGGGCAGAATAGCGGAAGGGAGGGCGGAAGACCCAGGATATACCGGATGCCGGGATGGCTTTTGCTTGTGCTGGTGGTGCTTCTGGCGCTTGCTGCAATCAGTATTATCAGTTCGGTAGTGTCCATGCTGCTTCCGATCATTATCCCGTTTGTCTGTGTGGCGGTAATCATACGCATGCTCAGAAAAAGAAATTAGACATGGGCCGCGCGGCGGCTCAATTTTTTTGATTTCTGAAAATGAATAGAGCGCCAGAAAGGGTCTGACGCTCTAATGAGGGGAGTATAAA
>OFHO01000962.1_pt1 | contig 23455 bp, 19 predicted proteins | sample 1521531 | NCBI WGS metagenome assembly OFHO01 (sample SAMEA3504124, study PRJEB24116) | mouse gut metagenome | biome: mouse gut; feature: mouse-associated habitat; material: faeces | place: Denmark | collected 2011
CGCCGGGATTTTGTAGACCGGGGAGATTTTTCTTAGAACAGGCCGGAGATCTTGCCGGTGGCGTCCACGTCGATGCGCTCGGCGGCGGGCACCTTGGGCAGACCGGGCATGGTCATGATGTCGCCGGTGAGGGCAACCAGGAAGCCGGCGCCGGCGGAGACCTTCACGTTACGTACCGTCACGGTGAAGCCGGTGGGCGCGCCCAGCTTGGTCTGATCGTCGGTGAGGCTGTACTGGGTCTTGGCCATGCAGATGGGCATCTTGTCGAAGCCCAGAGCGGTGAGCTGCTGGATCTGCTTCTGGGCGTTGGCGGTGAAGAGCACGTCCTTGCCGCCGTAGATCTTCTGGACAATGGCGGTGATCTTCTCCTCGATGGAGGCGTCCAGCTCATAGGCGAAGGTGAAGTCATTGGGCTGCTCGCACAGGCGGATGACCTCCTCGGCCAGAGCGATGCCGCCCTCGCCGCCCTTGGCCCACACCTCGCTGAGGGCCACGTTCACGCCCAGCTCGCGGCACTTGTCCTCCACCAGCTTCAGCTCGGCCTCGGTGTCCAGGGGGAAGCGGTTGATGGCCACCACGCAGGGCAGCTTGTAGACGTTGGTGATGTTGCTCACGTGCTTGAGCAGGTTGGGCATACCCTTCTCCAGGGCCTCCAGGTTCTCGTTGCCCAGATCGGCCTTGGCCACGCCGCCGTTGTACTTCAGGGCGCGGATGGTGGCCACAACCACAACGGCGCTGGGCTTCAGGCCGGCCATGCGGCACTTGATGTCCAGGAACTTCTCAGCGCCCAGGTCCGCGCCGAAGCCGGCCTCGGTGATGGTGTAGTCGCTCAGGCGCAGGGCGATCTTGGTGGCGGTGACGGAGTTGCACCCGTGGGCGATGTTGGCAAAGGGGCCGCCGTGAACAAAGGCGGGGGTGTGCTCCAGGGTCTGGACCAGGTTGGGCTTGAGGGCGTCCTTGAGCAGGGCGGCCATAGCGCCCTGGGCGTTCAGATCGCCGGCGGTGACGGGCTTCTCGTCGTAGGTGTAGCCCACCACCAGACGGGCCAGACGGTTCTTCAGATCGGTGATGTCGCTGGCCAGGCACAGCACGGCCATGATCTCGCTGGCCACGGTGATGTCATAGCCGTCCTCACGGGGCACGCCGTTGACCCGGCCGCCCAGACCGTCAGTGACAAAGCGGAGCTGGCGGTCATTCATGTCCACGCAGCGGCGCCAAGTGATCCGGCGGGGGTCAATGCCCAGCTTGTTGCCCTGGTAAATATGGTTATCCAGCATGGCGGCCAGCAGGTTGTTAGCAGCGCCGATGGCGTGGAAGTCGCCGGTAAAGTGGAGGTTGATGTCCTCCATAGGAACGACCTGAGCATAACCGCCGCCGGCAGCGCCGCCCTTGACGCCGAAGACGGGTCCCAGGGAGGGCTCCCGCAGGGCGACCAGAACGTTCTTGCCCAGCTTCTTCATGCCGTCGGCCAGACCGACGGTAGTGGTGGTCTTGCCCTCGCCGGCGGGGGTGGGGTTGATGGCGGTGACCAGAACCAGCTTGCCGGAACGCTCAGCGGTCTCGTTGAGGATGTTGTAGTCCACCTTGGCCTTGTAGTTGCCGTACTGCTCCAGATACTTGGGGTCCACGCCGGCAGTCTTGGCGACCTCGGTGATGTGCTGCATAGTGGTCTCCTGGGCGATCTCGATGTCAGATTTGAAGCTCATGTCTTTCACATTTCCTTTCTTCGCCCGCCTCGCCCTTCCGGATCGCTCTGGTCCCAGGCGGGGTGGGCATTCTAAAATAATAACATGTATCTTGCCGCGACTTTCACGCCATCGCGGCAGAAAAATGGGTGGTCCGTCTGAGTCCCATTTCTCGTTAAAATAATATCAAACTTTCCGCCAATATGCAAGTGACAAGTTTGACAAAATGTTAACAAAAACTTATGCAAGGTAACGGCGGTTTTTATCCTATTCCATCTTCTCTTTCTCTTCTTTTCTTTGTGAACAAAGAAAAGAAGCAAAAGAAAAACTTTAGAGATGGCTGGAGATCACTGTCCCTCCGGTTTTACAGTCATCCCCGTGGCTGCCGCTGCGGCATCTCCCACCAGCAGGGCGCTGCCGGAGGCCACCTTGGTCAGGGTGGCGTCCTCCTTGGCCGCCTTCTCCAGATATCCGGCCACCGCGTTCAGATCCGTCTCCGCCGTGGTTTGGTAGACCGTGAACTCCACAGTGGTGTCCCCCCGCAGCTTCTTGTAGACCTTGTTCACTGTAACCACCTGACCATCCTGGAGAAGGCCCTGGTCCGTCCCCAGCTGGGTCAGTGCGCCGTTGATTGCCGTCACCTCCGCCGGGGGCAGCTTGGAGGCGTGGTTGCTGGTGTTGTAATTATATACGTAGTAGCCCCCCACGCAGGCCGCGCCCACCGCGAACAGGGTGACCAGCAGCGCCACCTGACGCTTGCGCAGCCGCAGGTTCTCTCCCTTGTCGTAGAGCAGGCCGAAGCGTGCGCCCACAGGCATCATGGCCGTGAGGAACAGGACCAGCAGCACGCTCTCCAGGGGGAACAGGGCCAGATTCTTGATGATCCGGGGCAGCTGGAAGATGGCGTAGGACTTGCCCAGCACCATCTTGTAGTACAGCCACATGATGGGGGTGTTGAGCACGATGTTGACAAAGAAGTCAATGCAGAACCGGGACAAGATGACCCGGGTGGCGGTGACCCTGGCCCGGTAGAGGAACAGGGCGAAGATCAGGGACCCGGCGATCTCGATGAAGATAAAGGGGAAGAAGTAGGCCCCCGAGGGGACCAGCAGACACCCCAGGGTGTCGGAGATGGCGGCGGCCACAATGGCCACCACGGGGCCGAAGACCATGGCGCCGAAAGCGTTGACAAAAAAGGCGATGTTGATCTTCAGATCCGCCGCAATAGGGATGCCCAGACTCTTCAGGGCCACCCGCAGGGCGATCATCAGGGCCGCGAACACCAGCATACGGGTGTCCCGCAGCTCCGCGGCGGCGTCCCGCCAGTACTCCTTGGAAAAGGGGGTGGCGTACAGTGTGCTCGTCTTGACTGGCCTCACCGGCTCACCTCCTTCCGTGCTGATACGCTGTGAGGGAGATGGGTGGTGTTTTGGTTACGCTTCATTCGCGTCTCCTCCTTCAATTCTGCCGTTGAGGCGTTTTTAGGAGGTAAAGTGGCACGGAAGCTGCTGCACAGAGCCCCGAAACAGAACATGCCAATCCAGACCGCCGCTGCGGCCGGGATTGGCATGCAATACATCCGAGATCGTGCGGTAGCGGACGCAGCATACCATCGTAGGCCCTATTTCGCGGGGGCCTTTCGTGCAAGGGCGACTTCCCATCCTCTTGCCACTTTACGCGATATGCTTACTCTACCAATCCTATTCTGTTGTGTACCGGAGCCCTCACCCCGGCGACAGGGTTATCATACACCATACGGCGGCAGATTGCAAGTTCTTTCACAAACTTTTTTCCACTTTTTTTTGCCCGCTACTTCCCGGCCCAGGCGGCGTAGATGGCCGCCTGGTCGAAGATGCACTGCCAGCCGCCGGACGCCTTGGCGGTGACGCAGATGTACTCCCGTCCGTCCCGGCTCTGGGCGAAGCTGGCCGCGCAGCTGCCGGCCATGGAGACGTACCCCGTTTTGGCGCCCAGCACCGCCAATCCCTCGGGCATGTGGTCCTCAATGCGGCGGATGAACCAGTTGGAGAGGTCCAGCTCCGCCTCCCGGACCTCGTTGGCCGGCAGGACTCGGTTGCGCTCAGTGAGGAAGGTGCGGCAGATGTCGTTCTCCATGGCGGCCCAGAGGATCATGGCCATGTCGTACACCGTGCAGACGTTGTCCGGGTCGTAGAGTCCGATGCAGTTGGCGAACCGGGCGGAGCTGGAGAGGCCCAAGTCCCGGGCCTTCTGGTTCATCAGCTCCACAAAGGCCTCCTGGCTCCCGGCCACGTAGCAGGCCAGGGCCAGGGCCGCGTCCGCCCCGGAGGGGAGGATGGTGCCGTAAAAGAGATCCGTGAGGGAGACCTCCTCCCCAGGCAGGAACCCGGCTGTGGAACAGCCGTTATTGCGGCAGTAGTCCACCATCTCCTGGGTGATGACATAGGTGCCGTTGAGGCCGCCGATGTGCTCCGCCGCCGTGAGGATGGTGAGGATCTTGGTCATGGACGCGGGGCTCACCAGGGCTCCGGGCTTCTTCTGGGCCAGGATCTCCCCGGTTTCCAGGTCGATGAGCACGGCGTACTGGCTGTTCACCTCCGATGTGAGGCGGACCGTGTCCGGACTCCGGACCGCCTCATGGGGCGGGGAGACCGCCGGGACCGCGGCCGGCGCGGAGGCCGGCGTATCCGGTCCGTCCGGCGGCTCTGCCGGCTCCGTCAGGTCCTCGATCTCCCCGGCAGGGGGGATGGGGACGGGCTCATTCGCCCCGCCGCCCCGGACCAGCAGCCAGACGGCCGCAGCTATGAGCAGGACCGCTGCGGCCAGAAGGGCCAGCGTCCACAGCAGAATCCGCCGTCTCCGCTCCCGCTCCCGCCGCTCCCTGGCGGCGGCCCGGCGGGAGCGGAGGGCGGCCAGCTCCTTCTCGGATAGGGTGTATTTGTAGGTGTAAGTCTCTTTCATGCCTGTCTCAGCGGGAGGCGGAAGCTACTTTTTCAGGGTCTCCACCCACTGGCTGTACTTGGCCACGTTGGCGTCCCGCTCCGCGGCGTCGGCGCCCTTGGTGAGGATGTAGACCTTGATCTTGGGCTCGGTGCCGGAGGGGCGGACGATGATGGAGGTGCCGTCGGCCAGCTCGAAGCGGAGCACGTTGGAACCGCTCAGCTCCATGGCGCTCTTCTCGCCGGTGGCGCAGTCGATGACGCTGCCGTCGGCGTAGTCCTTGCGCTGGGCCACCTTCACCCCGCTGATCTCCGCCGGGGGCTCCTCCCGCAGGCGCTTCATGAGTTTAGCCATGTCCGCCAGGCCGTCCAGGCCGGGCATCACCAGGTTGTGGGTCTTCTCGCCGTAGAAGCCGTGCTTCTCGTAGAGGGCCTGGAGGGCGTCCAGCACGGTCATGCCCTTGGCGGCATAGTAGGCGGCCATCTCGGTGAGCAGGAGGGAGGCGGTGACCGCGTCCTTGTCACGGACGTAGTCCCCCAGCATGTAGCCGTAGCTCTCCTCGTAGGAGAACACCACCTTGCCCTCGCCGGATCCCTCCAGGGCGTTCTTCTTCTCGGCAATGAACTTGAAGCCGGTGAAGGTGTCGAAGCAGGCCGCGCCGTAGCTCTCCGCCACGGTCCGGGCCATCTCGGTGGTGACAATGGTCTTCAGGGCCACCGGGTTCTTGGGCAGCTTGCCCGTGCGCTCCATGGCCCCCAGCATGTAGTCCAGCAGCACCACGCCGGTCTGGTTGCCGGTCATGACCTTGTACTCCCCGTCCTTGTCCCGGACCATGATGCCCACCCGGTCGCTGTCCGGGTCCGTGCCCAGGATGAAGTCCACATCATTGCTCCTGGCCAGCTCCACGGCCAGATAGAAGCCCTCGGGATTCTCCGGGTTGGGGCTCTTGACGGTGGGGAAGTCCCCGTCGATGACCATCTGCTGGGGCTCGCACAGTAGGTGCTTCACCCCGGCCCGCTTCAGGGCCTCGGGCACCAGCTGGTGGCCGCAGCCGTGGAAGGGGGTGTAGACCAGCTTGAAGGCGTCCGCCACAGCGGGGATGGCCTCCGGGTCAATGGTCATGGCCATGACCTCCTTGAGGAAGGCCTCGTCGGTCTCCTGACCCATGACGGTAATCATGCCGGCCTTCACCGCCTCATCGTAGGGCATGGAGGTGATGCCGGTAAAGATGTCGATCTTTTCGATCTCCTGGGCAATGGCGCTGGCGTGGTGGGGGGGCAGCTGGGCCCCGTCCTCCCAGTAGACCTTGTAGCCGTTGTACTCCTTGGGGTTGTGGCTGGCGGTGACGTTGATGCCCGCCTGACAGCCGTAGTGGCGCACGGCGAAGCTGAGCTCGGGGGTGGGGCGCAGGGACTCGAAGATGCGCACCTTGATGCCGTTGCCGGCGCACACCTCGGCGGCGGCCTGGGCGAACTCCATGCCGTGGTTGCGGCAGTCCATGCACACGGCCACGCCCTTCTCCTTGGCCTTCTCCCCCTCGGCGCAGATGACGTTGGCAAAGGCCTGGGTGGCGTGGCGGACCACGTAGATGTTCATGTGGTGGAGCCCCATGGCCATGGTGCCCCGCAGACCGGCGGTGCCGAACTCCAGGGGGCCGTAGAAGCGGCTCTCGATCTCCCTGTCGTCGCCGGCAATGGCCTCCAGCTCCGCCTGCTCCGCCGCCGTCAGCACGCCGCTGTCCAGCCACTTCCGGTACTCCTTCTGATAGTCCATATCCTTTTCCTCCTTCTCGATCCTGGCCATAAGAGGCCGGTTGGCGGTTCCCCTCCTCTCCGGGGAGGGGAACCAAAAGAACGCTGGGCACGCCAGTATTCCAGGATTTCCACACGGTGAGGCCGCTGTGTGTCTCATCGTGGATCAAATCGGATACATTGTACCAAAATTTCCCCGGATATTCAAGGGGAAGAGGGCGGTTTTCCACAAAAATCGCCCAGTCTGTGGAAAAAAGCCGCCGCCTCCGGAGATCCGGGGGCGGCGGTGGAATCAAAAGGGCGGGGTGTCGCCGGGGGGCTGGGGCTCCGAAGGACCGTTTGCCCCGGGGTCAGGAACCGTATCCGGGTCCGGCTCCTGGGGCGGCGGCGGGTCCCCCGTGCCGCCGGTATTGGGGGGCGTGATATCCCCCGGGTCCGGGGTGGGCTCCGGCGTCCAGGGGGACACGGGCCACTGGTAGTCGGGGTCTCCGGGCAGGGGCTCCTCCTCCGGAGCCTCGGGCTCGGGGACATAGTTCTCGTCATGGACCGGGCAGCTGCCCAGCATGGCCAGATAGGTCCGGTGGGCGGAGCTGTCCTCGGCCAGGATGGGATTGGTCTCACCCAGCATCAGGTGCTCCCGGCCGGAGAGCATCACCCGGGTGGTGACGGTGCTCTCGGGGCAGTAGGCGCCGGCCAGATGGACCTCCTCGGTCTCCGGGATGGTGCAGATCTGGACCTCCACGTGGCAGGAGCAGGTCTCCGCGGGCACGGCGCCGGGGGTCATCTCCGCGTTGATGACCCGGCTGCCCCGGTAGTCGGAGGAGCACAGGGCCCCCGCCTTCAGCCCGCAGTCGGCGCAGAGCTGGGTGGTGGTAATGCCGCCGGGGTTCTCCGGGAAGTCCTTGTTCTCCAGACCCTGGTGGATCTGCTCCATCACCAGCTTCCAGACCAGGGCCGCCGGGTTCCCTTTGGCGTTGATCTTCTCGTTGCCGTCCCGGTAGCCCACCCAGACGGCGGCGGAGTAGTAGGGGGTGTAGCCCACAAAGTAGCGGTCAAAGTTGTCGGAGGTGGTGCCGGTCTTGCCGGCGATGGTCATGCCGTCAAAGCGGGCGGAGGTGCCGGTGCCGCTGCTGACCACGCTCTTGAGCATCTTGTTCATGAGGTAGGCCGTGCTCTCCTTCATGGCGGGCCGGGACTGGACAGAGTTGTCCACCACCACCTCCGTGTGGTCGTTGTTCTCAATGCGGGTGACAGTGCGGGGCCGGTTGTAGATGCCCTCGTTGGCAAAGGCGCCGAAGGCGGCGGCCATCTCCTCCGTGGTCACGCCGTAGGTCAGGCCGCCCATGGCCAGGGGGCCCATGGCGATGTCCCGGGGGTCCAGGTCAAAGCCCAGATTTTGCTCCATGAAGTCAAAGGAGCGGCTGTAGCCCAGCTTGTCCAGGACCCGGGAGGAGACGGTGTTGAGGGACCACTGTACGCTGTAGGCCACGGTTTTGGGGCCCTGGTAGCGTCCATTGGAGTTGCGGGGGTAGCCGCCGGTGCCGCTGTCGTTGACGCGGACCGGGTAGTCGTCGATCACCGAGCCCGGGCCCACCACTTCATAGTCAATGGCCGGGGCGTAGACGCTCACAGGCTTGATGGCGCTGCCGCAGGCCCGGCGGGAGGTGGCCAGGCTCAGCTCCCGGTTGGCGGTTTTGGGTCCCACGCCGCCGGCCACGGCCTTCACGTCCCCGGTGTAGGGGTCCACCACGGTGATGGCGGAGGCCAGGGGGGTGCCCTTCTTGGAGGGGTAGTCAAAGTTGGACGCGTCCAGGTACACGCTGTCCACAATCTCCTGCATGTCCAGATCCACAGTGGTGTAGATGTGATAGCCGGCCCGGTAGAGGAGGGTGGTGGCCTCCTTGCGGCTGACGCCCCGGGCCTCTGCGATGAGGTCAATGGCCTCCTCAATGACCTGGTCCACAAACCAGGAGTTGAATTTGCCGTCCGCGGCCTCCTCGTCCGGATCCTCCTCCTCCACCTCCGGCTCCAGACCGTGGATGGCCTTGTACTCGTCTGTGTCCGTAAAGAGGAGCTTCTCCGCCTTGGCGGCCTTGCAGGTGGCCTCGTCGATGATCCCCAGCTCCAGCATCCGGTCCAGAATGGTTTCCTGGCGCTGCTTGTTGAAGTCCCGGGGGGTCTTGACGGTGCCGTCATCCTGCTTGAACTCGGCCTTGCGGAAGGGATCATAGAGGGAGGGGTTGTTGGTGATGCCGATGATGGCGGCGCTCTCCGCCAGATCCAGCTCGGATACGTCCTTGCCGAAGTAGCCCTTGGCGGCGGTCTGGATGCCGTAGTAGCCGCTGCCGAAAAAGACCCGGTTGAGATACATGGTGATGATGTCCTGCTTGCTGGTGGTCTTCTCAAACTCCAGGGCCCGGAAGATCTCCCGGAACTTCCGTTTGACGGTCACCTCCGTGTCATCGGTAATATTGCGCAGCAGCTGCTGGGTGATGGTGGAGCCGCCCCGGGTGCTGCCGCCGGTGAGGGTGGACTTGATGGCGCCGGCGGTGCCCCACCAGTCCACGCCCTTGTGCTCCCAAAAGCGGTGGTCCTCAATGGCCACCAGGGCCTTGATGAGGTGGTCCGGGAGGTCCTTGTACTCGATGAGCTCCCGGTTGCCGCCGCCGGAGTCCTCCGTGTTGTCAAAGAGGGTCTGGAGGACCACCTGGTTGCCGTTTTTGTCTGTAGCGTAGATGGTGGAGGCCAGGGACATGGTCATCTCCTCGTAGGAGATCTCCCCCAGGGAGGGGATGAGGGTGGTGTCGATGTAGGTCATGAAGATCTTGGCGAAGATGGCAGCCGTCAGCACGCCGATGACGCAAAGTGTGAACAGGACCAGAAAGATCCTGCCGATCAGGCGTCCGATGGAGAACCTCTTCTTTTTCTTTTTGCGGTGCGGGCCCGTTCCGCCGCTCTGGGGGGCGGGGCTCTCAGGCGCGCCGCTATAAGCACGATCCATGGATGGACGTACCTCCTTTTCAAGTGATGGGACCCGCTTCCGTTGTCCGGGCCCGGCGGCGCAGGCCGCCCCGAGGCAGGCGGAGGATACTCTCACCGGAAAGTATATCCACCATGCCATTTTATAGTATATCACGGCTTGTCAACCTTGAAAAGATGGAAAAATCCGCGAAATTCTTCATTATTCTGAATAGAACGCCAAAATTATTCATTAAATACAAAAACCGCGTGCAGAAATTGTCTAAATATCATATGGAAACCCTCTTGCAATTTCCGAGAAAAACGGTTACACTATAGCTACTGAAAAAAACGTCTCTCAGTGCGGAGGCGGCAGGGGAGGGATTGGCTGTGAGTGAGGAATACGGCCCGGAGTTCATCACTGTGACGGACGAGGAAGGCAACGACATAGAGCTGGAGCTGGTGGACGTGCTGGAGCACAAGGGGATCACCTACATGGCCTTTTTCCCCGCGGTGCTGGAGGACGTGGACCAGGAGAGCGACGACTACGGACTGGTGATCCTCAAGTCCATCCAGGAGGGCGGAGAGGAGCTGCTCTCCACCCTGGACAGCGAGGAGGAGCTGACGGAGGTCTACGAGCTGTTCATGGCGGAGCTGTTTGAGGACGAGGAGGAGTAAAATCCTCTCCGGCGTCCGCACGGCGGAGCCGGCGGCGGCATACAATAAAGAGTACCCTGCGGGGTGCGTGATGAGTCTTTTTTAACCCACATTTTGTTATTCGGGATGCTGGTTCATCGTCTGGTTTGCAGGCCTCCCGGCTGCCACCTGCGGTTGGAAGTTGGAAGCAGTGAAGGACGATGCAGGCGACCCACCTGCCAGTCATGTGCAGGTTATAACAGGACTCACACGGCTTCTGCGGGGTATTTTTATGCCCAAAATTGAGACAGATCTGGGGGGAGGAGCCATGACGGAGCTGACGGTCTACGGCGCCATAGGCGCGCCCGGTGGGGAGCGGACCCTGGCCTGGGTGCTGCTGGATCTGGCCCTGGAGCGGGAGCTGGGGCTGAAGCGGACGCCGGAGATCCTCCGGGAGCCGGGGGGGAGGCCCTATTTCCCGGACTGTCCGGACCTCTGGTTCAACATCAGCCACAGCCGGGGGGGCGCGGTGTGCGCCCTGGACCGGCAGCCGGTGGGGGTGGACGTGGAGCTGCTGCGCCGGGCCCCCCGGCGTCTGGCGGGGGACCTGGAGGACGAGGCCTTCTTCTGGCTGTGGACGGCCCGGGAGGCCACGGTCAAGCGGCAGGGCCTGGGGATCGGGTCCCTGGTGGGGGGCGGCCCGGATCCGGACCCCCTGTGCCGGCGCTTGGAGGGGTTTCTGCCCGGGTACGTGGTCACGGTCTGCCCCTCCAGGGAGGCCAGGATCAGGACCGTTCGGGCGGACGAACTGTAGGGGAGCAGCGCTCGCCCCTACAGTTCGTTTACCGTCATCTGCCGCATTGCCTGTTGGTTACTCCTGATGCTCAGGTGGGATGGTGATCTCTCCGTGCTTGTTTTCAAAGCCCTTGATACGGGAGATTATCATCCGCTCCAGCTCTTTATTTTTGGTACGGCCATTATATCCGGCAATATAACTGAATTTCTCCAGCATCTCTTTGGGGATTCGCAATGTGAATCTGGCCTTGTCAATATCCATACCCTGAGCTCCTTCGACGTTCTTTTGACTCAATTATAGCGTCAAAAACACAAAAAGGGGAAATTTGACGCTATAATGACGAAACAAGAAAGGAGAAAAAATATGGCAATCAATAAAAACAGCAAGTACAAGCGCGGTTATGCGTACCTCCTGTGCCAGATCGACAGGGCCTTGACGATCCTGGACAGTGAAAACCTGCTGGAGGTGGGGAAGGCCCGGGAGCTCTTACAGACGGCAATGGACGAGGCAGAGGATTTCATGATTCGTGAAATGGAGCGGGAGGATGCGGAGGAAGCAGCGGAGAAAGACGCTGAAACCTGATAAAGGACTGTAAACGTTCATAGTTTGTTTACAGCAAGTACATGATTTCTTCTTAAAGATGCAGTAATATAGCATCAGCAAAGGGGTAACACCCGATGCAATTTCTCCCTCCTAAAACACACACAACACACACCAGAAAACCCCGCCGTATGGCGGGGGTTTCTGGCGAATTGGGCAGATAATGGATTGCAATTTGTGGAAACATGTGGTATCCTGAAAGACAGGAAAGAAATATCTTTCAGCGCTGCCAGTTGGCAGGCGGAGAGCCTCTCCAGCCCGGAGGGGACTTCTGCCCCCTCCGAAGAAGGGAGGGGGTGCCATGTTGACATATTCAGATCTGTTTCAGTTCTGTTTAGTTATCATCGGCCTTTGCGGCCTGTTCTTACAGGTATATAACTGCAAAAAGAAGTAACCGCTACGCCTCCAAGCACGCGGTTACTTCTTGCACCAAAGCGAGGGGCTAACCGTCTGCCGGCAGCGCCCTTTCTTTTTTTAGTATAGCCGGATTGATCCCGTTTGTCAAGTGCCAACAGAAATTCACGGGGAGGCTCTCTTCTAAAACCCCGGATTTCCGTGAAAAACAAATCTTTCCCTTGACATCTATAGAAAAAAATGATAAAGTGTCCCCCATAAAGGCATTGAAGAGAAGAAGTACTTCCGGGCGGATCGTCAGAGAGGGGACGGCTGGTGCAAGTCCCTGTGAAGCGCGGGAGGAAGGGCGTCTCTGAGCTGCGGGGAGGCAATGCCCCGCCGGGAGCCACCGTTACCGGCAGCGAGTGCGGGCCTGCGGGCCCGAAATCAGGTGGAACCACGGACAGTCACTGTTCGCCCTGAGCCGGCTGGCTCGGGGCGTTTTATTTTTGGCCAGCGATTATTTTCCGCCCCTCCGGCCAATATTATGTATGGAAAAGGAGCGTTAGACATTATGAAGAAGACCGAAAAGACCATGGAAAAAATCGTGGCCCTGTGCAAGGGCCGGGGCTTTATCTTCGCCGGAAGCGAGATCTACGGCGGCCTCGCCAACACCTGGGACTACGGCCCCCTGGGCGTGGAGCTGAAAAACAACGTCAAGCGGGCCTGGTGGAAGAAGTTCGTCCAGGAGAACCCCTACAACGTGGGCCTGGACGCGGCCATCCTCATGAATCCCCAGGTGTGGGTGGCCTCGGGCCACGTGGGCGGCTTTTCCGACCCGCTGATGGACTGCAAGGAGTGCAAGGAGCGGTTCCGGGCCGACAAGCTGATGGAGGACTGGGCCCAGGAGCACGACTTTGACCTGGGCAAGCCGGTGGACGCCTTCTCCCAGGAGGAGATGAAGGCCTTTATTGACGAGCACCAGATCCCCTGTCCCACCTGCGGCAAGCACAATTTCACCGATATCCGTAAGTTCAACCTCATGTTCAAGACCTTCCAGGGCGTCACGGAGGACGCGAAGAACACGGTCTATCTCCGTCCGGAGACCGCCCAGGGCATCTTTACCAACTTCCTCAACGTCCAGCGGTCCACCCGCCGGAAGCTGCCCTTCGGCGTGTGCCAGATCGGCAAGAGCTTCCGCAACGAGATCACCCCGGGCAACTTCATCTTCCGCACCCGGGAGTTCGAGCAGATGGAGCTGGAGTTTTTCTGCAAGCCCGGCACGGAGCTGGAGTGGTTCGCCTATTGGAAGAACTTCTGCCACCAGTGGCTGCTGGACCTGGGCATCAAGGTGGAGAACCTGCGGCTCCGGGACCACGACCCCGAGGAGCTGAGCCACTACTCCAACGCCACCACGGACTTCGAGTTTGCCTTCCCCTTCACCGAGTGGGGCGAGCTGTGGGGCGTGGCCAGCCGGACGAACTTCGACCTGACCGCCCACCAGAACACCTCCGGCAAAGACCTGACCTACTTTGACCAGGAGAGCAATGAGCACTACGTGCCCTTCGTCATCGAGCCCTCTCTGGGCGTGGAGCGGATGCTGCTGGCCTTCCTGTGCAACGCCTACGACGAGGAGGTCGTGGACGAGGAGAAGAACGATGTGCGCACGGTGCTGCGCCTCCACCCGGCGCTGGCGCCCTTCAAGGCCGCCGTGCTGCCTCTGAGCAAGAAGCTGGGCGACAAGGCCCGTGAGATCCAGGCAGAGCTGTCCAAGGATTGGATGATCGATTTCGACGATACCGGGAGCATCGGCAAGCGCTACCGCCGTCAGGACGAGGTCGGGACGCCCTTCTGTATCACGGTGGACTTCGAGACCGTTGGGGACGACAAGGCCCCGGCGGACAACTGCGTCACCGTCCGCGAGCGCGACAGCATGAAGCAGGTCCGTATCCCCATCAGCGAGCTGAAAGGCTGGCTGGCGGAGAGATTGGCGTATTAAAAAACGAGGCGGGGTATATCCCCGCCTCGTTTTTTCAAGAGCAGCTAAGACCTATTTTTAATAACGGCCCCTTAACCGCCCATCCCCCGCATCGCCTCCGCCATCGCGGCAGCGTCCGGCACGTCAAAGACCGACTCACCATAATGCGCGCGGCGCACGACGCCATCGCCGTCCACGGCAAACCACGCCGGGAGCTGATCCTGCAGACCCTCATGGGGCGCGGCCTCCCCGCCGGAGCCGAAGAACATACCGGCGGCCATCGGCAGGAGGGTCTGGAGGTCGTCTCCCGCCAGATCGAACATGGTGTCCGCCGGGAAGACGCTGAATCGCTCATAAAGCCTCCGCTCCGGGTCGCAGATAACGTCGAAGGGGAACCGCTTTTCTCCGCCCATAGCCTCCCGCACCCGCTCCGGGGCGGACTGCACCACCACCTTCACCTGTCCTCCAGCGGCAGTAACGGCGTCGTAGTCCGCCGCCAGACGTTCCATAGCGGCATTGCAGACGGAGCAGCCATAGTACCTGTGGAACAGCAGCACCACAGGCCTGCCGCCGCACTCCTCCGCGAAGCTCAAACCGGAAGCAAAGGGCGTGTCATAGGTAAAATCGGGCATCTTTATCCCGGCTTCCAAAGTCAGCCGCTCCGGACGGCCGTTGGCGGCCCAATCCGCCTGGAGGTCCTGCCACGCCTTCAGCAGGCGGGCCATGGCGCTCTCCACGGCGCTGCGGGGCAGGGCCAGGTTAAAGCGCTCGAAGCCCCGCCCTTCCTTGCCGAACATAGCCCCCTCGTCCAAAAACAGCTTGGCGGACAGCATCAGCCGTTCCAGCTCCTTGTGGTGCAGGCCCAGACCGCCGAAGTCCACCCACAGCAGATAGGTGCCCTCCAGCGGGTAGCACCGCGCCTGGGGGATGTGCTCCGCCAGGAAGGACGCCACATATTTCGCGTTGCCGTCCACCACCTGGAGCAGCTCCTCCAGCCAGGGCTCGCCCTTTTCGTAGGCCAGACGGCAGGCCTCATAGCTGATAGCCACCTGAGACAGGGACATACCCATCAGCTTGCTCAGGGACAGCCTGCCCCGGACCTCCGGGTCCTCGATGAAGATATTGGACAGCTGCATCCCCGCCAGATTGAAGGTCTTGCTGGGAGCGGTGCAGTAAGCGCAGATCCTGGAGGCCTCAGCGGAAACGGTGGGCAGGGCGGTGTGCCGGTGCCCGGGCATGACGAGGTCGTTGTGGATCTCGTCGTCGATGATGAACACATGGTTGGCCGCGCAGATCTCCACCAGCCGCGCCAGGTCCTCCCGGCTCCAGACCTTCCCTACTGGGTTGTGGGGGTTGCAGAAGATCAGGATCTTGTTCCTGGGGTCCCGCGCCTTGGCCTCCAGATCGTTGAAGTCGATCTCGTAAGTCTCCTCCTTCCGGATCAGCGCGTTGTTCACCAGCCTGCGCCCCGTGAGCTTCGCCGCCAGGGAGAAGGGATAGTAGACGGGCTGCTGGATGATGATCCCGTCGCCGGGCTCGGTGAGCAGGTTCACCAGGGAGAAGATGGCGGGCACCACGCCGCTGGTGGTGACGATCCAGTCCTGCTTTCCCTCGTAGCCGTGGCGGCGCCTCTGCCAGTCCAGCACCGCGTCAAAATAGGCCTGGGTGGGATCGGTGTAGCCCTGGATCACTGTGTCGATGTAGGTCTTCAGCCCCTCCCGGATCTCCGGCGCGGTAAGGAACTCCATGTCCGCGGTGGACATAGGCAGCACGTCGGGGCCCGTGTGGGGGTCAATTTTCCGCATTCCCGCCCATTTGCTGGAGCCGCAGGCGGAGCGGTCGATAATGGTGGTAAAATCGTATCCCATACTGAACCTTCTCCTTTTTATTGATACTGCTCTCGCGGGCCGCGCTCCACCACACTGACTGGCAGGCGGGTCCCATGATCCCTGGCCTCGTTGATATGATCAGTGTAAGCCATCACGAACTGGTAGAGCTTATCCGCCCGGGGACTCAGCTGGGCGTATACCCTGTCGATCCGTTCCTTGCTGTTGGTCAAGCGCTCACCTCCCCCGTTTGTGCCAGAATATCATAAAGAGCAAAAATTTGCAAGTAAAACCCGCCCCCTCTTTGCACCTCTCCCAAACCGTCCTCCGCCCCAAAAAGTAAAAAACTCTTGACATTCCGCCCCTGGCCTGTTATGCTGAAAATGTAAAAACAATTTAACTTTCCAGGCACCCCGACGAAAGCGAGGCACACAACATGAAACCCTTCTGGAAACACGTCCCCGACGAGATGGAGCGCCACATCCTGGCCAAAGCCCAGCGCAGCGCCTACCTGTTCCTGATCGCCTCCCTCTTCCTCTGGACGATGTACGAGAGCCTCCAGGTATACCTGCGCCATACCCGCCCCAACCTGCTTCCCTGCCTCCTGCTGGCCGGGGCCGCCCTGGTCCAAAGCTTTTCCCAGCTCATCCTGACCCGCGGCGCGGTAAAGGACGACGACGACTCCTGTGAGACCGCCCCCCTGGCCCGCCTCATCGTCCTGTCCTGCGCCATTGCCGGCGTTTTAGCCGCGGCGGCGGCCGCCGCCGTCCTGCTGGCCGTCCGCCCATGAAGAACCGCGTCAAAGAACTCCGCCGCGCCCTGGGCCTCCGCCAGGAGGACCTTGCCGCCTCCCTGGGGGTCTCCCGCCAGACCATCATCGCGGTGGAAAACAACAAATACGACCCCACCCTGGGCCTCGCCATGCGCCTGGCCCGCCGTCTGGACACGACGGTAGAAGAACTCTTCACTCTGGAGGACAACCTATGAAAAAGCATATTCTTCCCCTTCTCCCCTGTCTGGCCGTCCTGACGGTCCTTTTTTATCTCCTGCCCCTTCTGACGAAGGACACCGGCGGCGCCATGTTCCTCATGCTGTGCGTGACGCCCCTGGCCGTGTTCCTCACCGGCCTGGTCCACGGCCTCCGCCGGGGCTTTTCCATCCTGCTCCCCTTGGCCGCCCTGCTCCTGTTCCTGCCCACGATCTTCCTCTTCTATAATTCCTCCGCCTGGGTGTATGCCCCGGCCTACGCCCTCATCGTCCTCATCGGAAACGGCGCGGGGAAACTGTTCCACGGAAAACGATGACTTCACGGCTTATCCGGCCAATGACGGGCAAAACCATGTTGACAACACCCCCAGGACTTATTATAATGTGGGGGAAAACCGCCAAAGAAAGGAAAAATCCCCCATGAACGATCTCCACGTATCCGATTCCGTCCGCTACATCGGCGCGGACGATACCACCATCGACCTTTTTGAGAGCCAGTACCCGGTCCCCAACGGCGTGTCCTACAACTCCTACCTGATCCTGGACGAAAAGGTGGCCGTCATGGACACGGTGGACCGCCGGGCGGCGGACAAGTGGCTGGAGAATATGGACGCCCAGCTCCAGGGCCGCGCCCCCGACTACCTGGTGATCCAGCACCTGGAGCCGGACCACGCCGGCAGCATCGGCCTCCTGCTGGAGAAATTTCCCGCCATGGAGCTGGTGGGCAACGCCAAGACCTTCTCCATGCTGCCCAAGTACTTCCCCGGCGACTGGTCCTCCCGCTCCGTCACCGTGAAGGAGGGGGACGCCCTCTCCCTGGGCGCCCATACCCTCACCTTCGTCATGGCCCCCATGGTCCACTGGCCGGAGGTCATGGTGAGCTATGAGTCCAGCGAGAAGATCCTCTTCTCCGCCGACGGCTTCGGCACCTTCGGGGCCCTCGCTTCCGGCGAGAGCTGGGACGCGGAAGCCGCCCGCTACTATTTCAACATCGTGGGCAAATACGGCGTCCAGGTCCAGGCCCTTCTGAAGAAGGCCGCCGGTCTGGATATCCAGACCATCTGCCCCCTCCACGGCCCCGTCCTGCGGGAAGACCTGGGCCATTACCTGGGCAAATACGACCTCTGGAGCCGCTACGAGCCCGAGGAGCCGGAGTCCGTCCTCCTGGCCTACGCCTCCATCCACGGCAATACCGCCCAGGCCGCCCGAAAGATGAAGGAGATCCTGGAGCGGAAGGGCTGTCCCCGGGTCGCGTTCATCGACCTGTGCCGCCAGGACCAGGCCATCGCCGTGGAGGAAGCCTTCCGCTGCGGCAGGGCCGTCTTCATGAGCCCCACCTACGATGGGGGCCTCTTCCCCGCCATGGACCACTTCATGGCACACCTGCGGGACAAGACCTGGCGGAAGCGCAAGGCCGCCCTCATTGAGAACGGCTCCTGGGCCCCCGCCGCCGCCAAGGTGATGCGGGGCTATCTGGAGGCCATGAAGGATATCAGCCTCTGCCCCACCGTCCACACCATCCAGGGCGCGGTAAAGGACTGCGACGCGGCCGCCATGGAGCAGATCGCCGCCGAGCTCCTGGGCTGACCCGATGCGGCTCCACTGCGACGGCACGATCTACTCCGTAGTTCGTGAGGAGCACATGCTCCACAACGACTTTTTTCTCCGCTGCCTGTCCTTCGAGGACGGACAAGCCCCCTCCTCCCTGACCCTGACCTGCCTGGCGGGGGGCCGCCCCTGCCTCCAGATCCGCTATGAGGGCGATGAGCTGACCCGCCGCCTGGCCTGCGGCCGTGAGGAGCTGGCCCGCTACCGCGACAGCAGCCTTCCCCGCATCCTGGGCCTCTCCCGCCGCCCGGAGACCGCCTTTCTCCACGAGCACTTCTCCTTCTTCGCCAGCGAGACCGCCGACACCCTCCATATCCTGGCGGAGGGCGGCGGCGGGACGGCGGAAAAGGCCGTCTCTATCGTCCCCTACCGGAGCCCCAACCGCTACCGCTTCCCCCTCCGGGGGACGGTCCTGGTGACGGATACCTACCCCTCCATCAACTCCCACCGCTGGTGCCGGAACAGCGAGTTCGCCTTTGACGTCGGCCAGTTCGACGAGACCCTGATCCGCCCCCTGATCGCTGGCGCGCCGGTCTTCGCCGCCTGCGATGGCGTAGTGGAGGAGGTCTTCGACGGCCTGGAGGACACCACCGAGGACACCGATCTGGCCGAAATAGAGTCCCAGTCCGGCGAACACGCCCGGATCGACGGCAACCACGTCCTTCTCCGCCACCCCGGCGGCGAGCTGTCCCTCTACTCCCACCTGCAAAAGGGAACGGTCGCCGTCCGCGAGGGCGACTCCGTCCGGACCGGCCAGCTTCTTGGCCGCGTAGGCAGCAGCGGCTCCAGCTGGACCCCGCATCTGCATTTCCACGTGATGCTTGACGGCCTGGAGGGCCCCGGCGTCCCAGTCCTGTTCGAGGACCTGACCACCATCCTGGGCGAACCCTGCCTCCTGGAGGACCCCGTAAACCTTGTCCGTGCCAAGGACGAATAAATATTCTTGCCGCAAGCAAAACCACCAATAAGAGCGCCGGAGGCTTCCCTTTGCCTCCGGCGCTCTTCGTTTTCTTTTCTCATAAATTCCGGCGCGGAAGGATCTCCGCAAGCCAGGAGAGCAGGTTATACCCGCCGTGGGCCAGAATGCAGCAGAAGACGGACCCGGTCTTCAGATAGAGCAGTCCCAGGCCCAATCCGCATACAAGCGCCGACAGGGTCTGCACCATATTGAAGTGCAGGACGGCAAACATCAGTGACGAGACCAGCAGCGCAGCGGCCGCGCCGCAGGAGCCCCGCAGTCCGTCCAGCACGAACCCCCGCATCAAAATCTCCTCCACGACCGGAGCCAGGAGGCATACCCGCAGCAAACTTGCCGCCGGAGACCTGGCCAGACGCTCCAGGGCCTCCTGGTAGGCCGCCTCGCTTTTGGGGAACGCCCGCTCCAGCAGCGGGTCCAGGCAGCAGTCCAGCAGCAGGAAGGCCCCAAGGGCGCAGGCCGCCGCCAGCAAAAGCCCTGCCGGCGTAACATTGCTCCAGAGCTCTACCGGCCATCGCCGCCGGAGCAGCCAGAGAAAGCCCGCCGAGCAGATCGCGGCAGCGGCGAGGCCGATCCACTCCGAGCAGCCAGTAAACCACTTCCGCCAGACCGCGACGTCCAGCCCCGTATAGACCAGCATGACCCCCAGATAGCCCACCGCCCAGAAGATGGCAGAGGGAATGCTCAGCGGCTCTGTTTTCATAGCATACCGCCCCCTTTACGCCTCCAAAAACCGCATCAATATCTGAGCGGTCTCCGCCCGGGTGACCCCGTCGTCCGGATCAAGCCGTCCATCCGCGCCGCCCTTGAGCAGCCCTTCACCCACGGCCCAGGAGACCGCCTCCCGCGCCCAACCGGCCACGCTGTTCCCGTCGGAGAAGGCGGTCAGGTCTCCGCCGTTCCCGCCGGAGGCCTTGACGCACCGGTAGAGCATCACCGCCAGCTCCTGCCGGGTGACCACGGCAGTCCCGAAAAAGGCCTCCTCCGCCCTTCCCGACACCACGCCCTGCTCGTAGGCCCAGCACAGCGCATCAATAAACTTCGACCGGCTGGAGACGTCATGGAAGGGCAGCTCCTCCAGGGTGAGCCCGGATTTCGGGCTTCCGTTGGCCCGGTACAGGGCGTCCACGATCCCCCACCGGGTAGCCGGTTCCTCCGGCAGGAAGAAGGCGTGGGCGTCCCCCTGCATCACGCCGGCCTCCACCACGTAGTCCACCGCCTCGTGATACCACGCGCCGTAGTCCACGTCCTTGAGCAGCGCGGCGGCGCACCGCCTGAGCGCGGCAGACTCACCGGCGGACAGCGCCTCCAGGTCCACCTCGTACCCCATCGAATTGGCGGCATAGTCCTCCGCCTGGATGTAGATCGTATCCGGCACCGCGCCGCCGGACAGGTCCACGTTCAGCGTGCAGGCCGTCCCCGCCTCCTCCGGGAAGAAGGCGTCTTCCGCCAGCAGCTCCCCGTTGCCGTCCAGCACGGCGGCATAGGCCGTGAACTGATCGTCCCGCACCGTGACCGTCAGCGCGTCCCCGCTGACGGAAACCTCCGCCTCCGGCGGCGCGCCGTCCAAGGTCACCGGAAAGCTGAGGGCCCGGTAGCCGTCGAAGGCGTCCTCCAGCAGCCAGCTGTACGACTCCGGGGAAGACCGGCGGGCGTTGCCGCCATAGGCATCCTCAATATCCTCATCGGTATCCAGCCAGGCGTATACATCCACCTGGACCTGGGTCCCGGCGGGCAGCTTCCGCTCCTGGGCATCCGTGCCATCCCAGGCGAAGCTGACGCTGGGCACGATGCCCGCGCGGTAGGCGCTCTTGCCGGATTTCTCCAGGAGCCGCTCCTCCCTGACGGCGTAGACCTCCCCGCTCTCCGGGTCGGATACCACCATGACCACCCCGGCGGCGTTGCGCAGGGTGTAGAGATTCAGGCACAGGGTCCCGGCGGCGGTGTTCCCCTCCCAGACGGAGAGGGCGCTGCGCCGGTCGTCATGGAGCCCGTAGGCGTGGCCGTTGGAGCCCAGGAGCACGCCGTCCTCCGGCAGCGCGCCGGATTCCTGCCCCAGGAACGCCAGATTCGCCCCCAGGTCCGCCCCCAGCTCCTGTAAACAGGCGTCCATATCCGCAGGAAGCGCCCGCCGCCGGGAGGACAGCTCCGGTCCCCCCGCCAGCCGGAACGCCGCGTCCTGCACATCCCGAAAATCCAGGGGCTCCAAGACCGGCGCGGCATTCCAGCTGCCGCAGTACCCCAAGAACGTGCCGTGGGCCGACTGCCCGCCGCCGGAGGCCGTCACGTAGCCCTCCACATAGAAACCGTTGGGATAGACCTTCTCCAGTTCCTTGCGCAGCGGATCGCCGATGGCCAGCTTCAGCGTCACCGAGGTTTTTCCCCGCGCTGGGATGGTGACGGAGCTAGGACCGGAAACGGTGACTCCGCCGGTAATGTCCAGCGGCGACATCAGGCTGTACCACCTGCCGTCCATCTCCGCGTAATTGTCAGTAAGCGCCTGGACCTCCAGTGAGACCTCCAGAGGCTGGTCGGAGAGGTTGCGCAGGGTAATGGGGAGCTCAAACCGCCCCTCGCCGCTCTCCCCCAGCTCGATGAGGGGGTCGATGACGACCAGGTCTCCGGAGACGGCATCCTCCAGATCGATGAAGCCCGCCCCCTGCCGCCGGGGCGAAACGGGCACGCCCCGCTCGGTGATCAGCCGGGCCCTGCCGGCCAGCAGTCCCAGGACCAGGGCGGCGGCCTCCTGCTTATCCGTGAACCCCCGTTCTCGCAGGGACTGGAGGAGCACGGCGCAGCATCCCGCCGCGTAGGGGGAAGCCATGGAGGTGCCCTCGTCCACCCGGTACTGCTGGTCCGAGGCCGCCCCGGCGGAGGTGACGGGACCGCCAAAGGCGGTCAGCGCCGGGGACAGATGCACGCCGGAGCCCGGGCCCCAGGAGGAGTAGTCCGCCGCGCCCGCCTTGCCAAGTCCCGCCTGGGAGGCGGCGGCAATGGCCATCGCGCCGTAAAAGCTGCCGGGGGAGCAGACGGAGCCGTAGTCCGTATAGCTCCCCGAGGGCAGGGGCTTTCCCCAGGACTTGCCCTGGACGCTGGAGGCGCTGTTGCCGGCGGCGCAGCAGACGATGACCCCCGACTGGGCCATCTGTTCGAAGGCCCGGCAGTAGATCCCGCCGATGGTATCGCTGCCGCTGAACCCGGCCCCGGTGCCCACGGAGAGGTTCACCACATCAGCCCCCAGGTTCCAGGCGTCCTCCAGCGCCCGGAGGATGATGGTGTCATCGGTGCCGCCGCCGGAGCCGTTGGGGAAGATCTTCATGCTGAGGATCTGGGCCGCCGGGGCCGCCCCCCGGAAGGTGACGCGCCCCATCCGGTCCCTCACGTAGCCCGCGGCCAGGGCGGTGACGTGGGTCCCGTGGTTGTTGGTGGTGGACACGTCGTCGTCCCGGCTGTAGTAGTCGTAGGCGAAGGGGATGCGCTGGGAGACATAGCGCCCCTTGGTGCCCCCCTTCTGAGTAAATTCCGCCACGTCCTCCCTGCTGAGGGCCGGGGACTCCATCAAGGACCCATCGGCGAAAGCCTCGTGGCTGGTGTTCAGGCCGCTGTCCAGGACGGCGATGACCGTCCCGTCCCCGGTATAGCCCTGCTCCCAGAGGCCGTCCGCCTTCATGAGCTTCAGGCCCTCCTCCGGGGAGAGGGCCTCGCCGTCCCCGGAGGAGGAAGCGGGCTCGTAGGTCTGGGCCAGGCCCACGCCGGCCACGCCCGGCAGCTTCTCCAGGGCGGCCAGCGCCTGGGGCTCCGCCTCCACGGCGGCGCCCTGGAACAGGGACTCGTAGCGGCAGAGGAGCGTTACGCCCTCCGCCTCCTCCAGGGCCCGGGCCATCTCCTCCGGACCGGCACCGTCCTCGTAGAGGACCACGGCCCGCAGGGGGCCGCCGGGTTCCCGCGCCCCCGCCGCCGGGGAAGCCATGTTCGTGAGCAGCAGCAGGGCCGCCAGGAATAGGGTCGCGATCCGTCTCGTTTTATTTTTCATGCAGGACATCCTCCGGTGGTTGATAAGAGCATTATATACCCTTGCCGCCCCCCAGGGCAAGGGTATAATTTCTTTACCCGTTTTTTTATCCCTCCGGAGGGGCCCGGGCGGAAAAATACGATTGCTTTTCCGGAAGAATCTGCTATACTAATAGTCTGTAAGATCGTACGCGAAGGGGATAGAAGGGAGCAATAGAAGATGGCAAACAAGATCACCGTCACCATCAATGGTACGGACTATACCCTGATGAGCGAGGAGAGCGCCTCCTACATGCAGAAGGTGGCCGCGCTGGTGGACGAGAAGATGAACGATATCACGGCCTCCGGCCGGGTCGGCCGCATGGACGCGGCGGTGCTGGGCGCCGCCCAC
>OFHO01000967.1_pt1 | contig 23398 bp, 18 predicted proteins | sample 1521531 | NCBI WGS metagenome assembly OFHO01 (sample SAMEA3504124, study PRJEB24116) | mouse gut metagenome | biome: mouse gut; feature: mouse-associated habitat; material: faeces | place: Denmark | collected 2011
TGATTGAACACACGCTCCTGACGCTGGATTTCTGGCAGGACAATGTGACCTACGAAGGGAAGTCCATGCCGACTGGAACGCTGGCCTGTGCCGCCCTGAACCTCTCCGATGAGGTCATAACAAAGCTGTCCCAGCTCTGTATGCCGCTCAACCTGTATATGGGATCGCTCCAACTTGGACAGGCAGACAGGTTGCAGATGGAAGCGGCGAGGGAAAGCGCCTTTCAGATCGTGGAGCTTTTGCGGAATGTATCGCCGTTTTCCTGCCTGGAATATGAAATTGTCCGCAGCTATGTCGATACCGTTTTTACGGAGGACTATCTGCGAAACACAACGGACTTCGCTAAGTCTGGAAATCTTGCCGGGGCGGTTTCGCCGGAATACCAAAAGGCGCTCACCCTGCTGCGGGTACTGCCTGTCATGGCGCACCTGGGTTTCTCCCTGGCAGAGTTCAAGCGGGAGCTTCTGCCGTTTGCGGAAAAAATCCATGAGAGCGACAGAACGCCGGACGGATACGCCGCCAGCTTTGGGCAATACTTTTCCAGCAATCCTGATATAGCGGCGGACAATCCCGGCTGGATGTCTCTTGCAAACGCCTCTGTTCAGTATGCCGCCGCGACCATTCCCGGCAAGGAGAAGTCCCAGCTTGTGAAACGGATGCACTATGTTTCTTTTGTGGGGATGTTCCGCTCTGACTTGTTCGAGGGCCTGTGCGTAGGTCATGCGCCCCGCAAATGCCCCATCTGCGGAACGTGGTTCCTGACCACAGACGCAAGGCCCACAAAATACTGCGGCGGTCTGGCTCCGGGGGACAAGCGTGGGCGCACCTGTCGTCAGGTTGGCAATCTCCGAGGGCGGGAGCAGAGGGAACGGGCTGACGATCACCCGCTGAAGAAAATCTATGAGCGCCGCACCAACACGATCATCCAAAAGCTGCACCGGGGAACGATGGACGAAAAGACCGCCGCCATGATGAAGCGGCTGGCGAAGAATAAGCTGGAGCGCGCTATTGCTGACCGGGAGTATGCCGCTGGTTCCTATGAAGCGGAAATGACGCAGGATGCGCTGCTGGCGGAGGCGCGGAACTATCTGAAATGATGGAGGTGGTGAGGCTGTGAAAGAGCGATTTGCAAAATATTCGTTTCAAGGAAATGCCCACGGCCTCACCATGTTTGAAGTCACTCATGTGTACCAGCTTACGCCCCCGCCGCCGGAACTGTATACGGTAAACGAGTACATCGTTGCCGCGCAAACGTGGCATGACCTCCGCTTTTTTTCCTACTTCCTGCACCACATAGAGCCGCTTCTGAATGGGCGGATCAGGAATTTCCTCTTGCGGGAGGGGCTGGACAGGTATGACCCGGAGCGGTTTCTGGACTACAAACAAAACTGTGTTCTCGCCATGCTGGAATGTCTGGAAAGTTACGCCCCGTACAAAGGCGCGGAGTTTCTTACATACGCTCATCACGCCATTGGAAACGCTCTAATCCATTGTCGGATGGTGGCGGAAAGCGGCTCCTTTTCTTCTCTGGACGAGTACAAGCGGGTAAGGAGGATTGCGTGGCTCTACAACGAAACGGGCAAGCTCAAAGGCGAGGTTGTCAGCGAGTATGCCAAGAAAGAAGGTTGTTCCGAGGAAACAGCGGAGCAATATCTGAGTGTGGCTCGAATCAACCGCAGTCAGGTTTCACTTTATGTCACAGCCCAGGATGAGGACGGAGAGGAAACCGGCGAGGATGTAACGAGGGACGATTGCTGGGATTATGCGTCGATCCTCTGGAACGGCGCTCAGGCGGCAGCGGTTCAAGCCGCCTTTGAAAAACTGACCTATCGAGAACAGCGGCTTTTGGAGGAACGAAACGCCATCTGCATGACCTGTGGCCGGGTCAGTCCGCTGTCGGAGCGCAAAACCTTTGAGGAATTGACGGTGATGTTTGAGGGCAGTACCGCCAGCGGTGCAGAAAGGGCCTACCGCAAGGCGGTGGAGAAGCTGACTGCCCTGCTGGTGGAGGCCGGTGCGCTCCACGCCGTCCGGCTCAAACGGAAATCGGTGAAGCGGATAAAAAAGAAAATCGCCGCCGCAGTCTATGTGTATCAGGCAGACTGCGACGGCGAGTGGGGCGAAATTCAATTTGACTTTATAAGCGGCACAGCGGAGGTCGTTCAGCTGGCGGAGTGGGATACGCGGAACAGCCATGTGTTTGCAGAACGGGCAATCAAGCATATCTGGTCTTGTGACACAGATAATCTGCCCCAAAAGTTGCTATTTGCGTTTTAAGGATGACTGCCTATAAACAACCACTTTGCCAATGAAAATCGGCTAATCAACAGCGAATTCTTCTGTGGTGAGAGAACCTTGCCATGTGTTCCCGTCTGAACGGTGATACTCCCTTACAACAGAGCCATCCGCCTTTGTATAGTCAATTACGAATACTTGACCCGTTTCAACTTCCATCGGATAATTGTCGTAAGGTAAGACATTCCCGGTCGTGGAATTATCTTTGAAATCATCGTATGCGTTTTCTAAGCGCCAAAACTCCCTGCATTGGTAGTCGGGAAAAACTGCCGATAAGTCTACCTTTCCAAAATATAGTGCAGTATACTCTTTCTCACCAATTTTGAGAGTATCAATCCGAAATGCCTCATTATTGTGAGCCAGTGAAGTCAAATCTTCCGTATGCAATGCAGCTCCATATTTTTGGTAAAGCTGATTCGCCATACAGGGAACCGAATTTGTCCCGTAGGCTGTTGCTTCTATGTTGGTGTGGGCTGAACCGTATATTCCCATCACAGTAGCACCATTCAGACTGTCAAATTCCCGGATAAAGTTTTCGACCATTGTATTTTCGCGATATGCGTTATCGGAATGTTGATAGTAGTCCTGCCCTTGCCTGATGTTTTCCTGTGCCAGCCGGTACGGCTCGGACTGCTGCTGTCCTATGGACTCAAGGTATTCCAGAAAGCGTTTTCCAGTCGTATCATATTGATGACCAACATCTGTTCCGTGAAAAACAGTTTCCGGGCATTCATTTTTAATTCGTTTATAGAAATTGACAACCTCTTGAGAGTGCATAGCCGTTCCAGCCCAATCCTGATATAGCGAATCAAAAATGTCATCGCCATCGGACTTCAACCACAAATTCATAAACTCTGCTGTATAATACGGAAGTTCCACAAAGAGATCTCGCACACCGTCATTTTGATAATATGATGACCACAATTCAAATTCTTTTTCTAAAATATTGTCGACAGAATGTTCTTCCCCGTATAAGAATATTTCTCCCGGTGACTGTCCGCGTTTTGCGAAAAATCGCATAGCAAAAAATCCCGAAATGATAAGCGCGACAACAGCGATTGATATTGCAACTATCATTTTCCTGCTCCGCTTGGCTTCCATATTCACCACTCCTTTGCTTTTACCTGTTTGTCCAGCCGGAACAATTCGATTTGACACATAAGTAATCCAACTACAGAAATAGCGCCAAAAACACCCCACACCCATGTACGCATCAGGATGCCCAATACCACAGACACAAGAAATAGATAGAGCCATGGACGGCGCATCTGCCTGCAATAGTTGGCCTTATCCTCATAGGTGGTGTGCAATTCAAACGGATTGCCGTCAGTCTCCTTTTCTACAATCAGCAGCTCCCGGTTGAACGTGGTGCTGTTTGTAGCAAGCCGTCCGCCCTGCTCAGCCCAAGGACGTACTACGACTTTTCCCACATTCCAGTTGAGGTTAATATTTTTGAAGAACACGCGATAGCCGACATCTTCCAAGAAATGGGCATAGTCTGTGGCACTTTCCTTTGACTTCTGCCCAATAAACTCAACGCAATACTGATATTGCCCAGGAGTACATTCCTCAAATTCATAGAGTATCTTGCCTGTGCGGATCAGTCTGTATCCCTTTTCCGCCATCTTGTTAAGCCAGTTTGCCTGCGATACAAGCAGGCCGCCATAATAGCGATAACATTTCTTACTCATAAGTCCCTCCAATTATCTTTATCGCCGTCTGCGTCAATTCTTGCAGTCTTGCTAATTCTTTCGTGGCAATCTCTCTGCCGAGATCAGTGATGAGATATTCTTTTTTCCTGCCCTCGTTGTTCCCGTATAGTGCAATCCAGCCCTTTTCTTCGAGAGTATTTAGTGCTCCATATAATGTTCCTGCGCCTAAAGATAAACGCCCACCTGTCTTTTCCTCAATAAACTGCATGATTGCATACCCATGTTTTGGCGTGAACAGAGAGAGTAAAATATAGAACGTCACCTCGGTTAGCGCACCACCCTTCGCGTTATCTCTCATAGCATCACCCCCTCTATTACGGTTACTGTAAATATAATATCACTAACCGTAATAGTTGTCAACGCTTATTTTTGACCACCACAAAAGCGGGGAATGAACCGGAGTTGTACCTCTGCATTATTAAAAAAGCCCATCTGAACCCCTGTTAGGATTCAGATGGGCTTTCGTATGCACCCCAAAACCGTCAGCCAACAGTGATAAGTGAATTTAGTTCCTTATCACTATAAAGGCAACGGTTTCAGGGGTTTCTTCATGCCCTGTTGCAATTTGCAGTTGATTTGCCCTGCGAGCCGCCAGCGTGTTTTGATCAATCAAGTGCCCTCAAAATAGCATCCTCCTCTTCTGATGTGATTGGATGCCTAGAAATCGGAATTTGCACTAAAGTAGGCAACGCCGCAGAATTTGCACACGCCGCTTACTTCTGCTTCTTCTGCGCAACGGTCCGGGTGGAGAAATCCGGGAGCTGGATGTCGGCAAATTTGCCCCGGGTCTTCGTTCCGTTGAGCCTGGGAGCCGTCACCAGCTTCCCCACGTCAAGGTAATCCGTCATAGAACCAATGGCCTCCCGCTCGATGTCCTCGTTCCCATGCAGGTACTTCCGGGTGGTTTCAATGGAAGCATGGCCCAAGATACCCTGCACGATGTTCAGCGGAACGTTCCCCTCTACCAGCCGGGTCGCCAGGGTATGGCGCAGGGCGTGGGGGTTCACCTTCTTGATCTCGCAGCGCTTGGAAACCGCCTTCAGGCGGATCTCGAAACTCTTTGGATCAATGTAGGTCCCCTTTGTGGACGGGAATAGCAGATTGTGGGGGTTGGGCCAATCGCTGTGGGCCATGGTAAAAAGATGGCGGATCAGCAGCTCGCATAGGCCATCTGAAATGGCGGTCTCCCGGTTGGAACTCTTCGTCTTGGGGGTGCTTTGCACGATCAGGTGGGTCTTCTTGGCTGAATCATAGTTGAGGATCTTGATATTGGGGTTGTCCAGGGAGAGGGCTTCCGTTGAGACGCGGAGCAGGTTCTTGTTTACCGTCAGCGTCTGCCGCCTGGGGTTGAAATCGGAAATCTCCAGCGCCAGCAGTTCGCCGATGCGATACCCCACGAACAGATCTGTCAGAATGGCGATCCGCTGCGTTTCCTTCATGACCTCCTCGATGAAGATCTGCATCTCCTCGGGACTCAACACGCGCATTTCCCGTTGGACAACCTCTGGGCGGGTCGTGCTCAGGGTGGGGTTGCAGGGCAGTTTGTACCGCCACTGCGCGTAGGTGAAGAAGTCCTTCAGGATCATGTGATGGTTGCGGATCGTCTTGGGAGACAGCCCGCCCTCCTTGCCGTCCCTGCGGTTGCCGTTGAGCTGCTTCTGCTGGTAATAGTTCTGGACAACATCTTGGGTGACCAGGTACAGCGGCATCTCACCGAAGAACTCCGCAAAGTGAGTGTTGTAGGTGGCGATGTAGCTGGCGTAGGTAGAGGGCTTCCGGGTGGGTGGAGATTTGTAAAGCTTCAGCCACTCAAGGAAAGCGGCTTCAAACAGTGTCTCCGATTCCAGCGAATGGCCCCGCCGGACTTCTTCGTCCACTTCCCTTGCGGCTTCCTGTGCCTCCGCTTCGGCTTTCTCCTTCAACGCGGCCTGCTCGGCCAGCCACTCCTCCTTCCGCTCTTTGCAGATGGCCTTTGTACGGCCCTTGAACGACTTCCGGATGAGTGAACCATCCTCTTTCCTGCCCAGGGTGATCTGGTGAACCCAGGTGCGGTCCGGGAGCTGCCAGTAGCTCCCCTCGCCGTTTGAACGTCTCTTTGCCATGATAAAACCTCCAATTATTTTGACAAATTGGAGATTTAGCCTTGATGCTTCGCAGCGCAGGGATTCTCCATCCATGCGTAAAACGGCGTTCTAGGTATTCTGTAGGATTGTCCAATCTTGATAACCGGGAAGGCTTTGCTGTGAATCAGATTGTAGGCAGAGTTGGTCCCAATTTTCAAAATTTCCTGCACCTCTTTGACAGTTAAGGTGTCTTGAATAACTTCACACATAATGATCCTCCTTGTGCGCTGCGTGCCGAAGTCTGTATAGTTGTCAAGGTGCATTGCTGGCTCGTATAGCTATTTTACGATAACACTCCGGGCAATGCAAGAGGCCGGCACGGGTATCAGCATATTTATTTCCCTACGCCGATAAAACGGTGAGCAAAATACAGCGATGCCCTCCGGATATTTCATACAGCGTCCGGAGAGCATCTTTTTTTGACATTGTAATCATACCACAGGTCGTAATGCCTTTGCAAGTACCAACGGTGTGCAAGTTTAAGTCCCTGCGGTCATTTTTTGTGCCTATAGCGTGCCCCCTCATTGAAACGCTGTGGAAAAATCGTAAAATGCTGCCAGCTTATCGAGAGCCTTATTCTTGATTTTATGGACAGTTCGTATTGCAACCTTCACTTCCCTGGCAATTTCTTCCCAACTACGGCCTTCAAAGTAAAACCTCTGGATGACCTTCTTCTGTCGCGGGGCCAGGATGGAAACATAATATGTCAGCCGGTTCTGCACACGCTCTGCCTCACCCAACTCATCCAGAATATCGTTCAGAGTTTCCGCATTGATCTGCTCTGCCCGATCCTGGTAATTAAGAGCGATAAAAAGAGTCTTGTTGGAAATGTACCCGGAGTGAGAGGGCAGCTCGCAGCTATGGCCAAAGCCCATACCGTCAATTACCTCGCCGGGTGATGCCTGCGGAAAATTCATCAGCTCGTATTTCAGCAGCGCAATTTTTTGTTCCCGCTCATGGAAGGACTCCAGAAGACTGACTGCTTTGTTCCTGCTTTCTTCACTCATGTCCACAACCCCTGTCATGTAAGATAAAGAGATGCCCTCCAGCTTGTGCTGCCGGAGGACATCCCTTTTTGATAGCCTAATTATAGCACAGGGGCTAATGCCCTTACAAGCCCCTGTGTTATGAAAATTATGTGTCTAAAATGTGCCTTTACTGTGCCGTTGGCGCATGATTGCCCCCGAAGCTGTCTGTGTACCCGTACATCCAGGCGAGGTTGTTCAATGCCCGTTCTTTGATCTTATGGACCGTGCGGCATAACTACTCCAAGTTCTTTCGCGGCCTGTTCCCATGAACAGCCTTCAAAATAGACTCTGCGGATCACCTGCGCTTCCCGGCTGTCCAGCAGCGATACGTAGTAGTGCAGTCTGTCCTGCTCTTTCTCCAGATCGACCAGTTCCGCTACGATCTCGTTGACTGTCTCCGTATTGAGCCTGTCTGCAAATTTCTGGTAATTCAGCATGATGTAAAAGATATTGCCGGAAGCATTGGGCGCAGTATCTTCTGTGCTAAAATTCAGATTATCGATCAATTCATCGCCAGAAACATTGGCATGGTGCAGCAGCTCATAGCGCAGAAGCTCGATCCTCTGCTCACGCTGGCGGAAACTTTTCAAAAGATCGGTAACATGAGCATACATATCGCTATTCATCATTTGTTATACCCTTTCCATTGAAATTGAAAATGCCATTTTTGATTTCAACGGCAGTCCATTTACCAGGAGGGGACCGGCACCTTGTGAAACAGGGTGAAAAAGAAAGGGAGCGGCTGATTTCGCGTATATGCACGAAACCGGCCGCTCCTGGATCAAGCACATTCAGGTATCCACTGGAAGAAAGTTCACGATATATGACCGTATGCTTCGACTGAGCCAGAGGACAGGATACCCTACAGTGCATGGTGGTTTGTACCACAGCACATCAAGCTCCTCTGTCCGCTCACGCGGCCGGCACACAGGCGGCAATCATCCCCTTTTATCGGCAGTCCCAGCTGCCGCCTTGCCGATAATGATATTTCATTTTGATTTATAGAGAATAAACTCAGGCCAGGGATATGGAAATATGCTCTGCCAGGAATGGATTTTAGTTGGTTTGAATGCAAACAAAATCCAAATCAGATAACATTTTGCTTTCGGCTGATTCTTCGGAAAACAAGGAACGGCGACCCGTTGACCGGGCTGCCGTTTCCTTTTACTCCGTTGGTATTTCAAATTTATATCCAATACCAATGACCGTTTTGATAAATTGTGGATCGCGTCCGATCTTATTTCGCAGACGCCATATTGCTGTTGGGATCGTGTTGGTGTGATAGCAGGGCTCGCCATAGACAGCCTCATATAGCTGGTCTTTTGTAAAGATGCGGCCAGGATATCGTGCAAAATGGCAAAGGAGGCGGTATTCGCAGTTGTTGAGCTGGATGGGGAAATCATTACGAGTTACAATGCCTTTATCCATATTGATCCTGAGTCCTGGGAAGATGAGTTCTATGCTGCTTATATTTGAGTGCTGTTCTGAATCACCGTTTACTGCTGCAATGACCCTTTCAAAAACGGTTTCATCCGGATGCAGTACGCGAATAATGATGATTTCCCCCATATACCTGGCTTCCTTTCACTATTAAACCACTTCCTGATTTCGCCTCCATTGAAAATCAAAATGAAAACTCAGATCATCATAGAAAGTCTAATTATCTGCGGGTTCTATTGGTTACTTGAAAGGGTTCTCCTCCGGATAGGGCAGAGATGCGGGTTGGTTATAGGCGATGTCTTGCACGCTCAAATACTTGAACACCTCAAAGAGGGCCTTCCCCCAGTGGCCAAAGGCCACGGCCCCGTGGTGGGGATACCGTCTGGCGATGAGTACGTGGCGGTAGAACCGGTCCATCTCCGGGATGCAGAAGGCTCCGATGGAGCCGAAGCTCTCGCAGTCCACGTCCAGCACCGCGCCCTGGGCCACGTAAGCCCGCAGTTGGGTATCGGCGGTGGACTGGAGGCGGAAGAAGGTGATGTCCCCGGCCTTGATGTTCCCCTCCATGGTGCCCCGGGTGATGTCCGGCTCGGGGAGGTCGGGCTCCAGATCCCGCTTCATGATGAGCTGGTAGCCCATGTGGGGGTTCTTCAGCAGGGAGCAGGCGGTGTTGCCGCAGTGGAAGCCCATGAAGGTCTCGCTGAGGCGGCAGTCATACTTGTCCTTGATGCCCTTGTCATAGATGGAGGCGGGGACGGTGTTGTTGATGTCCAGCAGGGTGCAGGTCGCGCCGGAGACACAGGTGCCGATGTACTCGCTGAGCGCGCCGTAGATGTCCACTTCACAGGCCACAGGGATACCCATGGCCGCCAAACGGCTGTTGACGTAGCACGGCACAAACTTGAACTCCGTCTGGAAAGCGGGCCAGCACTTGTTGGCGAAGGCCACGTACTGCCGGGTGCCCTTATGCTCCTCGGCCCAGTCCAGCAGGGTCAGCTCGTACTGAGCCAGCCGGGGCAGGATGCCGCCGTAGGGATTATTACCGCCCAATTCGGCCTCCATCTCCGCGATCTTGGCGGGGATGCGCTCATCGCCTGCGTGCTTGTTGTAAGCCACCAGCAGATCCAGCTCGGAGTTCTCCTCCACCGCCACGCCCAGGTCGTAGAGGGCCTTGATGGGAGCACTGCAGGCCAGGAAATCGTCGGGCCGGGGACCGAAGGTGATGACCTTCAGGCCTTTGAGGCCCAGGATGGCCCGGGCGATGGGCACGAACTCGGAAATCTTCTCCGCCAGCTCCTCCGCCGTGCCCACGGGGTACTCGGGGATATAGGCCGTCTTCCCCCGCAGGCCCAGGTTGTAGGAGCAGTTGAGCATCCCGCAGTAGGCGTCGCCCCGCCCGTCGTGGAGATCCCCGTCACCCTCGGCGGCGGCCACGTACATGATGGGGCCGTGGAACCAATCGGCAATCAGCGTTTCGGGTGTCTCCGGGCCGAAGTTGCCCAGGAACACCACCAGGGCGTTGACCCCTTTGGCCTCCACGTCCCGGACGGCCTCCCTGGCTTGGACCTCGTTCTCCACGGTGACGGGACACTCGTAGAGGCCCTCGCCGTAAGCGGCCTTGAGGGCGGCCCGGCGGCGCTCGCTGAGAGCGGCGGGGAAGCAGGAACGGCTGACGGCGATGACGCCCAGCTTGACTTCGGGAATGTTGGTAACCATTATTTTTCCTCCTTAAAGATCGTTTCTAATGTCAATATTTTCTCCCGCAAGGCCCACATAGGCTCCCTGGGTAGCTTCATCGGAATCGGGGTGAGCCAGCAGCCACTTGTTCCGTGCCCACAGCCAGTTGTCCTCGTCAGTGATGGAGGTAATGGAGGGCTTGGCCTCGTTGGTCCCCTTAGGCAGCACCACCGACAATCGGAAACCATCGACTTCACTCACATGGCAGGGCGCGTAGTGCAGTGTGGTTGCATAGACCTCCACAGCCACCCCGGCGGGGACCCGGAATGCCTTGATGCAGGCGGTGTCCAGCTTGCCATCCGTGATCTCGTCCTGCTTCGCCAGCAGGAGAATGAACTCACCGGAACCGATATTGACCTCGCTGTCCCGGTGGTACTCCAGGCAGTTGAGCCTGGTGTTGCGGCCCCAGCACATGCCGATCTGGACCGGCATACCGCCGTAGGCGTTGTTCTGGAGCTGGCCGAAGATGGCGGTTGCTTCCAGGGTGGCAATGGACGGTTCGTAGGCCACGCCCGCTTCCGGCAGGGGGATGCGCTCCATGGCAGCCGTCAGCGCCGCCGTGTCATAGCCGGTCAGGACCTGACCGTAGGGCTTGAAAGAAGCGTCGTAAACGGATTTGATTTTCATAAAAGCCTCCCAAACAGTGCTTTACAGGCGGGATAAATCTGCCTGAATTGTTGGTAGCGTTCCTCGTAGAGTGCGGTTAGGGTCGGATCAGGCTCTATGGCATCCGATACGCTGACCAGTGCATCACAGGCAGCTTGTACAGTTGGGTACTGACCGGTGGCAACCATAGCGAGGATCGCCCCGCCGTAACCGGGACCCTGCTCGGTCGCCACGATGTCCAGGGGGATGCCCAGCACATTGGACATGATCTTTTTCCACAGCGGGGACTTGCTGCCGCCGCCGCAGATGTTGGAGCGGGGGATGTCCACCCCCAGGCTGCGGGCCACCTCGAAGCTGTCCCGGATGGCGAAGGCCACGCCCTCCAGGACAGCTTGCAGCATATCGGCGCGGGTGGTGTCCATGGTCAGGCCGATGAAGGTCCCCCGGGCGTTGGTATCGTTGATGGGACTGCGTTCCCCCATAAGGTAAGGCAGGAAGTAGACGTGGTTGTTCCCCAGCTTGTCCGGGGTGATCCGGGCCTGCTCGCCGGCATAGTCCTCCGTGCCGATGATCTCCTCCTGCCACCATTTGTTGCAGCTGGCGGCGGAGAGCATACAGCCCATGAGGTGATATCCGCCGTCGGCGTGGGCGAAGGAGTGGAGGGCGTTGTGGGGGTCCACGCCGAACTGGTCAGAGGAGATAAAGATGGTCCCGGAGGTGCCCAGGCTGATGTTGCACCCGCCCTTGCCCACGGTCCCGGTCCCCACGGCGGCGGCAGCGTTGTCGCCCGCGCCGGCACAGACCACAACGGACTCCGGCAATCCCAAGGTTTTGGCGATTTCCGGCAGCAACGTCCCTACCGGCGCCCAGCTCTCATAGAGCCTTGGGAGCTGGTTTTCCGTCACGCCGCAGATCCCGCACATCTCCTTGGACCAGCATTTATGCTCCACATCCAGCAGGAGCGTCCCGGAGGCATCGGAGTAGTCCGTAGCATGAACGCCGGTGAGATGGTAGACCAGATAGTCCTTGGGTAACATGATCTTCTCGATCTTTGCGAACAGTTCCGGCTCATTTGCTCTCATCCACAGCAGCTTCGGGGCGGTGAAGCCCGCGAAGGCGATGTTGGCGGTGTACTGGCTCAGCTTATCCCGGCCAACCGCCTCGTTGAGGTAGTCCACCTCTTTTGCGGTGCGTCCATCGTTCCAGAGGATGGCCAGACGCAGGACGCTGTCCGCTCCGTCCAGGGCCACCAGCCCGTGCATCTGTCCGCCGCAGCCGATACCCTTCACTTCGTTGGCATCAAAACCCGACAGCAATTCCGGCACGCCCTCCAGCACCGCACTCCACCAATGGGCGGGGTCCTGCTCGCTCCAGCCGGGGCGGGGAAAGGCGAGAGGGTAGTCCCTGGTGACCGTGTTTCTGACCTGACCAGCCTCGTCTACCAGCAGCAGCTTGCAGGCCGAGGTCCCCAGGTCGATTCCAATATATAGCATAGCGCCCTCCTTACAATGTAATTTCTACCTGAACCCTGCTCCCAGCGGGGAACAGAGGAACCCTATCGCCTTCCATAGTCTGACCATTCGCCGTCATAGACCGCATTCCGGTCTGACGGATATGGATATGGTACTCCGAGCCTCGGAACTGGCGATGAACCGTCAGATCCTGCAGCTCGTCCGGCAGGCAGGGGACGATCCGTAGCCCGTCATAGTCCGGCTGAATACCTAAAATCGCCTGGCTGATGGACACGAAGGTCCAGGATGCCGTGCCGGTGAGCCAGCTGTTCCTGGCGTGGCCCGGCTCTCCGGAGGCCCGTCCCGTCACCGTTTGGGAGTAGACGTAAGGCTCCGTTTCGTGGATCTCGCTCTTCTCCTCCAGGTAGGCGGGACAGATGCGCCTGTAAACATCGAACGCCTCGTTCCCCCGGCCCAGGACCGCCTCGCCGCAGACGATCCAGGGGTTGTTGTGGCAGAACACGGAGCCGTTCTCCTTGAAGCCCGGCGGATAGGAGGAAATTTCCCCCAACTCCAGATGGTACTCGGTGTAACAGGGAGCCAGCAGTTCCACGCCGTATTTCCCCAGCAGACGCGCCCTGGTGGAATCCAGGGCTTTCTTCATCTCGCCGGTTTCCTTGCCGATACCCGCCAGGGTGCAAAAGCCTTGCGGCTCAATGTAGATCTGCCCCTCACTACACTCGCGGCTGCCAACTTTTTTCCCGGCGGCATCGTAGGCCCGCAGGAACCACTCGCCGTCCCAGCCGTCTGTCAGGACAGCCTTTTCCATGTCTGCCACGGCTTTTTCTACCGCCCCTGCTTCCTCCGTCAGCCCGATCTGGCGGCACAGGGCGGCATACTCCCCGCCGTACTTGACGAACATGCCGGCGATGAATACCGACTCCGCCACCGGCCCCTCGCTGGGGCCGAAGGTCTGGAAGCTCTCCCCCGGCTCGGCAGAGAAGCAGTTGAGGTTCAGGCAGTCGTTCCAGTCCGCCCGACCGATGAGGGGCAGCTTGTGGGGACCCAGGTGCGTCATGGTGAATTGAACGCTGCGGCGGATATGCTCCAGCAGAGGCGCCTCGCTGCCAGGCTTGTTGTCGAAAGGGGTGGGGTGGTCCAGAATTGAAAAATCTCCGGTTTCCTTGATATAGGCGCACACCGCGCCCACCAGCCACAGGGGATCGTCATTGAAGCCTCCGCCGATGTCGTTGTTGCCCCGCTTGGTGAGGGGTTGGTATTGGTGGTAGGTGGAGCCATCGGAGAACTGGATGGATGCGATGTCGATGATCCGCTCCCGGGCCCGGTCGGGGATAATGTGCATGAAGCCATAGAGATCCTGGCAGGAATCCCGGAACCCCATACCCCTTCCCACACCGCTCTCATAGTAGGAGGCGGAGCGGCTCATGTTGAAGGTCACCATGCACTGGTACTGGTGCCAGATGTTCACCATCCGGTCCAGCTTTTCGTCCCCGGACTGAAGCTGGAACTTGCCCAGAAGCTTGCCCCAGTAGGCGGCAAGGGCCTGTTTTGCCGCCTCTACCGCTTCGCCGGAGGCGAATTTTTTCATTACTCGATGGGCGGCATCTTTGCGGATGACACCGGGGGCAATGAACTTCCGCTCCCTGGGATTCTGTCCGTACCCCAGTACGAAGGTACACCGCCAGGACTGCCCAGGCTCCAGTGTCACATCCAGCCGGTGGCAGGCAATAGGGTACCAGCCTACCCGCAGGGAACCGCCGGAGGTCCCCTCCCGCACCATCTGCGGGTCCGCCCAGGTCCCCATGTGGCCCAGAAAGGAGTTTCGATCTGTGTCGAAGCCCTGGGCGGGAACATTAACGCCGTAATAAGCATAATGGTCCCGGCGTTCCCGATACTCAGTCTTGTGGTAAATGACGCCTGGCTCCACCTCGGACTCTGCAATGTTCAGGTTCCGTTGGAAATTCTCTCCATCACTCACCGCGTTCCACAGGCACCACTCCACGCAGCCATAGACTTGGAGGGTTTTAGCTTCGCCGCCTTGGTTGATCAGTTTCAGGTCGTGGAGTTCGCATGTCTCCCCCAGCGGAACAAAACAGGTCAGCTCCGCCCGCAGGCCGTCCTTCTCGCTGTCGAATACGGTATACCCCAGGCCGTGGCGGCATTGATAGGAATCCAGCGGAGTGCGGGTGGGAAGAAAGCCGGGATTCCATGCAGACTTCCCTTTTTCCCTAATGTAGTAGAAGCGCCCTCCCTCATCGGCAGGAACGCTGTGGTAGCGGTACCGCAGCAGGCGCTGGAGTTTAGCATCCCGGTAGAAACAGTAGCCGCCCATGGTATTGGAGATCAGTCCGAAAAAATCCTCATTACCCAGGTAATTGATCCAGGGCAGAGGTGTTGCAGGGGTGTCGATGACATATTCCTTCCGCATATCATCGAAGTGTCCAAATTGCATAAATCGTATCCTCCTCAATAAATTAAACGTTTTCTCTGTTAAGAATATTATATAGCAGGTACAGAAGAAAAATCAATTCTGCAAAATGCCCAAAAATCAAGGCATGTTAATTAGCGGTATCGCCGAAATTCTGCGAAAATGCAAAATAGGAATTGACGATTCCGCCATGTTGTTGTATAACGATAAAGAAAACGTTTTATTTCCTTGGTGACAGAAAGGTGGGATACGCCATCGTTACGATCAAAACGATCTCCGAAGCCTGCGGCCTGTCCATTGCCGCTGTTTCGAAGGCCCTTAACGGACAGCCAGGTATCAGCCAGGAGAAGGCCGCCATGGTCCGCAGGACTGCCCAGGAGATGGGTTACTATCCCAATGCGGCTGCTCAGACGCTGAAAACCAAGCGGAGCTTTAATATTGGCATCCTGTTTCAGAACAGACTGGCCCATGAATATTTTTCTCTGATCCTGGAGTCCGTCCGGCAGACGGCAGAAGAGAAAAATTATGATATAACTTTCCTGGGTAACCGGCACAGTCCGGGGATGAGCTACTATGAGCATGCCATGTACCGCCAGTGTGATGGCGTGATCATCGCTCAAGGCAATTTTGAATTTGATGGCTTGCGGCGGCTGACAGAAAGCGATATCCCGGTGGTTTCCGTGGAGCAGGCATTCACTGGCCGCACCGTTGTCATGAGTGATAACGTGGGCAGTATGGAGGAGATCGTCCGCTATCTTCATGGTCTGGGCTACCGGCGGCTGGCGTTCATCCACGGCGAGATGGGCGATGTGACACGGGCCCGGCTGACTGGGTTTCACCGGGGCTGCCGCGCCTGTGGCATTGAGATACCGGATCATTGGGTGATCGCCGCCCGGTTCCACGAACCGGAGGATTCTATCCGGGCTACCCGGCAGCTGATGGGAGAAAAAACGCCGCCGGATTGCATTCTCTATCCGGATGATATTTCCTGCATCAGCGGCGTTGCCGCCGCCCAGGGTCTGGGACTGTCCGTTCCGAGGGATATCAGCTGTTTCGGCTTCGATGGTATCCGGCTGGCCTCTGTCATGACCCCCAGCATTGCCACCTACCGGCAAAACGCCCAGGACATCGGACGACACGCGGCAAATGAGCTGATCGCCGCCATCGAGGACCCCAAGTGCTACGTTCCCCGTGTGATCACTGTTCCCGGCGAGATACAGCCCGGCGGGAGCATTCGAGACTTGACCATATTATAACCATTGAAAAGGGAGTGATCTATTTGCATTTTTCCACAGAATATGCCAGGACACAGACAACAACAGCTTATGAACGCATTACCAAAGCTTTCGGTAAGCAGGAGGGAGTGTTGGATGCGGAGTTTTTCTCCGGAGGACGAAAAGCCGCTCTTGGTTTTGGGAGACTGCCTTTCGCGGCGCCCCTGTGCGCGCGGCTGATGAGTCGTCCCGCCGTGGCGGCATACCTGTCCCGGTTTTCCGGCAGTCAACTGTTCTGGCTGGAGGAGGAGACCGGCAGGGTATGTCATATGACGGAAGCCGGGGAGCAGGCCGTACCGGAGGATGTGGCGGCAGAGATCCTGGCGGTCTATCACCGGGTGATGTCCGGTCCCGGACAGCTCAACGAGAGGGGGGAGCTGCTGCTGGATCTGAAAGCCTGCCCGGTGGGGCCCCACTATCCGGTGAATCTACTGCTGGGCAGCCGGGCCGGATATCCCTATCCGCTCTGCACAACGCCCAAAAGCGTACTGGACGCATTAGGCCGGGGTTCCTTCCGTGGAACTGGTGGTACACAGGTCCTGGCTACCCGCTGCACGCTCCAGCTGGAGGAAAATGGCGAACCGGCCAACCGGCAGTTCTATCTGGTGGAGGACGGGAAGCAGATATTTTATTCCGCCAACGTGGAGGAAAACGTGGCCGCCGCTCACTGCCTCCACTCCCAGAACCGCTCGATCATTACATATGAAACAGCCTGCGGCCTGACCATCCGCCGCACCATCTTCCTCCTGCCCCAGGAGCCGGGGATGCCCAACGCCGTGGAAGCCCAGCGGGTAGAGATCGAGAATCACTCGGGCCGGGACCGGAGAATGAGTATCATTATGACCGGCGTGTTCGGCGTAGGCGCACCCCTGAATATCGCAAACGACGTGGTCTGCGTCAACATAGTCCATGAAAGCGCAGCGTACTATGACGGCGGCCTCCCCGCTGCCCTCGCCGTACACTTCAAACCCTCGGGAGAGCAGTCGGCCCAGCGGTTCGCCGCCCTGCTGTGCCGTGGGGAGTACATGGACAGCTTCTGCACCAGCCTCTCCGATTTCGTCGGCTGCGGGACCTTAGAGCATCCGGAGCTGATCGCCCATCTGCCCAGCCGTTACAGCCGCAAGAATGCCCCATTTTTCGCGCTAGAGAAAACGTTTAACAATTTAGCTGGAGAAACCATATCGGTAGACGGGTTTGTGGGAATGCTGGAAGAAGACGCACAGGCGGCGGATTCCTTAGATGAGGCCCTTTTCTGTCTGCTGAAGAAGTATAAAGATTCTTCAGCTCTGAAGGAAACCTTCCAATCGGTAGTGGATTTTTGGGAACGCTATCCGGCCTACTTACAGCCGGAAACCGGGGACAGCCGGTTTGACGCATATGTGGGACACAATCTGCCCTTCCAGGTGCTTTACCAGACCTACGTTTCCCGCGCTTTTGCATGGACCCAGAAGTCCTACCGGGAAACCGGCTTCCGGGAGATCCAGGATATCTACGCCTCCATGTACTATCTCAGCGCCATGGGGGAGAACGGCCTCATTAAGGAACTGCTCTCCAACTGGATCCGCAGCGTGTTCCGCATGGGCTACGCCTACCACGACTTCACCTTCCAGGGCAAGGAACCCGGTGACTGCTCCGATGACCAGCTCTGGCTGGTGCAGGCGGTGTACCGGTATGTGAAGCTCACGGGCGACATCGGGTTTTTGCTGGAGGAGTACCCCATTGCCGGAGAGGAGGCCAAGCGGCCCCTCTGGGAGACGCTGATGGCGATTCTGACATACAGCGGCAATATTTCCGTGGGCATCCACGGCCTTCCCCTGCTGGACAAGGCGGACTGGAACGACACCCTGCGTCTGGACAAAGAGGTCATGAAGGGTCCCGAGAAGGAGCGGCGCTACTGGGAGCAGCTGGAGAAGAAAAACCAGAAATACGGCGTCCCCCTGGAGAACACCCTGTGCGAGAGCGTCATGAATGCCTGCCTGCTGCGCATCGCGGCGGACGAAGTGTCCGAGATGGCTGCGCTGACCGGCAAGGCCGCGGATGGCAAGACCGCTGCCGCACTTTCCCGGCGTATTTACAGCAGTATGCAGGAGAACGCCTGGAAGGGTGACTTCTTCGCCCGCTGCCTTATCAACGACGGACGGCCCTACACCTACCTAGGCGCAGGCGGTGACGGCCTGAGTCTGGATCCGGCTATCAACGGTAGCTACTATCTCAATTCCTACAGCTGGTCCATCCTGGCTGGTGTGGCCTCCGAGAAACAGATCGAGGTCATGCTCCACAATGTGGAAAAGTATCTGAAAACCAATGCCGGCCTGAAGCTCTGTACCCTGGTGGACTATGAGAAGCTGGGGGTCAACACCGCCACGGCCATCTACTTCCCCGGCGACCGGGAGAACGGCGGCGTCTTCAAACACGCAGCCATGATGGCAGCGGCAGCCTCCCTGAAAGCGGCCAAAACCGTGAAGGATGAGGCCCTGGCAAAACGTCTGGCGGAGCTGGCCTGGTTCATGATCGACCGCACCCTTCCCTATACCGCCATGGACGATCCCTTCCGGCTCAAGGGCAATCCCCGGTTCTGCACCCAGTATAACAACAGCGAGACCGGCGAGAACATCGGTCCCATGCTCTCCGGCACGGCCTCCTGGCTGACGCTGGCGGTGTATGAGTTCCTGGGGCTGGGGGAAAACGCGGAGACGATCCCCACCGCGCCGGTGCTGAGGCCGGGTCAGACGGCCACCGGTTACACCTTGCGTTGGGCTGATACCCTGTTAAAGGTTCAGATAGAGAGCGATGGGACCCGCTTCCGGGCTGGTGAGGGGACGACGTATCTCCTGGATGGTGTTCCCGTATCTGGAGAGGCCCCCAGGCCCATGGATGGCGGCACACACCTCCTGACCATCCAGTTATGAGCGGCTGACAGAGGTCTTTATAGTAAGATTTGAAAGGAGAGGTGCCTATCAGCTTATTTTTTGCAGCGCAAAGAAAACGTTTAATACTCGGCAGGCGGCATATGCCGCCTGCTGGGGAGTACTCCCCAGCAGCACAAAAAGAGAATTGGAGGGATGCACATGCCAACAGCGACACTGGCTCAAGCAAATGCAAAGACCCGCGCGAACCCGGTATACATTGTCCACCGGATCGCCATCCTCCTGGCCTGCGCGGCCATTTTCTACCCCGGCTTCAACCCTGGGCGAATCACCACCGCCATCAACCGCAACGTCTCCCTGTTCACGGCCTGTATCTCCTATAACTCCCTGGTAAGCGAGCTTCAGCGGCCCCTGGCCAGAGGGTGGGTGCAGTCCAGCACCTTTGTACTGGTGATGATCGCCAGCATCATTCTGGTACTGGGCATCGTCCTTGCCGCCATCGGTGGGTGCATGTCCGTGGGCAACACCCGGATGCAGCGCAAGGGACTGATTTTCCCTCTCGCCGGCTCCATTGTCATGGCTGGCGGTCTGGGCGGCATTTTCATGGCTCACGCCCAGATCGTGACAGCCGCTAATGACCGGGTTCCTGCCAACTCCGCCTCCGGCTTCTGGCTGTATGCCGTACTGGCGGCGGTGATCCTGCTGACCACCCTGCTCCAGCTGGCGTCCGGTAAGGGCGTGGAGCTGGAAGAGAAAATGGAGATGAAGGAAAAGTACAAGATTTTCCTCATGTTCCTGCCCATCCTGGCGCTGGCCTTCGTGTTCTCCTACCTGCCCCTGTGGGGTTGGCGGTACGCCTTTTTCGACTACAAGGCGGGCGGTGAGCTGACGGCGGAGAATTTCGTGGGCTTCCGGTGGTTCACCTACCTGTTCCAAAGTGACGCTACCCGCGCCGACATCCTGCGCGTCATCAAGAACACCCTGTGCCTGAGCGGCATCGGCATCATCACCAGCTGGCTGCCCATGGCCTTCGCCATCTTCCTGACACAGGTGCGCAGCAAGCGGTTCCGCCGTTTGGTGCAGACCTTCACCACAGTCCCCAACTTCCTGGGCTGGGTCATTATCTACGCCGTGGCTCTGGCCATTTTCTCCACCGACGGTTTCGTCAACACGTTCCTTAACAACATCCTGCATATCACCGCCGATGCCAACTACCTGATGGACAGCAGCCATATGTGGCTGAAGATGTGGCTGTGGGGCACATGGAAGGGCCTGGGCTGGAGCGCCATCATCTATATCTCCTCCATCACCGGCATCGACCCCACCCTCTACGAGGCGGCCACCGTGGACGGCGCGGGCCGGTTCCAGCAGATGTGGCATGTCACCGTGCCCCAGCTCAGCTCCACCTTCTTTGTCATGCTGCTGATGAGCATCGCCAACGTCCTCTCCAACGGCATGGAGCAGTACCTGGTGTTCTCCAACGCCATGAACCGGCAGAGTATCGAGGTGCTGGACCTGTACGTGTATAACCTGGGTATCGTCAACGGTCAGATCCCGCTGTCTACCATGGTGGGTATGTGCAAGTCCATCATCAGCGTGGCCCTGCTCTTCATCGCCAACACTGCGTCCAAGAAAATGCGCGGCGAGAGTATCATTTAAGGAGGCGGCGACATGGGAAATAACTTTTACCGCAAGACTGCGGGAGATACCATCTTCAATGTGGTGAACATCGTCGTTTTTACATTGTTCACCATCCTGTGTATCTTCCCCTTCTACTACCTGTTCATCAACACCATTTCCGACAACGCCCTGGTAGGGGCTAACGCCATCACCCTGCTGCCCAAGGGGATCCACTTTGGCAACTACGTGGCCTTAAAGGACGTGCAGGACTTCGGCAACGCCGTCATGGTCACCGTCAGCCGCACTATCCTGGCCACGGCCCTGATGGTCCTCTGCTCCGCCTTCGCCGGATATCTGACCACAAAGCGGGAGATGTGGAACCGCAGTTTCTGGTACCGGGCACTGGTCATCACCATGTACTTCAACGCCGGCACCATTCCCTGGTACCTGAACATGCTTGGCCTGGGCCTGACAGACAACTACCTGGGCTACATCATCCCCGCCATCGTGGCCCCTTACAACATCATCCTGGTGAAGACCTACATCGAGTCCATCCCCGCTTCCCTGGAGGAGAGTGCCACCATCGACGGAGCCACCACCATGCAGGTGTTTATCAAGATCATCCTGCCCCTGTCCAAGCCTATCCTGGCTACCATCGCCGTGTTCGGCGCGGTGGGCAACTGGAACAGCTTGCAGGACTCCCTGATCCTCATGTCCAACTCTCCGGGATTGTATACCATGCAACACCGGTTATGGGTGTACCTCAACAGCTCCTCCAACCTGGCGGCGGCGATGTCCGGCGGCGGCGCGGTAACGACAGGTATGCTCAACAACAAGGTCATCAAATACACCATTTCCATGGTCACTGTCATCCCTATCATGCTGGTGTATCCGTTCATGCAGCGGTACTTTGAAGAAGGCATGATGCTGGGCGCGGTGAAAGGATAAAAACTAATTTCAGAAAGGAAACCAATCACATGAAAAAGACGCACACTCGTATTCTCGCTCTGCTGCTGAGTATGGTCATGACGCTCAGCCTCCTGACCGCCTGCGGTGGGAACCCCAGCACTCCTAGTAATACCGACACACCCGCTTCCCCGGACAGTCAGGGCAGCGCCGCCGATCCGGCTGACGATCCCCTGCTGAACAACGAAGAAACCATCAACCTGACTGTGTTCAGCCAGACCGCCAACTGGTCCGGCGCTCAGACCGGCTGGGGCGCTACCCTGCTAAAGGACAAATTCAACATCGAGCTGACCATCATCCCCGACACCAACGGCGCCTATCAGACCCGTATGGAGAGCAAAAACCTGGGCGACATCATCATCTGGGGCAGCAACGGCGAGGAGTACGCCGCCGCCGTGAACCAGGGCCTGCTCTTCGACTGGGACGAGGAGGATCTCCTCACCACCTATGGTGACTACATCTCCAGCAACCTCCCTGACGGAATCGCCGCCAACAAGGCCATCAACGCCGACGGCAAGGTCTACGGCATCGGCAACGGGATCACCAACCAGAAGGGCCAGCACGACACCTTCATCTACGACTGGGGCATCCGTTGGGACCTCTATGAGCAGTTGGGCCACCCCGAGGTCAAAAACCTGGACGACCTCGCCGACGTACTGGGCCAGATGAAGGAACTCTGCCCCACTGGCGACGATGGCAGGCCCACCTACGCGGTGAGCATCTGGCCCGACTGGGACGGCGAGATGGTCATGTACGTCAAGGGCTTGGCCAGCGCCTACTACGGCTATGACGGCGACTGCATCGGCATGGGTCTGTACGACGGCGAGACTGGCAAGTTCTACCCCAGTCTGGAGGAGAACGGACCCTATCTCAACGCGCTGAAATTCCTCAACAAGCTCTATCAGAGGGGCCTGGTGGACCCGGACTCCATGACCCAGACCTACGACCAGATGATGCCCAAGATGCAGAAGGGCAACTGCCTGTTCTCTATCTTTGACTATGCCGGCAGCAACCTCTACAACACCCCCGAGCACATGACGGATACGGGGGACAAGGTTGGCTCCATCATGCGGCCCCTGGTTCCGACGGAGGCCAAGCCCATCGTTTACGGCCTCAGCACCGGCGGCAATACCCGCATCTGGTCCATCGGCAACAACTCCATGTATCCCGAGAAGTGCATGCAACTCATCAACTGGCTCTACACCCCGGAGGGCGGCATGACCACCTGGTACGGCATCAAGGGACTCATGTGGGATTACGACGAAAACGGCAATATCTACTTCACCGAGCTGGGCCAGATGTGCGCCAACGACCCCTCCTATGACCTGACGGGCGTGGAGTGGACCAGCCCCGACACCGGCAAGACCTACACCCTGGAGGGCACCTTCAACGACGGCCTCATCCAGGCCAACAATACCACCTGGGCCCAGGGCGCGGTCAACCCCGACTCCAACGGGGAGCGCTACCACAAGCTCACCTGGGCCAGCCAGATGGGCGAGCCGAAAAACGACGCGGATTCCGACTGGCGCACTGTCACCGGCGCGGAAGGTACCCAGTCCTACATGGAGACCACTGCGTACAAGGTGTTCCCTGCCGCGCCCAACTTCTCCGTGGAGGAGAAAACCCCCGAGCTGCAGCTGAAGTGGGACCAGTGCAAGGAGTGCATCAAAAACGGATCCTGGAAAGCGATGTATGCCGCCAGCGACGCGGAGTTCAGCGCCCTGGTGGAGGAGATGCGCACGTCCGCCAGTGCCTACGGCTACCAGGATTGCATCGACTGGTGCCAGGAGCAGGCCGCGATCCGCTTCGCCGCTCAAGAGAACTGATTTA
>OFHO01000970.1_pt1 | contig 23391 bp, 30 predicted proteins | sample 1521531 | NCBI WGS metagenome assembly OFHO01 (sample SAMEA3504124, study PRJEB24116) | mouse gut metagenome | biome: mouse gut; feature: mouse-associated habitat; material: faeces | place: Denmark | collected 2011
CGGACCAGGCTCTCCTGGGTCACCCTTCGGACCAGGCTCTCCTGGGTCGCCCTTCGGACCAGGCTCTCCTGGGTCACCCTTCGGACCAGGCTCTCCTGGGTCGCCCTTCAGGCCGGGCGGACCGGCCTGCTCGTTGGCGACCCCCTGCTCCAACTTGTTCATGCGCTCGGCGGAAATCAGGTCGCCGTCCTTCCATTCGGTTGGCGTATAGGCCATACTACAGACTCCTTCCTACCAGGGCCGCTCCGATTTTGCCGTAGCCAACCACTCCGCTCCGGTCCTCGTCCACGGGCTCAAAGACGGCGGTCAGCGTCCGGTCGACGGCCGCTGTAAATGTGTATTCTGCGCGGCTGCTGACAGGCTCGCCCTGCTCCAGCCAGCCGGAAAAGCGGCTCTCTCCCGCCGGGAGGGCGGTCAGGGTGACGGTCTCCCCCACGTAGAACAGCCCGCCGGCGGCGGTCCCGGTTCCGAGCGGGGTGACCACGACGTCAATCAGGACCGCCCCGGTCTCAGGCGGGGCGTCGGTATAGCCGTACCGCCACAGCCTGCCGTGCAGCCACGCTACAGCCCGTTCCACCCGGTTCAGGTCCGCAGCGGTATAAAAGCCGCGGCTGGACTCCAGCTCCCGCAGCTGGGCCTGGGTGCCCCGCCAGACCCCGCTTGCGTCAAACAGGCTGAGCAGGTACTTCCCTCGGGCCACGTCCGCAGGGGTCCGGTCTGTGACCAGATAATCCCGAAACACCGGCTACACCTCCCCGCTTTCCAATTCGCCGGACACAATTTCCTCCGTCACGCCAGTGCTCCGTACGTCTGTACCCACAATTTCGCAGTCCGCCGCCGCGATCCCGCTGAGGGTGATACGCATGGAGACGATATAGCCGTCCACCACCGTCCCCCAAGGTGTGGCGATAGCCACATGGTCGCCGGGGCGCTCGCCATCCATCACGATGCGCACGCTTTGCCGGTCCCGCTTGGCGTAGTAGCTGTACAAATGCTGCACCACGCCAAAGACGTTCCCCGGATGGACCAGGGTGGCCTCCTTCACCTCGATTACGTTGGCCTTATCGCTGGCCGTCACATTGGGGTTGGCGATGGCGGAGGTCTCCCGGCTGTGGGTATAGACAGTACCGTCCACCTCCACCGTCTCTCCCCCGCCCCCGGAGGCGGTGTAGGAGTGGGCTGTCACCTGGACCGCCGTCACAATCGCCGCCTTTTCCACGCTCCCGCCGGTGTAAATTCGGCCGGCCGGGTAGACGCGGGGCATATCCTCCCGGTCCCGGTACACCCGGACCGCTTCGGTGCCGCTGGTGTCCACCATGGCGCACAGGGCGAAGGCCACCTGCTGGAGGGCGGCCCGGCGGCTGCCTGGGGGGAGGTAGCCCGTCACCGCGGCCCCGATCAGAGCGGCGTCCAGTTCCAACGGGAAGCTGCCGCCCAAAATCTCCTCCAGCAGCTGCTTGGCGGGATGGGCCTGGTACATCCCAGCGGGGAACGGGTCGTCATCCAGCACGCCCACCGCGTCCTTGCAGGAAACGTCATACAGACCTTTTCCCCGCTGCCGGGAGTCCTCAATGTAGAAAACGCCAATCAGAATCGCGCCGTCATAGGCGTACATGGGTTGCTTAAGCTGGAACATATAGTCCACGTCGGACTTGCTGTCCAGCGTGAAATGCAGGGTGTTCACCGCCACCTGGTCGGAGATGATGCTGACCTCCTGCACCACGTTCACATTGCGCAGCTCCTCCCGCTGAAACTCCCGCGCGACGCCAAACATGATCTTCCGCAGCTTGACGTGCCGGTATGGCGGGTGGGTGGCCTGGAAGCGGAGGCCCAGCCTGTCGTAGACCTCCACCGTCTTGGCGCAGAAGGCCTCGGTCCCAGTCGGAAAAAACCGCCCCTGGGCGATCCGGTTCCCGCCCCGGTACCACTCCACCGCCAACGCCGTGCAGTAGTCCCCGGCGGCCATGTCGAAGGTGAGGAACAGGCCGGGGGAGGTATACCGCCCGTCAAAGTCTATGATCAGCTCCGGCGGCTCCTCAAAGCGCCCGTCCGGCCCGCTTACCGCCTCCGACCAGTAGGCGATGGCCTGCCCGTCCAGAATCTCCCGAGATTCGTCCAGCAGCCAGCTGTAAGGCTCCAGAGACGCAATGGCCGCGCCGCTCCCGCCAAAGGGGAGCAGGTCCGGCTGGGCGAAGTCCGCCGCGCCCGGGGCGGTGACCCGCGCGTTGTCCTCCGCCCCGGCGGCGATGTCCTGGTAGACAATGCGCACACTCATAGCGGCCTCCGCTGCGGCGACATGGCGATGAAGTTGATGGTCAGGTTGTTCCAGCGGGGTACCCCGCCGAACAGGTCAAACAGCTCGTCCTCCCCGTTGGATATGTACGCCTGGAAGGACAGTATACCGCGCCCATAGGGGAAGGACACCTCGTGGCTGTCCTCCGGGGCGGACAGGACCTCGTAAAGGGCGTCGTATTCCTCCGGTCCGCTCTCGCTGGGATCGATCTCCAGAGAGTAGTTGTAATAGGTACCGATGATGTCCCGCTGCATGGCTCCGTCCAGCGTCCGGCCCACGTTGTCGCCGTCCAAAACGGCAAACGACCGCTTGACGGACAGCACATGGATGTTTTGGTACTCCACCCCGTCAACGGTAAATACAGAATGGTTCATGTGTGTGCCTCCGTTAGTTTAACGCCTACCCGCTGTGTTTCCTCTCGGTTAAGTTCGTAGACCACACGGCCCAGCTCCCGGCGGTCGACCTGCAAAATGACCGTAAGCGCCCGGTTTCCTCCGGCCGCACCCACCCTCTGCAGGGCCCGCGCGACAGCAGCCTCGATCTCGGAGACCGGAGCTTCGATGTTCGTCCCGCTGCGCTGGTCGCCCAGCACCGCGAGGAACTCCCGGTTGGGCGGGATCACCGCACCCTTCGCTAGGGCAGGGACACGGTATGCCGCTATGCTGGGCATGGCCGCCATTCGATAGCCGCTTGTGCTGACGCTGCCTGAAATACTTGCCCTTGCGTTGCTGCTGGAAAATACGCCCGTGATGGTACTCCAGACATCTGACGCCCAGCTTTTCAGTCCTGAGAAAATCCCGCTCAGACCGGAGAGCAGACCGTCGATCATACCTTTTCCCAAATCGGCCCAGTAGTCCAGGGTAAAATACTTGGCGACATTGGCGTTCCACCATGTCTTTAAATCAGACCACGCCTTTTGTACTGCCTCAAGAATAAAGTTCCAATTGGGGGCTATGGATGCGGCCAGGCCAACCGCACCCAGCGCAAGAAGTCCTAGTCCAAGCGGAGCTGCTGCTCCGGTGAAAAAGAGCACAACGCCAAGCACAAGCAGTGCGGCGCTTACAATTGCAGTTATGGCAAGAATTGTATTTCCAGTAGCGTCCGTAATGGTGTTCCAGTTGGCGGCGATGGAAACCGCAAGCCCGACCGCGCCCGCTGCCATGAGGCCAAGCCCAAGCGGAATAGCAGCGCCGGAAAAGAGCAAAACTGCGCCAAGCGTCAGGAATGCGCTGCTAACAAGGGCGGTAATCGTTCCAACAGGGCCTTGCAGTTCATTTTGAATGGTCTCCCAATTAGCCGCTAGGGAGGTTGCAAGCCCAACTGCGCCAACAGACAGAAGCCCAAGCCCGAGGGGGATATTTGCCCCGGAAAACAGCAGGACAGCGCCCAGCACCAGCAACGCCGCGCTGATTGTCCCGGTCACAGCGCCTACCGGGCCGTCCAGATACTCGGAGACTGTATCCCAATTGGCTGCTGCGTATGTCGCAAGCCCGACCGCACCGATTGCCATGAGAGCCAAACCCAGCGGAAGGTTTACACCGGAAAAGGCAAGGATTGCGCCAAGCGCCAGCGAGGCGGCGCTCACAAGTCCGGTCACAGAACCGATTGGGCCGCGAAGTAATTCCTCAATGGTACTCCAGTTGGCCGCAGCCACTGCCACCAGTCCAACCGCACCGATTGCCATAAGCGCAATACCAAGAGGGACATTTACCCCGGAAAACGCAAGGAGAGCGCCAAGCGCGAGGGAAGCCCCGCTCACAACCGCCGTAAGCGTCCCAATTGGGCCTTGCAGAACCTCCGACAGCGATTCCCAGTTTACGGCTACGACTGTGGCCAATCCAAGCGCCCCAATTGCCATAAGTGCAATGCCCAATGGGACATTCGCACCGGAAAACGCCAGGAGCGCTCCCAGCACTAACAAAGCCCCGCTCACAACCGCCGTAAGTAGGCCAATCGGGCCTTGCAGCACTTCCGACAAGGATTCCCAATTTACGGCTACGACTGCCGCGAGTCCGAGTGCACCAACCGCCATTAAAGCAATTCCAAGCGGTATGTTGACGCCGGAAAACGCGAGAATTGCCCCCAACGCCAGCAGCGCGACACTAACCAAAGCAGTCACAGCTCCAATCGGTCCCTTCAACGCTTCTTCAATTGCGCTCCAATTTTCATAGATGACAGGAGCAAGAAGCGCTGCCCCCGCTGCCATCAGCGCAATGCCCAGCGGGATGTTCGCGCCGGAAAAGGTAAGGATCGCACCAATCGCCAAAAGGGCGCTGCCAACGATCGCCTGTATTTTGCTCAGCTCCCCGGCGATCAGCCCGCTGAAGTCCGGAGCTATCGTGTCGCTGCCAGAGCCTCCTCCGCCGCCGCTTCCAGAACCAATGGTGTTGATCTCGTCAAACCCTGCCAGATGGCCTGCCGCGTCCTCCGCTGCGCTCCCGACCGCACCAAGGGCGTCCGCCTCCTCGTAGAGCGCCTTGGCACTGTCACTGGCCTGCTTTAAGGTCTTGCCGAACAGGGAAGATACCAGCTGCGCAAGCAGAGATACTGCTTTTGCCAGTATGTTCACAAAAAGTGTAAACGCCGGGATGATGACCTCTACCAAGGGCTGGGCCAGGGTGAGAAGAGCGCCCTTGAGCTTAGCGATGGATTGTCGGGCCTGGGCGTTGCTTTTGACGGACTTGCCCATCCAGCCCAGGAATGTCCTAAGCCCAGAGGACAGAATATTGAATACAAACGCAGAGGCCAAAATACCCTTCAACCTCCGCCCAAAATTGTCTGTGTACCTGGCAGCCTTCTGGGCAGCCTTTCCCATCTGCACTGGCGTCTCCTGGACACCCTGCAGATTTTTCTGGTACTCCTTCAGCTCCTCGCTGGCCGATGCGATACCTTTCGCAATTTCGTCATACTCCTGGTGCCCAAGCCCCAGTCCCGCCGCGGCCAGCTGGGCCTGGCATTCCTTCAGCCGCACCAGCTCCCGGTTCAGGTCCACAATCCGCTGGTCCACCACCTGGGCGGACTCCAGCTCAGCTCTGCGTGCCTGCTCCGCCTGGTGTATCTGCTGCTGGAGCATCCCGGCCTCCCCCTTCTGCCGCTCCAGAGCTCCCTCCGCCTCAGCCAGCTGGGCTGTGTAGCGGTCCACGGCGTCCTCCGTCTTGTTCCAAGCTGTTTGGAGGCCGTTTACCCTGGTCCGCTGGTCCCTCAGTTCCTCCTCTACGGAGGGGATCAGGGCCTTAGCCTCCTCCCGGCGCTCCGGATTGAGGCCCTTGTCCTTTGACATGGCACGGATATCCGCCAGCCGGTCCTTGATCTCCTGGAGCTTGGCTTTCTCCGCATCCAGCTCTGCGGCATCGAAGGCGCTCTTTTTCTTCCCGCTCGCCAGTTTGGTCCTCAGCACGGAAATATCCTGTTCTTTTTTTGTGATTTTTTTCTTCAACGCTGCCAGTTCCTTTTCCAACTGCCTGTTGTCCAAGGCGGTGGAGAAGGTGATGGACCCATCAGACATGAAATCACCCCGTTTCAGATGAGAATGGACCGTTTGCAGCTCTTATTTCAGCCAGGCCCCCAGCGCCTCGGTTTCCCGCTCTGTGTACTTTTGAGAAATGTCCACCAGCGCCCGGTTGTTCCGGTACCACTCCTGATCGCCCTTGTCCAGCTTCTTCCCCTTGGCGATCCGGGCCCGGATGCGGACGATCTGCGCAAAGGTACAGTCCCCAATCTCGCAATAGGCGGCCAGGAAGGTCCACCAGTGCATATACTCAACGGCTCGGATCTCCCGGCCTGTGACCCGGTTAATCGGAGCCACGATATAGGGAAAATCCTGCTCCCAGTCCACCAGCCTGGGGCCCTTGCCGGAGCCTTCCCGCACTCCGCCGTTGATAAACCACAGGCCTCGATCTATGGCCTCCTCATAGGCCTCCGAAGGCATATCTGCAAGGCTGGGATACAGGATATCCAGCAATATGCAAGCCCGGTCCTGATCGTCCAGCTCTGGGTCAGACAGGGCAGCGCAGATATCCAGGATCGCCCGGTAGTCCGAACGTATCTCATACTCTGTGCCGCCTGCCTCCAGGCTGGTGGGGAGCAGCTCCCGCCACGGCGAACTCATCGGTGGTATTTGGCGGTGTACTTCTGGATGCGGGGATTGGTGGCTTTTTGCTCTCGGGCGAAGCTGGTGTCTATCTCGTCCATCAGAGCCAGCATCAGATTGCACCACACAGGCAGGCCGTCCGCCATGGCATAGACGTTCATCCCTCCAAACAGAGCGCCGCACACAGGCTGGCCCAGGACCTCATCGATCATAGCCCGCATCTCCTCGTCCCGCCTGCGAGCAATGTCAAAGATTTCTCGGCTGCCGGCGGCCTTCTCCACCTCCGCCTTATAGGCGTCCTGCTTCCGATCCAGGGCATCGAAGGTGTGGAACAGCCGCTCCACAAAGGCGCTGTCCGTGGGATTGAAGGTTACCTGGACCGCGCCGTTCAGGTCATAGGTAACAAGACCGGTGTCAAATTGCAATGTCTTCATCAGATATCACCTGCCGTTCCTTTGGGCGTAAAGGTGATGGTCCCATCCGCCGTCACGGAGGCGGCGCCAATCTCACGGGCGCCGCCGAAGGTGATGTCGATGGGCATGGTCAGGGAGCCGCCCCCCTCACCCCCCAGGCCGCTGGGCTTCACCATAGAGCTGGGATACCGCTCGGCGAAGGCCGCGCCGCTCTCGTCCACGGCGTACAGATGGATGCGCAGCAGGTCCTGATTGCACAGGGCGGCGGCGTCCTGGTCCACCACGGCCAGGTTCCACACATGCTGCTGGTACTCGTCTCCGCTGTCCAGCTCGCAGGGGTCGAAGGTCTGGGAGATGGTGGGGGTCTTCATGGTGGTATAGGTGTCCCCCAGAATGTCCTGCTTGGTCTCCTCGCTCCAGTCCAGCTCGGCGGAGCTGTCCTCCACCCGCTTGCCCAGACGGCCCCATCTGGGGGCCTCGGCGGTGCCGAAGTTGCCGCACACCAGGTAGAGCTTCCGGTCCACCGTCTGCCCGGCGGGGGTTTTGAATTTGTAGCTCATAGGTCTCCTCCTCACATAAACCACGGGGCTGTGGTTGGAAATATTTTGATGAATTGGACGGACAGCTGGACCATATAGGTGGCCAGCCCCTCGTCCTCCGCGTCGTAGAGTACCCCGTTCTGGGCGGTGAGTTTCTCCTGCCGGGGGACGTCCCCGAAGACGGGGGCCAGGCCCAGGGCCGACTGCTCCTGAACCCACTCCTGGAAGTCCATCACCCACCCGGCGTTGACCGCCGCCCCGGCGTTGTCTCCGGGAGCCTTCTCGAAGACGTAGTACAGCCCGAAGTTGTACTGGTTGGTGACGGCCACATTGCCCAGCAGGTCCGTTTTGCGGCTGACCTCCTCCAGGCCGGAGGGGAAGATGCCCCCGTTGGCGGGGATCTGATCGGTGTAGTCCACCTGGAAGGTTTGCAGGATGTCCGCCTTGGGATAGCTGCGGACAAAGGCTGTGATCTGTTCCAGCGCGGTCATGGGCTCCCCCTCCTTCGCACATAGTCCTGGAGCTCCGTAGCCATCTGCTGCCCCTCTGCGGCGGTCAGGCGGCGGTCCCAGAAGGGCCCGGCTCTGGGGTTCCTGGTCTTGTCGTACTGGAGGTCCCGGTCGCTGGCCACCTTTGCCGCGCCCCGCCGGGACCGCCAGCCGTTGGGCGTCAGAAAGCCCGCCATCCCCGTCTCCGGGTCCACCATCACCTTGCCGTAGTAGAGCATCCGGGCATAGGGGACGTTCACGTGGAGGAAGGGCTCGTTCACCGGGCTCTGGGCGATCATCAGCTTGATGGTGGCCCCGGTGCGGTAGGGCATGTACTTCTGGATACGGCGCTTTACATTGGCGGTGTGGAACCGCTGCACGTCCCCCCGGGCGTCGATGCCCAGCCGCTTCATGATCTGTTTTACCGGCTTCATGTCCACCTGGACGCGGCCTACGACGTTCATGTCAACCTCCTGCCTCCACATGGACCATGCGGCCCTTCCAGTATTTCGGGTCCACATACTTCACGACCACCAGGCCGGGAACCTTGGCGGGGATCAGGGCAGACCAGTCCGACCGGCCTGCCAGCTCCGGTCCCTCGCCCAGCAGGACCTTGTCCCCCACGGACACCGGGCTCTCCAAGCAGGGGATCACCAGCAGAAAGCTGTTGACCTCCCGGCTGCCCGTTTTGGACACGTCCTGGACCTTCTTGAAGTCCAGGAACGCACCCCGCTCGATGACCGTCCGGGTGACCGTCTCCTCTCCGTCCCAGTGGTAGAGGGTGACCGTCTGGTCACACAGCCGGTAGTCCACCGGACCCGCCCGGCGCTTGATCCGGACCATCAGCCGCACCCCCGATAGATGTCCAGGTACTGCGACGCACAGCGGTACAGCTCCTTCTCCCGGCCCCTGGGGCTCAGGTCCAGGGACTGGCCCGCCGGGCCGCCGTAACTCACCGACACGCTGCCGATGGAGGCGGACTGGATGGGGCCGCCCTCCCCGTTGGCCAGCAGGTCGAAGCTGTAAAAAGCCTCCGCCATGGCGCACACGGCCATGTCACCCGACCGTGGCCGGGAGGTGTCCACCCGGCAGAGCCGCTTGTACCGGGCCAGCTGGGCGGCGGCACGGACCTCATAGCCGGGCCACTCCTCCTCCGGAATGGCGCTGCCCCGGTAGGTGTTTTGGTAAAAGTCGTAGCTGGTCATGGAGCTCAGGCCTTATGGTGCAGGTACACCCCGGCCAGCTTGTTCTGGTAGATATCCGCAATGCCCACGTTGCGGTAGCCGAACTTGTAGGCGTCGGCGGTCTGGTTCTGCTCGGGAGAGATGATCTTGGGGGCCACGTGCTTGGGGAACTGGATGACGGCGGGCTTGTGGATGATGAGGAAGTTGATCTCCTTGGCGTCAGCCGCCTTCCCATAGCCGCCGGCGGTCTCGTCCACAGCCCCCTCGCCGTCGCCGGTCATCTTTCCTGACTTCTGCTGGATGGCGGTGTAGAACCGGGTTTGGGGTACCTTCACCGTTTTGGCAAAGTTTTGGAGCACCTCCCGGCTCTTGGTGGTGTCCAGGTCCTGGATCATGCCCATCAGGGTGGGGGTGATGTACAGATACCGCCCCTCCTGGGGTACCTCGTCCTCGTCCATCTTGTCGTTGGCGGCGCGGATAGCCTTGAGCACCGCCTCGCCGGTGGACAGGGTGGCCGCGCCCGCCTTGCTGATGCCCGGCTTGCCGGCGTAGCAGGCGAAGCGGAAGGCGTCGATCTCGGGCACCACCTTGGTGCGGATGAACTCCCCGGCCAGGCGGCCGAAGGCGATGCCGGCAGTCTCCAGGTCGTCCATGGCGTCCACGGTGAACATGCGGCCCCGGTCGAAGTTGCACTTGATGGTCTCGTTGGTCAGGGTCACGTCCCCGTCCACGTAGCCGCTGTTCCGGGAGTAGTCCCCCAGGCCCTGCATGGACAGCATGGGAATGATGAGCTCGTTGGCGTTGGCCCCCTGGCGGGCCAGCTCGGCGGCGCCGTCCAGGTCGCCGGTGAGGGAGGCGTTCTTGTACACCTCGTCCAGGATGGGGACGAATTGCTTGGCCAGTTCAATTGCGTTAGGCATAGTTCAAATCTCCTTTATTTTTTCTCGCCGGCGGTGAGGCCGGCGGCGGCGCGGATGGCGTCCAGGCCAGTAACGGGGCGGCCGCCCCCCGTCCCAGTCCCGGCGGCGTAGGGGGGCGGGGTCTCCCCGGTGTCGAAGAGGTAGCCGCTGTCCTTCTTCAGCCCCTCCAGAGCGGCCTTGATGTCGGCCGTCTGGTCCTTGGACGCCTTCAGCTTGTCCACATCCAGCAGGGCCCGGATGGCCTTGACGTTCCGTCCTTTGGCGGCGGTGATGGCGTCCTTCAGCACTCCGTCGAAGGCCAGGCCGGCCAGCTGCTGCTTGTGGGCCTCCGCCTGTTCGGAGAGGTCCTTGGTGAGTTTGGCTACCTGCCCCTGGAGGTCCTTCACGTCCACCCCCTCAAAGGCCTTCAGGCCCTCGGTGGCGGTAGCCAGCTGGGCCTTGATGGACTCGTAGTCGGCAAAGGGCTTTTTGGCCTCCTCCACGTCCCGGCCGTTCTCCGCCAGGATGGCGTCGATGACCTCCTTGGGCAGGGGCGCGTCCCCCACCTTGAAGTTCTGCAAAAATTCCGGTTTCATTGCTTGCTCCTTTCCTTTGGCAAAAATAAATGAGCCACAAACTACTCAAAAAATTCGAGTAGTTCATGGCTCTTGGCTCACAGGCTCTTGGCTCTTACGCGATATTCACTTCCAGGTCGTGCTTGCACGCCTTGCAGCGGAAGGGCATGTTCTGGATCTTGGTGTCCGCCCGGACGGGGAACAGCGCCTTCCCGCAGTGGGGGCAGCAGTACCACGGGCGGTTATGGATGGTTTTAATCACGATCCTTCTCCTTTTTACACTTAGAAATGTCATAGTGCATTTCCGGGTCATAATCAGGACCAATGTACTCTCTCAATTCCTTCTCCCGCAACTCTTCAAAATATTTGAGCACATCAGGGTCAGAATCCAAAGGACTTGGTGCTGCTACAATCCAGCGCCAAACATCACTTGACTTCTTAGCGTTTAGAATCTCTTCCTTCGTTTTCATTCTAAGAGCCTCCTGATATAATCAAAAAGGTCGGGGTCTTTTTGCTTCAAGACATCTGGGGCATGCGCGTAAAACATAAACCCTTCACTAAAATATTCACGCATACCATCCAAATACACTTGTTTCCCATCATAGATACCGCGACCATAACGCTCATAAAGACGTCCCTGGTATATACTCACCAATTTAGGATGCTGCACACGTAAAATTTCTTTTGAGAAATTTTCACTATCAATGATTATATCAGCCTTTGACAAATTTTCAAAGCCCTTGGCCCGGATTTTCAAAAACTCTGGGTCCTCATAGATATTCAGGGCCGTTTCCAGAGCGTGGGCGTATTCATGCGCCACAGTCCCTGGTGCTCTGTTGCGGTTCAAAAACAGTTCTCCGGTCGCTGGACGGTATCCGCTTCGATTTTCCTCGGTCACAAAGACCTTGGAAATGTATGGCTCCGCAAGTTCTCGGGCCCGCTGCGGTATTTGCGCAACCTCCTGCTCGACAGACAACCGGTCCACTTCCGCAGTACCCTGAGCAAAATTAAGTCGTTCCAGTACCGGCTTTGGCTTCTCCCCAAATCCCGCCACCTCCGTCCGCTCGTACTGGGTCCTTAGCCCGGCGGCCTTGGAGAACTCCCGGTAACGCTGGTGGAGAACGTTCAGGCGGGTTCTGTCCTGGGCGAGCTTCTCCGTGTCCCCGGCGGCCTCGTCCACCATTACCCGCCGCTTCTGCGTCCGAATCGCACGCTCCAGCCTGCGCTGCATCTGGGCGGCCTCATACCCGGTGTAATGCCTGCCCTCCACAGTGACCCCCTTCTCGTTGTCCGTCCGGAACTTCTCCAACTCCCTCTTGGAATACTGGGGCTGGCTGACCCCCAGGATAATGGGAAAGGCGGCGTGGCCGCAGTTCAGGGTCCCGATGCGCCGGCGGAGGGATTCGTTCAGCGCCTGGTATGCGGCGTCGGGGTACTGCCTGCCCTGGATGGGCTCGTGGTCGGGGGCGCTGTTGGCGTGGGCGGTGATCTCCCAGCCGTCGCAGCCCAGCTGGTCGTGGGCAGCCTGACTGACCTGCTCCTGCATCAGCCCCAGACCGCCCAGGATGTTCCGCCGCACCGCCGCCTCCAGGGAGGTGTGGACCCCGCTCTCGTAGTCAATCACCCGCACGCCCTTCTCCGCCAGATTCCTGGTGGCCTGCCGGACAGCCTCGGTGTAGCTGACCGCCCCGGTGACCACCTGCTTAAAAGCGAAGTCGGTGCAGGAGCGGTACGCCTTCTGGAGGGGCAGGGCGTTGCCGAAGGGGTCCACCATCCCCAGGGTTTGGGTCAGGTTGGTGAAGTCCGCCTGCGCCAGCTCCACGGCGGCGGCCACGATCTGCTGGAGAACCAGGTTCTCCGCAAAGGGGATGGCCGCTGCGGTGGGGAAGCGGCGCACGTCCAGGTCATAGCCCGACTGGGCCGACTGGTACAGGATGCGGCGTATCTCCCCCTGAGACGCTTGGAGCAGCTGCCGGAGCTTCTTCTCAATCTCTTTCTGGGACAGGCCCAGGTTTTGCAGCCGCCATACCTGGTATTGGGCGGTGCTGGTCAGCTGGCCCGCCTCGGCCACCCGCCGGGCGATGTCCTGGAGCAGATACTCGGTGATGGGGTCCGTTACCTTTCTCGCAGCGTCCCCCAGGGCGGCGATCTGGTCCGGGGTGAGCATTATTCACCCTCCGCCAGCCGGTCCAGCTCCGGCATGTACTTGGCCCGGATGGCGGCCAGGTCGGCCTCCGTCTCGGCGGGCATCCCGAACCGCCAGCCCAGGGCGATCTCCGGCTTCAGCAGCCCCCGGGCCACCATGTCCAGATAGTCCGCCCAGGTCTTGTCCTCGTCGTAGAGGATGCCGTTCCCCCAGTCGATGGAGACGGCCTCCGGATCGACCCCGTGGGCGCCGGGGACCTTGTAAAGCCGCCCCAGCACCCCGCACAGCCGGACCGCCTCCTTGGCCGCACTCTCCCACATCTGCTGGAAGTCAATAATGCTGAGGTTGTAGTCCCCCGCGCTGGAGGTGATCTCCGTGGCGGTGCGCTCGGCGGCCTCCACCTCAGACAGCAAGCCCCGCTTCAGGCCGATGATGTTCTCGGCGCTGCGCAGGTACTCCTGCTTCCGGGCCAGGAAGGATTTTTCCCGAAGCTCCGGGGAGAAGATGGTCAGCCCCACCGACTCCGGATCGTCGTCAATGCCCACGAACAATCTGTCGGTCAGCCTCCGGCGGCCGTCCCTGCCCTTGCGGAGCAGGTCGGCGGAGGCAATGATCCGGGACTGCCCCCGCTCGAACTCACCGTTGAGCAGGGCCTCGTTGCGGTCGATGTTGTGGATCAGACCCACGGCGGGGGCGTAGACGCTGACTCCGTCAGGGGAGCCGTCCACACAGTTTTCCAGGGGGGTGATCAGCCGGGCCAGGCCCAGACCGCCCAGAGGCTCCGGGAAGGTGTACTCCTCGGGCAGGGCCTCGTACCGGGCCAGGGCGGCCAGGGGGACCCGCTGGCCCAGGCTCCCCTGCATGGAGGAGCAGTAGAGCAGGTTGCGGATGGTCAGCCGTCCATCCGCCCCCAGGGTCCTCCGCTCCAGCAGGGTGTACCAGGACTGCGCGGCATTGTACCGGCCCTCCACCGTGCACTCCGTCGTGCCTATGTCCACCGGCTGGCCTCCGCTGTCCCGGCCGAAGATCAGCACGTTGTCCCGGCTCACCACCGAGAAGGTGAAGCCCTCCCCCACCGGCGCCGGCTTGAGCCAGGCCTCCCCGCCGATGAGGGCCAGCTGCATGGCCTTCTTCTTCACCCGGTCCAGTCCCTCCAGCGCCCCCTGGGCAAAGCCGTCATCGCTGGCGGATTTGTACTCCCCGAAGGCGGTCTTGGTCAGCTTGTGGACGATGGTATAGGCGATCTGCTGGCAGGGGTCGGACTCCTCGCTGGCCTCCCGGTGGTAGTACAGCCGGAACCACTCCCGGACGGCCTCCCGCATGGGCTGGGTGGTGCAGTCCCTGGCCTGGAAGGCGTCCTCACAGCTGTAGGCCCCCCGCAGGGCGGAAACAATGCTCACGGCCGCACCTCATTCTTGATGACCACCCGGCGCAGGGCCCGCAGCCCGGCCTCCAGGCCGTCGATGTAGGCGTGGAGCTCCCGGAGCTCCTGCCGCCGCCCCTCCAGCTGGGCCAGCAGCCGCTTGTTGTCCTGATAGACGGTGTCCTTGGCCCAGGCGGGCAGGAACCGCTCCAGCAGCCAGGTCTTGATTTTGCTCATGATTACCTCCCCCGTCGTTTCCACACCGGCTCCATCGCATAGCGCACCGCGTCGATGCTGTGGTTGGCCGCGTCGGGATAGCCCTCCAGCACCTCGCCGGTCTTGGGGTCCCGCTCGTACTCGTATTCACTGAACTCTTTGGCCGTCTCCGGGCACCGCTCCGGGTCGATGACGATGGCCGCCAGCGATTGCAGCCACTTGATCCCGTAGGCCACGCTCCCCGGCCCCTTTTGGGCCTCCCGCATCCGGAACCCGTAGGCCCGGAAGTCGGCCGCGTTCCGGTCGCCCCCGCTGCCGGGGTCGGCCAGGATCAGGTCGTCCATGTGGTGGCGGAGCTTCTCCGCCCAGGCCCCGTTGGACTGCCGCCAGCCCCGGAACTCCTCGTAGATGTACAGGGTCCGGGCCCCGCTGTCGTAGGAGCAGGCGGCGAAGTGGTTGGGGTCGGGGTACCAGCCCCAGTCCTGGCCGCAGTACAGGTAGTCAAAGGCGGCGATCTGCTGATCGGAGATGGCCTCCAGCCGCAGGTTCTCAAACACCGCCGTGCCGCTGCCCACCACCTCCCCCAGGTACTCGTGGCGGTAGGCGGTCTCGTTGGTCTCCTTCAGGTGCTGGGCGTCCGCCAGGAATCGGGGGCCCAGCCAGGCCGCCGGGGTGGTCAGGTAGGTGCTGTGGTGGACCAGACGGCCCGCCTTGGGCTCCAGCACGTACTTGTTGGCCCAGTTCCGGGCCATGGCCGGCGGGTTGAAGCTCTTGAAGCAGAAGGAGTAGGGCCCGCCCCGGAACAGAGACTGCTCCACGTTCCGCACCTGCTCCGGGCCGTCGAACTGGTCCAGCTCCTCGAACCAGGCCAGGCCGATGTAGCCGAAGGGCACCTTGATGGACTTCAGCTTGCCGGGGTCGTCCAGGCCGAAGAACAGGATCTTCTGGCCGGTGGGCCGGTAGGTACACTCCATGGGGCTGACGGTGCATTTGAACCGGTCGGACAGCCCCAGTTCCGCGATGGCCCAGCAGATCTGGGCGTACACCGACGTGCGCAGGGTGTTGCCCACCTTCCGCAGGGCCACAGCGTGGCAGTCCGGGTGCCGGAGCAGCTGGAGGACCAGTTCCACCGAGAGATAGCTGGACTTGGCCGAACCCCGCCCGCCCTTGAGCACCAGCTCGCTGATCTCCCCCGCCTTGATGGCCCGGTGCACCTCGGAAAAGGCTGGGGACACCAGCTGGGACAGCTTACAGGTCGTCAATGATCTGAACGCCTCCTCCGTCAGCTGGGGCGGGCTCCGGCTTGTCCCGGTACTTGTCCGGCCGGCGGTTCTTCAGCCAGAAAATCTGAGCGGTGGTGTCGCCCGGGATGTGCTTGATGGTCTGCACCACCTTCACCCCGTCCTTGCTGGACCGCTCCACACGCTCCTCCTGAAACTCGTAGCCCAGGGCCCGCTTGAGCAGGGCGTTCTCCACCTGGATGTCCACGACCTCCTTGCCCTTTTTTAGGGCCTGCGAAATCTGCGGATACTTGAGCTTCCAGTCGTACAGCGTCCGTGCGCCGATGCCCATTTTTTCGGCCAGCTGCTCGTCCGTCAGCCCATCTCGGGCCCAGCCCTCCAGCAGCAGCAGCCCGTCCTCGGTCAGCCAGTATTCATACTTTCCACGGGCCATATCGCCACCTCTCCAAGTTAGTTTTCTTTCAGCATAGCACACCTTCAGGAGGCTGTTCCCACCGCTGGTGTTACCGTCAAAAATTTTTTCGCCCTAACAGCTCATCAACAGAGACTGCAAAAAAGTCTGCAAGCTGAACCAAGGTAGCTGTGGATGGCATCTTCTCCCCTCGCTCATACTGCCCCACGATATTTTTGCTCAGCCCGCAGCACTCGCCCAAGGCCTTCCGGCTCATCCCGCGCCGCTCACGCAGCCTGCGCAAACAAGCAGAAAACTGATGCTCCGGCATGGCTGCACCACCTCACTTCACTGCTAAGCAAGCAGCCTCCTTCTCTGGTTTGTACCACAGCAATCGTAATAAACTATCATACTGCCGCCTCAAGGGACTCCACACTTGGGGGATGTTCTGATTTTCACATACTCCATGTAATCATCCCTTCTTCGCCAACTCCATCAGCCGCTCCATAGGACAGCTATTGCAGTGCGCTTCCAGTTGGCCGGCATTCGTCAGGGGCCAGCGGCAGTAGTTGTCGCAGAACTGCTCCGCCGTTTCAGCCACCAGCTTCTCCAGGCACTCGCTGTGTATTACCGGCCCCGTTAGAACAGGGCGGTCACATATTTTACAGTTTGGCATTGTTCCCCTCCTCACGGGCGCTTGTAGCCCATGCATTGTTTCGAGCCGCAAAAGGCGGCAAATTCGATCCGTTCGCCCCTTGGTGCGTTTTTGTAGTTGACCAGGCAGTCCTTGTTTTTGCATTCATTGCAGCAGTATTTCACGGCGCTTCCCTCCGGCCCGACCGCTTATTCCAGGCCGTCCCCGCCTGACCCTGGGCGACAAACTTGGTATCATGCCAGGGCTGTACCCAAAACTTCGGGCCTCTGGTTTTGCAGTGGCGGCACACCACCCGGTAAGCGGCGTTCTTATCGTTCTTGCCCTCCCGCATGATAGCTACGTCATGTGAGCCGCAGAACGGACACGGCTTGAGGTTCATGCCGTCACCTCCAGATCCGTCATGCTGAACACAATCCCCACACAGAACGGCTCCCCGTCCTCCATGACGGTGAACGTCTCGTGGGGGATGTCCGTCTCGAATGTCCAGCAGGGACCGCCCTCGTCGTGCCACACGGCCTTGATGGTCTTGGCCTTTTCCCGCTCCCGGGCAAAGTACGGGCAATCATCCTGGCCGCAGTCCGGCTCCTGGAGGACGCCGTCAGGGGTGAGACAGACGGTCGTGCCGTTGTAGGCCCCGACCTCGTCGTTGATAGCCCCGCAGAACTCCACATTATCGTCGGAGTAGCCATAGACTACCACCAGTCTGGCATCGGCAGCCTGCCGTTCCTCGTCTACGGTGATCTCCGTGCCACGCTCCCTGCCGGAGAGCATCTCAGCTAATTCTTTTGCTGTCATCTTGAAAACCTCCAAATTCGTAATCGGTTGGCAATTTACCTGTTACTTGATTTCCTCCGCACAGACGTAAATCCCCGGCACCTCGGCCCAAAACTTTTCGCAGATCTCCGAGGCCACCTGGGCGTCGTCCTTCCAAAAGCCCGTAGCGGTCATGCAGTCCTTGAGGAGCTTCTGCAGGTTGTCGGTGTCGGGCTTGGTGGTCCGGTACTCGCCGTCCGCATGCTCCCCCCTGGGAAAGCACCACTTCACCAGCAGCCGCACCGCCCCCTCCAGCGGCTCCGCCGGACAGTGCCCCGCCAGATGGGCGGTCAGCTTGGACTGGGCCGCCTGGACCTGGGGCGGGTCGTAGAACACCGGCCTGCCCTTCACCATCCGCACCTGCTTCTCCTGGTGGGTGGCGGTGGGCGGAAGCATGGGCATGAAAAATTCCATTCGCTTCACCTCACTAAAGTGTGTTGTCTTGAGAAAAATTTTTGTCAACGATCCGGGGAAGGAGTCGTCGTGCGTGAGCTGACGCACGACTACTTCCCCCGTTGACCGCAGGGAAATGATCTATTTACCCCCCTTTAGGGGGGTACTTTTTCTTCCCTGGGGAAAAAAACAGAATGTTACGTTTTTTTCCCTGCCAGGGAAACAGGGAAATTTTCGTTTTTTTCCCTGTCAGGGAAAGGAAATTTTGCGTTTTTTTCTTCCCCAGGGAAGGGAAATTTTCTGTTATTTTCCCTCACTTCTGCCCCACCTCATTGTCATCGATCCAGAAACCGCCGTGCTCTTTCAACCGGTTTCTGACGGTCTTTTCGGTCACGCCCATGTACTCCGCAAGGGCGCTTACAGTCACCGTTCCTTCGATCCCGCAGGCTTCAAAAGCGGTCTCGACGGCTTCCTTTCGCTCCTTTTCCTTGACGGCTTTTGGCTTGCGTTTTCCGATCGCCCGCCGCCAGCCTGGTTCCTCCCCATCCGGGTCGATGTCGGCCAGGACGCTGTTCCCGTCCTCTCTGTGGATGGGGTAGTCGAACCAGACGTTGACGGGGGCAAAGCGGGGGAACTCCCGCAGGGTGCCCTCGATGCGCCACGCTGTGCGGGCCTGGACGGACCTCCTGGCCTCCTCCGCCCGGTCCAGGAGGTCCCGGTAAGCCTGGGGCTCCAGGGCTGTCTCACAGGCGGCCAGGGCGGCCGCTTCGCTGCACAGGTCGTCCTGGCCCGCCTCCTCCAGCTTCCCTGCCGCCGCCAGCGCCTGGGCGCAGGTCCGGCCCACCGCGTTGTTGGTCTCCTGCTTCCGCAGAGCGTCGCTGACGGTCAGCTCGATCATATCCAGCAAAGCGTCCGGGTCCCGGGCGAAGACTCCCGAGCCGCTGGCCCGGTCCATGGACCGCTTATCCCCCTGCCGTCCCTTGGAGTGGTGGTGGCAGTAGATCACGGCGCAGCCCAGCTCGGTACACACCTTGTCGAACTGGTTGCAGAACCGGGCCATCTGGTCGGCGCTGTTCTCGTCGCCGGTGATGACCTTGTAGATAGGGTCGAGGATGATGGCGATGTAGTTCTTTTTTGCCGCCCGGCGAATCAGCTTGGGGGCCAGCTTGTCCATGGGCACCGACTTGCCCCGCAGGTTCCAGATATCCACGCTGTTCCGGCTGGGCGCCCCCATAGCCTGGCGCACGTCGTGGAAGCGGTGCAGGCAGGAGGCCCGGTCCAGCTCCAGGTTGACGTACATCACCTTCCCCTGGGCGCAGGGGAAGCCCAGCCAGGGCAGGCCCTCGGCAATGGCGATGGCCAGCTCGATCAGGGCAAAGGACTTGCCCGCCTTGCTGGGTCCGGCCAGCAGCATCTTGTGGCCCTGCCGCAGCACGTCCTTGATGAGGGCGGGGGCCAGCTGGGGCAGGCCGGTCTCCAGGTCCCCCTCCGGGTCGGGCAGGTCGTCGTTTACGCTCTCGATCCACTCCTTCCACTCGTTCCAGGAGGGCTTTCCCAGGTCCGTCTCCACCAGAAACTGCCGGTTCCCCTTCCGCTCTACCCCCGGCATCCGGGACAGCCGGGAGGGGTTCCGGTTCTGCCGGTCGATGTCCAGGCCGTTTTTCCGGCACACCTCGTAGAGGAAATCCACCCGCTTGCGGTATTCCTCATAGCTGCCCGCCTCCACCCGGACGATGGCGTGGAGACTCTTCCCGCCCGAGTGGACCAGGACCGCGATGGGCAGCTCCAGCGCCCGGAGAGCGGCGTTCTGCTCCTCCACAGGCATGGAGTCCGACTCCACCAGGGCGTAGCGAAAGTCGGTGACGTTCTCGTTTTTGCAGCCCTGGCCGTCCAGGGGGTTGAACCGGATCCAGGCCCCCGCCTGGGGATCGTAGTCCCCCAGGACGGAGCCCAGGTCGCCCCCGCAGCGGCTCAGCGCCTCGATGAGCTCCCCGGCAGTGCGGTCCCAGCAGCCCCTGGTGGGCAGGAATTTGCCGTCCTTCTCCCAGGTCTCCACCACGTAGCCCACATTCTCCCCCGCCTCGAACAGGGTCTCCAGGTAGGTGATGAGCTGCCGGGCCGGGTCCCAGCTCCGGGGGGCGTGTACCTCCCGGCTCTCCAGCCAGTCCCGGTCCACCACCACCAGCTCGTCTGAGGGACCGATGACGTCCTCCCAGCCCAGCTCGTGGCCGGAGGCGGCGGGCCGCCAGCCCCGGTCCATAGCCATTTTCACCAAAGTCCCTCCGGTGACGGGGGAATCCGCACCGTGGAAGGTGTTCCACTTCCGGGCGCACTCCCCGGGGTGGTAGCGTTTCATATCCCTCCGGCTCCAGTCCTCCCAGTCCTCCGGGGTATAACCCGCCTCGTGCAGGCCCATGCCCACCTCCAGCCACTGCTGGTAGGACAGCTGAGCTGGGTCTATGTAGGGCAGCAGTTCCCTCAGGTCGATCTCATGCTCCAATCGTTATACCCCCTCATAGGTCCGCGGGTCCACGCCAGCCGGTATCCGCCAATCGTTGGCGGCGATCCGGTCGATCAGGCGCTTGGCCGCGTCAAACTGCCAGGCGCCTACATGCCGGAAGCCCTTCCCCTCCAGAAAGCGGATCTGTTTTGGGGTGGTCAGTCCGGCGGTGCGGCGCCTGTTCAGCCGGTCCAGCAGCAGTCTGGCCTTGCCCGCGTTCTCGATCTGGTCGGGGCGGATGCCCTGCCTCTCCAGAGCGGTCCGCTGGGCGTCGCTGGGCGGACCCATCTCCCAGCCGAAGGAGGGCCGGTAGCCGGTCAGGTCCTCCGCCTGGATGGACATCTCGAACTGGAGGGGGTCCACCAGCCGCTTCTTCCGCCGGCGCAGCTCGGCCAGCTGCTTGGCCAGGGCCTCCTCCCGCTGGGCCACCACGTCCTCCGACGCCTGCTCCATGGCCTCCTGTATATCCACGGGAGCCCCCGCAAGTTGTACGTTTTCGGTCATCCTCCTGGCCACCTCCTCCGACTCGCAGATCAGGCTGGCGGGGTGGCACAGCTCATGGCGCTCGGTGTGCCACAGGAAGTCCAGCAGCAGCAGGTGGTCCTTGCCGGAGGCGAGCCGGGTGCCCCGGCCCACCATCTGGCTGTACAGGCTGCGCACCTTGGTGGGCCGCAGCACCACAATGCAGTCCACCGGCGGGCAGTCCCACCCCTCGGTGAGGAGCATGGAGTTGCACAGCACGTTGTACCGCCCCGCCTCAAAGTCCCGGAGGACTGCCCCCCGGTCCTGGCTGGTCCCGTTGACCTCCGCCGCCCGGAAGCCGCGGGCGCTGAGGATTGCTTGAAACTTCTGCGAGGTCTTCACCAGGGGCAGGAAGACCACCGTCCGCCGGTCCCGGCAGTACTCCTCCATCTCCCGGGCGATCTGCTCCAGATAGGGGTCCAGGGCGGTGTCGATGTCGGCGGATCGGAAATCCCCCGCCTGAACCCCCACCCCGGTCAGGTCCAGCTTCAGGGGGATGGTCAGCGCCTTGATGGGACACAGGTAGCCCTCCCGGATGGCCTTGGGCAGGGTATACTCATAGGCCAGAGACTGAAAAAACTGCCCCAGGTTCCGCATGTCCCCCCGATCCGGGGTGGCGGTCACCCCCAGCACCCGGGCGCCGGAGAAGTGGTCCAGCACCCGCTGGTAGCTGTCAGACAGGACATGGTGGGCCTCGTCCACTACGATGGTCTGAAAATAGTCCGGGGCGAACCGGGCCAGCCGTTTCTCCCGCATCAGGCTCTGGACCGAGCCCGCCGTCACCCGGTACCAGCTGCCCAGGCAGCTGCTCTCCCCCTTCTCCAGGGCGCAGCCCAGACCGGTGGTCCTCTTCAGCTTGTCCGCCGCCTGGTCCAGCAGCTCCCCCCGGTGGGCCAGGATCAGACACCGGTCCCCCGCCCGGACCCGGTCCTCAATGACCTTGGAGAACACCACCGTCTTGCCGCAGCCGGTGGGCAGGACCAGCAGGGTGCGCAGCGCCCCGCTGTCCCACTGCTCCAGAACGGCGGCCTCCGCCGCCCGCTGATAGGGCCGCAGCTCCATCAGAATTTCCCCGCCTGGAAGCCGGATATGGCGGTCTGCTTCCCGGTAACGGGGGTGGCCGGGGCGGGAGCGGGGGACTCCTTGGGCTCCAGGTACTTCTTGATCTCGTTGATGGTGCGGGTCTCGCCGTCCTTCTGGTAGGAACGCACCCCCACTCTGGCCCGGCCCTTGGCCCCTGGCACTGCCCCCCAGTTCATCCGCACCCGCTCCCCGTGGCGGCGCTGGCCGGTGCAGGGGGAAAACTCGCACAGGAAGCCCTCGGTAGAGGAGTGGAGGAACAGCCGGTCCCGCACCGGGACGCTCATGCCGTCGGGGGTCTGGACCTCCAGGGTCAGCTGGGCCATGTTGCAGGGGGGCAGCTTGGCGTTGGGACCGGGCTGATACCGGCCCCGCTCAAAGCCGGTGACGGTGAAGTCGTACTCCCCCTCGGGGAGGGTAACATATTCCGGGGCGTCGTTGGAAATTTCGTCGTCCCAGTCCAGGGCGCGGCCCTGAAGGGTCTCGGTAAAATCGCTCATAGCTTTGTTCTCCTTTCTTTATCAAAACGGAACGGGCCGGTTCTCCAGGATCATGCCGTACACCTGGGACCAGGCGGCCACCAGCACGCCGGTGACGAAATCCTCCGGGTAACTGTCGAGGGGCAGGTCCTGGGGGGCGTACCCCTTGGCCACACAGGCCGCCTCCACCTCGTCGGGGGACACGTTGTTGGCGTTCATCAGGTCGTAGAGGGGCTTTAAGTAGGCGGGCAGGCCGGGGGGCTCAGGGGCGGCCTGCCACTTTGACTTCTCCTCCTGCGCGGGAGGCTGCGGAACCAGGGCGGGCGGGGGCGCAGTCTCTGCCTCCGGCGCCTCCCAGGGGATGCAGGACCGGATGGATTCAAACTCGAAGGGCAGCTCCTCCGGCAGGCCCAGGCGGTTCTTGGCGTCCCAGCAGGGGTGGTGGGCGGTGTACATCACCCGCTTGCCCCCCTGAGCCTTCACCTTGCCCTCCTTGGTCTTGACGGGGTAGGTCTTATAGTTGGCGAAGAGGACCAGGTCGGCCCACTCCTTCACCAGGGGGGCCGTCTGCTTGGACAGCTTCAGCTCCCACCGGTCATAGGCCCCCATCTCGTCGGGCTGCTCGAACTTCCGCATCCTGGCATGGGCGGTGATGACCACGTTGACCCCGCGGTCTACCACCCCCTCCAGCCGGTTCAGCAGCCGGCCGAACTCCTCCCCCAGATAGGTGTAGCCCTTGCCGTAGCCGAACTCCTCAATGCTGCTCTTCTGATTCTTGGTGCACAGCTCTGCGGAGCACAGCTGCTCCGCCCAGTCCGCTGTGTCCAGCACCAGCGTCCCGCACAGGCCGGGGTCCTTCTCCACCGCCCCCACCTGGTCCATCAGCATGGCCCAGGAGGTGGGCCGGGGGGTTCGGGACACGTCCATGTGCCTGGTACTCCCTTCGGTATCGAGGAACAACGGCCGGGGGAACTGGGAGGCGAAGGTGGATTTTCCGATCCCCTCCGGCCCGTAGATCACCACCTTCAGGGCGGTCTTCTGTACGCCTGTAATGATCTGCATCAAAATTCACCTGCTTTCCATGTTTTGGGCGTTTTGGGCGGAGACGGCG